>OLQS01001742.1_pt1 | contig 12005 bp, 10 predicted proteins | sample 1672291 | NCBI WGS metagenome assembly OLQS01 (sample SAMEA3136668, study PRJEB25190) | human gut metagenome | biome: human gut; feature: human-associated habitat; material: faeces | place: Austria | collected 2013
ATAGAAACGCTTGTCCATACGGAACCGGGGATACAAAAGCTTATCCATGTGAAAAAGGCAGAAAAACACATTGCTTTTTGACATTTTAATGAATGGATATTAAAATGAAAGAAAACAGATTGGTGTTACGGAGGCCGGATTCGTCAGGCGGCGTTTCCGGAAATTGGGAGGATATCATGGAGAGCCGGGTATACAGGCCATTAAAGAATTATAGTATTGAGGAAATAAAAAGGATTTTGTCTGAGGACAATCATGATGGGCTTATGCTGCTGCCACTGTCGGCAGGAGAGTATTTTAGGGATTGGCATATAGGTGAAAATGCTCGGAAGAGATACAGGGATGATGGCGGATATTAAATCCGTAATCAAATTAAAATAGACAAAGAACAGCCCACTTCGCGGTTTTTGAAACGTACATCCTACATGTAAAAACCTGTTCTGGCCTCTCGCCCAAAAAGCCAGGTCTTCCCGTACCTGGCTTTTTGGCGTGAACTTTCTTTATTCCTCAACCATTCCAATTAGGTCGAATTTTTCCGTCGAAACAATGACATCATACGATTTTTTCTCCGGTATCTCATACTTCACCCAGATGGTTCTGTCGGAAAGATTGTAATACCATCCGGTTTCGGCCTCCTCCCAACCGTCCCTTACAAGATAGCGCGGGATGCGCTCGCCGTCGACCGTTACCCAGAATGCACCTTTTTGCTTGCTGACAAGCCGGATTGTAACCCGCTCCAATGGGCTTTTGTAGGTTCCCTTGGTATCAAAGTGAATTATCGTCTGATTACCAGCAGTTACATTAACTGCGGTTTTCGCGTAAACACCTTTCTTATAGTCCTCCGTGTGTCCGTCATCGTCATAGAATACAAAGCTGGTGTCCGTATCCGCGCTGATTAGGAAATCCACATGACGCATCCTGTCCGACAGAATATGCTTAACATCCTCGCTGGTCACATAAACCGCACTTCCCCTGAGGAACATGGGAATGCTGCCCAGATTTACTGGAAGCTCGATGGTCTGACCGCCCGCATATTCCTTCAGGTTGTCATTCATGTCGAACCATCTGCAGCCTGACGGCAGATAGATAGTTCTTGTCCTTGCCTCCGGCTCCACCACATTGGCAACTAGCACGCTCCTTCCGAACATGAATATGAAATTATTATCGCTGTAACACTTCTTATCTTCCGGGAACTCTAAAAACAGTGGGCGCATAGCCGGCATGCCGTTCTGGTTTGCCTCATACATCAGGCTATACAGATACGGAAGCATCCGGTATCGCTGGGCGTAAGCCGCCTTCACATATTCCCGATTCTCCTCATACATCCAGGGCTGTGTCACCGTGTTGTCATTATTTGCCGAATTCAAGCAGAAGCGTGGCTGGAAAATACCACTTTGAATCCAACGAAGCAAAAGCTCCGCCTCCGGCACAGATCCCGCGAACCCGCCAATGTCACAGCCCATGTTGGCACAGCCGGAAAGTCCCATGCCTACGATTGTGGCGATGTTAAACTTTACTGTACGCCAGTCTGTCAGATTATCTCCTCCCCATACCTGCGCGTATCTCTGGATGCCTGCATATCCCGCACGGTTGATGATGTAGGGCCGCTCTCCCGGATAAACGTCGGCAATCGCCTGCTTTCCAAGAAATGCCATCAAATTGGAATGCAGGATCTTGAGCTCCGCCATTGTCCCTCCGGCGCCTTCAAAATCACAGTATGCGTCCCGATCCTCCACGCCGTCCATCTCACAGTTGTCATTCCATACGGTCTTTGTTCCCATTCTTAGGATCCGGTCTTCCAAAAGCATCTTCCAGGTCTCACGGGCCTTCGGGTTCGTGAAGTCTAAAAACCTGCCTTCTCCGCCCCACCATCTTCCATAATAATCCCCGTCGCCGCCTGGGTTTTTAATAAACACACCGTTCTCCTCGAATAGGTTCATATAAGGATGATTTTTCAGAATACCCGGTTTCAGATTGGGAATCACATTGATTCCTCTGGCATTCATACGCTTAAAGAAATCCTCAGGATTTGGAAATCTCCTGTAATTCCAGTTAAAGATATAGCGGAGGTTGTCCTCCTCGCCGCTGGAATAGCCGGAAGCCAGCCAGAAGTTATCGATTAGGATGCCCTCCTTCTCATGCTTATCGATTACCCGATAGATTTCCTGATCACAGTTAGCCTCAAGTTCTGCGTAATACATGGTCGAGGCACAATATCCCAGAGACTGTTTGGTGGGCAGCGCGCAGCGCCCTGTCAGCATCGTATAGCGGTCTAAAACCGCTGAAAGCTCAGGACCATTAATGAGGAACAGGTCAATATCTCCCCCATCAGTCTGGTAATAGCAATACCGATCCCAATAGCCGGAAATCTCTTGCCCCATATCAAATACGCTGTCGTAGGAATTATGATAAAATAAGCCGATGGCATAGGCTGTTTTCTCGTTAATCCGGATATAAAACGGTATATGCTTGTACATGGGATCCCCAAACTCCGGATCGTGGCCAATCGCGTCCTTGGGTGACATCCTGAGTCTTCTCCCTTTCTTGTCCAGACAGCCCGTCTTTTCACCAAAGCCGTAAAAGTGGTCGTTAACTGGATCCATTTTGGAATAGTGGGCCAACCGTCCCAGATAATCCTTCTCAAACGCCCTCTCCTTCAGATCCTGATAAACGACAGCCCCGTCCAGGGTCTTTAACGTCAGGAAAAAGGGGGTTTTCCTGATTTCCAGGATGCAGGTGCCTGTTGTAAATACCAGCTTTCCGTTCTTCTCCTCACAGGGAATATCCAGGGACTTGATGCGTGTGCGCTCGTCCTTTAAAAGTTCGTCCATCCGATCCTCCCAGGCGGTAGTCACCAGCGTATAGGATTCTTCCTTAAAATCCCGCCGGAAGCTTACCCGTACCCGGATCACGTCATCCGTCATAAAAATCAGCAATACATCCGCCGCATCCCCGTGCAGAACATAACCGGAACCAGTCTTTTCTATTGATTTCAGTTCACGTAAAAGCATCGCGTTCCTCCATAATCATAAAACTGCAGCCGCCCGAACTCAGACGGCTGCGTCATTAGTTACATCCCAATCAAATCAAAATCTTCAAAGGAAACAACCAACTGAGCATCCTTTTTCGGATTTGCATATTTTACCAGAACGGCCTTCTTTGTCTGGCTGTAATACCAGCCGCTGTCCGCAGCTTCATACTTCCTGCGGTTTAAGTAGTGTTTCAGCCGTTGTCCGCCAAGAGCTGCACAGAATGGGCTCCTGTCCTTGCGGATGATTTCTACAGTAACGTTCTCCACCGTATCCCGGTAGTCACCCTCAGCAGTAAAATTAATCTTCACCACATCGGTCCCGCTGACGCTGACAGTGGTTTTGCGGAAAAATCCTTTTTCGAAATCATTGGTTTTTCCGTCATCATCGTACAGCACAAATTGAGAGCCTTCCTTAGACGGGGCAATAATCAGACGGAGTTCCTCTACACAGTCACGTTCCATGTTCATCAGTTGATTATCCGCCATAGCCAGAATTCCGCCCTCCCGCAGAAACATTGGGATGGTCTCCATCGTTACAGGAACCTCAATCGTCTGCCCTCCCTCATAGCAGTGGTAATTATCATTCATGTCGTACCACCTTAAGCCGGCCGGCAGATAAACCCGGCGGCTTGCCGCATCTTTTTCAATAACATTAGCAACCAATAGGCTCTTTCCGAACAGAAAGTCGAAGCTATTGTCATAGGTGTTCTCATCCTCCTGAAATTCATAAACCAATGCCCGCATAATTGGCGCGCCGCACTTTGCCGCCTCGTACTCGCAGGAGTAAAGATAGGGGGCCATACGGTAGCGCAAGAGAATCGCGCTCCGAATCAGGTCCGTACTGTCCTTAAACATCCATGGCTCCGTCACGGTATTATCATTGCTTGCCGAATGGATGGAGAAACGGGCCTGGAAAATGCCCTGCTGCACCCAGCGCACAAGCAGTTCTTCCTCAGGCGCGGGCCCGGCAAAGCCGCCGATATCCGCTCCTTCATTCGGCTGCCCAGAAAGACCCATTCCGGTGATGGTCGGAATGTTGTACTTTAAGCTTTTCCAACTGGTATAGTTGTCGCCGCACCAGGTCTGCGCATAACGCTGTATGCCGCTGCTTCCGCTTCGGCATACAGAATAGGGCCGCATATCTGCGTCATGTTCCTTCACCGCATCGTTGCTCAGCTTGCACATCAGCGTGCTCATGATTGGCTTCAGTTGGGCAATGGTACCGCCTTTGCCGTCAAAGTCCACAATAACATCCTTATCCAGCAGGCTGTCATACTCACAGTTGTCATTCCAGATTGAGTTGGTTCCCACAGCAACCAGGCTTTCGGTCACATATTTTTTCCATGCCTCACGAGCCGCTGGCTTTGTAAAATCCCAGAACGCCCCGGGACCGCCCCACCAGCTTCCCACCGCGTACTGCTCCGGATTCTTGCTGTCCTTCACAAACACATCCTGGCTTTTGAACTCCTCGAACCACGGGTGGCACAGGAGAATACCAGGCTTGATATTGGGAACATTCTCCGCTCCCTTGTCCTGCATTGCATGGAAATATGCAGATGGATCCTTAAAGCGGGTCGTATTCCATGTGAACACACAGCGCTTGTTTCCAACGCTGGTATATCCAGAGGAAAGATGGAAACCGTCAATCGGAAAGCCTTCCTCCTTAATTGTATCGATAAAGCCAAGAACCGCATCGTCGCTGTTCCTCTCCAGCTCCGGATAATACATGGAACTTCCCTGGTAGCCCAGCGCGCGCTTGGGCAGCAAAGCCGGTCTTCCGGTTAGCAGCGTGTAGTTATCTACAATCCGTGCAATGGAGTTTCCGCCCAGCAGAAACATATCGATGTCTCCGCCGTCTGCTTGCCAGTAGGTATAACGATGCCAGTAATTGCTCTTTTCACAGCCCATGTTAAAGCAGGACTCATAGAAGTTATGATAGAACACGCCTACCGCCTTTTTTGAGCTGCGGTTTAAGCGGATATAAAACGGGATATGTTTATATAGCGTATCGGTCTTTTCCGCGTCATAGCCCATGGCATCGGTAGCGCGTTCACGAAGAAACATCTTATTTTTATTCAGAGGACCAGCTTTTTCACCAAATCCGTAGAAGCAGTCCTCCTCCTCCATACAGGAATAATGGGTCACGCGATGGTTGGAGTCCAGCGAAACGGGATTTCCGTGCAAATCACTGTAAAGCAGGGTTCCTTCCGTGTCATACAGCTCAAATCCAATGGGATTCTTCATAAGTACAAGGCGGACTTTTCCAGTATCGAAGGTAATCTCATTATCTGTTTCTTCCACCCCAGGGATTACCGGTTCCACACGGGTTCTCTCCATCTCAAACAGCGGGTCCAGGCGGTCCTCCCATGCCGTTGTCATCAAAACATAGGATTCTTCAGTAAATTCCTTGTCAAATGCGGTACGGACCCTCACAATCTCATCGGTAACGAATATAATCTTGATATCGGCGCAGTTTGTATGTACCAGCCATGCGCCGTCTGTCCTTTCAATCCCTGAAAATTGTGTGCAAATTTCCATACTCTGTCTCCATTCTTAGGATTATCGGCGGTTTCTGCCGCTTTTTACCATTTTTACTACCACATGCTTGGTACAAGACCGCACAGATACGGTACAAGCAGCGGAATAGCAGGTATAAAGCTTACCAGGAACAGGGCGATTACCATTGCCGTGAATATCGGAACAATATATTTAGTAACCCCCTCAATCTTTACGCGGCCGACACCGCAGCCCACGAACAGGCAGGAACCTACCGGGGGTGTTACGGAGCCGATACCAAGGTTCATGATCAGCATAAGTCCGAAATGCACCGGACTCATTCCAACGCTGGTGGCGATTGGAAGGAAGATTGGAGTGAAAATCAGCACGGCCGGAGTCAAATCCAGAAACATACCCATCACCAGCAGGAACACATTCATGATTAAAATAATCATATACCGATTATTGGAAACACTCATCAGCCCCTCGCTGATAGCCGCCGGAATACCAGAATAGGACATCACGTAGGACATGATTGAGGATGCCGCAATCAGGAACAGAATTGTCGCGGAACTCTTCATCGTGTCTGCAAGCAGGTCATAAAAGGTTTTTATACTCATCTCACGGTAGATGATTGCCAGAAATGTGCAGTACAGGCACATGACCACGCCTGCCTCCGTTGCCGTGAAAATACCGGCCAAAATGCCTCCCATTACGATAATAACAGCCAACAGGGACGGAACTGCCTCCAGTACAATTTTCCATGCTGGATTCTCCTCCTTCACAGCGGATGCCTTGTAGCCCTTCTTCATCGCCAAAAAGATTGCCAGCCCCGCGACTGCAATGCCAAGCAGGGCTCCGGTCAGATAACCGCCCATGAACAAGGCTGCCACGGAAACGCCGCCTGCGGTGATGGAATACAGAATTAACGGACCAGACGGCGGTATTAGGATTCCTGTTGGCGCCGAACAGATGTTTACAGCTGCAGAATAATTGGGATCATATCCCTCGTCCAGCTCCAGCGGGCTCATGATGGAACCCATCGCTGAGGTTGCTGCTACGGAAGAACCAGATACGGCGCCGAAAAACATATTTGCCAGTACATTTGTAGCTGCCAGATATCCAGGTACCCAGCCTACCAGCAGTCTTGCAAGACGGACCAGCCGCTTTGCAATCCCTCCCTTGTTCATAATGTTGCCGCCCAAAGAAAAGAACGGAAGAGCCAGAAGGGAGAAGGAATCGCAGCCGGAGAAGCATCTCTGTGCAGCTGTCAACGCGAAGATATTCCCGTCCATACCGCTCATGATTGCAGTAATAATGGAAGCGATACCAATTCCCGCCGAAATTGGAACGCCTGCAAACAGCATAACAAAAAATGAACCAAACAGTATTAACGTAGCCTGAACAACCATGCTTATTTCCCTCCTTTGCTGTCAGCCAAAAGCTGTATATACTTGATTATACGGGCAATCACAATGAAAATGCCTGAGATTGGAAGACATCCGTACAGCAGTCTAAACGGGATACGCATCACGGAGGACTTGTTGGTTGCATTATTTGCAAGCTGCATTCCGCCGTAAATAAAAACATAGCACACAAAGAACAGAATCGCCGCCTCAATGAAAATCATAAGGACAGGGCGTACCGATCCTTTCACACGATCCTTTATCAAATCCAGCGCCAGATGCTCATCCTTGTAAAAGCAATAGGCAGAACCAAGCATGGAAGCCCAGATTAGCACGTAGCGGAGGAATTCATCCGTAAATGTAGACGGATTTTTTAAAATCCAGCGGGTAAAAATCTGCCATGTACCGCCCGCCAGAAGAGCAAACATGGCAGCGGCCATGATAAAGCGCATTACGGTATCCAGAAAAAAATTAAACTTTTTCAAAATCTCATCTCCTTCATGAAGTAAGCAACAGCATCCGGCTGGTTCCTACTTGCCGGCAGCCTGAATCTTCTCAACGATTGCATATACCTCTGCGTTGCTGGTCTTTAAGCCATTATAAATAGACTGGCATGCCTCCTGGAATGCCGCGGTGTCCACATCCTCTACAAAGGTAATGCCGTTTCCTTCCGCCGCAGTCTTAACCTCGTTCTCAAAATCCGCCCAGCGGGTCTTGTATTCGTCTGTTGCGGCCGCCGCAGTCTCTTTCATGATGTTCTTCTGGCTGTCGCTCATCTGATTCCAAACCTTGGTGGAGATTATGATGACGTCAGGAATACGGGTATGCTCATCATAACAGTAGTATTTTGTAACATCGCTGTGATCGCGGAGCGCGGTGATGTTATTCTCAGCGCCGTCGATTACTCCCTGCTGCAGGCCAGTATAAATCTCAGAGTAGCTCATGACCGTTGCGGAGCCGCCCAGCGCGTTCATCATGTCGATGGCTATCTGGCTGTCCATGGTGCGGATTTTCAAGCCCTTTAAATCAGCTGGTACTCGAATGGGTGTGTTGGCGGTATAGAAGGAACGGGAACCGGAATCCAGCCAGGTCAGTCCAATAAAGCCGTCGCCCTCGGTAATGTTGTAGAGTTCCCCGGCAATCTCACCATCCATAACCTTATAGTAATGATTCTTGTCGTTAAATACATACGGAACAGACAGAGCGTTCCATGCCTCGTTAAAGTTACCAAGGGTTGACGCGGAAACCTTTGCCATATCCAGCGCACCCGCCTGAATGGAAGAAACGTTGTCTGCTTCAGACCCCAATTGACCATTGGGAAGGATTTTAATGTTGATTGTTCCATTGGACTTCTCCTTTACTGCTGCAGCCCATGCGGTCATCTGGATGTGCACCGCATGATCCTCAGCCAGTCCATGGCTCAGCTTTAGATTAAAGGTCTGCTCAGACGCCGATGTCCCGCCGTTTCCTCCTGCCGTCTGCGAAGACGCCGTGCCTGATCCGCCTCCACATGCCGTCAGCATCATTGCTCCTGTTACGGCCAATGCCATCATTGCGTAATTACGTAATCTCATAAATACTTCCTCCTTTTAAATGGTTTCATTTATCAATCAGCCAACGCCTGCTTTGCGGCTGTCAACTGTTGCTTTTTATGCAGATATGGAATATCATCCGCGCTTTAAATTGCATGCTATTATTTTTTATTGCCAGTTACTATTTTGAAAAATATAGTGTTTTTGAATAAAAATTTGATTGAAATACTGACTGTTGCGTTAATAATCAGCATATCTTTTGTTTATACAAGCAAATTTTATCAGTTTTATATCATAAAAGTCCCATTCTTTTGTGATTAAAAACTTGCAAAATGTGATATTTAAGAATATACTTTTGGAAAAAGAAGAAGGTTTTTGATTTAAGCAAAGAGGGGGAACTAGATGATTGTTCAGAAGATTGCACACTGCACGGATTCCATTCTGACTCAGGAGATGGCCCGCATCGGTCTTGAGGACTATGGAGTGGTTGTAACCTGGTACACAAACCAGAACAACAAGCAGTCTGTGGTCCACTCACACCCGTACCACGAAATCGTCCTGCCTGTTTCCGGAAGCAACGTACTCTACGCCTTTCAGGGGAGCCTTTACACCCTCCATCCTGGAGAGATGGTCTTTTTTCCCGCGGAAATTTATCATTCCGGACGTTATACGGTTACAGACATCGTATCTAACCGACTGGTTGTCCAGATTAGCGCGGAAATCTGGGATTATGCCATTCACGCATCCGGATTAATCAATCCGGATTGGCAGAAGAATATCGTTATTTTGAGCGCGGACGCTGTATCCGCCTTTGACCTGCGGGGGCATTTGGAGCGCATGGCCCAGATTCCCTGGATTAAAAAAGCTTATCAGGAAACGGTGTTAAACTGTGAGTTGATGGAGCTCCAGCTTTTTATCAACCAACTCGTGGAGGAGCAGCATACCAAATCCCCCAGCTTAACCAGCGCGCTGATTTCCCGGGCTGTTGAATATATCCAGAAGCATTACACTGAGCCCACCCTTACGGTGGCGTCTCTCGCTGAAAATATCTTCATCAGCCGGGAGCATCTCTCCAGAGCTTTCAAGGAATACACTATGGGGAGCATTCACGGATATATCAACAATCTGCGAATGCAGCACTTTCGACGTGATATTGCCGCCGGACACAGCGTGCTGGATGCCTGTACAAACAGCGGCTTTGCCAGCTATAACAGTTTCCTAAAGTCCTTTAGGAATCTATATGGAATGACTCCCACCCAGTATCGCGCGCAGCTTAATTCCATTGAAAAAAGGAGCCTTAATACTTATAATTCACTGGCCGGGGCATGCAGATTTGGAAACGACACTTAAATATATTTTTAATCCTTTTAGGAAGATGAAGCCAAAGAGTAGATTAAAAACTTCTATATCGATAACAGACAGGGCTTATCTTCAATTGTCTTCGGAAATTTATGTGATGTCATAAAATAAAAAGTACCAAAACCCTTGATTCAGCAAGGATTTCAGCACTTTTTGATAATGGAGACAACGGGATTCGAACCCGCGGTCTCTGCGTTGCGAACGCAGCGCTCTCCCAGCTGAGCCATGTCCCCATGAGTTATATTATAGCACAAATGGGAAAAATTACAAGAACATCCTGGAGTGGAAATCAGCTGTCCCTGACATACTATCATTGAGGTGATGAAAATGGACAGGGACTTAGAAGAAAAGGCTGCCAGAAAGAAATCAAATGAAATGTTCAACAGCATAACAGAAAAACAGAAACCGGAAAACCAGAACCAGACCCATAACTCCCGCAGGGAGGGAATGGGACCTAATGCGAAGCGGAAACCTTGTTAAGCATAAAGTGGAACGCACAGCTGACGGAAAGCAATTTTCAAACACACCCCGAGGGTTCTGCCGGAATACAATTATCAAACATACCCCAGGACGTGAATGGACTTTTTCCACTATCCATTGCGTCCTGGGGTACTTTTGTTTTGCCGAAATTACACGAATCACCCACTTATCCACAATAATGTGGAAAAGATTGCGGATAAAGTATTATTATCTGAAAAATAAAACAGATTATCCACATTTATATAAAAACTGGGACAAAACCCTGCCGTTATGCGGCCAAAGTTTTGTCCCAATTCCTGACTTACTGAGCCTTATTTACAAAAGACTCACAGTCCGTGCATTCCTTCTGTGTGGGGTTTGCCTCATGTGTGCCAACCTTGATCCGGTCCAGGGTGCAGTAGTTTTCTTTCTGGTCATGGAATGTGCAGTTCTTGATGGTACATTCAATGCTCTCGTTTTTGCCATTTACCTTCATGGAAAAACCTCCTTTAAATTTGATTGGATTACATGTTTATTATCTGCACAAAACCGAAAAGTATGTAAAGCGCAAAATATATTTGAAAAATCTTTACTTTTGTTATATACTATGGACTAGCACATAAATAATACAAAAAGGATGGTTTTACTATGGCACTGTTAGAGACATGGAGAAATCTGGCTTACGGTGACGGCCTGGATGATAAAAAGAAAGAAGAATTGTGGGCTGGGTATTTTCAGATTGAAAAAGGGATTTATGAGCAGATTCTCAGCAACCCTGAGGAAGTGGTCACCGGAACTGTAAAAGAACTGGCAGAAAAGTATGAGACTGAGATCCTTATCATGACCGGTTTCCTGGATGGGATTAATGAGAGTCTTAAGGGATACGAAAACCCGATTGAGACAATGGAAGAGGATACCCAGGTCAAGATTGAGATTGACCCTGAGAAGCTGTATTACAATATGGTAGAGGCAAAGGCCAACTGGCTGTTTGAACTTCCGCAGTGGGACAGCATCCTTACTCCTGAGAAGCGCAAGGAGCTTTACAAGGCACAGAAGGCTTCCGGCACGGTCCGCAAGGGAAAGAAGATTTTCCCCAACGATCCGTGTCCATGCGGCAGCGGCAAGAAGTATAAGAAGTGCTGCGGTAAGAACGCATAGGATCCATATGTGTCTGAGGACATCTGATTGTAAGCCGCCTGTCCGGAGGGAGCTCCGGGCAGGCGCTTTTGCAGTATGGAAAGCAGGAGGATGAAGGATGGAGGCATACACTGGTTTTGCCGAGGTTTACGATGTATTCCAGGACAATGTACCATATGAAGAGTGGTGCTCTTATGTGACAGGGCTTCTTAAGGAGTACCAGGTCATGGACGGCCTGGTGCTGGATTTGGGATGCGGGACCGGAAGCCTGACCGGGCTTATGGCAAGGTCCGGGTACGATATGATTGGGATTGACAATTCCGGGGAAATGCTCCAGATAGCCATGAACAAGCGCAATGCATCGGGGTTGGATATCCTTTACCTGCTGCAGGACATGCGCGGGTTTGAACTGTATGGAACGGTTAAGGCTGTCATCAGTATCTGTGATTCCATGAATTATATTATGGAATATCAGGAACTGGTGGAGGTATTCCGGCTGGTCAACAATTATCTGGACCCCAAAGGCGTATTTATTTTTGACCTTAACACAGAATATAAGTACAGGGAACTGCTGGCGGACAATACATT
>OLQS01001756.1_pt1 | contig 11945 bp, 9 predicted proteins | sample 1672291 | NCBI WGS metagenome assembly OLQS01 (sample SAMEA3136668, study PRJEB25190) | human gut metagenome | biome: human gut; feature: human-associated habitat; material: faeces | place: Austria | collected 2013
AAACCCCAGCGAACTTCTTGGATATAAAGATAAAACCCATCCTTCCTGCATTTCATCCCGTTAGGCTCTACGCCGACTCCCGCTATCATATCCGCCGGATCGATTACGTCCATATCGAAGTGAACGACAACTTTGGATGCGCCCGTCCCTTTTAACCACTTGAGGATGGAGGAACTATCCTTCGCCACCTCCTCTGGTGATAAACCTTTTATACCTAAGTTCTTCTGCCGTTCTTTCATGCCCTCATCCCACGAGCGTAAACCTACGATTAAGGTATTCGAGACCTTGAACTTTCCCGGTAATAATTGAAGAATCTCTTCATCACCCATCCCTAGACAGGCCGTAAGGGCCATCGCATGATATCCCTTATACTCGTCATACGGCAAGTTTATATCCGGATGTGCGTCTATCCAGACAATGGCTATATCATCCGGATATTTAGCAGCCAGATAGGTGAAGGGTACGACACTTACCGAACATTCGCCCCCTAAGGTGACAATCTTTTCTGGAGCGTTTTCGTGCAGTAATTCGAGGGCTGCTTTTGTTTGTTTCAGAATAACCTTGCGGGCGCTGATCCCTAGATCCGTTTCTCTATCGTTTATATCTAGTGAGATGGGTACTTCCACGGTTTTCTGGGGACTTGGGGGAGCGAGGATATTGAGTAATTGAGCTCCTAGGTAATACCCTCTGGAAGCGTCGTCCGCAGGAAGGTCGGGCATCCAATGATTCACGATCCCACCTTGCCATTGGGGATAGATCAAACGAAGTGTCGATGTTTTATCTTCCATGTTATCGTAGTTTTTGTACAAAGTTAAAGGATTCCACCGAATTCTCGTCTTGATGAAAAAAGATTTTCTCCTTGATGAAAATAGATTCTCATCATAATGAAAAAAGATTTTCACCCCGATGAAAATAGAAAGTTTTCCCCGTAAACTGTTTCTCTTTCGAAATAATTTATGTATGTTTGCTCAAACTCAAAACGAATTGCATAACATGAAGCACATGTCTATATTGGCGGTCTCTTTGCTGGCACTCGTGGCCTGCACGCCTGAAAAGAAACAGGAGGCGGATTACTCGCAGTATGTGAACCCCATGATCGGTACGGATTTTACCGGCAATACCTACCCGGGAGCCCAAGTTCCTTTTGGTATGGTACAATTGAGCCCGGATAACGGTTTGCCGGGTTGGGATCGCATCTCGGGGTATTTCTATCCGGATACGACGATCGCCGGCTTTAGCCATACGCACCTTTCCGGTACGGGGGCAGGCGATTTATACGATATCTCTTTTATGCCCGTGACCCGTCCTTATAAAGAGGCCCCGGCGCCGTTAGGAATCTATTCCACGTTCTCGCATAATGACGAGGCGGCTTCCGCAGGATATTACCGGGTATTGCTGAAGGATTATAACATTAACGTGGAGCTTACGGCTACCGAGCGTTGCGGTATCCAGCGGTATACCTTCCCGGAGGCCGAGGCTTCGGTATTCTTGAACTTGAAGAAGGCGATGAATTGGGACTTTACCTTGGATTCCAAGATCGAGGTGGTAGACTCTACGACGATTCGTGGATACCGCCTATCCCAAGGCTGGTCTCCCTTGCAGCATGTTTATTTCGAGACCCGTTTCTCTAAGCCTTTCGTGGCTTGTCATATGGATACGACTTCTATCGTGACCAAGGAAAAAGGTTGGATCGGTACGGCCTATGTGGCCCGTTTCGATTTCAATACGAAGAAGGATGAGGAAATCCTTGTCACGACCGGAATCTCTGGCGTCAGCATGGAGGGAGCGGGAAAGAATTTGCGTGCGGAAGCCCCGAAGGATGATTTCGATTACTATCAAGCGCAGGCTAGCGCGAATTGGAACCGACAGCTTTCCAAGATTGAGGTGAAGAGCCGGAATACAGACGATATGGTGAAATTCTATACGGCCTTGTATCATTCCATGATCGCCCCGACGATCTATAGCGACGTGGATGGTTCTTATTACGGCCCGGATCAGCAAATCCATAAAGCGGACGGATGGACGAATTACTCTACTTTCTCTTTATGGGATACCTACCGTGCCTCCCATCCGTTGTTTACGTATACGGAGCCGGAACGGGCGAATGATATGATCAAGGGTTTCTTGAAGTTCTATGAGCAGAACGGGGCTTTGCCTTTATGGAACCTTTATGGCTGGGAAACGAATATGATGATCGGTTATCATGCGGTGCCCGTTATCGTAGACGCTTATCTGAAAGGTATCGGTGATTTCAATGCCGAGAAAGCGCTGGAGGCTTGTATAGCGACAGCCAACCGGGATGACTATCGGGGTATCGGCGATTATAAGAAGTTGGGCTACGTACCGGCTTATAGCGATCCGAAAAAATGGGAGAACTGGTCTTTATCGAAGACCTTGGAGTATGCCTACGATGATTATTGCATCGCTAAGATGGCTGAGAAGATGGGTAAGAAAGAGATCGCCGACGAATTCTTTAAACGTTCACAGAATTATCATAATGTGTACAATCCGGCAACTTCCTTTATGCAGCCTCGTGATGAGAAAGGAAACTTTGCCGCTAATTTCAGCCCCGATGATTATACGGAAGATATTTGCGAGAGCAATGGTTGGCAATATTTCTGGTCCGTGCCGCAAGATCTGGACGGTTTGATCGGATTGGTAGGAAGTAAGGAACGTTTCGCCGAGAAATTGGATAGTATGTTTACCTATGTCCCCAAATCGGATGAGGAATTGCCTATCTTTAGTACAGGCATGATTGGTCAATATGCGCATGGAAATGAGCCGAGCCATCATGTGATCTACTTATATAATAAGGTCGGCCAGCCTTGGAAGACCCAGAAATACGTGGCTCAGGTATTACATGACTTGTATCTGAATGCTCCGGACGGTATTTGCGGTAATGAGGACTGTGGGCAGATGTCCGCTTGGTTTGTGTTCAGCGCCATGGGATTCTATCCGGTTGATCCGATCAGCGGCCAATATGAGATCGGTTCCCCGTTGTTCCCGGAGGTGAAGATGCATGTAGGCAATGGCAAGATCTTTACGGTTTTGGCTCCCGAGGTCTCTGCGGAGAATATTTATATCCAATCCGTGAAGCTGAACGGACAACCTTATGATAAGAGTTATATCACCCACGAGCAAATCATGAGCGGGGCGACATTGGAGTTCGTCATGGGCAGCCAGCCGGGACCGGTATGGTATACGAACGAATGAAATAGCTCTCTATGATATAATGAAGAGAAGTGCCGTGGTCATATCGCCACGGCACTTTTTTTAATCCGGTTCATGCGAATCTTTCCCATAAGCCTTGACAATATCCTTTACGATGTACCAGAGTACGAACACGACCATTATGCTTCCGATCAATATCTTTCCCACTCTTATGATAGAATCGATGTATTCTTCCATAATGTTATTATTTAAGAGATTACCGTTCGAGGTAAATGTACGGATAAAAATCGGGAAATAAGTCTATGTCTCTAAGATAATTCAGATATTTGTTCTATTTTTGAGCATTGTATAAATGATTAAATATAATAGCATGTTAAAACAAATGATAGCCTTGACGGCTTTGATGGTGTCATCCATTGCTTTTGCGCAAGACCGGGAGTATGTAATCGTGGTACATGGTGGTGCGGGGGCGATGGCCGGATTGGAGGAAGATCCGGTTAAGTCGGCTCAATATTACGCCGCATTGGACTCCGCTTTAATGATTGGAGATAAGGTCCTTTCTGCGGGAGGCGAGGGGCCGGAAGCGGTGATGGCCGTAATCAATTACTTCGAGGGAAATCCGTTGTTTAACGCCGGAATTGGTGCTACCTGTACGGTGGAGGGAACTTTTGAGTTGGACGCTTCCATCATGGAAGGCAAGGATTTAAGCGCAGGCGCTGTAGCTGGCTTAAAACACGTGAAGCATCCGATCAATGCCGCCTATGCCGTAAAGACAAAATCTCCGCATGTCATGCTGAGCGGAGCCGGTGCTGAGGAGTTCGCCAAGGAACAAGGCTTGGAAATGGTAGAAGACAATATGTATTTCGCTACGCCCAAGACGATGGAGTGGATCGAGAAGTTAAAGCAAGAAAGTAAGAAGAACGGTACGGTAGGCTGTGTCGTTCTGGATAAGCAAGGAAACTTAACGGCCGGGACCAGTACCGGCGGTATGTTCAAGAAACGTTGGGGGCGTATCGGTGATTCGCCCGTGATCGGGGCGGGAACGTATGCGGATAATAACAGTTGCGCCGTCTCCTGTACGGGGCATGGCGAGTATTTTATCCGTCATGCGGTAGCGTTCGATGTGTGTGCCCGCTATAAATACCTTAAGGAAAGCGTAGAGAAAGCGGCGGATTATATCATCCATACGGAATTGAATACGAACGCCGGCAACGGCGGCTTGATCGCCGTGGATAAACTAGGAAATATCGCCATGCCTTATAACAGTGGCGGTATGTTCCGCGGATTCTTGTATAAGGAGAAAGGTAGCCCGGAAATTAAGAAGGGCTGCGGTATCGGAAAGAAGATCGTTGTGGTAGGGGAAAAGTAGTTTTTTGTATCTTTACGCCAAATTCAGGATAGAATGGCGAAAACAAAAACCGTATATGTCTGCTCTAACTGTGGCGCTGATTCCCCGAAATGGCTGGGTAAATGCCCGAATTGTGGGGAGTGGAACACTTATGTAGAGGAGATCGTAACAAAGGAGCCTGCCGTGAAGCGGCCAGTTCCCGGTATTATGGAGGGCAATAAGATCCGTCCGGTGTTATTGCGTGATATAACGACGGAAGAGGAGGCCCGTATCGATTTAAAAGATGATGAATTAAATAGGGTCCTCGGCGGAGGCTTGGTGAAGGGCTCTTTGGTCTTGATCGGTGGAGAGCCGGGAATCGGAAAATCTACCTTGGTCTTGCAAACCGTGTTGGGCTTGACAGGCTTGAAAACCCTATATGTCTCGGGCGAGGAGAGCAGTCGCCAGTTGAAACTCCGGGCGGACCGATTATCGCATGATAATCCGAACTGTTTCATCCTATGCGAGACGCATCTGGAACAGATTTTTACGCAAGCGGCCAATATCCAGCCGGACTTGATGATCATAGATTCCATACAAACCATCTTTACGGAAGTCGTGGAATCTTCCCCCGGCAGTGTTTCCCAAGTACGTGAGTGTAGTGCCGCTATCTTGAAATACGCCAAGGAAAGCGGTGTCCCGGTCTTATTGATCGGCCATATCAATAAGGAAGGCAGTATCGCCGGTCCGAAGGTATTGGAGCATATCGTGGATACGGTGTTGCAGTTTGAGGGCGATCAGCATTATATGTATCGTATCCTGCGGAGCATCAAGAACCGTTTTGGCAGTACGGCGGAACTAGGGATTTACGAGATGCGCCAGAACGGGCTTCGTGAGGTCAGCAATCCATCCGAGTTATTATTAACCCAGAATCATGAGGGACTGAGCGGTGTCGCCATCGCCGCCGCTATCGAGGGGGTACGTCCTTTCTTGATCGAGACGCAAGCCTTGGTCAGCTCGGCGGTTTACGGTACGCCGCAACGTAGCGCCACCGGATTCGATTTACGCCGAATGAATATGTTATTGGCAGTATTGGAGAAAAGGGCGGGTTTTAAGTTGATCCAGAAAGATGTTTTCCTGAATATCGCCGGAGGTTTGAAAGTGAATGATCCGGCTATCGATTTGGCGGTAATCAGTTCCATCCTTTCTTCTAGCTTGGATATCAGCATCGAGCCGGGTGTTTGTATGGCTGGCGAGGTGGGCTTGTCCGGAGAGATCCGTCCGGTCAACCGTATTGAGCAACGTATCTTGGAGGCGGAGAAGCTGGGTTTCTCCCGGATTATCATTCCGCATAATAATCTAAAAGGTTTCGATACGGCGAAGAGCAAGATTCAAATCGTACAGGTAAAGAAAGTGGAGGAAGCCTTTCGGCAACTATTCGGTTAATATATAATAAACAATGATAAAAGAATTACAACTCAGGATATTGCCGGAAGAGGCTGTTAATGAGCAATCGCTAAGGCAAGTAGTAGCCCGTGAGACGGGTGAGGCTCCGAAAAATATCCGGGCCGTACGTGTATTGAAACGTTCGATAGACGCACGCCAGCGAACGATATTTGTCAACGTGAAACTGCGTGTTTTCATGAACGAGATGCCTAGCGAGCCGGAATATCAATTGATAGAGTATAAAGATGTCTCGGCAGGGAAACCTGTGATCGTCGTAGGAGCCGGTCCGGGAGGTCTGTTCGCCGCCTTGCGCTTGATAGAGTTAGGTTTGCGCCCCATCATCGTCGAGCGAGGTAAGGACGTGCGGGAACGCAAGAAAGATATCGCCTTGATCAGTCGTGAGCATAAGGTGAACGGAGAATCAAATTATAGTTTTGGTGAGGGCGGTGCCGGCGCTTATTCTGATGGAAAGCTGTATACCCGTAGCAAGAAAAGAGGCTCGGTAGATAAGATACTGAATATCTTTTGCCAGTTTGGGGCAAGTCCCTCTATCTTGGCGGATGCCCATCCGCATATCGGAACCGATAAGCTCCCCCGTGTGATCGAGAATATCCGGGAGCAAATCAAGCGATGCGGAGGTGAGGTACATTTCGAGACCCGTATGGATGCTTTTATCATGAAAGAGAACGAGGTGATCGGCATCGAGACGAATACGGGAAAGAGCTTTTACGGGCCTGTTATCTTAGCTACCGGCCATTCCGCCCGTGATGTCTATAACTATTTATACGAACGCCAGATCCAGATCGAGGCGAAAGGGATCGCAGTCGGTGTTCGTCTGGAACATCCTCAGGAATTGATCGACCAAATCCAGTATCATCGGAAAGAAGGTCGTGGGAAATATCTTCCTGCGGCAGAGTATAGTTTTGTGACGCAAGCGAATAACCGGGGCGTCTATTCCTTCTGTATGTGTCCGGGAGGTTTCGTAGTTCCTGCGGCGAGCGGACCTAAGCAGGTCGTGGTAAATGGAATGTCGCCTTCTAACCGGGGTTCCCGCTGGTCTAACTCAGGGATGGTGGTAGAGATCCGTCCGGAAGATTATTCCGAACTGGTAGGGCAGGAGGAGCTTTATCTTCGGAATGGCGAGAAGGTGGATGCGGACTCCCCATTAGCGTTGATGGCCTTTCAGGAACGTCTGGAAGAGGTCTGTTGGTTGAATGGAGGCATGAAGCAAACGGCTCCCGCCCAGCGCATGGATGATTTCATGCGGAAGAAGAACTCTTTCGATTTACCGGTTTCCTCGTATACGCCGGGTCTGCTGGCCTCTCCGTTGCATTTTTGGATGCCGGAATTCGTGACCAGTCGCCTGCGGGAAGGTTTCCGTTATTTCGGTAAGGTCTCTAGAGGCTTCTTGACCAACGAGGCAACCATGATCGGCGTAGAGACCCGTACATCCGCTCCGGTTCGTATCGTCCGTGATCGGGATACCTATCAACACGTCACGGTAAAAGGTCTTTTCCCTTGCGGTGAGGGAGCGGGGTATGCGGGAGGAATCGTATCCGCTGCCATCGACGGGGAACGTTGTGCGGAAGGAGTGTATAATTTAGAATCCAATAAATAAGAAAAATGAAAAGTGGTATGAAAATAGGAATATCCCTTTGTCTGGGAGTTCTTATGTGTTTGAATGCGGGTTGTACGGGAAAGAAGTCTGCTGCGGAAGAGCCGGAATTAACGTACAGTAATCCTTTGTCGGTCCAGTTTGGCGATCCATACGTATTGTTGGCCTCGGACGGACGTTATTATATGTATGGTACCGGTGCCGGGGCTGTAGACGGTTTTTGCGCCTATTCTTCCGATGATTTGATCCATTGGAAGTCGGAAGGGCAGGTTTATCGGGGTAATACGCCCGATTCTTGGGCAATCGCTAATTTCTGGGCGCCGGAAGTGTACGAGCGTGACGGGAAGTTCTATATGTTCTTCAGCGCGGATTGGCGGAAGAATCCGACCAACGAGGAGGAAAATTTCCGTATCGGCGTAGCTGTGTCGGATAAGCCGACCGGACCATTTAAGGAATTGGCCGATGCTCCTTTGTTCGATCCGGGATATCCTGTAATCGACGGAAACTTGATCGAGGATGAGGATGGCCGTACCTATCTCTATTATTCCCGTTGTTGCTATAAGCATCCGGTAGAAAGCGAGATCGCCGATGAGGCAAAGAAGAAAGGCATGTTCGACTCCGTTGAGGAAAGCTGGATTTACGGGGTGGAGGTCGCTCCGGATCTTACGCACGTGATTGGGGAACCCGTACTTCTGCTGCGTCCACCCGTAAAATTGGATGATGCGCAAAGTGAATGGGAAAGTCGCTCGGTTACCAAAGGGGAGGTCGGACGTCGTTGGACGGAAGGCTCTTTCATGCTACGTCACAACGGCTTGTATTATATGATGTATTCCGCTAATTATTTTGGCGGGGCAAATTATGCGGTGGGATATGCCGTGTCCGAACATCCGTTAGGACCGTTTGAGAAGGCATCTAATAATCCGGTGCTGGAGAAGAACGTGGAAAAAGGCGGTATCGTCACGGGTACCGGACATAATAGCGTTACTTGGTCGAAGGACGGAAAACAAATGTATTGCGTTTATCACGGGCGTACCCAGAAGACAGGGGATGAGCGGGTCGTATTCATCGATAAAATGCGAATCGATGAGAATGGCCTTCTAGTCGTGGAAGGCCCTACCACCGATCCGCAATCTATTCAATAGTTATTTATCTCTTCCAGCAACGCCACTCGTTCCAACGAGAACGTAGTGTCGTTGCGTTGGATATATTCCAATAGCTCTTTCGCTCTTGCCCGGAGTTTATTACCTTGCGCCTCCGGCAAAAGGAAACTTTCTTCCAGCAAGGTCTTGGTCGCCAGCTCCATGCGTTGGAGGCCACACGAGTCATCACCGTCCAGATAAGTGCGGATGCCGTCGATAGGCGTGTTCAGCAAGAAATCGTTATCCAGTTTTAAGGATGTGTAGACGGATTGGATTAACTCGGGGTTCTTGCGTGCCCCATCGTTGGAATTACGATTGAAGATGATCTGAGCGATCACTTTGCCCAGTTCCTCGATCTGTACCATGATGAAATCTCTCTTTAACATAGGAGTGGTGAATTATTCGATCGTTATACTTTGGATGCGGATGTCTTTCTTCGGACGGTCATTCTGGTCTTTCGGCTGGGTGGCGATCTGATCCAGAACGTCGAACCCCTCCGTCAGCTCCCCGAAGATCGTATAAGTGCCGTCCAGATGATGGCAACCGCCTACGGTGGTATAAGCCTTCCGTTGCTCGTCCGTAAATAGCAAATGCCCGGGAGTTGCTTGAATAACGGAGTCTATTTGGGCGTTGATCGCTCTCAATCGCTTCTGGTACTCCCGTTTGTTACTCATCTTTATCATATTCAGCTCCGCACGTACCGGCGCGTAAAACTCCTTCAGGGCCTTTTGCCGGGCCGGATAGTTGGCGGTACGCTCTAACGTATCCAGTTCGGTTTCCCTATAGACCTTCCCCTGCACGATAAAGAATTGCGACATATCCGATTTCTTTTGCGGGTTGATATCGTCCGGTTGGCGGGGAGCGGCCAAGGCTCCTTTCTTATGGAAATATTTCTCGTTGATCTCGGGCGGTATCTCGGCGGAAGGATCTCCAAAGCCGCATTTGGCACCGGCGGGAGCGTTCTTGGAATCCGGGGCTCCTCCTTGGATCATAAACTCCGGCAGGACACGGGTGAATAAGGTCCCGTTGAAATCCCCCCGTTTTGCCCGTTCGATGAAAGTACGGGTGTGATTAGGCACATCATCGTACAGGATGGCTTTCATCGTACCTACGTTGGTTTTAATCACGACTGTCTTTCCCGCTTCTTGCGCAGAGGTGGCTGTCAAGCATAGGAATAGTGCTGATAAAATATAATAGATCTTTTTCATGAGATTTTAATTTGAAAGGTAAATATAGGCGTTATGTTGTAAAACACAAAGTAAATGCCTAACTTCGCGTCTTTATTAATAGGTAATAAGATTTTTAAAGATTTTGGCATGGATTGGATAAACGATTTATTATGGGGAGAAGGTATCGGGCACTCCATTCTTTTACTATCTTTCGTGATTGCCGCCGGCATCCAGTTAGGAAAGATAAAGGTATTTGGGATTTCACTTGGGATTACCTTGGTGTTGTTTGTTGGTATTATTTTAGGGCATTTCGGGTTTACGGTTAACCACAATGTGATTCATTTCTTTAAGGAATTTGGATTGATCTTATTTGTTTATTCGGTAGGTATGCAAGTAGGGCCGGGTTTCTTCTCGTCGTTTAAGCAGGGGGGGATCACGTTGAATATGCTTGCCTGTGGAATTGTCTTCCTTGGCGTGGCTACGGCTTTGGTATTGCATTTCGTGACAGGTATTCCGATGCCTACGATGGTGGGTATTTTATCGGGTGCGGTGACGAATACTCCGGGATTGGGTGCGGCTCAGCAGGCTTATTCCGATATGTACGGGGTTTCTGATAATACGATCGCCTTGGGTTACGCCGTGGCTTATCCGCTGGGCGTGATCGGTATTATTCTTTCGATCATTTTCGTACGTTACGTATTCCGTGTGAATTTCGATAAGGAGAATGACGATTTGAATAAGGAGGATGCCTCGCATACGAATGAGGCGAAGCCGATCTCGCTGGTCGTAAAGAACCCGGCGGTTTTCGGTAAGACGGTAGGGGAGTTATCCGGTTTGATGGATCATCTGGATTTCGTGATCTCCCGTGTATGGCGTAATGATAACAAGCAGATCGAGATCGCTTCCGCCGGTACGATCTTGAATGAGGATGATAAGATTTTCGTGATCACGACCGATCAAGATGCCGATTCCGTAAAGACATTCATCGGCGAGGAGATTGACATGGAGCGTAAGCAATGGATTCGTATGGAAAGCCAGTTTATCAACCGACGTATCTTGATTACAAAGCCGGATTTGAATGGCAAGAAACTGGGACAATTGAAATTACGCAAGTTATACGGTATCAATATCACCCGTATCAACCGTGCGGGCGTGGATTTGGTAGCTACGCCGGGTCTGACGTTGCAGGTGGGCGACCGTGTGAATGTGGTAGGTACCGAGACGGCCGTGTCTAACGTGGAGAAGGTATTGGGTAACTCCATGAAACGTTTGAACGAGCCGAACTTGATCACGATCTTTATCGGCATTGCCCTCGATGGTTTTGACGGTGACTATATGGGACTGCACTCTGTAGGAGAGATCGGAGCGGATGTACTGAAACTGGATCTGCGCAGCCTGAATAAAGAGAAGAAGAGCGGCAGTGTACAGGATGTGTTTGACCGGGCAAAGACACTGAGGCTGACCCTTACCGCAGAGGGGATCGAAAGCATGGAACAGTTATCACTTCTGCGTAAGTGCGGATGTACAGAAGGCCAGGGATATGTATTTTCCAGACCATTATCAATCGAAGAGTTTGAAAAAATCCTAAAGGTAGGACAGGATGCATGAGACGGCGTAGGAAAGACCAGAACGGAGAGTATAATTACTGGCAGCCTGCTACGGATATGATGACAGGACTTGTATTTGTCCTGATGCTGATCGTAGCGCTGTTGGGCCTGTATCTTTTAAGTGACTATACAGGATATAAATATGATGAAACAGAAGGCGTAGAGGAGACAACGGCACAGGAGACCCGTCCGGATGATGACGGCTGGAGCTGGAAGGAATATAAAGGCAACGGCGATCATGAGGATGTAGGAGATGGGGCCGGAGACGGAGGCGGATCCGGACAGGAGCAGCCTATCATCCAGACCGGCGGAGGCGGTTACGGTGACGAAGGCATCAAATCAGCGGTATTTACCGAGCTGGTGGATGACGAAACAGACCGTATTATCCCGGATGAGGGAGTCCGCTTTGAACTGTACCGCACAGACTGGGGACTGCAAAATGGAATGGGAGCCCTTCAGATCCTGAATACC
>OLQS01001762.1_pt1 | contig 11909 bp, 9 predicted proteins | sample 1672291 | NCBI WGS metagenome assembly OLQS01 (sample SAMEA3136668, study PRJEB25190) | human gut metagenome | biome: human gut; feature: human-associated habitat; material: faeces | place: Austria | collected 2013
CTTAGGTTATTTTACAGAAAAAGTTTCATAGGCTCTCTTTTTCCTTTTCTGCCACAGCAGGCAGATTCCCGCACCGCTTATCGCTCCAATAACAACAATCATTACTGCTATAATTTTTAAAATCACATCCATTTGTTCTAATTCTTTTTCCTGAATTGAAATGTCCACTGCTTCATCCACATCATCCAGCTGAACGGTCTCGTTATTCTCTTTCGCATAGACCGTCTCGTTTTCCTCTTGATATTCTGCGGTGCTTGTTACCGTAGCGGCAGTGCTCTCTTGGGAGGCTTCCGTTTCAGGGGTTCCTCCCGGAACATCAGGATCACGAACAACGCCGTTCGGCGTCAAGGTTCCTGTATTGATCACATACACATCAGATACATCCACGCCACCATTTTTGCTGTACGTATATGTTTTAGAATAATATTCGTCGTACAGGATCTCCTCTCCATCCTGGCAGGTCACACGCAGAATCGCGATCCTTTTTCCTTCCGGTACAGCCGTGTAATCCAAAGTTACGGTCGTTTCTTCGTTAATTTACGCCGTACCTCTGGATAGTTCCAGATAATCATGCGTATCCATGTTATAAGCACTGATCTGATAGTTGTATTCGTCTTTTACCAGTTCATCGCTTTTGGCGGCAAATACAAGATCCGCATGAGCGTTATCTTTAGGCAGCAGCCTGAAAGCACTCAACGCAAAGTCATATGTATAGATAGAATCCGGATTGAAAATCTCATAAGAAATATAATCATTACTCTTCAGGTCATATTCTACGGACCATGGCCCGGCTTCCGCATTCTCTACACAATAGTTTCTCCATCTTTGTTCTTCGTCCATGTGGCCTATAACATCCGGGCTGTCCAAATCATACCGTTTGCCGGATGGGTAAATCAACGTGAAGTCCACCACTTCCGTTGGAAATTCGAATAAAACGGCCAGTTTCTCATCTCCTGGGGTAACTGCGATCACATCCTGTCTGGTTTCGGCATAAGCCGGGACAGATGCCAAGATACTTGCAGCGGCCATAACGGCGCCGCATACTGTCACTGTTGTTTTTTTGCTTACCATAAGTAGCCTCCTTTAATAATGATGATGTTTTCCCACAATCAAAGCGATTGTAGGTATACTTTCAGTATGTCGACAACTTGCTATTTTTTAGGCGTAAAAATCGCTGGGGATAAAAATTGCGGATAACACTTTTTGGCATACAAAAGGCAGGACCGAAGCCCTGCCCGAAATACGCTTTCCCTATTATCCTTGCGCGTTGTTTACGCAAGCATTGGTTGAGGCACATACAAAGTTACAGTTTACATCTTCTTCCGTAAAAATCATACATTTCCTTCTAAACTTCCCCCCCTGTTTTCGGTGTAGATACAATCGTTATTTCCAGGTGTTCTGACATTTTAGCGTCCCAGATTTCTTTTCCTTTAAAATACAGATATATTCTTTTTAATAGTCTTCTCAAAGAACCACCTCCAACTTGAGAATACCGTACCATTTTTTGTTATCCGCAAAAACAGCTGCAACTTACCGCCTGTTATTTCACTCTGCTATCCTTTTCCAGTCCTCATCCGCCTGTTCCTACCTCTGGCTCTCATACCCAAGTATCCCGGGTGAGCCACCGAAAAGATGCGTATACAGCCATATTGATACGGGGTACCGTCGCCTATTATCTCAGAAACATTCTTTCCTTGAAAAAGATAAAAGGCCGGGCTGAAGTCCTGTCTAAAGAGCGACATTATCATCTTCCGCAAGATCGTCTGCAATTTTTTCCGCGGAAAGAGATTTGTTAATTCGATCAATTTTCGAAACCCGCAAAGCATTGTCCAAACAGGGAGAGCAATCCGAAGAGGGGTGTCTACCCACGCGTTAATTTTTGCGGATAAGATATTTCTAAGAAAAACAGGCAGAAGAATCTCTCTGCCGCCTGTTGAGAAAAACTTAGAGCTCGTTATCTTTGCGTGCGAAACGCCGCAATTTCGTCATCACTCAGATCTTTTACGGCTTTACCGTGCTTTTTTGCGTATCTGGTAAGCGCTACCAAATCAATTGCGATTGATGGTCTACTTTCGTACGGATTAAACATCGAGAGATACTGATCTACGGTCGTACGATTTTTTGCAGTGTTACACTTTATCGTCAGTCCACTCATAAATATACACCTCCATGATTTTATGCGCTGCGATTTCCTCCATGACGAAATGGAGCGGGTGGTTTGGATGTCATGCCCCAAACGCATTGACGCCTTTTTACCAGAAACAGAAAAACTGAATTTCTGGCTAATTTATACTGATTTTTCATAGCTGCTCCCCTTTCTCAATTCCTCATGTCTAATTGCATGATCGGTATCACTTGTGAAGTCACAAATATTCGATCACATTCCTTTTGTCTCCGCGCACTCCGAAATAATATATTCTGGATATCCTCCGCAAATATTTCGCCCTACAGAGCTCAATCGATCATCATTTTTTTGTGAATTCTAAGTAGGTATCATCATATCCATCCATGAGCTGACTCTTTCCATGCATCAATATTATGCCTCCATTATACCGCCCGGCAAATGATGCGTAAAGACGAAATGCTTCGCTCGTAATCTACAATTTACCTCATCCTGGCAATATCCATCTTTTCTTCTCGGCACTTATGTGAAAAGAACATCATTCCTCCCGTCACACAATTCCAAATATATAAAGACCGCCAGAATAATATTCTGACGGCCCAATGGCTACGAAGCGATTTCTGCGCTTTTTCCTTTCTTTTGTTACGACAAAACAGTTTTATGCAGGTATTACGACAGCGTTGATTTGTGTTGGATTGTCCGTTTTCTTTTGCACTATGCACAATTTTATTGGTATATCGTTCATGCTATTTTGTACATATATTACAATACATCACAATATATCACCTTATTTCGCGAAAACATCCGGGAAACACATGGCGAACCGGACGTCCACAGCGGACGGATCCTTCTTCACCATATTCACCTCACCGCCGATGTAGCGGGCGGGCTGCTGGATACTCAAGAGTATCTCTTCTGGCAATGCTAATTTTCTCATAATTACCTGTTTTTCCTGTCTTATTTAAAGTTTGCTGTTTCCATCTATCCTGTTGCGGACACACGAACCCGCAGAAACGTAGTCAATCCGCATCATTATACGTTATTTTCCTGTTTTCCGCAAGGGATTATTCTCGGTTTACCCCTCAAACATCTCCGCAAATTCCTCCGCAAACTCATCTTTCAGCATAAACCGGTCGATCATGCCGTTGTTCAGATACCATTCGAAATCGGCTCCTCTCTGTTCCGCGATGAGAATCAGGCGGATCTCCGGATTGATGCGCCGGACCACCTCACACAGTTCGATTCCGTTCATGGTCGGCAGTGTGTACTCCGCGATCAGAAGATCATAGGCTGACGGATCTTTCTGGACCCGGTCGATAAGGGCCGCCGGGTGTGCGTACAGATCTACCGTCTTCCGGCTGTGAGATGCGGCCGCTTTCCAGGTCTTCGCGGACTCTTCACTGGAGATAATAGCAATCTTTTGTACATGCTTCAGCCGTTTCCGGCCGTCAGCTTCCACTTCCGGTCCGCTCTGCGGGATCTCAATGACAAATGTTGTTCCTTCACCCGCTTTGCTCTCTACACAGATCGTTCCGCCGACCGATGTCACCATATTCTGGACCACCGAAAGACCAAGTCCGGTACCCTGCCTGGATCCTTTTGTCGTGTAGAACGGCTCAAAGATCTTCTGCATGGCATCGTCCCCGATTCCACAGCCGGTATCGGACACCTGCAGACAGATCATATCGTCACCTTTTGCCTCCAGCCGGATCAGCAGTTCCTTTCTCTCCGTCTTTTCCATGGCCTGAAAGGCATTTTTACTCAGATTCAGCAGGATATGTTCCGCCATCCGTCTGCGTCCTAAAACATACAGTGGCTCCTCCGTGATCTCTGTTTTCAACGTGATCGCCGCCGGGGCAAGCTGCCGCACGATGGATACCGCATTCCCGACTTCTTCTGTAAAGTTCAGCGGTTCCAGACGCACGCCGGTATCCTGTCTGGAAAAGGCAAGCAGTTCTTTTGACAGATTCGATGCCTGATCCACCGACTTCGTGATCTCATGGATCATCTCCTGATTCTCGGAAGAAATGGATTCATCATTCTCAAGAAGCTCCGCATAGATCAGCACCGGTGTCAGATAATTGTTGAATTCATGCGCAATGTGGCTCGCCATCATTCCCAGCGACTGGATCCGCTGGTAATGCCGGATCTCGTTGTTTTTCTGGACCAGCATCTCCATTCCGTGATTGATCTCTTTCAAATACGTGATCTCCTTTTGCTGGGATTCCGCCAGAAAACGGTTTCTCAGAAAGAACACTGTGACCACCACAAGGATCAGGACATAAGGTATCATAACCCCGATCATCATCGTCATCATGCTTTCCAGTGGCCCCGAAAGTTCCTGGAGCGGAAGTGTGGAATTAATGATCCATCGTTCTCCCTGGATCGAGATCGCCTGAAATGCGACGACACGTCGGACTTTTTTTAATCCCGGATCATCCCATACATAGGTGTCGATCACACCGGTTCCGGAATCTTCTTTTTCCTGTCTGGAGATCCAGTTTTCCAGACTGCTCAGATCCAGATCCGGATATTTCTGGATACGCCCCTCAACTGCCTCCAGACCGATCTGATTCTTCGCATGGTGCATGATGATATTCATGTTCTGATCCTTTACCGTGGAATATCCGGCCTCACCGATCTTTACCGGCGCGACGATCTTCTCGTACAGTGCTTTCAGATCCATGGCAAATGTAAGGGTACAGATTCCGGACATGGAAGAAACTTCCTTCTCAATATAAAGCTCATACCAGCCCGTCCGGTCCGAAATTTCCTTTCCGGTGATCCTGGCCTTCTGATCTTTGTTCCCGGGCGCCACGCTCATCGTCTTCTCAGCTGAAGATTCCTGAACTGCTTCCTTTCCCGATTCATACTTAAACCTTGTCCCGTCTTGCTCCGTCACTGTGATCCAGTTATAGACATCTGCATTCTTCTTTAAAAAATATGATGTCCTCAGCTTGATCCCATTGGACTCTGCCCATTCTTCCGGGATCCCGCGCTGTGAATAAAACAGATCGATCTCATCCAGCTGCTGTTCCAGATAGGAATCGAGATTGTTTCCTACGATCCCGGCCATAGTCAAAAGCTGGCTCTCCTCTGTCCGGATCACCTGCTCCCGGTACCGGCTGTAAAATCTGAAGCCTGCAAGCACCACCACAAGGGATAAAGCGATCAACACCCCAACTGCCATCAGCTTCAGTTTCCATCGATTTAAGAATTCTTCTGTCTTCTTCATTTTTTATCCCTACACATTCAGCATATATCCGATTCCACGCACCGTCTTCAGATACCGGGGCTGCTTTGGGTCATCCTCGATCTTGTTCCGGATCCGTTTCACATAGACGGTGATGGTATTGTCATCCACCACTGCCTCATTCCACACCTGAGTATAAAGCTGTTCCTTCGTAAATACCTGTCCCGGATGCTCCATCAGGAACCGGAACAGGGTCATCTCTCTGGCAGTAAAATTTAACGGCTCACCGTTTTTCAGGCACTCCATCTTTAAGGTATCTACCGTAAACGGACCCTTGCGGATCCCGGCGTCTCCGGCTGCTCCCTGGCTGTAGATCTGACTTCTGCGGATCAGCGCCTTTGCTGTCTGGATCAGGATCGCAGTATGAAACGGCTTTGTCAGATAACTGTCCGCGCCAAAGCCGAGCCCCAGCACCTGATCCATCTCATCGGATTTTCCCGACAGCATCATGACCGGCGTGTGATCTCCCGCAGCGCGCATTGCCTGCAGCACATCATAACCACCCACATGTTCCATCATTACGTCCAGGATCACCAGATGGAACTGTTGTTTCTTTAAAAGCTCCAGAGCCTCACTTCCATCGGCTGCCTCCGTCACCTGCATTCCTTCACGGGTCAGGGCGGTCCGCACAGCCAGCCGGATCGCGCGCTCATCGTCCACCAGTAGGATTTTTTCTGTATTCATAAACTTTCTCCTGCATCATTTTTCTTTCATTATAGCAAAAAATCCTGTTCTGCGGTACAAGATCCGTACTGCAGAACAGGATTTTCATTCGTTATGTATCATTTAGATGGCAACAATGCCAAGAATCACACCGAATACCAGCATGATAAGGCTGATAATGTAGTACGGCGGAATGCTGAATTTCATATGATCTTTCAGCTCTGTTCCGGTCAGACCGATCGCAAGGTATGTTGCCGGTACTAACGGGCTTACCATTAACGCAAGGTTCTTACCGATCAGCATGGTCAGGGCAGTATTCAGGGAAGCCACGCCATAGGTTTCGCCTACCTGCATAACTAATGGCATGATGCCATAGAAGTATGCGTCTGTTCCAACACAGAGACCAAGCGGAAGCGCAAGAATACCAAAGATGATGTGAACGTACTTTCCAAGAGCTGCCGGAATGATCGCCATGATCGCATTTGCCATTGCTTCCAGCATACCGGTTCCGTCGAAGACACCTACCATAGCACCTGCGGCAAACAGTGTTGCGGAAATGATCAGGGCTGCCGGAGCATGCTTCTTGATCAGCTTGTCCTGAAGCTTCTGGTTCGGGTAGTTGACAGCCAGAAGGATGCAAAGACCAAGCATGAAGATTACATAGGATTTACCGATACCTGTGGATAACAGGGCAATCACACCTACTGTAAGTAAGAAGTTGAAGATCAGGTAAGCGTTGGATTTTCTTAAATCAGCCGCCTCTTTCTTCGCTTTCTCATCAGACTCCACTTCTACGCCCTTTCCAGCTCCGGCACCATGCCTGATCGCAAACATGCCGAGAAGTACAGCAAGAACGATGTTCATCATCAGGCCGACAACCTGAAGCGGGATCAGCATGTGCCATAACTCAGTGGCATCCATAGCGAGTACCGTAGCCGCTCTCGCTGTCGGACCGCCCCACGGAAGCAGGTTCATAACGCCCATGCAGGCACCTGTCAGGCAGAGAAGGATACGGGAGTCAATGTTCATCTTCTTATATACCGGGTACATCGCCGGGATCGTAATGAGAACGGTGACAGCCGTAGTACCGTCCAGATGAGCGATCGTTGCGATCAGCGCTGTAACTACAGTGACCGCGATCACATTGTTTCCGGCTTTTTTTACCAGCCAGCCTACGATAACATCAAAGAGTCCGGTGTCTGCCAGAACACCAAAATAAATTACTGAAAAGATAAATAAGATACCATTGCTTGTGGTGGTTTTGATTCCATCCGCAATGAAGTCCATGACCTCTACCGGGGAGAAGCCAAGGATCAGGGCTGCAATGACCGGAATCACCGCAAGTACCACGATCGGAGACATTTTGCCCTTTAAGAGCAGTGCTACGATCGCAATGATCATCAGAAAACCAATAGCTGCTGTCATAATCATCTTCCTTTCTGGATATTTGTTAAATTCCTTACAGATTCATATTTTACAGACAGCAGTTTAATTGTTCATGACTGGAAAATGACAATTTTGTCATATTTTTGCGGTTTCTTCCTGTTTCCGCTTCCGAAACTCCTCTTTGATCTGTTTCAAAAGCTCTGGTCTTTCAATCATGTCGATGCATGTTCCCGCAAGGATCTCCGAACCGGACCGGATCGCTTCATGGGCCCGCTCCGTCTTTCCCGCATCGAGATATTCTTGCGAATGCGCCGCGGTACCCTCTGGCACAAACGCTGTGCGGATGCAGCATCCGGGCACATCATACATAACATTTCCAAAGTCCGTGGAGCCCGTCTTTTCACGCGGTCCGGCGAGCTGTGGTGCCTCAAATTTTCTTGCATTTTCCATGATCAGGTCATTCAGGGTCAGGCACGGGATCTTTGCCTGAAACGGGTAGCTTCTCTCTATTTCACAGGTCGTTCCCGTCATCAGGCATGCCCCCTTTATGATGTCCTGAAATCTCGGAACGATGACCTTCTCTAAGTAATCCGTACTATAAGAGCGAAGTGTATACTCTGCCTTTGCCGTCCCGGGAACGATGTTCGATGGACCGCCGGCATCAAGGACCGTATAATGCATTCTGGAATCCTCAAGGACATGCTCCCTCATAAACTCGATCCCCTGAAAGGAAAGAAGCGCAGCATCAAAGGCGCTCTTCCCTTTGTGCGGGCTCATGGCGGCATGGGCCTCTACCCCATGAAAGATAACATAAAAGCACTCAAGTGCCATGCAGCGGACATCGACACAGGTATTGGGAGCTGCATGCATCATGAGCGCAAGATCGATATCCTGAAAGCATCCTTTCTCCTTCATAATGATCTTTCCGCCGACCGTCTCCTCCGCCGGTGTCCCGTAGATCACGATCTTATAGGGCTGATCCTTACAGAGATCCCGAAGTGCCAGAGCAGCTCCGATCACAGACGGTCCCTGCATGTGATGTCCGCAGGCATGACCGATCCCTTTCAGCGCATCGTACTCTGCCAGAAATCCAAAGGAAGGACCTCCGTTTCCCTGTTCATAGACAGCGCGGAAAGCCGTCGGGAGACCTGCGATCCCACGTTCGATCTGAAATCCTTTTTTTCCCAGATAATCTGTAAGGATCGCACTGGAGCGAACTTCCTCAAGTCCCGGCTCCGCCAGATCATAAATCCTGTCTGCCATCTTGGTAAGCTCTGCCATGTAAGGCGCAACGGCCTGCTTTATTGTTTCTTTCTTCATATCTCCATTCTCCTGTCACAATTTCGTGAAGATCCAAAGCGATCCGATCCATTCCTGAATTCCAGATCGATCTCTTTCAGCAGTTTTCTAAGCTCCGTCACCATCCGGTTTCTCTGTCTCACGAATGTTGTCTGATAGAACAGGCTCCAATCCGCGGGACTGTTTTCAGGGAGCGCCTTCGCGGAAGCTTTAAGAAGCTGCAGCGGACCATATGCAAAAGAAGTATCCTGTTCATACGCGGAGCCTGTGGAGTGCATAAGACGGCTGAAAACTCCTCCGACGAGACGGCAAAGGCGGTTATGTTCTTCGATCTTCTCCGTTCCCCATATATGTTCAAGCGTTTCACAACGATCCAGAACCTCTTTTAGAAGTGTTTCGATCTCATCCGCCGCCTGTTCATGCTCCTCTGAATTTTTTAACATCTCAAAGTATGGGAGCCAGGTTTTTGCATAGCCGCGATAATCGGCAGGAAGCTTCTCCTTCGAGAGGAGTTCATACAGCAGAACGCCAACGACTCTCCCATCCCGCAAAAGCCCGTCAAGATCGATCTTGTCAAAGGTATCGTCGATCGTATGCCACCAGTACACGCCGGGACCCGGAGCATCCGAGTGTTTTCGTTCTTTTTTCGCCTCATAACGGGGATTGATGTGATATGGGATCTCTGCGCCCCAGAGCGACTGGTCCGCTCCCCGCCCGATACGCCCAAACATCATTTCCGCCGCCGGATCTACCTTCCGTACCTGCTCTTTTAGCCATTCCTCGCCCTCAAGCCCCGCTGTCCGGATCGCAAGCGTATGGTCTGCTCCTTTTGATCCCAGAAGATCAAGATTCAGGTGAGCGATGCAGTGCTCCTCAAGCTCATCCCAGTGGTGATCACAATACCAGGTGGATCCCATATAGCGCCCATTGGAATGTCCCGGCCACCAGGCGATCCGCAGGGAATAGAACAGCTCATCCTGATGTTCTTTCATATAACGAGCAAGCTCCAGAGCCAGCGCATTTGCCGTGCAGTTGTCAAAAGCGCCACGATACCAGGTATCATAGTGACCGGAGAGCAGGACAAAATCCCTGCTCTTTCCCGGGATCTCGGCGATCGGCAGCGCGACGTTTTTTACGCATGTGTCCACCTCGCTGGAAAGCTGCGCAAAAAGCTGTTTTCCTTCTGCCTCATATGTTTTCAGCTTCCGGATCAGTTTCTCCCCGCAGGGCTTTGAGACGGCGACCACCGGCATCCGTAACTGGAACAGAGATGAGTCCATATCCGGAGTTCCCCAGACAGGACTTACCGTGTCCTCATGGACCGCGTCCTCGTCGGAGGTCCAGATCTGGATCCACCCGGCCGCTCCATGCTGCTCCAGCAATTTTGCGTAACGCTCATCAAACCCATACCCGAGGACAAGCTTTCCGGCAACCGTTTCCATAAACTGTTTCTGTTCTGAAAGGGAGACTTCCGTTTTTGTTCCGGGATCGTAGATCAGCGGGATCTCGATTCTCCCTTTTGTGCTCTCCGAGAAAGACCTTGGACGGCATGGGAACTCCTCACCATCTGCGATAAGGACACTGCTCACCGGATTGCTCAGATAAGCCGGAAAATCCTCCTCATGGCAGGAGATTCCTGATTTCTCCAATACCTCAAGAATATACTCGACCGCGCGATATGCCTCGGGTTCACCGGAAAGCTTGTCGAACGAACAAAGGTACTCCAGATGTTCTCTTAAACGCTCCTTCACTTCAAAATCCTGCATCTTCTCTTTTCCTCCGTCTTAATAGCCGATCATGAGTGCCCCAAGCATGAACAGACATCCGAAGAATGTCCAGATTAAGAATAACGGCATCATGAATTTTAACCATTTTACATACGGGATCTTCGAAACGACGAGATAACCCATCAGTGCGGAGGATGTCGGAAGAACAGAGTTTGAAAATCCGTCTCCGAGCTGGAACGCAAGGACGGCTGTCTGTCTCGTGATACCGATCAGATCCGCAACCGGTACCATAAGCGGCATGGTAACCGCGGCCTGTCCGGTACCGGAGGTGATCACACAGTTGACAAGTGACTGTGCAAGGAACATTCCGACGGCTTTTAAGGACTGCGGAAGAATGTTTACGATACTTGCGATCGCATGGACGATGGTGTCAAGGATCATCGCGTCAGATAATGCAAGCTCAACACCGCGGGCAATACCGACGATCAGAGCTCCCACAACGATTCCCTTCGCTCCGTTTCCGAACGTAGCGGCGATCTTGTTTGGGCTATAGCGGTTCACGATACCGCAGAGCACACCCATCGCGATAAAGATCGCAGACATCTCCTCAAAATACCAGCCGAGCTTACTGAGTCCATAGATCAGGACCGCAAAGCCGGCTACGATCACTGCCAGAGTCAGACCATGGGTCAGGTTCAGCGCTTCTTCTGTATCATCGAAAGTAAATTCCTGGTCCTCAGGCTCTCCGTAAATGATGCTCTTTGTCGGGTCCGCTTTCACGCGCTTTGCGTACCAGGTAATGTAGACCGTATCGATCACCAGAAGAACTCCGAGAATAAAAATGCGGTATCCCATACCGGAAAACATCGGGATCTCCGCAATATCCTGAGCAACACCGACATTGAAGGGATTCAGGATTCCGGCTGTAAATCCGGATGCGGCACCCATAGCGATCATTGCGGTACCTGTCACTTTGTCAAGTCCCAGAGATGCCGCAAGGGCAATTCCGATCGGCACAAAGATCATGACCTCGGCAGACATTCCCATCGTTGTTCCAAAAACAGAAAATAACAGCAGAAATGCAGGGATCACAAAATACTCGCGGCCGCGGAAGGCTTTCGCCATCTTCTTACAGAGAACTGTGAGGATCCCTGTGGATGTGATGATCTCAAAGGATCCGCCGATGATAAGGATAAACGTAACTGTGCTTGCCGCCTTTACGATCGCCCTGTAGATCAGTGCCGGAACGGTTAAAAAGCTTACCGGGTGAGATTCAACATAATGGAAGCTCCCCGCTTCCACCAGCGTTCTGTTTGTCGCCTCATCCGTGTACCGGGTATACTCTCCGGCAGGCACAACATAAGTGGCTGCGACTGCCAGAAGAATCAGCGCTACAAGGATCACAAATGTGTGCGGCGCCTGAAAAGGCTTTTTTTCTTTTAATGGTTTCATACTTCCA
>OLQS01001763.1_pt1 | contig 11900 bp, 9 predicted proteins | sample 1672291 | NCBI WGS metagenome assembly OLQS01 (sample SAMEA3136668, study PRJEB25190) | human gut metagenome | biome: human gut; feature: human-associated habitat; material: faeces | place: Austria | collected 2013
CAATTTCTCCAGCGGTATCCATAACTTTATGGCATTATCACCTTGTGAAGACGAATTATCTGCATATTATCTTTTGTTTCATCCATTCGCCTCCACAATATGCAGGTTATTTCGCGACAACACCCGCAAAAAAGGAGGAATTTCAATGGATTTTCTGACACTGACTATTGGAAAGCAGAAAAACATCGCTCTGATCGCCCATGACAGCAAAAAGCATGAGATGATCGACTGGTGCGAAGCAAATAAAGAGATCTTAAAGGGACATTTCTTATGTGGCACCGGAACTACCGCGAGAATGATCACGGAAGCCACAGGTCTTCCGGTAAAGGGCTATAACAGTGGCCCTCTCGGCGGTGATCAGCAGATCGGAGCAAAGATCGTGGAAGGTCGCATCGATTTCGTTGTGTTCTTCTCAGATCCCCTGACTGCCCAGCCCCATGATCCGGATGTAAAGGCACTCCTTCGTATTGCTCAGGTCTATGACATCCCGATTGCCAACAACCGGGCAACCGCAGATTTCCTGATCTCCTCTCCGCTTATGAATGAGACATATGACCACCGGGTCATCAATTTCCATGAGGCGATCGCTGACCGCGCGAAAAAACTGTAAATTTCTCGATCACTGCAGCCTGCAGGTCTGCACGAGTATAAGAAAAGCAGAAAAACATTCATCACGAGTGTTCTTCTGCTTTTTCTGTCATTTCATATCTCAACGTATTTCACCGTTGTTGATCGCTTCTTCCAGCTCCTTTAACTGGCTCTCCCCATATACTTTCAGACCATATCCGGCAAGCAGGGCCGCCGTCTTTCCCATTCCCTCGCGTAGCTTATGGGAAAAGGTTCCGTCATAAATCCCGTTTGAGCCGCATGATGGGCTTCTTTCTTTTAAGATTGCAATGGTACATTCATATTTCTTCGCCTCCCGGAGCGCGAAATCAGCTCCGAGGAGAAATTCTGCCGTGACGTCCTCGCCTTTCGTGTTCATGACCGCCTCGTCCGGCATATGGATCTCGGAGGCCGCCCGCGGGGTCGGAAGTCCGCCCGCCTGTTCCGGGCAGACCGGATGGAACTTTGCCTTTCCTTCCATTTTTTTCATAAAATCGAGCACATTCTGATTGCGGTTGTTCGTGCCGTCCCATTTGCAGTTTTCGCCGATGAGACAGGCGCTGATCAGTATCTGAAGCATAAGTTTTCCCTCTTTCAATACATACCGGCTGAAATTTCAAAGCTGCATAGCAATACTCTTTCATTTAACACCAGAGCCATTATCCGGTTTGCTGCAGGTTTGATACAGCTTTTATCCTTTCGTATTATAAAAGCAGGACCCCCCACATTCTTTCATGCGGAAGCGATCCTGCTTTCTTTTATTTTTTCACAGTCCACGCTGCGTCTTCGCGAACCTTTTCATGCGTTTCCGTACAGATGATTACATCTGGCTCTTCTTGCTGATCATGGCTCTCTTTCTGAGAGTCGGATCCAGGATCTTCTTTCTGATACGAAGGCTTGTCGGTGTGATCTCAAGAAGCTCATCTGTATCGATGAAGTCCAGACACTGCTCCAGACTCATGATCTTCGGCGGAACAAGCTTTAATGCCTCATCGGCGCTGGATGAACGTGTATTTGTTAACTTCTTTGTCTTGCAGACGTTGATCTCGATATCCTCCGCTTTTGGACTCTGTCCAACGATCATACCGGAGTAAACCTTTACACCCGGTCCGATGAACAGGGTACCTCTCTCCTGCGCGTTGAACAGACCGTAGGTGATGGACTCACCGGCCTCGAACGCGATCAGGGAGCCTGTTTTTCTGTAGCTTAACTCGCCCTTGAACGGAGCGTATCCGTCAAAGCTTGTGTTTAAGATACCGTTACCCTTTGTATCTGTCATAAACTCACCGCGGTAACCGATAAGACCTCTGGACGGGATCGAGAACTCAAGTCTTGTGTAGCCGCCGTTTGTCGGGCTCATACCCTGAAGTTCGCCCTTTCTGCTTGTGAGCTTCTGGATAACAGCTCCGGTAAACTCGTCCGGAACGTCAACGTAAGCGAGCTCCATCGGCTCTAACTTTCTGTTTCTCTCGTCATATTTGTAGATAACCTCTGCCTTGCTGACAGCGAACTCAAAGCCCTCACGGCGCATGTTCTCGATAAGAACAGACAGGTGAAGCTCACCACGGCCGGAAACCTTGAAGCAGTCCGCGGACTCTGTCTCTTCCACACGAAGGCTGACATCCGTGTTTAACTCGCGGAACAGACGGTCGCGGAGATGACGGGAAGTAATAAACTTACCTTCCTGACCTGCAAGCGGGCTGTCATTTACCATGAAGTTCATGGAGATCGTCGGCTCGGAGATCTTCTGGAACGGAATCGCCTCCGGCTTCTCCGGAGAACACAGGGTATCACCGATATGGATATCCGGGATACCGGAGATCGCTACGATCTCACCGATGGTCGCGTTCTGTACTTCGACTCTCTTTAAGCCGTCGAATACATAGAGCTTACCGATCTTAACCTTCTTCATCTTATCCGGATCATGATGGTTTACGATCACGCAATCCTGATTTAACTTTAAGGAACCGCTGTCGATCTTACCGATACCGATACGGCCTACGAACTCGTTGTAGTCGATGGTGCTGATAAGGACCTGAGTCTCAGCGTCCGGGTCACCTTCCGGCTCCGGGATATAGTTGATGATGGTCTCGAACAGCGGGCTCATATCCACTTCCGGATCATCTAATTCTTTCTTTGCGAAGCCTGCGCGGGCAGACGCGTAAACGAACGGGCAGTCAAGCTGCTCATCAGATGCGTCGAGATCCATGAATAACTCAAGTGTCTCATCGATCACTGCCTTCGGTCTTGCCTCCGGACGGTCGATCTTGTTGATGCAGACGATAACTCTTAAGTCAAGATCAAGTGCCTTCTGGAGAACGAACTTCGTCTGCGGCATCGGTCCCTCGAATGCGTCAACGACAAGGATAACACCGTCTACCATCTTAAGGACACGCTCAACCTCTCCACCGAAGTCCGCATGACCTGGGGTGTCGATGATGTTGATCTTCACACCTTTGTAGAATACAGCTGTGTTCTTGGAAAGAATGGTAATTCCTCTTTCTCTCTCGATGTCATTGGAGTCCATGACACGCTCTTCTACTTCCTGATTTGCACGGAATACGCCGCTCTGCTTTAATAACTGGTCAACCAGTGTTGTTTTACCGTGGTCAACGTGGGCGATGATCGCAATGTTTCTGATATCTTCGCGTTTGATCTTCATAATCAATCCTCTTTCTTCATCTATAACTGTCCTCTCACCGATCATTTCCCGACCCGTTTTGCACAGTCATCTTACATTGTATACACTACTATTTCTAATTTTTGCATTACCGACTCAAAATTATAGCATTCATGAAATCAAAATGCAATATAAAATCAACCGAATTTCAGAGTGAAATCAGCTTTTTCGTGTCTTTTTGCCGTTCAGGCGATCGTTTGCCCTTTCTTTCTGCCTCAAAGCCATAAAAAGCTGCCTGCCCGTTATCCTAAAACAAGATCACTTCCTTATTAAGTGTGCCATACCACACCTCGTCACCTTTCCCGATCCTCGCTCCGCCGCTGGTACTCTCGGTGATCTTCTTTTCCAGATCAACATATTCCGCAACCGGGACGAGAACGGAAAACTCTACTTTATCTGTATAAGTACTGTCCAGCACTGTCATATTTTCCTGTCCTAAGATATACTGGATCTTTCCCACTCCCGTGTAGTCTGTCACGATCTTCATCTCAAAGGCTCTCTTCTTCTCCACGATTTCTGAGGCTGCAAGTCCCTCTTTCACCGCGCCGGAATAGGCCCGCACAAGACCGCCTGTTCCAAGCAGGGTCCCGCCGAAATATCTCGTCACGACGACACAGACGTTGTGGACATCCTCGCCTAAAAGCACGTCAAGCATCGGCCGTCCCGCTGTCTGGGCCGGTTCTCCATCATCACTGCATCTTGTCAGCTCATGGTTCATTCCGATGCTAAACGCCTGACAGTTATGGCGGGCATCCCAGTATTTTTTCTTGATCTCTGCGATAAAAGCGGCCGCCTCCTCCTCGGATTCCACCGGTTTCAGATTTGCGATAAAACGTGATTTTTTCACTTCGATCTCCGCCGTACCGCCTCTATATAAAATTCTCACACTGTCAAGAGCCATATCTTCTCTCCTTACAAAAATATTCCGCACCGCGGAAAGTTATTCTGTACCTTCATAATTTTGTCATGTTTTTGACGATTCCGACCATAAAATGTAATTTTCCCTTCATAATTCCCCACTTTACGGTCAAAAATATCATAATACAAACCAAACTTTTCCACAATAACTATTTATAAATGAAGGAAACTTTGCTATAATTATGGAATGACAAAGGAGGCATCCTGAATGAATTATGGAAAAAAAGAGGTGGAAAAGACACTCCGCAAGACAAATTCCAGATCACAGAAGATCACCTCACATCTGGTGCTTCTTCTCACAAAGATCATCCTGATCCTGGTTCTGTTTGCGGCGGTGCTTGGAATCAGCTTCGGCTACGGGATCTTCAAGGGCGTTATCGACGCGGCCCCGGAGATCGATGTGGCGAGCATCGAGCCAAGCGGTTATGCCACCATGGTCTATGACAGTAAAGGAAACCTCACGGAGACGCTCGTAAAATCAGGAGCAAACCGTCTTGAGGCATCCTACGAGGAACTTCCCCAGTGCCTGATCGACGCCTTCGTCGCGATCGAAGATTCCAGGTTCTGGTCCCACAAGGGCGTGGACGTCCGCTCCATGTTCCGCGCGGCCTTCGGAATTATCACCGGAGACTCCAGCGCCGGCGGCGGAAGTACCTTAACCCAGCAGCTGATCAAAAACAATATCTTTGAAGGCGGCAACGAGGACACCTTCGGGGAAAAGCTGGAACGAAAGATCCAGGAGCAGTATCTGGCGATCCAGTTAGAGAAGATCATGGACAAAAAGATCATCCTCAAAAACTACTTAAACACCATCAACCTCGGAAACAACACACTGGGCGTAAAGGCGGCGGCTCTCCGCTACTTTGATAAGGATGTTTCGGAGCTTACACTCTCCGAGGCAACCGTCATCGCCGGAATCACCCAGAATCCGTCGAGGTTCAACCCGCTCTCTGAAAACGGAAGAAAACGCAACGAAGAAAAACGCCGCGTTATCCTCCAGTACATGTACGAGCAGGGAAAGATCACAAAGGAAGAGCAGGAAAAGGCTCTCGCGGATGACGTTTACTCCCGGATCAAAAACGTGGATATCGTCACAAAAGAGACCCAGACGCCGTACTCCTACTTTACCGATGAGCTGATTGATCAGGTTCTGAAAGCCCTTCAGGATAAGAAAGGCTACACGGAGACTCAGGCCTACAACCTCCTCTTCTCCGGCGGTCTCGAGATCCACACCACTCAGGACCCGGATATCCAGTCCGTGGTGGATGAAGAGATCAGCAAACCGGAAAACTACGACGTTGTTTATTACTCCATCGACTACCGCCTGTCAATCCAGCATGCGGACCAGACAACGACAAACTATTCGGACGAGACACTGAAGACATATTTCCGGAAAGATCTTGGCGATTCAGGCTTCGACGGCCTGTTCTCTTCAAAGGAAAAGGCAGATGAGGCCATCGCAACGTACCGGACTGCAATGACAAAAGAGGGCGATACGGTCCTCGGCGAATCCGTACACTATGTTCTTCAGCCTCAGGCATCCTTCGTCCTCATCGATCAGTCCACCGGCTATGTAAAAGCCTTAAGCGGCGGCCGCGGCCAAAAAGAAGTGAGCCGTTCCTTAAACCGTGCAACAAATACCCTGCGTCAGCCGGGTTCCACCTTTAAGGTCATCACCTCCTTCGCCCCGGCAATTGATACCTGCGGTGCCACTTTGGGAAGTGTTTACTACGACGGCCCGTACACGATGGGTGCAAAAACCTTCCGCAACTGGTACAGCAGCAAGGGCTATATGGGCTACAGTACGATCCGTGACGGTATCGTTTACTCCATGAACATCGTCGCTGTCCGCTGTATGATGGAGACCGTAACTCCGCAGCTCGGCGTCGAATACGCGAGAAACTTAGGAATCACTTCCCTGACTGATACCGACTACAACGCCTCCACCGCTCTCGGCGGTATCACCAAGGGCGTTTCAAATCTGGAACTGACCGACGCTTTCGCGGCCATCGCAAACGGCGGTATCTACACAAAGCCGGTGTTCTTCACACAGATTCTGGACCACAACGGAAAAGTACTTCTGGAAAATGAACCCGAAACAAAGCGTGTCCTCAAGGATTCCACAGCATTCCTTCTCACGGACGCGATGTCCCAGTCCATGGAGAGCAGCCGCATGTACGCATCCTCCGGAGTCAGCTTAAACTCCACGAGTGCCGTGGCAAATATTCCGGGAATGTCCAACGCCGGTAAATCCGGTACCACAACAAGCAGCAACGATATCTGGTTTGTTGGATTTACTCCGTATTACACAGCGGGAATCTGGTCCGGCTGTGACGATAACCAGAAGATCTCCGCGATCGGAAGCAGTACCTCCTACCATAAGAAGATCTGGAAAGCGATCATGACAAAGGTTCATGAGGGGCTTCCGGACACCGGTTTCCCGGTTCCGTCCTCTGTCACAACTGCCCAGATCTGCCGGAAATCCGGAAAGCTTGCGATCCCCGGTGTCTGCGATAACGATCCGAGAGGAAGTGCCGTTTACACCGAGTATTTCGCAAAGGGAACCGTTCCTACAGAGGTCTGCGACCATCATGTTCAATTAACGGTATGCAGCGAATCCGGCGGTCTTCCGACTGAATTCTGTCCGGAAAGCGAACGTATCACAAGAACATTTATGGTGATCCCGGAGGGTGAATCCGGCGGAACCGACGATTCCAAATACCACGTTCCCGGACCATGTACTGTCCACAGTGCATCCTCTGTCGTTCTTCCGAGTGATGACGCAGACGGAACCGGAACAACCGGACCCACAAAATCCGAAGCTGCGCAGGAAACAGTTCCCGAGACTACGAAGGCCGCACCAAAATCACCGCTTGATCAGGTATATATCCCGGTAGGTCCAGGATATGAATAATGAAATAACGTACAGAAAAAACGCCGGACAGGATCTAAATCCTCCGGCGTTTTTCTCTCTATCCTTATTTACATCATGGCTTTTTGTAAATACGATCTTTATGCTTCTTTTCTCTTCTTCATCTCTTCGATCATCACCGGGAGAACCTTTGTGACATCGCCGACGATCCCCACATCCGCTACGTCAAAGATGGACGCGTCCTCGTCTTTGTTTATCGCTACGATGTAGCCGGAGCCGATCATGCCAGATACATGCTGGGTGGCACCGGAGATTCCACATGCAATGTAGAGCTTCGGTGCGACGATCTTGCCGGACTGGCCGACCTGATGGGCTCTGGATACCCAGCCTTCCTCGATCGCCGGTCTTGTGGCACCTACAACGCCTCCCATGACATCTGCAAGTTCTTCAACAAGGGCAAAGTTCTCCCTGCTTCCCATTCCTCTTCCGCCGGATACAATGATCTGGGCCTCCTCGAGGTTGACGCTCTCAGCGATCTCCTTGACGGTCTCAATGACCTTTGTGCGGACTGCATCGGCTGTTATATCCTCCGCGATGACTTCACCTGTCCTGCTCTCATCCAGCTCTTTTGCGAAGGATCCGGAACGGACTGTGGCAACATGCGGAAGATTCTCACCCATCTTCATATCATTTAACACGTTTCCGTTGTAAGAAAAGGCTGTATAAACGCCATCTGACGTAATTCCTGTCACATCTGTCACACAGCCGGACTCAAATGCTGCAGAAACTGCCGGGGCGATCATCTTTCCCTCCGGGGTTCCTGCCATATAAAGTGCCTTTGGCTGATATTTTTCAGCCAGTTTTCCGAGGATCTGTGCCTTCTCCGCTGCCTGAAGCCCTTCCTCGCCTGTTCTGAGGACCCTGGAAGCTCCAGCCGCGATCACTGATTTTGTATCGGTATCTTTTCCGAATACAACAGCGATCACTTCCTCACCATCTGCCTTCGCAAGCTCCGCTGCCTTGCTGACGGTCTCAAGTGCCGCACCGACCGGTGCGCCGTCTGCGCTCTGGGCGTAGACCATGATATTCTTTCCCTCTGTATATTTCATTGCCTTAATTTCCTTCCACGCTTAATTCCGGCTGCAGCCTGCACCTTGCACAGACCACAGCCTTTTCTGCCGATCCGGCATTCTAACCGATTGCTTTTGCTTCGCTCATCATAGCGAGCACCTGACTTACTGCCTCGGCCGGGTCCTCCGCCTTGATCTTTATGCCTGCGGCTCTCTTCGCCGGCGCATAGACCTTGAGGACCTCGACCTGTGCTTTCCCTGCCTCTGCGGCCGCAAGTTCCTCGATCGGTTTCTTTCTCGCTGCCATCTTGCTCTTGATCGTTGGGTAACGCGGATCATACTCCGGTTTATTGACAGTCACAACACACGGAAGTTCAGATTCGATCAGGCGGTAACCTTCTTCCGTCTCCTGCTTCGCGGTTACGCTTCCCTCTCCTGCTGTGATATCAACGACATCTGCTGTCACCGGTGCGGAAAGTTCCTTTGCGAGGATCGTTCCCACCTGTCCGGATGCGAAATCAGTGGTCTCCTTTCCGCAGAATACGATGTCAAATTTCTTTCCTGTCTTCTCCTCGATTGCTTCCTTCGCTGCCTTTAGAGTTCTGGCAATGATCTCCGGATCCTCGCTCTGGTAAGCATCATCTGCTGCGAGATACGCGTAGTCGGCTCCAACTGCCAGACAATTCTTTAAGGAATTCTTTACACTCTCATCGCCGATGGAGAGAACTGTCACCTCTCCGCCTGCCGTCTCTTTTAAACGGACAGCCATCTCCAGCGCATATGTATCAAATGCGTTCACTACCGGCGTTACGCCGTCAAGGGCCGGTGCCCCTGTCTTCGGATCCAGAGCGATCTCTACAGAATCATCCGGAACCTGTTTCACACATACTAAAATTTCCATGTCTTCCTCCAAAAGTCAACAAAAATTATTTACCGATCACATTGTTTGCCACAACAATTCTCTGAACTTCGTTCGTTCCCTCAAAAATCTGGAAGATCTTCGCGTCTCTTAAAAGCTTCTCGACCGGATACTCTCTGCTGTATCCATATCCACCGAACATCTGGATCGCCTCTGAGGCAACTTCCATTGCGATATCGGACGCATAGCATTTCGCGATCGCGGATTCCTTGCTGTACGGAAGTCCCATGTCCATCTTTGTCAGAGCGTGCGCTACCATCTGGCGTGCTGTCTCTGTCTTGATCTCCATATCAGCCACCTTGAACTGTAATGCCTGATTCTTAATGATCGGCTTGCCAAACTGGATTCTTTCCTTGCCGTATGCGACCGCCTCGTTGATACCTCTCTGGGCGATACCAGTGGCAACACAGCCCATCCATGCGCGGGCCTGGTCGAGAGTTTTCATTGCGATTCCAAAGCCCTTTCCTTCCTCACCGATGAGGTTTGCTGCCGGAATTCTGCAATCCTCAAATACAACATCGCAGGTATTGGAGGTGCGGATTCCCATTTTGTTCTCCTCATGTCCTGTGGAGAGACCCGGTGTTCCGGCATCAACAAGGAACATGGAGATTCCCTTTACACCCTTAGATTTATCGGTCATGGCAGTCACACAGTAAAAGGAAGCGACGCCGCCGTTTGTGATGAAGCATTTTCTTCCGTTTAATACGTATTCGTCACCGTCTTTCACGGCTGTGGTCTTGCCTGCGCTGGCATCGGAACCTGCGCCCGGCTCTGTTAAACAGAAAGCGCCGAAACCGCCGTCAAGAATGAGATCGCAGACATGCTGCTTCTGCTCATCGTTACCTGCGATGAGGACCGGTTTCATACCGAGACCGCTGGCGGAGATCGTTGTCGCAAAGCCTGCGTCCGCGATTGCCATCTCTTCGATAAGAGCCGCTACATCCACACGTGAAAGACCCGGTCCGCCGAACTCTTCCGGAACTTCCAGCGCCTGATAGCCCTGCTCGATCGCTTTCTCATAAATTTCCTTCGGCCATTCGCCGGATACATCATATTCCTTGCACTGTTCTACGACTTCTTTATCACAGAAATTTTTAACATCCTGCAGGAGATCCTGCGCTTCTTCAGAAATTAAGTATGCCATAATCAAATTCCTTTCTTTTTTACCTGTGTCGGCCGGTGCATGGGGGAGTCCGGCCGACAGGCAGTTTAACAAATATATTGATACACGGCGGCTGTCTCACCGGGAGAAAAAGGGCTGCCGCCGGGATCAGCCTTTATACTTCTTCTTTCGGATCGTAGCAAATCTTACCCGGGTTTAAGATCATCTTCGGATCGAAGGTCTCCTTGATACCTCGCATTAAGCGCATGTTCACTGGACCTGCAAACTCTTCAAGATATCCTTTCTTTCCGAAGCCGATTCCGTGCTCCCCGGAAATCAGGCCACCGAGCTCTGCAGCTTTCTTATAGATGTCTGCCATGAATTCGGAAACTTCTTTCTTGAAGGTCTCCTCATCAAGTTCGTTTGCGCATGTATAGATATGTAAGTTTCCATCTCCCGCATGTCCGAAGCTCTTGACATCAAAGTCATATTTCTCCGAAACACCTTTTACGTATGTTAAATATTCTGCAATCTGGTTGACCGGAACAACAACATCGCACTCATCAAGAAGCTTTGTCTCCGCCTCGATTGCCTCAAGGAAAGAGCTTCTCGCTGCCCACGCGTCCTTCTTCTTCGCCGGTGTATCAGCCACGAGAACATCCACAGCGCCTGCCTCAAGAACAACCTCAGCTGCCTGCTCCGTGAGTTCTTCCAGCTGATCCATGTTATCGCCGTCGAATGTCACAAGAAGGTATGCGCCGATATCTACTCCCTCGACCTCTTTCGGGAATACGCTCTTTCCAAGGTAACGCTCAGAAGCAAGAACGATCTCTTTTTCCATAAATTCCAGTGCCTGCGGCTGGAAATGGTTCATAAAGAACTTTGGTACCGATGCGATACAATCTTCAAGATTCTCATATGGGATGATGAGACTGATCGTCTCCTTCGGTGCCGGGATCAGCTTCAACGTGAGTTCTGTAATAATGCCCAGAGTTCCCTCGGAACCGATCATTAAGTTTAACAGGCTGTAACCGGTACTTGTCTTGGAAACGGTAGCACCGAGCTTTACGATCTCACCAGTCGGGAGAACAACGGTCATGGCACGGACATAATCCCTTGTGCAGCCATATTTTACCGCGCGCATGCCGCCTGCATTTGTGGAAACATTACCGCCCAGAGTCGCGAATTTTTCGCCCGGATCCGGCGGATATAAGAGTCCCTGTTTCTGTGCGTCCTCAGCAAGGTCATTCAGTAAAACGCCTGGCTCCACCCGGACTACAAAGTTCTCAAGATCATATCCAAGGATCTTGTTCATCTTGCTCATGTCGATCATGACACCACCATCGACTGCCACAGCCGCGCCCGTAAGACCGGTTCCTGCTCCTCTCGGAATTACCGGGATGCAGTTCTCATAACAGACCTTCATGATCGCCGCGATGTCCTCTGTTGTCGTTGCCTCAATCAGAACTTCCGGTACGCCTTTTCCGTAAATCGGCATCTCATCGTGGAAATAGTCGCTGTTGATCTCTCCGCCTGCGTACACCTTTCCGGGAACGATCGCCTTGAACTGTTCCAGAATTTCAGGCGTTACCTGATGATACTTCTCTGCCATGTTCATTTCTCCTCTTCTCATGCCTTCAAAAATTTCTGCTGCCTGCATGTTTGATCCGCAGCATCATGTGGGTAATTGGTCTTTGTTTGTATTGGTAGTGCCAATTATAGTATTTTTATAG
>OLQS01001782.1_pt1 | contig 11789 bp, 9 predicted proteins | sample 1672291 | NCBI WGS metagenome assembly OLQS01 (sample SAMEA3136668, study PRJEB25190) | human gut metagenome | biome: human gut; feature: human-associated habitat; material: faeces | place: Austria | collected 2013
AAGAACGTAACAGATTTCGGTGCATTCATCGATCTCGGCGGCGCTGACGGTTTACTCCACATCTCCGAGATGTCCTGGGGCAGAATCGAGAATCCGAAGAAGGTCTTCAAGGTTGGCGATAAAGTAACAGCTCTCATCAAAGACATCAACGGTGAGAAGATCGCTCTCTCTATGAAGTTCCCGGAGACAAATCCGTGGGCTGACGCTGCTGAGAAGTACGCAGTAGGCAACGTAGTTACAGGTAAGGTAGCTCGTATGACTGACTTCGGCGCATTCGTTGAGCTTGAGCCGGGCGTAGACGCTCTGCTTCACGTATCCCAGATCTCCAGAGAGCACGTTGCTAAGCCGGCTGATGTACTTTCCATCGGTCAGGAGATCACTGCTAAGATCGTTGATTTCAACGAGGCAGACAGAAAGATCAGCTTAAGCATGAAAGCTCTTGAGGCTGACAACGCACAGGAGCAGACTGAGGAGTAATCCGAAGGTGATGCTTAAATAAGAAATTTCGAGGACATCGTTCTATACGGGCGGTGTCCTTTTTTTGTGTAACAGGAAATTCTTCAGAATTCCCTGTTACACAAAAACACGAACGAACCAGGACACATCAGAGGCCGCGAAGCCTGCCGCAGAAATGCCGCAAATTATGCCCGCACTACAAAAATGCGTAAGGGATTTGTAATTGAAATCATAGTGTAATCTCAAGGTTTGTATGTTAAGATAACCGTACAAAAGCAAAAGACGGCGGCAGGGCCTGAAAAGCTACTGTACATGGGTAGGAATTTTCTGAACTGAAAAATCAGGACGGCCGCAAATCGGTATTTGAAGGAGACTGCTATAAAACAAGGCGGTCCGGCAAAGACCAATACAGGATAACAGGAGGAATTTTATTATGACGAAAAATATGAAAAGAATGACTGCACTGGCCTGCGCTGCCATGATGATCGCATCCATGGGGATCACCGGATGCGGCAAGGCGGATGGACAGACAAAGGAGGAGACAAAAACGACAGCAGTTGAGACTCCTGCAGGAACTGAGACATCTGCGACTACGGAAAACGAGGCGGGAAAACTTCCGGACGGTATCGGTCAGGAAAGTGGAGCGGCAGACACGGAGGCTGTAAGTGAGTCTGATCCGATGATGGGAACGATCGTTTCTGTGGAGGATGGACAGCTTACGATGCATCGCCAGGATAATGGATTTGATGAGGATGTTGTAATTACGATCGCAGAGGATACGAAGGTTCTGGATGCAGAGAATGGTTATCCGGTGGAACTCAGTGATCTGAAAGAAGGAAATACCATCAGCGCTTATGTAGACGAGGCGATGACCTTGAGCCTTCCGCCGATCGCAAATGGTCTGCTGATCTTAGTACAGGCAGAGGGATATGATTTCCCGAGATACACGAAGGTAAAGGAATTGACGGCTGCAAATACAGAAGGTGAGCGGATCCTCACAGCCGAGAATGGGATCAATTACACGATTACCGCTGAAACAAGACTTCTTCCATATCTGACAAGAAATATTGTCTCCGAGGAAGACCTCACAGAAGGAACCGAGATCCTGATCTGGAATGAGGAGAAGGGAAATAAAGCAGAAAAGATCGTCGTGTTCCAGGGTGAGAATGGATACGCAAAATAAATAATGGGATCTTGATAGAAAACAATCTGTATGAAAATGCCGGACAGCGGGCATACTCTCCTTATGGAAGGAGCGTGAGCCTGTGTCGAAGAAAAAAAGAGAACCGGTGGATCCGGAGCACTTAAAGCCGGAGGACCGGATGAAATTCGAGATCGCGAAGGAGCTGGGGCTGGCGGACAAGGTAATCGCCGGTGGCTGGAGATGCCTTACCGCAAAAGAGAGCGGCAGGATCGGCGGTCTTGTGACAAAAAAGAAGAGAGAAATGTCCGCGAAAACGCAGGATAAGGAGAATCCAGAGGAAAACTGCCATTGAAACAATGGCGGTTTTCTTTTATAATTAGGGAAGAGAGATATAGCAGTTCAACGATATGGAAAAATCAGATCTCGGAAGGGGATAAATTATGAATATATCGCTTATTTGTTTTACGAGAGCCGGATTTGAGACGATGAAGCGGATCAACGACACCCTTTCCGGAGCTTCTGAGGCTTTGACGGATGAGGTCTGCCCTGAACAACACGATAAGAGTGCGGAGGCGGAGGACAGACCATGCGGCGGGGACACTTTGTACAAGTCTCTGTGGATCGCCGGGCGGTACGCACTGCAGCTTGCGGCGGCGGATGCCGGAGTGCCTTATCAGGCGGTGCCGGAGGGCGGACTTTCGGAGTGGACGAAGGAGGCTTTTCTGCGGGACGATGCTCTTATTTTTGTGGGTGCCTGTGGGATCGCGGTGCGCTCCATCGCACCATATGTGCGGGATAAATTTCAGGACCCTGCGGTGGTCTGTGTGGATGAGGCGGGACAGTTCGCGATCCCGCTTCTTTCCGGACATGTGGGCGGAGCGAACCGGCTGGCGGAAATGGTGGCTTCCGGGATCGGAGCAGTGCCGGTGGTGACGACGGCGACGGATGTGGAGAAGAAATTTGCGGTGGACGTGTTCGCAAAGGATCATGGATTTGTGATCACGGACCGGAAACTTGCGAAGGAGATTTCGGCTGATATCCTTGCGGGTGAGCCGGTGGGAGCGTTCTCAGATTTCGGATTTTCAGCGTGGAAGAAGATTCCGGAGGGACTTTTTGAGGATCGGATCTGTAAGCGGAATCTCTGGGTTACGGTGTCCGGAAAAGAAAAGAAAGGGATTCCGTCGGACCGCGTCCTGCGCCTGATCCCACGGTGTGTGGCACTTGGAATCGGCTGTAAACGCGGGACACCTGTTGAGAAGATCCGGACTGCGGTGGAAAGTGCGATGGAGCGGAACGGGATCGATCTGCGAAGCGTCTTTGCGGCGGCGAGCATCGACATCAAGAAGCAGGAGCAGGGACTCATCGAATTCGCAAAGGAACTTCAGGTGCCGTTTCTGACGTTTTCCAGTGAGGAGTTAAATGGACAGCCGGGAGATTTCCCGGAGTCGGAATTTGTGCGGAAGACCACGGGAACCGGAAATGTCTGCGAGCGGTCCGCAGTGGCTGCGTGCAGGCTGGGCGTGAGAGCTTCCGAGTGCAGGATCCTGATTCATAAGGAAGCGAAGGACGGCGTGACAGTGGCCGCAGCGTATTATATGATCGGAAAGTCCGGAGAAAATGCGGATCGGGAAGAAAAATCGAGAGGATAGAGTAGAAAGAATATGATGATCCTGATAAATGGGGGAAGCTCCAGCGGAAAGTCCGCATTTGCGGAGGCTCTGATCGTAGAACAGGAAAAGAAAGAAGAGGTGATGGCGGAATCCACCGGAAAATCGATGCGCGGCGGCGCCCGGAAAACGGATCTGCGCTATCAGCCGTCCTGTTACCTTGCAACCATGATCGCCTGGGACGAGGAGTGCAGGGAGCGGATCCGAAAACACCGTAAAATGCGGGAAAAAAAGAATTTTATGACCATCGAGTGCCCTGTGGACCTTTTGAAGGCGGAGGTCCCTGTCAGGAGCCGGTGTCTGTTAGAGTGTGTTTCCAACCTTGCGGCGAACGAGATGTACCGCCGGGACATGGAAGATCCGGAGAATGGCGCGATGGAACGGATATTGGAAGGAATCAGGATGATCAGAAAAAATGCGGATTTTCTGGTGATCGTGACAAATGATGTGTCCGGGGATCAGGGACCGTACTCGGAGGAGACGGAAGCGTACCGGAAACTGCTGGGCGGAATCAACTGTGCGCTGGCCGGGGAGGCGGATGAAGTGTACGAGGTGATCTGCGGTGAGCCGGTGATGGTGAAGAAAAAGAAGAGGGAAGATACGGAAGTGGAAGAGAGAAGAACGGATCGATCTGTGGATCGTCAGAGCGGGATCAGGCTTTTTGTAGGAGGCGCGTATCAGGGAAAATCAAACCTTGCGATGCGTGAGGCAGTGACAGAAGAGAACCGGTTCATTCTTGTGGCAGACGGCGAACAGTCACCATTGGAAGATGCGTTTAATTCGGAGGCTGTTCTGAATCTTCATATCTATATTCGAAGGCTGATAGACGCAGTGCTGGGAGAGTATGACGGGAAGAGAGAGGGTGACAGAGTGTTCTGCGACAGTATCCGCAGTGAAATAAATGAGAGAACTGAAGCTGTGAGGGACCCGGCTGAAAGAACATCTGCCGGAGAAACAAAGATGGTCAGAGAGCAGACGAAAGAAACGGAAAATATCGAGATCCGGATCGAAGAGGTCATGTACCGGTATCTGGATATGATCCTTAAGAAGAATCCTAACGCAGTCATCACCTGCGACGAGATCGGCTGTGGAATCGTTCCCATCGATAAAACGGACCGCCTGTGGCGGGAGATGAGCGGGGACGCCTGCCAGTATCTGGCGGCGCGGGCGGTGAAGGTATGCCGCGTTGTCTGCGGGATCCCGATGGCTTTAAAGGGCGGTGAGACATGATGGAGTACGGACACGGCGGTGATATCTACCGGAACCGGAATGTGGAGCTGGATTTCTCGGTCAACGTAAATCCCTTGGGAATGCCGAATTTTGTCTGGGAGGCAGCCCAGAGGAGCATTGCTTTCTGTACAGGATATCCGGACAGCTCCTGCGAAAACCTGCGGGGACGGTTGTCAGAGGTTACCGGTGTCCCGGAAGATCAGATGATCTTCGGAAACGGGGCTGCGGAATTAATCTTCCGGCTGGTACAGGAGGTACGGCCGAAAAAGGCAGTGATCCCTGCGCCATCTTTCGCGGAGTATGAAACGGCGTTGAGATCCTGTGGGACAGAAATCGCTTTTTTCTATTTAAAAGAGGCGGAATCTTTTTTCTTAAACATATCGGAATTTCTGGATTTTTTGAGAACAGAGCAGCCGGAGATCATATTTTTATGCACTCCGGCGAATCCCACAGGGGCCATGATCCGTCAGGCAGATCTTTCAAAAATCTTAGACTACTGCAAGAAACATGGGATCCTGCTGGTTCTGGACGAATGCTTTGTGGAATTCCTTGATGAGGAGCGAAGCTGCGGCTGTATCCGCGAATTTCTCGACTGGGAGACCGGAAGACCGGAACATGGCGGAGACTTGTTCCTTCTCCGGGCATTTACGAAGACATATGCCATGGCGGGACTGCGGCTGGGGTATGGATTCTGTACAAGCAGAGAGCTCTTAGAACGGATGGAGGAGAACTGGCAGCCCTGGAGTGTTTCGATCCCGGCGCAGGAGGCGGGATATGCGGCACTTTCGGAAGAACGGATCCCTTTTTTGAAAAAGATGCGGGAGACGGTGGCGAAAGAACGGCAGTATCTTTCTGACGGATTGACGAAAGCAGGCTTCACGGTATTCCACTCGGACGCGAATTTCCTCCTGTTTAAGGACTTCAAGACCGGTCAGGAATCCTGGCTGTACGAATATTTTCTGGAACGGGGGATCCTGATCCGGTCATGCAGGAATTACAGACTGCTTGACAAACGATTTTACAGGATCTGCGTCCGCTCCCATGAAGAAAACCGGGAATTTCTGGAGATATTAAAGGACTACAAGTAGACCAGCAGAGGGAAGAACGCAGCCGTTGGAAGAAAACGAAAGATACGTTGGAAAATGACAGAAGGAAAACGAAATTTTCTGTATGTTTATAAGCAAAAATAATATAAAATCGCAAAAAAATTATATGAATTGCCTGTTGCTAAAATTCGACAAAGCTGTTATACTCTACTGTAATAACTGGAACTGACGTTATGACGGTTTTTAGTTATATTTTTTTTAAACATAATAAAACAGAAGAAAGAGAGGGAATCATAAAATGGGTAAAATCATTGGTGAAGGTATTACATTTGATGATGTGCTCCTTGTACCTGCATATTCTGAAGTAATCCCAAATCAGGTTGATGTTTCAACACACCTGACAAAGAAAGTCAAACTCAATATTCCATTTATGAGTGCCGGCATGGATACCGTTACTGAGCACCGCATGGCGATCGCTATGGCGCGACAGGGCGGAATCGGTATCATTCACAAAAACATGTCGATCGAGGCGCAGGCTGAAGAGGTAGATAAGGTAAAACGTTCTGAAAACGGAGTAATCACAGACCCATTTTATTTGTCCCCGGAACATACATTAAAAGATGCAGATGAGCTGATGGCAAAATTCCGCATTTCCGGTGTTCCGATCACTGAGGGTAAAAAGCTCGTCGGAATCATCACAAACCGTGATCTGAAATTTGAGGAAGATTATTCCAAGAAGATCAAGGAGTGCATGACTTCCGAGCATCTGGTTACAGCTAAAGAAGGCGTAACCATGGAAGAAGCAAAGCGCATTCTTGCAAAGGCAAGAGTCGAGAAGCTTCCGATTGTTGATGAAAACTTTAACTTAAAAGGACTCATTACGATCAAAGATATCGAGAAACAGATCAAGTATCCGAACTCCGCAAAGGATGACCACGGAAGACTTCTCTGCGGTGCTGCAATCGGAATCACAGCAAATGTTCTTGAGAGAACAGAAGCCCTTGTAAATGCAAAGGTCGATGTTGTTGTTCTCGACTCTGCGCACGGACACTCTGCGAACGTTCTCAACTGCGTAAAGATGATCAAGGAGAAATATCCGGATCTTCAGGTAATCGCCGGTAACGTTGCAACGGGTGAGGCTACAAGAGCCCTGATCGAGGCCGGCGTTGACGCTGTCAAGGTTGGTATCGGACCGGGATCGATCTGTACGACACGTGTCGTTGCAGGTATCGGTGTTCCGCAGATCACTGCTGTTATGGACTGCTATGCAGTTGCGAAGGAGTACGGTATTCCGATCATCGCCGACGGCGGTATCAAGTATTCCGGAGATGTTACAAAGGCTCTCGCAGCCGGCGGTAATGTCTGCATGATGGGATCCATGTTCGCGGGCTGCGATGAGAGCCCGGGAGACTTCGAACTTTATCAGGGAAGAAAATATAAAGTTTACCGTGGAATGGGGTCTATTTCTGCTATGGAGAACGGCAGTAAGGACCGTTACTTCCAGTCGAACGCGAAGAAGCTTGTTCCGGAAGGCGTTGAAGGACGTGTCGCTTACAAGGGATTCGTTGAGGATACCGTATTCCAGATGCTGGGCGGTCTTCGTGCCGGTATGGGATATTGCGGTGCTCATGATATCAAAGAGCTTCAGGAGAACAGTCATTTTGTTAAGATCTCCGCAGCCGCACTCCGTGAGAGCCATCCGCATGATATCCACATCACAAAAGAGGCTCCGAACTACAGCGTAGACGAATAATTTTAATCCCGAGAGGGCAGCAAAAGGCTGTACAGGCGGCGGAAACGCTGTTCCCTGCACAGCCTTTTTTCGGACTGTGTGTATTTAGAAATAAGGGACCAGATGGAAAATTTTATGAAGATGCTTTCGACCCAGGCGATCCTGCTCGTGTACATGGCGGTGGGATTTTACTGCAGAAAGCGTGGAATTATTGAGAAAAAGATGCAGGGAAAGCTCACGGATTTTGTCCTCAGGATCACGCTGCCCTGTATGATCTTTAACTCCTTCAGCATGCATATCACATTGGACATGTTAAAACAGGCGGCCCTGTGTCTTGGAGTGGCGTTTTTTATCTGCTTCGCGGCATGGCTCGGTGGAAAAGTTGTCTACAACATGTATCCGAAGGAGAAAAAATCCGTCTTACAGTATGCCACACTCGTCAATAACGCGGCGTTTTTGGGGCTGCCGATCGTGAAGGCGGTGCTCGGCGAGGCGGGAATGTTCTTGGCGTCGATCTTTATTATCCCGAACCGTATCTTTATGTGGACGGCGGGAGTATCAATTTTTACGGCGGAGGCGGATAAAAAGGCTGCGTTTAAGAAGGTCATGATGAATCCGTGCGTGATCGTGATCTTTATCGGACTTTTCAGGAGCTTCACAGATTTTACTCTGCCGGAATTTCTGGCAAAGTCTATCACGGGACTTGGAAGCTGTACAACTCCGCTGTCCATGGTCCTGATCGGGACGATGATGACGGAACTGACGCCGGCGTCCTTTAAGGACTGGAGTACTGTGTACCTGGCGTTTATGCGCCTTGTGGCACTGCCGTTTCTGGCGCTTTTTATCATGCGCCTGTTAAATGCAGATCCGATCATGACAGGGTGCGCGGTGATTCTTACAGCGATGCCTGCGGGAAGCACGACGGCGCTTCTGGCGGAGAAATATGGATCGGATTCGGTGTATGCGTCGAAATGTCTGCTTACCAATACACTGTTCTCTTTGATCACAATTCCGATCATGACATTATTTATATGAGGGTGCTATGTGCCGGTGGCACATGTCCAGCACTGACCGAAGCGGAGCGTAGATGCGGGAGCACGTAGTGCGGAGCAATCCGGTATCAGGGAGGTCAAAAGACTTTTTGCCCTCAACATCATTTATATAGGTTTACCTGGGGTTCCAGGAGAAAGGGAAAACGGCTGAATTATAAGGAAAGGCCGGAATAAAAGAAGTTTTATGAGTATTTTAAATGTAGAACACCTGAGCCATGGTTTCGGAGACCGGGCTATCTTTACGGACGTTTCTTTCCGCCTGTTAAAGGGGGAACATATCGGTCTCATCGGAGCAAACGGTGAGGGAAAGTCCACATTTATGAATATCATCACCGGAAAGATGATGCCGGATGAGGGAAAGGTCGAGTGGTCAAAAAATGTCCGTGTAGGCTACTTAGACCAGCATACCGTGCTTGAGAAGGGTATGACGATCCGCGATGTGCTTAAGAGTGCCTTTTCCTTCCTCTTTGAGATGGAGGAGAAGATGAACGACATCTGCGCGAAGATGGGAGACGCCTCTGAGGAAGAGATGAACGCCATGATGGAGGAGCTGGGAACGATCCAGGATCTTCTGATGGCGCATGACTTCTACATTATCGACTCCAAGGTGGAGGAGATCGGACGCGCCTTCGGCCTCGACGAGATCGGTCTTGACAAGGACGTTGACGAGCTCTCCGGCGGACAGAGAACGAAGGTCCTCCTCGGAAAACTTCTTCTTGAAAAGCCGGATATCCTGCTCCTCGACGAGCCGACAAACTACCTGGATGTACAGCATATCGAGTGGCTGAAACGGTACCTTCAGGACTATGAGAACGCCTTTATCCTGATCTCCCACGATATCCCGTTTTTAAACAGCGTGGTAAACCTGATCTACCATATGGAGAACCAGAAGCTTGACCGTTATGTGGGTGACTATGACCGTTTCATGGAAGTCTACGAGATGAAGAAGAGCCAGTTGGAGGCAGCTTACAACCGCCAGCAGGCGGAGATTGCGAAGCTTCAGGATTTCGTTGCGAGAAACAAGGCCCGCGTTGCGACGAGAAACATGGCGATGTCGAGACAGAAGAAGCTGGACAAGATGGAGGTCATCGAGCTTGCAAAGGAAAAACCGAAGCCGGAGTTCCATTTCCTGAATGCAAGGGCAACCGGAAAACTGATCTTTGAGACGAAGGATCTTGTGATCGGTTATGATGAACCACTTTCAAAACCGCTTAATTTCCTCATGGAGCGCGGTGAGAAGATCGCGGTCATCGGTGCGAATGGTATCGGTAAAACTACCTTTTTAAAGAGCATTCAGGGTCTGATCCCGGCGATCTCCGGAAGTGTTGAGGTCGGTGATTACCAGTTTCCTGGCTACTTTGAGCAGGAGATGGCACCGGGAAATACGACGACCTGTATCGAGGAGATCTGGAAGGAGTTTCCGTCCTACACCCAGTACGAAGTCCGCTCTGCTCTTGCAAAGTGCGGTCTGACTACAAAGAATATCGAGAGCCAGGTCCGCGTCCTCTCCGGCGGTGAGCAGGCAAAGGTCCGTCTCTGTAAGCTCATGAACCGGGAGACAAATGTCCTTCTTCTCGATGAGCCGACGAACCATCTGGATGTGGATGCAAAGGACGAGCTTAAGAGAGCACTTTTGGAGTACAAAGGAGCAGTCCTCCTCATCTGCCACGAGCCGGAGTTCTATGACGGACTGGTGTCGAAGGTTTGGGATCTCAGTAAGTGGTCGTTGAAGATTTGATATATTTACAATTAAAGAAATCCGTGTCCTGTGCAACGAAATCTGCAGGAAACGGATTTTTTGTGCAATGGGAAATTCCGGTGAATGAAATGCATCAATACGGAATTTACCGGAAGATGGTCATCGTTTATTTTTCTCTGTATGCGGCAGCCGTCCCCGGAGGAATCTCTTTTTGATCTCCGGCCACGAAAACGGGATCAGCGGATAGATGTAGCTCTTTCCGGCGATGGTGCGGTTGAATACGATGGAGCAGACGGCGATGGCGGTGCCGAGGATGAATCCCCAGACGTTTAAGAGTGAGGTTAGGATCAGCAGGATCACACGCATGAATTTTAATGCGTAACCCATCTCGAAGCTTGCCTGAGAGTAATTGGCGATGGTGACAAAGGCCATGTAGAGCATGGTTTCGGAATTGAACCAGCCGGATTTTACAGAATATTCGCCGAGAACAATACCGGCGATAACGCTTAACGGTGTGGTCAGCATGCTTGGCGTATTGACTGCGGCGAGGCGCAGACCGTCGATGGCAAATTCCAGGATCAGAAGCTGGAAGATCAGGGGAACGTACATGTCATCTGCCAGTTTGATAAATTCCAGCCAGCCTGGGATCCAGTTCTGATTCTGCATAAAGAGAAGCCACACCGGGGTCAGAAACAGGGTGAGAAATGAGACTGTCATTCTGGAAAGACGCAGGTAGGTTCCGGTCACCGGCGGGAAGTAATAGTCATCTGCCTCCTCAATAATGTCAAAGACTGAGGATGGCAGGATCATGCAGGCGGGGGAATTGTCAACAAGGATGACGATGCTTCCCTCCAGAATAGACGCCGCAGCTGTGTCCGGACGTTCAGAAAAACGGAATTTTGGGAACGGGTTGAACCATTTGTGGGGAAAGATACATTCCGCCAGACTTTCCTGATTCATAGTCAGAGCATCTACATGCAGATTTTCGATGCGGTCCTTGATCTTATTTAGCAGGTCCTCGTCCACACGACGTTTCATGTAGCAGATCGCGATGTCTGTGTGGGAGCTTTCTCCGGTCTGCATGATCTCCACCGTGAGATTCACGTCCCGGATCCGGCGGCGGATCAGGGCGGTATTGAAGATCATGGTCTCCACGAAGCCATCCCGGGATCCACGGAGGACCTTGTCCTTCTCCGGCTCCGAGACCCCGCGGGCCGGGTAAGTACGGCAGTCGATGAGGATTGCTTGGTCATACCCGTCGATCAAAAGACAGGAGAGGCCGGAGAGAAGCTGAGTGAAGATGATGGTATCATCGGTCTCGATGGTGGTTTCGCCGTAGTGGACATGCTGCTTTGCAAAGTCATGGGCGGATGCCGGGAAAGCATCCGGCTTTACGGAGGCGAAGTCCTGCATCAGCCGCAAAAGGATCTCATCCTTTGTGAAGCCGTCCACGAAGTACAGGCAGGCATTTTTGCCGGCGACGGTCAGGGTGCGGTAGACAATGTCAAAGTTCTTTGAAATGTCCAGAATTTCGTGAAAGTGTGAGATGTTCTGGTTGAAGTTGGTTGAAATATTCATGGCTCATTGGTCCTTTCGAGGATAATTACAGTGTAAAGGCAACGCTTCAACAAAGCTGCGAATTTACTGTGATGGCTGCAGTACAGTATAGGATTTCTTAAAAATATGAAATTATGCGGGGATACATGGCATCTGCATGCCACCAGCAAATGTGTGCAGGATACAAAATTCTGACTATATCGGAC
>OLQS01001790.1_pt1 | contig 11749 bp, 6 predicted proteins | sample 1672291 | NCBI WGS metagenome assembly OLQS01 (sample SAMEA3136668, study PRJEB25190) | human gut metagenome | biome: human gut; feature: human-associated habitat; material: faeces | place: Austria | collected 2013
GACATTTATCAGATCATGGCTAAATATCTGGAAATTGACGGTAATCCTTATGTAATGGAGCTTTTGAAGAAAATGGACAAAAGCAGCCTGATCGACCGGAAAGATCATGAGCGCCTGATCAGCAGCCTTACCGGATATAACGAGAGACTGTATCAGGATGTTCTTACGAAGGCATACAACAGACGTTATTATGAAGAAGAATTGAAGTCCAAGATGGGACCGGCTGGAATTGCCATGATCGATCTGGACGATTTTAAGCTTTATAACGACACATATGGACATAATGCCGGGGATATGGCACTGACTGTTGTTGCAGAAACCATATGCAAGCATATCCGTAAGGATGATATTCTGATCCGCTATGGAGGGGATGAGTTTCTTCTGGTGCTTCCCGGAGTAACAGAAGTGAAATTTGCCGAAAGACTGCAGGAAATCCATGATAAGATTCATCTGGCTGCGGTGCCGGGATATGCAGGAATTCAGCTTTCTGTGAGTATTGGAGGAACAATTGCCGGGGCAGATGAAACGATCGGAAGTGTGGTAGGAAGAGCTGACCGCTTTATGTACCAGGCGAAAACCCGTAAGAATCTGGTGGTAACCGAGTCTAATGAGATAAAAGATGGAAATGCAGATGGCGCAGAGGTTAATCGTGATGAGCTGAAACAGCAGATTCTGATCGTGGATGATGCTGAGCTGAACCGTGATATTCTTGCGGAGATTCTGCACCATGATTTTAAGACTATGGAAGTAAGCAATGGGGAGGAATGTCTCTCCGTGCTTCGGGAGTATGGTGCAGGAATCTCACTGGTGTTGCTTGATATTGTAATGCCTGGCATGGACGGCTTTAACACATGATTGCTGGCACTTTGAATCGGAATATGTAAATGCCGGGCATGGACGGCTTTGCAGTTCTTGAGGAGATGAACCGGAATCATTGGATCGAGGACATTCCGGTCATCATGATCTCCAGTGAGGAGACAGAATCATATATACGCCGGGCGTATGAAATGGGAGTTTCAGACTATATCAGCCGCCCGTTTGATGCCAGGGTTGTTTACCGGCGTGTATATAATACTATTAAATTATACGCAAAACAGAGGCGCCTAATCACACTTGTAACGGATCAAATTCGCGAAAAAGAAAAAAATAGTCAAATTTTGATAGATATTCTCAGCCATATCGTAGAATTTCGTAATGGAGAGAGCGGTCAGCACGTTCAGCACATAAAGATGTTGACCGGATTTCTGTTGGACAGACTGATGCAGAAAACAGATAAATATGATCTGAAATGGTCTGACCAGTACATGATCACAATTGCATCTGCCCTTCACGATATTGGTAAAGTGGGAATCGACGAGAAGATTTTGAATAAACCAGGCAGACTGACAAATGAAGAGTTTGAGGAAATGAAGAAGCATACCCTGATCGGTGCTTCCATGCTGAAGAGCCTGGGTGTTTATCAGAATGAAGAGCTTGTGAAGGTGGCTTACCAGATCTGCAGATGGCACCACGAGCGCTATAACGGCAAGGGCTATCCGGATGGTCTGAAGGGGGAAGAAATTCCGATTGCAGCCCAGGTGGTTTCTGTTGCGGATGTATATGATGCACTGACAAGCGAGCGTGTTTATAAGAAAGCATTTTCCCATGAGAAGGCTATGGAGATGATCCTGGCTGGTGAGTGCGGAACCTTCAATCCGCTGCTGCTGGAGTGCTTGCAGGATATTCAGGGCAGAATCCAGGGGGAAATGAAGCGGGCAGAAGAGCAGCCTATGCTTGTGCAGAACTCTTATGTGGGGAAGATGATCGAGACGGTGCAGTAGCCAGGGCTTATTATAATGTAATATATTGAGGTATTGTTCGACGAATTATTATGGGTAAAAATCGTGAACAGCAGCATTTGCAGGTCGGGGGACCTGCGGGAGTGGGGGTAAGTTTTACTTTATGAAAAAGAAAATTCTTACACTGGCGGCAGTGGTAACACTGCCGTTTATTCTTCTTGTGATGTATCTTCTTGCCTCGATGGCAAGCTATAGCAATACTTATGATGAGATCGTAAGCAACATGACTGTGGCGAATAATTATAATCTGAATTTCAAAGAAGAGATGGACGAGAGTCTGTATAAGCTGGTTGTTGGCTACGTCACTCTGGATACCATCGAAACAGACAAAAGTCTTAAAAATCCATATACTTTAATAGATGAATTACGCAGCGAATTTACCAGACTGACAGCCATTACCACAGAATCTGAGAGCAAGCTGTGGCTGGAGAGCCTTCTTCGCAATATTGATACCCTGGAAAAAAGGGTGGACGATATTGTGGACAGCATTTCTGCCGGTGGCAGATATAATGAGAATATTGAGAAGCTGGACAACAATATTTACATTCTGACGGAACTGATCCAGGATGATATCCAGTATTATATCTATTATCAGACGCGTTATATGGACAAGGTCACAGATACCCTGCAAGATCAGATCGGGCGGTTTATGGTGGTGTGCAGTGTGCTGATCGGCGTGCTGATCATTGTGGTTGCAGTCAGTGCGGTGATGATCGTTTCCGGTATTATACAGCCCATCAGTCAGCTGAACCAGGCTACGGAGAAGATTGCCCAGGGTGATTTCAATGCCAGAGCCCAGGCGGATTCCGATGATGAGGTGGCTGAGCTTGCAGTGAGCTTTAACAAAATGGCAGGAAGCATGCAGTCTCTGATCGATAAGGTGAAGGAAGACGAGCGGAAAATGCGAAAAGCAGATCTGCGCCTTCTTCAGGAGCAGATTCAGCCTCATTTTCTTTATAATACGCTGGACACCATTGTGTGGCTGATCGAGTCCAATGAGCCGGACGAAGCGGTGACCATGGTTGTTACACTGTCGGACTTTTTCCGTGAAATCCTCAGCAAAGGGAAGGAATTTATTTCCATTAAGGAAGAAGAAAAACACATCAGTAGTTACCTCCAGATTCAGGAGATGCGTTATCGGGATATTCTGGAATATGACATTCAGCTGGATCAGGTGATTTATAAATATCAGATTCTGAAACTGACCCTTCAGCCAGTGGTGGAGAATGCACTTTACCATGGAATCAAATATAAACGTGCCAAAGGCTGTATTCACATTCACGGGGAAAAAGAGGGCGATATTATCCGTCTGACTGTCCGGGATGATGGTGTGGGCATGGATGAGGAAGAGCTTGAACAGCTTCGCCAGCAGATCGAGAAGCCCTGCCAGGAGACGGAGAAGGGCTTTGGTCTGGCAAATGTAAATGAGCGTATCCACATGTATTTCGGACCGGAGTATGGAATGAAGATCCAGTCACAGAAGGGCAAGGGAACTACAGTGGAGATTGTGATCCCGGCTATTCTGGAAGCTCCGGTGGAGAAAACAGGGAATGATACAGCAAAAGCGGTTGATGTCAGCAACAGCGTGAATTCTGACGCAAATAAAAAAATAGAAAATAATCCGAAACAGCAGAATGACAATAAGATAATTGAGGGTGGACAGCCACAGCAGGAGGAGACAGGCGTATGAGACAGTTTATAAGAAAAAATATCTGGGCTGTGGCGCCGGTTGTGCTTGTGCTTATGGCACTGGCCCTTCTGGGAAGCCCTTTGAGCAGTAAAGTGCAGGAAACTCCTGCGGAGGACGATAATCTGATCGTAGTAGGTGTTGCCCAGGTGGGAAGCGAATCTGTATGGCGAAGTGCCCACACGCAGTCCATTCAGGACGCTTTCACCAGGGCAAACGGCTACATGCTGATTTTTGACAATGCCAGACAGAAGCAGGCCAATCAGATCAAGGCCATCCGAAGCTTTATTTCCCAGCAGGTGGATTATATCGTACTTTCTCCTATTGAGGAATCTGGCTGGGACACTGTGCTTCAGGAGGCGAAGGATGCCGGGATTCCGGTAATTCTCATAGATCGTAAGGTTTCTGTGGATGATGACTCCCTCTATGCTTCCTGGGTTGGTTCCGATTTTGTCCGCGAAGGACAGGATGCCGGTTACTGGCTTGAGGATTACATGAAAAAGCAGGGCAGGGAAGATGACGAAGTTAACATTGTAGTGCTGAAAGGAACCAAAGGCGCCTCCGCCACCATCGGCAGAACCCGTGGGTTCAATGAAGTGGCAAAGGTGCAGCGCAATTGGAACATTTTGCAGCAGGTAGACGGAGAATTTACCACAGCAAAAGGAAAAGAAGAGATGGCAAGGCTTCTGGATCAGTATGAGGACATAGATGTGGTGGTTTCACAGAACGATGACATGACTTTTGGTGCTCTTGAAGCCATCAGAGAAGCAGGAAAAACTGCAGGAGTGAACGGCGATATTACGGTAATTTCCTTTGATGCGGTGGATGCGGGCGTGGAGCTGGTGAGAAATGGGGAGATCAACATTGATGTCCAGTGTAATCCTGACCAGGGAAAATACGTGGAGCAGATCATTCAGGATATGGAAGCTGGCAAAGAAATAGAGAAAGCATATTATGTTCCGGAGCGGGTGTATACCCAGGAGAACGTTGGGGAGGAAGAAAATGTTACGGAAGGTATTTCTGGTTGAAGATGAGACGGTGATCCGCGAAGGGCTCAGGGACAGGATTCCCTGGGATCAGTTCGGATACCGTTTTGTAGGAGAAGCAGCAGACGGGGAAATGGCTTTGCCCCTGATCCGTAAGACGAAGCCGGATGTATTGATCACGGATATTAAAATGCCTTTTATGGATGGGCTTTCCCTAAGTAAAATTGTGAGCAAAGAATTTCCGCGGATGAAGATTATTATTATCAGTGGTTATGATGATTTTGAATATGCGAGACAGGCAATTGAAGTTGGTGTTGACCAGTATCTTCTGAAGCCGGTTACCAGAATGAAGCTGAAAAATGTACTTCTTGAACTGAAAGATAAGATCGAGCAGGATCAGGAGCAAGAGGACTACCGCACCCAGTTCCAGAATGAGATCCAGGAGTATGAGCAGTTTTCCAGACGGCGTTTTATGGAGAAAATTCTGGAGGGCGAGCTGTCGGTTAAGGAGATTTATGATGAGGCAGAGCGTCAGTCCATAGAAATTACGGCAGCAGGATATAATCTGCTTTTCCTGTATTTACAGGAGAAAAATAAGGACAAGATGGCAGGTTTTCTTCGGAAACAGGATGAAGTGCTTCATTATTTTCTCCGCTATCCCCAGTATCTGCTTTTCCGCTGGAATGTAAACAGTTATGGAGTTCTGGTAAAGGGGGAATTGTCCCGGCTTCCAGAGCTGACAGATAATTGCGTGGAGTATGTGAAACGGGCCTGCGAAGGGGAAGAGCAGATGGACTGGTATGTGGCGGTAGGAAAACCAGTGGAGAGATTGAGCCTGCTTTCCCAGTGTTATCAGAGCGTGAATCATTATTTTGCATATCGTTTTATGGTGCCGGGGCTTCATGTGCTTACAGAAGAAACTTTGGAAAGTTATGTAAACTCGCAGGGGGAGAACCGGCTGGCAGCAGTGGATTCTTCACAGCTGAATCCTGAGATCATCAAGGATTTTCTCACAAAAGGAAGCAGTAGTGAGATCCAGGAGTTCGTTCAGGGATATCTGGGTGGAATGAGTAAGGCATTGGAGTCCAGAATGTTCCGGGATTATGTGGTGCTTCATATTCGGTTTACAACTATTATGTATCTGGAATCCATTGGTGTGGAAAAAGAGGGTTATACAGAACGGATCGAGGGAAAATATCAGGATACCAGCATCAAGGCATCACAGGTGGCAGGGTATTGTGTGGACATTCTTCAGAGTGCCATTGATATCAGGGATGAGAAGAATGAGTCTCAGGGCAACAGCGCCATGAGGAAAGTGCTGGATTATATTGATGAGAATTACTATAAAGAGACCATTTCCCTGAATGAAGTAGCGGATGCGGTGAATATGAGTGCCAACTATTTAAGCGCAATTTTCAGCCAGAATATGCAGAAGACGTTTGTAGAGTATATTACCTGCAAACGTGTTGACAGAGCGAAAAAACTCCTGCGCGAGACGGACAAGTCGTCCGGAGAGATCGCACAGGAGGTGGGATATAAGGATCCTCATTATTTCAGTTATGTGTTTAAGAAAAAATCCGGGTGCAGTCCAAGGGAATATCGGAGTAAGGGGACTGCATGATGTTCAAAATTAATTATGCGATTTCGGCAGTGACAACTGCCATGGGACTTCCTGTGAAGAGATAGGGAGTCCTTTTAATTTGTTTATGCTCATCTGGGCGGCCAGAGTACCAGGCTGGTGTGCGGAATGGGTCAGTGTTGTGGCGCGGAGCAGACCAGATGTGGTAAGGTAGCTGGTATTGAAGGCGGCTAGTGCTATTGTGGTTTCGAAATTATGGTCGGCGGAAGCAGCTTTGAATCCGGTGTTTTGAAGAGAGGATGAAAGGGGAGCATGAGTTGCTATCCTTTTCTCACGTTTAAGCGCCAGTGTGTTGCCAAGCGACAGCTCTTCCCATAACAGCCATGCAATAAAGTCATCCTCACAAATAAACGCAGTGCAGTCTGGGGTGATCCGTTCCAGAAATTTTTTCAGGAAGCTGATATCCCGGCTCTGACGGAAATCATCCAGCTCCTGTGTGGTGTACCAGCAGATATTCCGGTCTGGTACAGTCAGCCCTTGATTTTGCATGGCATCCAGAAATCCCTGGTATCGTTCATGCCCCCGCTGATCGTCCATCTGGAAAATACCGGCGATAGAAGAGTGGCCTTTTTCCACAAGACTTTGCACCAGAAGACCAGCCCCATATAGATTATCTTCATAGATTACTGGAATCTGAGACAACTGGGGGTAAGCACATCCCAGGAACAAAATGGAGGTTCCCTTTTGTATCAGTTTTTGATAAAGCTCAGTATTAGGTGATGGTAAAGCGCTTTTTACAGGCTCCACAATAAGCGCCCGCAGCGGACTTTTCAAAAGAAACTGAAGGATTTGCCGTTCCTGGTCCACATGACTGTGAGTGGGGTAAACCTTGCAGGAAAATCCCTCCGCAGCCAGCGCCACACGAATATCATTTATCAGTGCAGGATATTCATATTGCTGTTCATCGGGAATCAGAATTCCAACTATATTCCGGTCTTCCAGGCTGGAAAGTCCGGTAATGTAAGCTCCGCTCCCTTTAATGCGGCGGATTTCCCGCTCATCTTCAAGAACCGCCAGCGCAGCCCGGACCGTTTGTCGGCTGACACGGTATCTGACAGCCAGCTCCTGTTCGGTGGGAAGCTTGTTGATTCCATTTTGAATAGAATCTGAAATGATTTCTCTTAGCTGTTCAACCAGCCATTTATATTTGATCGTCATATATTTTAGTTCCTCTTTCTTAGGTTAGAGCGTGTCTGAAAAAGTATTCCCGCAATCTGTCGCGCCACTCTGGTTTTTTTATTTTGCTGGGATAGTTATTTCATAAAATTTTCACATGAATTATTTATGATTTCCCAATAAATCTTCTGCTTTTTCACTTCTAAAACCCAAAATATTATACCTTTTTTCAAATGATCAAACCTTTTTTTTCCAGCTTAGACAGTTTGCCAAATCGAAAAACATAGAAAAAGGTGTAATATTTTTCACAAAATCATAAGAAAACAAACTTTCTAAATGAGAAATCATAAAATATCACCCCTTTTCCTGCCTGAAGTCCATTATAATATAAATTTGTCTGTATTTCACTATGAAAACCAACAAATTTGTATTGTTTGAACTGACGAAACAACCAAAAGACGGGAAGATAATATTGAAATTTATGTTGATTTTCGCTAAATTATAGACATCAAGAAGAACACGGATTCAAAGAACGGACGGAAAGCTGAGACAGCAAACGGATCAGTGTTGAACGAGAAACCAATGGCAGGCGCGACCTGCAAAAGTATTTTTTCTAAAAGAAAGAGAGGAATAATCACTATGAAAAAGAAATTAGCAGTTATGGCACTCGCAGCAGCAACACTCAGCATGATGGCTATGCCGGTTTACGCTGACGATCTGGTAACAGTTGGATACGCACAGGTTGGACATGAATCAGACTGGCGTACAGCAAACACCCAGAACTATCAGGACGTTTTCTCAGAGGACGCTGGATACAGCCTTGACCTTGTAGACTGCGATAATGACAATGCTGCACAGCTTGAGGCAGTTCGTACATTTATTAGTAAAGATATGGATTACATCGTAATCGCTCCGATCCAGTCCGCTGGCTGGGACACCGTTCTTCAGGAAGCGCAGGACGCTGGAATCCCGGTAATCATCGCAGACCGTGAGATCGAAGCAAGTGACGATTTATATGATGCATGGGTTGGAACAAACACAACAAACGAAGGTATCACAGCTGGTAACTGGTTAGCTGAGTATCTTGGCGATAAAGATGCGAACATCCTTGTAATCGAAGGTTCCGTAGGAGCTTCCGCAGCACTTGGACGTACAGAAGGATTCAATCAGGTAGCTGGCGAGCATGATAACTGGAAGATTCTTGATTCTCAGTCCGGTGACTTTACACAGGCTGGTGGACAGGAAGTTATGGAGTCCTTCATCAAATCCTACGAGGGACAGTTCAATGTAGTTGTCTGCCAGAATGATAACGAAGCATACGGCGCAATGGATGCAATGGATGCAGCAGGTATCACCTATGGTGTTGATGGCGATGTAACTCTTATTTCCTTCGATGCAACACATGATGGACTTCAGTATACATTAGATGGAAAGATCAACTGTGATGTTGAGTGTAACCCGATCCAGGCTGAGGTTGTTAAGGGCGTAATCGAGAAAATGCAGGCAGGCGAAGAATTTGAGAAGACAACACTTGTTGAGGATCAGGCATTCGTAGCACCTGGAATTGAGAGCGAGTATGCTACAACTATGACAGATGAAGTTCTGGCTGGACGTGCTTACTAATCAGAAAAATCAATCGGAGAGTGTGAAAACAGCAGAGCTGTGAAACAATCCGTAAACATCGAAATTGGTTATCAGTAAGCAGTTGAAAACCGATAAAGATGAACGAATAGGGGAGGAAAGTCCCAAGGCGGATTTTCTTCCCCTTAATTTTCGCGAGGTTATGAGCCGCAGAACAGAGGAACCTATGGCAAATAACGCGATAACGAGGAGAATGAAAAATGAAGTTGATAACGGGAAGGGAGGAATCGCGTTGGAGGCAGGAGTAGTATTGAAAATGCAGGGAATCTGCATGACATTCCCAGGTGTAAAAGCACTGGAAGGCGTGGATCTGACATTGAAAAAAGGTGAAATCCGAGCACTGATGGGAGAGAATGGCGCGGGTAAATCCACATTGATCAAGTGCCTGACCGGCGTAAATAAATTTGAGGCTGGAGAGATTTATCTGGAAGGATTTGATCATCCCATCGTAAATAAAGATACCATGGACGCCCAGAAGAAGGGCATTTCTACTGTATATCAGGAAGTAAACCTCTGTCCAAACCTTTCGGTGGCAGAGAATCTTTACATAGGCCGCGAGCCGCTGACAAAGCTTGGAACGGTCAACCGAAAGGCAATGAACCGTCAGGCAGCTGCCCTTATGAAACAGCTGGAGCTTGACGTTGATGTAACACGTAATCTTGAAGAATATTCACTGGCATTGCAGCAGATGATCGCAATTGCCCGTGCTGTAGATATGGACTGTAAGGTGCTTATTCTGGATGAGCCCACATCTTCACTGGATGACCGTGAAGTAGAAAAGCTTTTTACCATGATGCGCAGACTGAAGGAGAAAGGTGTAGGAATCATATTTGTTACCCATTTCCTGGAACAGGTTTATGCAGTATGTGACGGAATTACCGTTCTTCGAAATGGTCAGCTGGTTGGCGAGTATGAGATCGCAGATCTTCCGAGAGTGAAGCTGGTAGCCGCTATGATGGGAAAAGATTTCGACGATCTTGCTTCCATTAAACCGGAGATCACAGGAGATAAGAGAAAAGAACCGATGGTAATCGAAGCCCGTGGCTTAAGCCATGCAGGAACCATCAAACCATTTGACCTTGATATCCACAAAGGAGAGGTTATCGGTCTTACCGGACTTCTTGGAAGCGGACGAAGCGAACTGGCACGTACTATTTACGGTGCTGACCGCGCCCAGACTGGTACTTTGAAAGTAAAAGGTAAGGAAGTTAAGGTGAAAAATCCTATTGATGCCATGCATCTTGGAATGGGACTTCTTCCTGATGACCGTAAAGCGGAAGGAATTGTTGCAGATTTGTCCGTAAGAGAAAATATCATCCTTGCAATTCAGGCAAAACAGGGCATTCTGAAAAAGATCCCTATGGCAAAACAGTGTGAGATTGCAGACAAGTATATTGATCTTCTCCAGATCAAATGTGCAAGCCGTGAGACCTTGATCAAACAGCTTTCCGGTGGAAACCAGCAGAAGGTTATCCTTGCAAGATGGCTTGCAACAAACCCGGATTTTCTGATTCTGGACGAGCCTACCCGAGGAATCGATATCGGTACCAAGACAGAGATCCAGAAGCTGGTTCTGAAGCTTGCAGATGAAGGAAAGAGTCTGATCTTCATTTCCTCTGAGATTGAGGAAATGCTCCGTACCTGTAACCGTATGGCAGTTCTCCGTGACGGTCAGAAGGTTGGAGAGATTGATGAGGCAGATATGAACCAGATGAACGTAATGAAAGCAATCGCAGGAGGTGAGCAGTAATGGGTAATTTCAAAAAACTGGCGCAGAAACGTCTGTTCCTTCCGGTTTTCAGTATGATCCTGGTCATGCTGATCAACGTAGTATATGATATTGCAACAGGAAGTGCACCGCTTTCCTTCTTTATGATTTCCATTAAGAATGATGTACTTTACGGACGTCTGATCGACATCCTGAACCGTGGAAGTGAAATCGCCATACTGGCAATCGGTATGACACTTGTTGTATCTGCTTCTGGTGGTACTGATATTTCCGTTGGTTCCGTAATGAGTCTTTACGCAGGTGTCTGCTGTATGATCCTTGCAGGATATGGAAATGTAAATGTGCAGGAATATGCGCATCCGCTGCTGGTTGGCATTGGAGCCGGACTTCTTGTCACTTTGATCTGTGGCGTTTTTAATGGATTTCTGGTTGCCTATATGAATATTCAGCCTATGGTCGCCACCCTGATCCTATGGTCGGCAGGCCGAGCAGTAGGACTTCTTCTTTGCAACAGCCAGATCGTTTATGTTCGAGTTCCTTCTTTCCAGAAGCTTGGCGCTTACTGCGGAATCATTCCTACACCGATCATTGTGGCTGCTGTGTGTGTGGCAATTGCTTCTATTGTACTTCGCTACACAGCACTTGGAACTTACATCCAGAGTGTTGGTATTAACAAAAAAGCTTCCCGTATCGCAGGCTTTAATTCCGCAAAGATCATCCTTATGTGCTATGCAATCTGCGGTCTTTGTGCAGGTCTTGCAGGTATGGTTGCAACCTCCAGAATCTATTCAGCAGATACCAATAACATCGGTCTGAACATGGAGCTGGATGCAATTCTTTCTGTAGCACTTGGCGGCAACAGCCTTGGCGGCGGTAAGTTTTCCCTGGCAGGTTCCATCATTGGAGCGTACACCATCCAGGCGATTACCACAACTCTGTATGCACTTGGTGTTTCTTCTGCACAGGCACCGGTATTTAAGGCAATCGTAGTTATTATTATCGTAGTAATTCAGGCTGAGCCAGCCAAAGCCTTCTTTAAGAAGCTGACAAAGAAATCCGGAAAGAAGGCAGCAGGTGGCTCCCGTACTACCCGGGAAAGAACCGGAAGACGAC
>OLQS01001799.1_pt1 | contig 11711 bp, 9 predicted proteins | sample 1672291 | NCBI WGS metagenome assembly OLQS01 (sample SAMEA3136668, study PRJEB25190) | human gut metagenome | biome: human gut; feature: human-associated habitat; material: faeces | place: Austria | collected 2013
CCCGCTTGAATCGACTTTATAACCGTCTGGAGTCACGGCAGCAGACACCATCCAGCCATCCTGATTAAAATAGTAGCATCTGCCGTCAATCCATTTCCATGTATTCATTGGGCAGCTGCCGCCATCCTCAGCATACCAGTAATTGCTGACCCCTGCTTCCGGGGTTTTCCCTGTGTCCTGCTTCCATTGCCCGGCAAGTGAAACAGATGGCATACCGGCAATGCATATTGTGGACATTAATCCTAGCAAATATCGAAGCTTCATTCCCCACTCCTCTTGATTTTATCCAATTAATTACCCTATCATGATTACTGCCAGCTTAATCATAAGTCTCTGTATACGTCTCCGGTTCCTGTTCCTTAACCGCCTTTAATTTACCCAGCAGTCCATAGACTCCTGCCCGCTGCCCTTCCTCAAAAAAGGTAATGGTCATAAGGAACAGGGATGGCCCTGAAACAGCCTTACAGAACACCTGATAATAAGCGTCTTTCCCATCCTCCACCTTGTGCCAGCCCCAGCGCGCCCGTCCGTTTGGCATGTCCAGGTCCCGGATATCCGTCAGTCCGTCAAAACCACCCTCCAGAGAGGCCTCCTTTCCCTGAAGCCGGAACCCGTTCACCCTCCATATGGGCCCCTTGCCGGTACCGTCCCACCACAAGCCGCAGCCCCTGCCATTTTCCTGTTCTTCCCACTCATACAGATAATTCCCCGGAAGGGTCAGACGGAGGACGCCGTATGCGTGTGTCACTTCTCCCCTTCTAAAGCCCACCGGATACAGGGATTCCAATACCTGAGCCGTATCCGGTATGATGGGTGTCCGGCTGTCCAGACCGCACAGCAGCAGGTATGCTTCTATGGGAAGGGGAATCCTGGAATCCAGCCTGTACGCCTGCTCCAGGTCATCAAGGGCAGCACGGTTAATGTCCGCATCCTGACTGCTGCGGTCTGACGGGCCAAAGAAGCATTTTTCCCACATCAGGTTCAGGGCACGGTTCCTGTAGTATGCGGCATCCTTTTCAGGCTGGTTCCATATGAAGAACCGGTCTGCCAGCCACCCGATTCCAAGACACTCCACGGCCTTGACCATACCTGCAATCCCAAACCGTCCCATGGGTGTGACAACGGTTCCCGGGATATCCTCGGGCTGGTACTGATCCAGGTCCCAGCACAGGCAGAGACTGCCGTATTCCCCTGAGGCCAGGCGCTCCCTGCACAGATTGACCAGCATCTTAAGCCACGGATAGAAATGTTCCTTTTTCATACGCTGGAAGTCCCTGTGCCTGTAATAATCAGTCACATCCGACACAGTCAGGCCCCTGAGGACGGATCTGCCCAGTGCATCCACAAATTCGATTGCCGCCTTATGGAATCCAGGTCCGCAGGGTGTGGAGTAGCATTCTCCAGATATGACCCATTGCCCCAGCAGTCCATCTTCATGCTCCCAGCTCATGGAAATGCCGCCCATGGGACAGAAGGATATCCATATATGGTCATTGTCCTCCTGCACACCCTGTCCCCCGGATGCCGCGAGGCTGCGGACGGCCTGGATCAGGGCTTCCTTTTTCCTTACTTTGGCGCCAAACGCAAACCGAATGCTCATGCCTCCTCCTTTTTTATCCAGATACTGCCCACATTGCGGCGGAAGGTATGGAACAGGGCCTCCTTAACAGGCTGATTCCTGAATACCTCCACCGCGGCATCCAGCACAGCGGTCAGGTTCCATGCAATGAAATCCAGGTACCCGAACTCCGTCCCCGTGGCGCCTCCGGTAAATACAACTGCATCCCCACATTTTTCTGATATCTCCTGTTCCAGCTTATCCCGCAGATCCAGTATCTGGTTCCTTGGTATACCCTCCAGCGTATAATAGAAAAAGGCAGGGACCGCCCCATCCTGGTGGAAATCCTCCATGATGCCATCATCTCCCCTGTAATATGCACTGACAACCGGGAGGCATGTGGTCACTCCTGCATATACATCTTCACGCAGATTCCACTCCTCTTCCTCGGACGGCTTCATCTCATATGCGCTGTACCAATGGCACATCTGGTCCGCGGTAACGGTTTCCCTGTCCTTCTTTATGTATTCCAAAAGGTCTTCCAGGCATATATCTTCCCCCTCCTGCGGCGCTTCCAGCAGATCCATATAGCCCACATACCGGATGGCGGGGATTTCCCCAATGGCCTGGTCCAGCAGGACAGACATCAGGCTATACGCCTGGTTCTCATTTTCCTTTAACAGGGGCAGCAGTTTTTCACAGTAAATAGACAGCCCGATTTGTTTATCTTCCAGCTCCTCCACCCAGACCCTTGCATCTTCTGTCCCGATATCCCTGTCATACATCCTGAGTACAAACCCATTGGCAGGATGGCGTCCTACCAGGATATTCCAGTTCTTGTGTACCTCTTTTGGCGCGTGTTCCATAAAGTATATCAATTTAAAAATGCGGCTCTTGTCTCCTTCCGGCGACAGGATCAGGTCATATCTGCCGCCGTTGCAGCCCACCTCAAAATACAATCCGGCAAATGCAGGAGAGAGAAGCTGATGGCATAAATCAGCCACCGGTTCCCCTCCCTGCTTTGCATCAAGCATTTGCCTGAGCTTCCATTCCCCTTCCAGAAATGACTGCCATCCCTCTTTAACCCTCTCGCAAAAGGGCTTCATTGCATTGGGAAGCGCAAGGACTTTCCGGCACAGGGATATCATCTCCAGCGTATCCTCATCTCCCGGCCTGTACTCCAGCGCTTTTTCAAAATAATACTTTGCCCTGGATTCCTGGTCCAGATAATACAGAGCATAACCCATCCTGTAATTCCAGTTATGTTCCCCTGCATATTCCTCTTCCACGGCTTTAAGGAGTTCCACTGCCTTTTTAAACAGATGCCTGTCCCCTGGTTCTGCCAGGTTATTGTAGGCGCGCGCCAGCTGGCTGATTAATTCCGGTGTCTGCTGCTCCTTTGGCAGGGCTTCGATTGCATCAATGATATCCTGGAACTGGTCGTCTTCATGCCACTTTTCCAACGCTTCAAGAAGGGTGGATGGGGTGCGTGGGTTTGTTTCATTATCAGGCTTCTGCTTCATGGTATTTACCTCCATTTTGTCTTTCAATCATTATACACTAGAGAGGGTGGAATGGATAGTAAGCGGCGGAATTATTAAAATAATCGTAACAAACAGGAACAGCATACCAGAATCCCAGTATGCCGTTCCTGTTCCTTTAATCCGTATTCCCTCAACCCTTTGTTTGATTGATATATCTGCAGATCATCTGTTTCTGCAAAATGTTCCGTTAATGTGATGTATCAGTCGTCATCTCGGTCATTGTCGTTGTCGTCATCATGGTCACGGTCATCGTTATCGTCATCATCATGGTCATCATCACGGTCATCGTCATGGTCGTCATACCGGTCATCGTCACGGTCATCGTCATGGTCGTCATCACGGTCATCGTCATGGTCGTCATCACGGTCGTCATCGCGGTCATCGTCATCATAACGCCCATCATGATCATCGTCCCTGTCAATATCCAGGACTGCACCGGTTACCGCGTCCAGTTCCACTTCATGCCCAACCCCCTGAATCACTACCTCTATCTCATAAACCCCGTCATCCAGTTCATATTCCTTGAATTTCAGGCTGTCTTCCTTTAATCCAAACTGTTCCAATACAATCTTCTCAGCAGTTTCCCTGTCAATATACCCCTTTCCATCCAATGAATGGGTTCCCACAACCTTGATATACACATTGATCTCCCGGTCCTTTGCAATGTCACGGACTTCATCCTCTATCTCCCTCATAAACTGGTCGTCCGGGTACTCGGAGCCTTTTTCAGCCTTTACCACCAGGCTCTTTCTGGAACCGTCCGCATGTTCACCGAACCATCCCTTTTCATCCAGGCGTCTGACCAGTCTTCCCACTGCTGTTTTACAGCTTTTGCCCACATATCCGTCCTGTCCTTCCAGGAAATTTTTACCGTCCCGGTCAATTCCTTTTATCTCCAGCACCGTACCATCCTTATCATAGGAAATGGATATATCCGGTCCCCCACTCACCAGGATCCGCCCCTTCACCTCCTCCTTATTGCTTGATGCCCTGTAAGACGGGGCCCCGAAGGCTGTATTTCCTGCTCCTGCTGCCCCTGCTGCCAATATGGCGGCACATGCAAATACGACTGCCCTGTTTAATCTTCTTTTTAACATATTCATTTTCCTCCTGTAATCTGTGATTGATTTTGTTTATATACATAGATTACGGAAGCATATTTTTAAAACCGGGGTAGAAATGATTTTTTTATATTTATTTTTCCGGACATAAATCCCCATATCTGCAATCAACTACCATTTTTCATAATGAACCTTGGCAGATTCCCATCGGTTACATGATTCCTTTATCTCGGCGGGCCAGCCAAAAGCAATCACGGAAATGGGTTCCAGCTTAGGAGGGAGTCCTAATTGATGGATGCACAATTTTCTCCAATCAGAATTAGGCGCCACGCCACACCAGACGCCTCCCAGTCCTAATCCATGGATACTGAGCAGCATGTTTTGCGTGGCAGCCGCACAATCTGCATATAAGAACTCCTGTATCCCTTCAATATTTTTATCTCCGCAGACAACAATTGCCCCTGCCGATCCTTCCATCATCGCAGCATTTGAATTGTGCCGGGCCAGCATTGACAGGACACGTCTGTCCCTTATCATAATAAAATGGTACGGACGCTTATTCTTTGCCGTAGGAGCGTGCATGCCCGCGCAAAGAATGGCATTAACCATATCCTGGCTGACTGGCTTGGAGGTGAATTTCCGTATGCTCTGCCGTGTCTTTATGGCAGTAAGCACATCCATATCACTTGTGATATCAGCCATTTTTTCATGGTCCTCCCTGACAGCATCCAAATCCTCACAGGACATGGTAACCCTTGCAGTCATGGCCTGCCCGTCAAACCCGATGGACTTCTGCATCGCCTTATTTAAAACCATGATAAATTTACCATTGCCGCGGGATAATAATTTACCTCGGTACCCTATGCCATTGATTGTGCCGCTTACATAAATGGTTCCCTTAGGTTTACGGAATACCGCTTTTGCATCAAACGGGATTTCCATAATCGTCAGACGGTCTGAACCGTCCTTTTTGATTTGTGCATCGAATTGTTCCATTACATTTCCCTTCCATATAATCCTTGTTTTGCATAATGATTATCCCTTAATCATCTTCCTCATCCCCACCATCCCGGCCGCCATCTTCTTCATCCTCCTCATCATGGTCGTCATCTTCTTCATCCCGGTCATTTCGGCCGCTATCTTCTTTATCCCCGTCATCCCGGCCGCCATCTTCTTCATCCCCGTCATCCCGGCCGCCATCTTCTTCATCCTCATCATCATGGCCGTCATCTTCTTCATCCCTGTCATTTCGGCCTCTATCCTCTTTATCCCCGTCATCCCTATTATCCCGGTCACCCGTTCCGCCTCCCCCCGGATTTTTTTCCACCTCTTCAGCATCCTTTGGCACAGCCGGGGCGGCTGCCGGACGGGCGGGTACAGAAGGACGATGGCTGGCTGCAGGGCGGGCCGCGGGCTGGCCCACCGGGACCTCCTGCCCAGGGGTCCGGTTGTTGACGTCCGTATCCTTCCTATCCCCTGCATCGTCCCCTACCTTTATCTCCACTTCCATCCTGCCTTCAAACTGCTGCCTCAGTCCATTGCCGATGTCGGATTCCCGCTTCTGTTTCCACCGTGCGCTGCCCCCATCTGCTTTGACCATCACGGTTCCGCCATCAGTCAGGTACCCCATGTCCACGGCGCGTCCAACCAGAAGCCCTGTGATTTCCTCTGCATGTTTTCCTTTGTAGGGCACCTGATCAATCAGTCTGTCCCCATCCTCATTCAGCCCTTCCAGCCCCACTACCCGGTCCATGTAACTCACGTACATCCGGACATCCGGATTGATGGTCAGGTGCACGGTTCCGTAGGGGAGGAAGCAGGCCCCATATCCCCCTCCTCCCAGAACGGCAAGGCAGAGACAGGCCGCAGCCACCATGGATACAACCCTCATTGGAAGCAGAGCCGGCCTGTGCTGCTGTTCAATGACATAATCCACCTTCTGCCCCACCTCATACCCCATATTTGCCACCTTTATGACACGGCCTGCCTGATCCAGCACCACTGCGTATGCGGGATGGCATTCCATCACCAGATATGTCATATGGACGCCTCCTTTCCCCTGGATATCTGACAAAGATGTCCCCGGATAATCTCGTAACCATTTGTATATGCAAGTAAAATAGCCATCATATAGGAATGGTGCCGTTCCAGGGTCTTTCTTGCGACTCCTGAAACAGCGGTCAGTTCCGCCAGGGGCAGCCGCCTGTTTTTCACAAACCGCTCCAGGATCCCCGGATGCTCCCTGGCTGCCTGCAATGCCCTGTGGCAGGCAGCCAGCGTGCGTTCCTGCTTCGGACAATTATCCGCCACCTCGGACAGGCTCAGGCCATATTCCATAAGATTGCTTGCAAATTCCTCCAGTTCCTCCTTGGTGGCCTCCCTTACCGTCCATTGCTTCATCCCGTCTTCCCCGGAAGGAATCCTGTCAGAAAGCGGCTGTTCCTCCCCGTCCCCTGATGGCGCGTCATAGGAAACCGTCCCCTGGTGGCGTTCCTCTTTTCTATGATAATCAACCAGACGGTTGCGGATGGCAGCAGAAGCATAGGAAAGAAAACTGCCTCTCCCCCGTTGATATCCCTGAACAGCCTCATAAAATGCAAACATGGCAATGCTAAGCTCATCATCCCTGCCCTCAGAAGATAGGGCGTGGGTATGCCTGGCTGTCTCAGACCGTATGAAATTCATGTATTGGGAAATCAGTTCATCGGCAGCCAGCGCATCCTTTTTTGCCCTGTATACCATCTGAACGATTGCATGTTCTCCTCCCATCCTGCACCTCCATCTAATATAGGATACGGATTCATATCCGCCTTTTCGGGGTAATGCGGGTAATTATGATTTTATTTTACCATAGAATGAAAAGAACTGCCGCTGATAACGACAGTCCTTTTAAAAAATCCACACTTTAATCGTGATATACCACTGCTTTGTAAGCCCTCATGGCGCCGCGCGGATGCCTTTCATGATTCCAATCAATGGCGGGACAATCCAGGTTCTTACCACTCGCCCTTAAATGTGTCCACATTATCCTTATTGACTTCCACCTGCCTGATTTCCGTTACCGGCTCCACCTTCTCACCGTTCAGATACTTAACAGATGTCTCAATGGCCAGATGTCCTTCTTCCACTGCCGACATATAAGTGGTTCCGTCAATCACGCCGTCCTTGACCGCCTGCAGTCCGTCCTTACTTCCGCCAAGTCCGATTACCTTAACCTCTTCCTTCATCCCGGCTTCCTTAAGCGCCTGGCCTGCGCCGGTTGCGGAGTTGTCATCCTGGCAGATGACCACATTGAATTCCATCTTCTTCTGAATCAGGTCCTCCACAATCTTTAATGCCTGCTCCTTTTCCCAGTTGGAGGTCTGGTTGTAGATAATCTCGATATTGCTGCCTTTAAGGGCCTGCTCCAGCCCCTTCTTGCGGTTTATCTGTGGCGTGGTCCCGGGAACGCCTTCAATCAGGATTGCCTTGCCGCCTGCCTCGCCCAGCAGGTTCTTTGCAATCTCGCCCGTAACAGCGCCTGTATTGACCTCGTTCTGTCCTACATAGGATACCAGCCCCGCATACTCACCGGTTTCCTCAGAGCCAATGGCATTGGTAAATGCCAGCACCGGGATGTTGGATTCCTGGGCGGATTTAACGATTTTCTCACCGGAACCAGAATCCACACAGCAAAGTGCAATCAGATCAACTCCCTTAACCATGAAATCCTCTGCCTGTGACAGCTGTTTGGATGCATCCCACTGGGCATCCGCATACTCAATGGTAACCCCGTATTCGGCTGCGGCAGCATCCACGCCTTCTTTGGTTGCCACAAAATATCCCGTGGGGCCCGGAAGCAGTACCGCTATCTTATAGTCCTTCTTTTCCCCTGTGGTTTCAGCCGCCTTGGTGTCTTCCCCGGTGCTTCCTGCTTCTGTCTTTGCCTCCTCTGTCTTCGGGGCCTGGTCAGCCGGCGCTGCCGTTGTCTCCGGCGCCTTGGTGGCATTGGCGGAACTGGTGCATCCTGCCAGCCCTGCTGCCATCACACATGCCATCCCCACTGCTACTGCACGTTTTACTGTTCTCCTCATAATCCTCACCTTTTCCTTTCAAAATACTTTTTTCTATCTTGTAGCAAGCCTTTTCTTGCTGTAAGAATCAAATCCCACTGCAATCAGGATGATTAGTCCCTTGAATATGTACTGGAAATACATATCCACCCCCAGCAGATTGAAGCTGTTATTAATCACGCTCATCATCAGGACGCCGATTACCGTCTTAAGCGCTGAACCGGAACCGCCTGCCACTGATGTGCCGCCGATTACCACCGATGCAATGGCGTCCATATCATATCCGTCTCCGGCCGCAGGGCTGGCCGTGCCCATCCTTCCCACCAGCACGATGCCCGCCAGTCCTGCCAGCACCGCGTTAATGATGAATACTTTTATTTTGTACGCGTCCACATTAATGCCGTTTAACTTGCTGGCATCCGCATTGCCGCCCACCGAATACACATACCGCCCGAACCGCGTTTTGCTGAGCACGACCCAGGCCCCCAGCACGGTCAGCGCAAATATCACCACAGGGACCGGAATCCCCATCAGGTAGCCATTGCCAATGGCGTCCAGCACCACAAATGTCTCAGTGATAGGGTACCCGCCCGTAAGCATCAGCATGGAGCCTTTCACAATGCTGACCATGGCCATGGTGGTTATCAGGGAAGGAATCCCTATCTTAGCCACCACAAAGCCGTTAATGCTTCCGATTACCCCGCACACGGCAAGCGCCAGTATCATGGCAAGGAACAGGTTCACACCTGAAGTTGCCAGCTTCATGATCACTGCCCCTGAAAGGGCTGCCACCGCTCCCACGGATATATCAAAATTCCCGGATATGATGACAAAGGTCATTCCCGCTGATATGATGCCGATAATGGAGGACTGCCTCAGCAGGTTCAATATATTCTTGTGGCTTGCAAATGCCGGCGTTGCTATGGTTATCATCACACACAGGGCCAGGAAGCCGATGACCACACCATACTCTCTTAAATTTATCTTTTCCCTCATACGTTTCCCATCAGACATATTCTTCACCCCGCTAAACATTAAATATCTTATTCATGATATCCTGCACCGTCAGATCCCGGTTCTCCATCTCACAGACAGCCATCCCATCCCGGATCACTATAATGCGGTCAGATACCCTGATTACCTCCTCCAGGTCTGATGAGATAAAGATGACCCCTATGCCCTGGCTGGAAAAATCCTGTATGGTACGGAATATATCTTCTTTGGCTGCAATATCAATACCTTTGGTGGGCTCGTCATAGATGATTAAATCCATGTCCTGTCCCAGCCACTTTGAGACAACAACCTTCTGCTGGTTGCCTCCGCTTAATTCCTTGACCTTCTGGGTCACGCTGTTTATCTTGATTCCCAGCTTGCTGACCCCGTCCTCTGCAAAATGGATTTCCTGGTTCCTGTCCAGGAATCCATGCCTCCTGAACCTGCTTACCTGCACCGCGGTTGCATTTTTATAAATCTCCTGGTCCAGTATAAGGCCCAGATTCTTCCGGTCCTCGGGTATATAGCCAATCCTGTGGGCAATGGCCTGCTGGGGCGACCGGATATCCACAGCCTTACCGTTCACCAGGATTTCTCCCCCTGTCTTCCGGTCAATCCCATAAACCAGGTTAATTGTCTCGGTCCGTTTGGAACCCACCAGCCCGGCCAGCCCCACTACCTCGCCCTTATGTACCTTCATGCTCACATCCCTGACCACATTTCCCCTGGACACGCCCTTAAGCTCCAGCACGGGGACAGCATTATAATCCGCGTAGTGGTAATCCTTGGAATCCTTGATCCGGCTGTCCGTATTGCCTGTCATCAGCTGGGTTATCTTTGCTTTTGTCAGTTCCCCGATATCATAGCTTCCCACCAGTTTCCCGTTCCTCATGATGCTGGCGCTGCCGCAGACACGGAACACCTCCTCCAGTATATGGGTGATGTATATGATACTCTTGCCCATCTCCTTCAGCCGCCCGATAATCTGGAACAGGCCTTCCTTCTCATTATTGGTCAGTGAGGTGGTGGGTTCGTCCATGATCACAAGGTCCGCATTCCATGATACCGCCTTCATGATCTCCACCATCTGCTGCTTGGCAATGCTGAGACGGGACACCACTGTATCCGGGTCAATGTCAAAATCAAAGTCCTTGCAGATGCGTCCATATTCCCGGTACATTTCCTTCTTCTTTAAAAACCCGCCTGCCCCAGCGCTTTCCCGCCCAAGGAACATGTTCTGCACCACCGTAAGGGTAGGCACCAGGCTCAGTTCCTGGTAAATGATGCTGATTCCATGGGATTTGGAGTCATGTTCATTCTTAAACGCCACCTTCCTGCCCTTTAAGAACACCTCACCTGAGGTCTGGCTGTGTACGCCGCCCACGATTTTAATCAATGTGGATTTACCGGCTCCATTGGCCCCGAGAAGAGCCCTTACCTCGCCCTGTACCAGGGAGAAATCAATGCCTTCCAGAACCTTAACCGGGCCGAAGCTTTTATGAATGTCTTTCATTTCCAGAATATATTCCATATCCAACCTCCCCCTGTCAAAACGGTCTTTCAGCAGCCGGTCCTGGGTCCAGACACCCACGGACCGCGGCCAGGTTCCCATCCGTGGCGCACATCAGGTCCCATGAAAGGACGTATCCTTCCATATCCAGCAGCCTCAGGCCTTCCATGGTCTCCCGCAGATATCCCGGATTGGACGGTGCGGCCTCATTGCTGTTTACCTCAATCCCACAGTATACCGGCACGCCCAGGCCGGCCATATATGTAAGCTCCCTGGCTGTAAAATTAAGGTCAAATGCCCCTGTTCCAGTGTCATGGCACCCCAGTATTTCAAAAAAAGCGTTCCGCGCCCTGGTTTTGGCATCCCCTTCCATCTGCATCCCATTCCCCTGCACCGTTTCCCGGATCAGGCAGTCCGTCTCAAAGGGCATCCCTGCCGGGGCATTGGTGATGCGGTACATCATGGGCTTGATAAAATCCGCCATGGACGCCAGCAGCTTCATGTCCTGCCCTGCAAAATACGCCAGGTACGGGGCAAATGTATCCATCCCCACCTTCATCCCCCTTTGGCGGAAATAGCGGGTCACCGGCTTTAGCGCCCCTGCGATATCCTCTGCCTTTTTCCTGTAAAACGGTTCCCATACAGGGTGTAGGAACGTGTAATTCCCCTGATCATAAGCAGTTATCCCAAGGACATGCTCCCCATATCCCCCGGCGCCTTCGCGCACCAGTCCCATCTGGTGTTTCAGCTCATCCACATCAATCCCATACTCCCGGTACCGCTTCCTGCATGCCGGACAAAAACAGCTGAACACACCGCCCAGACCATTGGAAAATGACCCATAGCGGATTTTGTCCAGGAACACCCCGTCAAAACCAAGGCCTTCGAAATTCTCCTCGTAAATCTCCAGGAATGCCCTTATATTGCGCTGCTGTTCCGGACAGTAGAATTCAAAATTCTCTCCTTCCGACAGGCAGTAACTCTTCACCTCAT
>OLQS01001800.1_pt1 | contig 11700 bp, 23 predicted proteins | sample 1672291 | NCBI WGS metagenome assembly OLQS01 (sample SAMEA3136668, study PRJEB25190) | human gut metagenome | biome: human gut; feature: human-associated habitat; material: faeces | place: Austria | collected 2013
CCACCACATTTACATCTAATTGTAAATGGACTTGGCTTATGGCTTTCTCCGAACTCTTCTATCCCCTTTTCAAGAAACATCCACCACTCTTTACCGCACTTTTCACATCTGTATTTCATGGCTCCATGAACTAATATTTCTTTTCCCATCTCTCCTCCTCTAAATCTTCATTTTATTAGTTTCGTATTTTGCCTTCTTTCTTTTGCTGGCGTATTACATCGTTTAGTTCATATCCCTCTTTCCTACGGCTGTGACCATTTCTTTTAAGACTGTTTTGCTTTCTTATAAAAGCTTTTTGTAAGGCTTCAAAATCTCCACCGCTTTCAACTTCCCGTATAATTTCGATTCTCAGTTCATCAAGTTCTTTCATTGTTTGGCAATTACTTATTTTTTCAATCAGTGTCATAATAAATCCCCTCCTTTAAATCCTCAATTTACTCTAAACACCTTAATTTTCCCCTTGGTAATAAACCCTCTTTTAGTATGATATCGCTTTACGTGCGTCTCATATTTCATTCTGTTTTCTCCGTTTTCAAGTTCTTTCACAATACGCTGTTCTAAATCCATCAAATCTGCTCCATCACCAGTGATGACAATTTCCGCTACTTTCATTCTCACAGTTTTCTATTCCTCCTCTAAATCCTCAATTTACTATTTCGTATTCCACGTCCTCTGCCCCTCTGATAAATGTTTCCACTTGATATCCCTGTTTTTTTATTGCATATAAAATATCATCCGGATGTATTGCATCATTAACATCGTCTTCTAGCGAATTTAGAAGCATTTCTCCTTCTCCCTCGTCTTCCACTTCAACAAAATAACTGTTTCTGCGCGTTATCTGTTCTTCAATTTCAATTTCAAACCTCATAAATTTCTCTCCTCTATATCTTCAATTTATAAAAAATTGCCAGTACCGGCATTCCGGCTTCGGCCTATGCCCTAACAACGGACCTGGCTTCCGTCCGCTTCTGGTAACGGCGCACCCGTTGCGCTCTCTTGCGTTATCAGCTCTCTGCTCTTTTTTATTTCCTATCTGGTTTTTACTCCAGAGATTTTTTAACATCAGACCAAGTGCTGGTGCGTCGCGTAAAACATATTTTACATACCGACGCACACTATTCCCGGTATAAAATCCGTCCCATTCCTCCAGGATAAGAAGATCGCCTACCTGGATGTTATCTTCATCTATCCGAATTTCAAAGTTCTTTTCTCTAGCTCGAACTGCTCGAAAATATTCCGGAATAATTTTCTTTCTGACAGTTTTCACTCTTTCACCTCCTCTAAATCTTCATCTCTTCGATTTCCCGCAAGATTGTTTCGCAGGCATCATCCCAGCCCCTGGCATAATCATCCTCTCCGTCGCAGCCAGACAATCCTGATATGACATCTGCCAGTGTTTTACTATCTATCTTGTTGCGTCGTTCCGGTAACCGTAAAGTACGCGCCTTACCGGGGTGATCACTCTCCAACTCACTGTCGCGCAGCATATCCAGCACATATTGATGGGCTACAGACCGCGCACAATAAGCTAATTCGGCAATCTCGCGATTAGACGGCGGGTAATCATGCTCCTGTATGTAATCAACAATCGCCTGTCTCACTCGCTCTTTTGTTTTCACTGTTTTATCACATCCCATATCCACGCTTTCCTTTCGTCAATTAAGCACAGTCCTTAAAAACTCATCACGGTATTTGTCTGCCAGCTGGTCCCGCACCGATACCTCCGGTAGCAGCATGGGAATACTTGTCCCGTAAATCCGGCTCTGAATACGGTCATCCCCGGAAGCTTTTTCGATTGGCACGTTGGAAGTGTACAATGTCGGCAGCAAATTCCGGTAACGTTCATCAACCAGCGAAAATAACGCATTGTTTATCCATTCCTGCTTTTCTGTCTGGACCCCGACATCGTCCAGAATCAACAGCCCACAGCGTTTCAGACTATGGCGCTCCATGTCCGCGTCTTCATCTTTTCGCTTTATCAGGTCAATGTAATCTAATACCTGAATAAATTTCACCACCGCGTTATATCGTTCCATTACTTCATTCGCCAGACAACAGGCAAGTAAGGTTTTCCCGCTGCCCTTCGTAGCCGAGTAGATATATAAACCACGGCCGGAGCGTCTAAATTCTTCGTAACGGGAAATAAAAGCATTGGCAATATTTTTTTGTGGTCCGGTATCATCCTGGTAATAATCCCAGTTAAAATCCTTGCCGCGCTTGTATGTATATTCCTTCGGCATCCCGCTCCGGCTTCGGCGCATCTGGGCATAGCTTGTCTTTTCGTCATACCAAAACGGCTGCGTTTCGCCATATCCTGGAATATCAAATATCACAAAGGCACCTGTTACGCCCTTATCCTGGTACGGTTCCACTTGCTTCACTGTCGCCATTGCACATATACTGCCGATAGTAATCTGCTGCTGATCGCCCTTCTGGAGCATCTGCTATTGCCTCCTTTCTCCTGTTTTCATAGTTCCCATCAAGCACCTTGGCCATGTTGGCATCACTAATCAGCCAGTCAAAGGTTGCCCTCCAGTTCCGGTTGTTTTTCCCCTTCAGGAAATCACTCTGCTCCGCCGTTTCAAACAGCCGGCGGAAATCATCCACGGTATACCCGGTATTAAGCCTTGCACGAATCGCCCTTTTTCGGGCTTCCGACAGTTTCACCAGGCGGGGATACGACCCGCAAACAGAATTATATAAATCCTGAATCGTGGTGTACTGCTCAGAAGAATCCGTTTTTTCTGGTATATCGTTAGATATACTCTTTCTATTTTCGTTTATGTTTATGTCTTTTAATGTGCTACTATTTTGCACACTATTTTGCACACTATCTTGCATACTGTTTTGAACACCTTTTTGCGTACTATCTCGCGTACTATCTGACATAGTGAGCATTTTATACTGAGTCGCTTTCGTTCCTCTTTCACGGAACTCAATCAGCCCTCTCTGCCTCAATTCGTTTCTCGCTTTCAGTATTCCTGACCTTGATAACCCCGTCAGTACGGATAGCACTTGATTCGGCACTGTGAACCACTCTGTCCAGTTGCTCCTATTGTTTACATGCAATAAAGCAAAGTAAAGCGATACCTGCCCTGTAGACAACGGATTCAGTGCGGCCGTATCCCAGAAAGAATTGATTGCTGAAATATAATTCATGTAGGCCATCACCTACCCTTCCACTTCCCGGCCTGCCTCCCACTCCCGGAAAAGGTTAATCCAATCATCCAGGCGCATGGTTGCAAGCCATTCTGTCCGGTCCCTGCGGTGGAAGACTGTCGGAAACTCTCCTGCCCTGGCATCGTGTTTTGCCTGCTCCATCGCCTCCAGGAGGTTCAGCTTTTCAACTCGCTTGCACTCGATATGGATTCCCGGCAGCCCCACTACATCGGCGGAACCATCGGAACCGCAAAATTGCTGCCCTCTCCGGGTGTCATATCCATAGTCACGCAGGATTCCAGCCAGTTCCCGCTCACCGCGCTTTCCTTTTTCCCTTTGAGCTTTTCCCATCTATAGTCTCGTTCTCCTTTTTAAATAGGCCGGGGCGGTCAATTCCCCGGCCTGGTATCATCAGTGGCATTCAATTATTTTCGTGATATATTAACTGCCACAGAAGGTCTTGTTACCCTATTACGACAATCCGGTCACTAATCTCGTCCGGCATTTCAGTTAAGGCTTCGGCCAAGTATTCCTTAATATTTGCAATGGCCTCATTCTTCCAGATGTTATTTTCAGCCTCCACAATTTTGAAGGCCGGAACCTCCTTGTCGCCAATTCGGAATACAAACTTGCTGGCCGGCTGCGCTACCTCCTGGAAGGTACGGTACGGTATCAGCTCCACCGGATTCGGAACAATCACATCTGCCTTAGCTGCCACACCAACTGTCATCGTTGCCACCTGAGAAATGCCATCATCTGCATAGGCCTGTCCATTCTTCTTTTCAATATTTCCAGCCATCTTCGTAAGTAAGTCCAGGTCTCCGTTCTTCTGAAAATTGGCCTGCAATTCAATCATAAAGCGTTCCTGGTCGTACCAGTAGTCGAAACGAAACTCAGAAGTCTGCGCATTTACAACAAATAATGTCTCACGCTCTCTCTCGGCATCCAGAGCGGACATCAAGCGGACCTCAGTAGGACTTACGATGTGAATCAGCATCTTTCGGTTATCGGGAAATTCATTGTTGCAGTCGCTTATATAGTCCACGAGAGACGACAGAGTGGCGGCGGTAATTGCCCTTGCCTTGTCCGTGCAGTCGTAGCGGGTCAGGTTCCGGTTCGCATAGGTTTTCCCGCAAATCTCAACGACTTCTGTTTTTTCTGCCTCAAGTGCCAGGCCGGCAGTGTACTGTAATGCTTCCTTTAAGTTATCCATGTGTGTTCTCCTTTTCTATGTGTGATTAATTGGTTGCTCTCAAATCAATTGGTTTCCCAGGCTGCTGATAAATCTCTTCTGTAGCCGGGTCAAAATCCTGGGCCTGCGGTTCAGGTGCCGGCTGCCGGGACGATACCGGGGCCGTATCATAGGCCGCCACCTGCGGCCGGTTGTTTCCATACTCGGATATTTCTATCCGACCGGTTCTTGCATCCTGTCCAATCAAAAACGTTGTTTCTGATTTTTGCAGTCCTGCCAGTTTTGTTTTAATATCATAGGTTGCTGCAATTGTTCCGGCCTTACTGGGCTTAAATTTAATATTGATTGTCATTCCTCTGGCCGCTTCCGGATCCATATTGGGGTCCATGATGTTCTGGCCTATCTGCGCCAGAGCCACCCGGAACATGCCGGCCAGTTCACCGTTTCCGATGTTGTCAAATGTAATTGCCATGCTCTCCTCCTTTACAAATATCTATCAACCAATTCTGTGACGCTGCAATCCGTTTCCCGGCTCCAGACATCCCAGAAATCAATTGTTCTTGACACTGGCCGCTCTTTCGCCAGCTCTACCTTGATTTTCAAGGGGATGGGAACGGCATCGCCAATCATCAGCACTTCACCAGGACTGAACATTGTCACAGAATCAATGATCTTGTCATCCCCATCCGGCAACATCCCTTTGATTAGTGTCTTGTCGTTTTCGTTGTTGAGCTTTCCGACGATAAAGTTCGCACATTGGGCAACGATTGTCCGGTTCAGCTCTGATGGCCGTTGCGTTGCCAGGAATAACGTGATCCCGAACTTACGGCCCTCTTTTGCAATATCCTCAAACACCTCCACCATTCGGCGCTGGCTGGCCGATAGCTGGAAATTGTCTGGGATGTAGACGTGGGCCTCGTCGCATACGATGTTCACAGGCCGGATGCGGTCCATATCCTGCTGCCTCTGGATATCGAATATCAGCCGGGAGAATGCCCCGATAATCGGAAGTGCCACATCATGCGGTACACCAGACAGGTCGATGTTCTTGACCGGTCTTTCTGTTCCCAGAATTGACTCCATCACCTTGTATAAATAGCTTTGCCGACATTCACGAAACAAGAAATTATATCGGCTGTCCATCATCCTGTCTTTTAAGAGATTCACAGTACTGGTCAGTTTCCCCGTATACTCCCCTTTTGTTGTTTTTGGAGTTCCTGCCTTATCCCCCGTCTTATAATGCTCACCTGTATAGACCATCTCATTGTCCATAAGCTCCATCTCGTCCACCAGCTCCCGGTAATCAAAGTACACCGGCCGATTCTCTTTTCCCTCTGGACAGACCCGGTAATATGCCTTCCGCAGTGCCGTCATCACCGTGGTGGCGCTCTCCTCGCGGATTTTCAGGGTGTTTGCCACAATATCCTGGAACCCAAACATCCAGATTGGAAATGGAAAGTCCTCTCCAATACGGATGTTGGAGGCATAGGATAACTGGCTGTACTCCCCATGGATATCAAATACCACCAGATTCGCCCCAGGAAGCTTCGCAGTCTCTTCCAGAATCTTCGCTACCGTCTCCGACTTCCCACAACCGGTATTACCGACGATGCAGGCATGTCGCTGGTAGAACTTATTGCCATCCACCACCGCGTCGCAGCCATAAGCCGCGTAGGTTCCAATCTGGAATCCTTTCTGGTCGTTTCCTATCATCGACTGAAAATCTGCACTGCTAATCGGGGTAATCTGCACGCTGGTCGTCGGATACTCGTCAATCACTTTGACAAAACGGCCATTTTTCAGACTTCCGATAATCGTGCAGTCAATCGTCTTGATGCCTGTAATCTCTCCTAGGAAATCTTCCTCTCCGATCCGCTCATCCGAATCCGTGTCGGTCAGTCCGGTAACCATTGTCACCAGCTCCACCCACCCATCCGACACGCTCAATAAATCGTTAATACGGATGTTTTTAAATTCCGACAGGTTCGTCCGGATCTGGACACTGTCGCTTGATATCTTTACAAGTTTCATGTTCTTCTCCTTCACATTTCCAGTAATTCGTTATAATTCCTTACAATAGCTGCCTTGACTGACTTGCAGTAATCACATTTCCCACAGTATTCCGGTGGGATATCCCCATTCTTCACAGCTGCATAGTGGATAATGTTTTCTTCTACTTCCCGCAAAGCAAAGTCCAGTGTAGACTGCGGAATTTGAAAGATATCAAGATCCGTAACCCGTTCCTTGGTTGCCACTGCCAGGTAAAACGGAAGTCTTTCTCCTGTCACTGCTTCCACCCCGGCCTGATAGACCGCCCCCTGTAGGTCATATCTCCACAGCGGCAGGTTCCTGAAATTCGCCACCACCTTAAGATCTGTAATGCAGATGCCCGACAAGAAACTGTCCATTTTCATTTTCCATGGAACACCAAAGAGTTGAAATGTCATGATACGCTGCTTTTCACCAGACATGAATTGCATAAATAACGGATCTGCCTTGATTCTTCCAATGATTTCATTCGCTTTCCGAAATTCGCTCCGAAGCTCATTTTTTCTGGTAAACAGCTCCGGATTCTCTTTCATAAATTCCGGAAGTGTTCCCTCGAAATAGGAATCCACAAAGGACCCCACCAGCAGAGCCCGGGTAACGGGCTGCTGGTAGTCACCGCGGAGTTTGGCCAATGCCATCGCTTCGCATCTCATGAAATCTTTATATTGGGAAACAGAAAAATACTCCTGATTGGCTCCTTGACTGTAATAGTTCTCCTGCGTCAGATTCATACTGCCTCCTTATGCAAATGGAAGATTCGGATCACTTTCCGGAGGAATGAACTGCGGTTCAATAGGCTCCGGCTCTTTCTTATCCGCTTCCGGAACAGTTCCAGGTATTCCATCCAGCTTCGGATCACCAGATTTCTTTTCACTTTTTTTCTTCTTTGTCTCATTCTTCTCTGGAAACGGATTGCTGACCTCGGAATCCTCTTCTGGCAGCATCTCAAAATAATCTTCACGCTTTGCCATTCCATCCTTTAAGGATACATAAACCTTTTTCAGCCGAATCAGGTTCTGCATCGTGAAGCTCTCAATCTTACATCCAATGAATTTCTCCAGCATCGGCACCGTGACACCGTATTCTGCATTGAACGTGGCGGCAACCGCACGAATTGTATCGGCCAGCGGTTCCTTCCCATCCCCTGCAAGGGTTCTCTCGCACTGAGAAATCGCAGAATCAATCACATCTCCTGGGATAACCCCAAGGATACATGCCCGGAGCCGGCGTGCTCCCTGATTGGCCACCATTTCATAGATATCTCTGGGATCCTTAAGCGGAATATTTCCGCCCTTTTTCGTTGCACGAATATGCGGTACCGAGAAAACCTTGGTCTGCCGAGTGTTCGTTTCCAAGTCCCAGGCGTAAGCCATAACCTGACTCTCCCCGGCCCGCTGTTCTAATTCGATGATTCCAAAATCAATGTTTCCCCAGTTCTGCGCCATTGCCTCCGCCAAGCGGATGGATGGGCCCGTCACACGGGTATCCCCGCGAGGGTATTCATACATAGAACGCTCTGCCAGGCTCCTTCTCTGGCAGGATTTCATGATCCGGTTGTAGCTCTCCACCTCATTACGTGGGAACCTTTTTGCAATCACCATGGCAGCCTGGACTTCCTGGGCCTGTCGGCTGACTACCATCTCTGTCGTCGCACTCCGGTCGGCGGAAGGCATTCCTCCACCGGCTTCATAAATATTCATTACATTATCCACTTTATTCCTCCTCAATCCAGTTGCCGGAGTAAAACCACTCCACCAGCATTTCTTTAAATTCCTTCTGTTCCTCTTCTTGTCCATTCAGGCAACGCCCCAAAGCATAGGTAAACTCCTGCCCCGTTTCGACTACCGTGCCGGCTTCCGGACCAATCCCCCGGAAGCTCATTCATTCCCCTCCGCAGGAATCTCAAACCCCAAAATTGCAGCACAATCATACTTGCTGATATAACAACTGCCTTCCTTCTTGAGCCATTCCACAAATGCGTACACACGGCCTTTCGATTCGCACAGTTCCTGAAATGTTTCGAGTGGTACGTAAATCATATTTTCCTTCTCCATCTTCTCTCTCCTCCTTGCAATCGCATACCTCGCCCGGATCCAGATTGGCCCCACAGTGCGGACAAACTTTGTAATAATTCATCTCTCTGCTTCCTCCCCTGCCAGAAACTCGCTTTTACCATTGCATCTTCCTGTCTTCCCTGCTATAATCAGGGTGTGAATATTTTTTTAATCATCTGAGCCTGTCCGGTTGCCGCCGGTGGGCTCTATTTCTCCTTTAATTGCCTCTAGCAGCCTCAAAACCTCTCCACTTGTGTACAACAAGTTTTCTTCTGCCCGCATCCATCCGATTGCAAAGCTCAAGCGGATCTCCTCTGGTTTCCGATTCGATAGCTCTGTCAGCAGAATCTCTTTTGCGGTAGTTCTAAGCATCCTTGTCCCTCCTCCCTTACAACATCCCTGCCGTCTGTGCCACTGCCAGCAGCGTTCCGGTCAATACTGCGCAGATAATTAACGACACAGCCAGCAGCCTGTACAGCCATAGTCGTTCTGCCCGTTCTACCCGCAGCTGACGCCGCATTCGGACGACCTGGGCACCGGTGTAATCATGTTTGTGCATTGGTATCACCTCATTTACATAATGGTCTTGCGCTGTTCCTCCGGTACCCCCAGAGCTTCGCAGAGCAGCCACAGCTCTCCCGCCCGGAAGGTGGCTGGCTCCGCTTTCCGCTTCTTAAATGTCTCTACCGGCATATTAATCGCCTTCGCAATTCCGGCATTGGTCATATTCCTGCGCGTCTTATGTTCGCTGATAATTGCTCGGACATTTTCTGCCCGCTGGCGGGTGTAGGCGGCATAGGCGGCCGCTTTTTGTTTGTCTGTCATGCTATCGCACTCCTTTCTTGTCTTTTTTGTCTCCTCATTCTATAATGTACTTACAGGTGTTGCAGCGCCGAGTACAAAGGAAAGGAATATTCATTATGCTCAATTATTCTGAAATGACCGAAGCCCTGCGTGACTGCCATATGGCAGACTGGAAGTACGAAAAAATCATAGAAGAAATTCAAGACTTCGAAAAAGGCTTAGATGATGAACATGAAATTGCTATAAAGCTTGCCTCTTTTGGTTCTTCTATCACAATGGTTGTCACCTCTATCGGATATCAAAATCCCGATATGCTGTATTTTTACGGATTTGTCAATGGAAATAATGCTCAATTAATCCAACATATAAGTCAACTGAATTTTCTTCTTACTTCGGTAGAGCGAGAAGATAAAACTAAACCCGTTCGGCGGATTGGCTTTCGTGCCCCTGATGACGCGGACGAATCGATTTAGTCGTCTGCTTGAGCAACCGCTCTGTAATAGCGTCAATAATTTCTTGTGGCTGGCTTTGAACTTGCCCTTCAAGGTCAGCTACCCTCTTTTCTAACTCTTCCCACTTCTTCTTTGAAACCCACACTACACTTACCCTCCTTTTCTTCTGCTCATCATTTACCTTCTCCCCCTGACTGTGCTGGGGGCAAAAGTTTATCTTCGGCTCTTTTCTTTTTGTCCATTGCCTTTGATTCAGCTGTGCCAAGGAAGTATCCCTTGTCAAACTCAGACATCTTCGGAAGCGCTTCCGCAATGGTTTCCAGAATTTTTTTATCCTTCTCGCTCATTTTTTCACCTCGCTTTCTATGCCGTCCTGCTGTCTTTCCGCCCGGAAGCCAGCTTATATACTTCCTCGCTCACCGATAGCTCCAGACCGTACTTGTCCTTGATTTCCATCAGCTCAACCGTATCTTCCAGGAACTACTGCCTGTCCACCAGCATTTCCGGGGACATGTCCGCTTTCTTTATCATCTTGGAATGTCCATACTTAATAGACACTGCCTTATTGGATATGGTATTGGCTTTGATAAAATCGACTCGTTTCGGTTTCTTCAATCCCCGGTTAAGCCTTCCCATCATCTCACACTGATGCTCCTTGTCTAATATGCGGAATACCTGGAATCCTTCAAGCCCGGATTGCTGGCGCAGGGTCTTTAATATGGTAAACACCCAACGCTTGAATTCCTTCGCCTCCTTCTTGTGGCTACCAAACACAGCGTCATAGATTCCAAATTCACTCAATAGTACAGATTTCATATTCATACCCGACAATTTGTCGGATATCAAATCTTCTCTGTTAAGGCGCTTTGTCATGGCATTGGTTTCGGGATACCCCAGCGCCTCCGCCACATCCTTTGCTACCGCCCACCACTCTCCGCCTATTTCCGCAAAACGGATAGGATAACCGTTCCAAAGTTCTGTTTTTATCTCCTCACCTCCCGTGTTACTATGCCACTATTATAAGTGGCTTAATATCATTTGTCAAGAGTTTCTTGTGGCTTAATAACTTTTTGTTGACTATGCCACAATTTTGTACTATAATATGGTCATGAGAGGTGGTGAGTATATGGATGAACGGATTAAATTAATAAGGAAGAAATTAGAATTAACACAGCAAGAGTTTGCTGATAAACTTGGGATAGCTAGAAATAATATAGCTGGCTATGAGACGTGCAAAAGGTCTCCCAGTGATGCTGTTATTTCTCTTATCTGTACCAAATTTAACATCAATGAGGAATGGCTCCGTACTGGTGAAGGTGAAATGTTTGTGCAGCGTACCAGAAATCAAACCATAACAGATTTCTTAGGGGATTTGATTATAGATGATAACACTTTTAAGAAACGGCTTATCGAGGCCCTGGCTGAGTTGGATGAAAGAGATTGGGAGAGCTTAGAAAAACTTGCAACCAAACTTGCAGATAAAAAGGACTAGGTTTTCACCTAGCCCAATAGCCTTTTCGCAAAACGGTATACAAGTTCAAGTAGTTCGACATTGTCCGCCCTTTTAATAAGGTCAATAATATTTTTTTTGTAGTCGTCTCCGTTCATATGTACGCCCCCATTTCTCGAACGTTTGTTCTTAAATCATGATATCATACTTTTGAAAAATGCACAATAGATTTTTCAGAACATATGTTCGTTTTGTTATATGGTTATTGTTGTATATATAACTTAAACGTCTATCGATAAATGCGCGTTACTTGATTTAAGGATTTGTCCGAGAACTCGGACGCTTATTTGATATCCGACTCATAAAGGTCAGATATTCGAAGATTTAGCCCCCTAGCAATGTCTTCCAATGTGTCGAGCCGGGGGATCGTACCATTGCAGATATCTGATATGGTCGATCGGGGGATGCCTGTTAAATAACTAACTTGACGGATAGTTAATTTTTTGCTATACATTATTTCGCTTAATAAAATTTTCATTA
>OLQS01001805.1_pt1 | contig 11673 bp, 10 predicted proteins | sample 1672291 | NCBI WGS metagenome assembly OLQS01 (sample SAMEA3136668, study PRJEB25190) | human gut metagenome | biome: human gut; feature: human-associated habitat; material: faeces | place: Austria | collected 2013
AGCCATAAAACTGCACCTTACTCAGTTGGGTGTCCAACTTTTGGGGTGCAGTCCAGCAGCGCCACCGGGCAAGGACATCGGGCACGGCGGCAATACCTTGCCCGGCCTGTCGTTAATTTATTCACTCTCGTGGCTGGAATGGCCGCCCCCAAACGCGCCCGCTATTTCCTCTCCACCGTTATCATGGTCACGAACGGATGATACTGCCACGGCACGCTGCCGCCTTTGCGGTACATCTTCGACAGGGTGCCGTCGAGATAAAGCATCTGCCGCACGCCAAGCTTTGACTGCGCATAGCAGGCAAAATCGTAAAAGTTGGTCTCGCGATCGCTGAGCATAAACACCACCCGGCCCTGCTTATCGATACCAACCCCGTTGCGCAGCTTGCGCGAACTGGCGGAGGGCTTCAGTCGCCAGTTGATGGCGCCATTCTCAATCAGCATCGGGCCGGACTGCACCGCATAGCGGATGGCGGGAGAGGGTTTGTACGCCGGCAGCGGCACGATTTTCGCCCGGCCGTTTTCCACCAGGAATACGCCGCCGGGGCGGATAAAGAAGTTCCCGCCGCCGGCGGAGCGGTTGACCGGCGTCAGCCGTTTGCCGTCTTCGATATACAGCCCCAGCGGCGCGTAGGCCTTATCGTAAATGCCGCCGTTCATCGCCATCTGCACCCGGCCGTCGCCATCGATACCCGCCAGCAGCGAACGCAGGGAACCCCAGGCTTTGCCGTGCCGATCCTGCCAGTACATCGCAATGCGCTCTTTCTGCGCATCCACCCGATAGCTCTGCAGGGTCAGCGTCGGGTCGGTGAGGGTACAGGCGGCGCTGGCGACGGCGGCCAGGGGCAGCAGCGCCAGAGGGAGCAGGCAACGTAATAACATGGGCAGTCCTTTCTATAGTCTGCGCCGAGTATACCCGCCTCGCTGCCTTATGCCGCCCAAATCTCACAGTGTTTTTGCACCAGCCCGGAAAGCGAACCGCCGTTGGCGATAAAGTCGCGCATCTGCTGCGCCTCGCTGTGCGGCGATTTCGCCTGGCGAACCACCGCCTCCAGCGCTGCCGTCGCCTTCAGCTGATGGGCGAAAGGGGCCAGCCGGTCGGCGAGCTGCAGGATCTCCTGGCGGATGCTGCGCTGCTCTCCGCTGCGCACGTCGGTGAGGGTCCCGTCCAGCCCGTAGCGGCAGGCCTGATAGCGGTTAAAGGGGTACAGCAGATAATCATCAGGCTGGTGCTTAAAAGGACGCTCCGTCAACAGCCAGCAGGCCAGGGTCTGAATAAAGCCGGCGATGTGGATCGCCTGGGCAAGGGTCAGGGGGGTGTCCATCACCCGCACCTCGACGGTACCAAACTGCGGGCTGGGGCGAATATCCCAGTGCAGATCCTTCATGCTATCGATCATGCTGGTGTAGCTCAGCTGGCGGAACAGGCGACGAAACCCCTGCCAGTCGGCCACCCACGGCATCGGACCGTTGTCGGGATAGGAGGAGAAGCGGTTGAGGCGCGAACAGGCGAAGCGGCTGTCGGTGCTGTCGAACCACGGCGAGGCGGCGTTAAGGGCGATGAAGTGCGGTACAAAGCGCGACAGGCCATGCAGCAGATAGATGGCGTCGTCGCCGCTCTGGCAGCCGACGTGCACATGCTGGCCAAAGACCGTCGCCTGCTGCGCCAGATAGCCAAAATGCTCGACGGTTTTGACATAGCGCGGGTTATCGCTGATTTGCTGGCGCTGCCAGGCATGAAAGGGGTGCGAACCGCCGCCGCAGATCTGCAGATGATGGCGCAGCGCCGCGCGCTGGACCGCCTGCTGGATGGCGCTGAGCTGGATTTGCGCATGGCTGATGTCGCGGCACACCCCGGTGGCGATCTCCAGCATGCTCTCGGTGATGTCGTGTTTGGCTTCTCCCACGGTCAGCTCATGCTGGACGTCGGCAATCAGCGTCGAGGCATCCTGGCTGAGATCGTAACCCGGCGGGTTCACCACCTGCAGCTCCAGTTCGATACCGAGGGTAAAAGGATCGGAGCGGTGAAAATCGGCTAAAGGCATAGTCTCTCCCGGTCGATGTGTTCCCTGAAGTATATACCCGTCACACATTTACGTTGGCTTTGCTACGCAGCTTATCCATTCGCCTCGCGCCGCATCCCGCGATATTAGGCGACGCGTCAGGTCAATTGTTGCCCCCGTTCTCTTCGCCAACCCGCTGGCGGGCAAATTTGCGCGAGCCCACCACGCACAGCACCACGCCCAGCGTGACCGCCAGCATCAAAGGGCTGACGGTTTCGTGCAACAGCGCCGCCGACAGGCCAAGTCCGAAGAACGGCTGTAATAGCTGGAGCTGGCCGACGGCGGCGATCCCGCCCGCGGCCAGCCCTTTGTACCAAAAGATGAAACCGATCAGCATGCTGAACAGCGACACATAGCCGAGCGCCGCCCAGGAGGAGGCCGAGATGGCATGCCAGGACGCGGGCTGAACCAGCAGCGAGGCGGGGAGCATCAACGGCAGGGCAATCACCAGCGCCCAGCAGATCACCTGCCAACCGCCGAGCTCCCGCGTCAGCTTCGCCCCTTCCGCATAGCCGAGGCCGCAGACGATAACCGCCGCCAGCATCAGCAGATCGCCGCTGAGTGAGGCCGCCGCATTTTGCGTCAGGGCGAATCCCACCACCAGCAGGCTGCCCAGCAGCGAAAAGATCCAGAAAGCCCGCCGCGGGCGTTCGCCGCCGCGCAGTACGCCAAAGAGGGCGGTCATCAGCGGCAGCAGGCCAATAAACACAATCGAATGCGCCGAGGTGATGCGCTGCAGGGCCAGCGCCGTGAGTAGCGGAAAGCCGAGCACCACCCCGGATGAGACGATGATCAGGGACACAAGCTGCGCCAGGCGCGGGCGTTTCTGGCGAAAGCCCACCAGCAGCGCGATGGCAAGCAGCCCGGCGATAGAGGCGCGCAGAAAGGTCAATAACAACGGATCCATATCCTGCACCGCCAGCCGCGTCGCGGGCAGCGAACCGCTGAAAATGATCACCCCCAGTAAACCATGAAGCCATCCGGACCAGGGGCCGGGCGCCGATTTATCCAGTGTTGAATCTACCACGTTAACCTCGCGTTATCTGATTGGGCTGCGCCCGCTTGAGCATCGTCAGCGGCGATGGTAATGTGGCCAATCTAATACAATCAAATTATTGTCATAGATACATTTCGCGATGAAAGCCCGATATAAAGCCGTTGTCGATCGATATGCGCAGGCGATCCGCAGCGGGCAGCTGCCCGCAGGCAGCCGTCTGCCGACGCACCGTACCCTTGCCGCCGGGGAGCGCATCTCGCTGGCCACCGCCACGCGCGTCTACCGTGAACTGGAAGAGATGGGGCTGGTCAGCGGCGAAACCGGCCGCGGCACCTTCGTGCGCGACCTCTCGCTGCCGCCGGGGCACGGGGTCGATCAGCAGGTGGTCGCCGCCGATGTCGTGGATCTCAATTTCAACTACCCTTCGCTGCCGGAGCAGGGCGATGCGCTGCGCGAGGCGCTCAGGCAGCTGGCGATGGCGGGCGATATTGACTCGCATCTGCGCTATCAGCCTCACGCCGGGCGGCTCGCCGAGCGGGACATTATCGCCCGCCATTTGACCTGCCAGCACTTTGCGCCGGACGCGGAAAATGTCCTGATCGTCAACGGCGCACAGCACGGGCTGGCGGTGACCGTCATAGGGCTGTTACGTCCGGGGGATGTGGTGGCGGTGGATGCGCTGACCTATTCTGGCTTCAAAGTTCTGGCGGCACTGTATCATCTGGAGCTGGCGGCGATCCCCTGTCGGCCGGAGGGACCGGACCTGCGGGCGCTGCAGACGCTGTGCCAGCAGCGGCGGGTGCGGGCGGTGTATACCATGCCGACGCTGCACAATCCGCTGGGCTGGGTGCTTAACACCGGGCAGCGACAGGCGCTGGCCGATCTCGCGCGCCAGCACGATCTGCTGATTATTGAAGATGCCGCCTACGCCCGGCTGGTGAGCCATCCGCCGCCGCCGGTGGTCAGCTATGCGCCGGAAAGAACGGTGTATGTCACCGGATTTTCAAAAAATATCGCCACCGGACTGCGCGTGGGGGTGGTGATTTCTCCGCCGCGCTATCGCCCGGAGATTGAGCGCGCCATCCGGGCCACGACGTGGAATACGCCGACGCTGATAAGTTCGCTGATCTGCGCCTGGATTGAAGATGGCACGGTGGCGCGCTTTGAAACGCAGAAACGCCAGGATGCGCGACAGCGGCAGCAGGTGGCCCGCGAGCTACTTTGCGGGCTTCCCGTCGTCAGTCATCCCGATTCGTACTTCGTCTGGCTGCCTCTGGGTGAAGAGAGCCGGGCCGATCGGCTGGCGAATGCGCTGATGGAACGCCGCATTTCGGTATCGACCGCCGAGCCGTTCTGCGTCTCCGCCACGATCCCGCAGGCGCTGCGCATTGCGCTCGGATCGGTGCCTTTCGACAGCCTGCGCCCGGCGCTGCTCAGCGTGCGCGACGCCGTTGAGTATGAACAATACCGCTAACCCATCTGCTCCAGCTGGCCGCGCAGGACCTCCACCCCCTGGGCGATGGCGTCAGGGTTAATGGCGTGGAATCCCATGCGAAAATAGTTATCCGGCGGCGCGGCGTTAAGAAAATGGCGCGCCCCGGGCTCAATCAGCACGCCGGCGTGGGCGGCGCGCCAGGTGAGCTGCTGGGTGTTGATCTGCGCCGGGGTCTGCAGCCAGAAGGCGTTAGCATGTTCGCTCCCCGCCAGCGCGCGACACGACGGCAGATAGCGCTGCAGGGCGGCGTGCAGACGCTCCCAGCGCTGGGCGGAGTCATAGTGGTAGCGCCGCAGATGGGTTTCATAATGGCCCTGGGCAAGGAAGTGGGCCATCTGGTACTGAATGTTGGTCGGCGGATGGCGATAGACCAGCCGGCGCAGGGCGCGCGCCTCGTCAATCAGGTCCGGGTCGGCGACCATAAACCCCAACCGCAGCCCCGGTGACAGCGCTTTTGACAGGCTGCTGACATACACCACCCGGCCGCTGCGATCGCTGGCTTTCAGCGCCGGCAGCGGGTTGAGGGTAAAGTTACTCTCCGAGTCATAATCATCTTCAATAATGACCGCGTCATGGCGGGCGGCATGCTCCAGCAGCTGGCGACGCCGCGCACTGCTCATGGTCACCCCGGTGGGCACCTGATGGCCTGGAGTGACATAGTAGTAATCGCAGGGACGCTCATTAAGCACGATCCCCTCTTCATCCACCGGGTGCGGCACCACCTCGGCGTCGGCGAGCAGAAAGGTGTTGATGGCTTCGCGGAAGCAGGGGTTTTCGACGCCAATGCGGGTGGTGGAAGAGAGCAGCAGTCGGGTCAGCAGGTAGAGCGCATTTTGCGAACCAAGGGTGATGAGAATTTCATCCGGCGCGGCGACAATGCCGCGCTTGGGCAGCACCCGGGTGCGGATCTGCTCGATCAGCATCGGCACATCCTGGTCAATATGGTCGATGACCCACGCCGGGTCGCGCACCCCGCCGTGCAGCCAGTTCGCCGCCGAGCGCCAGGTGGCCAGCGGGAACTGCCGGGTATCGGGCTGGCCGTAGATAAACGGGTAGCGGTAGTGCATCCAGCCCGCCGGTTTGAGGATCGACTCCTGCTGGCTGGGGGTCATCTGCAGCCGGTCGCCCCAGCGTGGTGCAGCCGCTTCGCGCTGCGGTGCACTCTCGACGGCGGCAGGCGAAGCTTCATGATAGTCGGGATGCAGGTAGTAACCGCTGCGTGGGCGGCTAATCAGGTAGCCCTCGTTGACCAGACTTTCGAACACCAGCGCGGTGGTGTTGCGCGAGACGCGAAGCTGGCTGGCCAGTTGGCGACAGGAGGGCAGCGGGGTGTCGGCGGCGAAGATCCCGCTGAGAATGGCATTCACCAGCGTCTCTCGCACCTGTTCCTGCAAACCGCGGCCAGGCTGAAAATCAACGTGTAACAGGTGACGGATCATACGGGGCTCCTCTGGCAATAACGCATTGCGACCACCCGTTACACTCAGCAAATTCCATACCACCCTGCCGCCATCTGACACAGCGATGCGGCCCATCTGGCTCTATACGGAATTGAAAAACGCTCCCACATTAAAAACGTATTCAGCCGCCGTGGACCGGAACGTCCCCGGCCACTATTTTGCAGAAACCTTTTCGCGTTCTGGAATGAACCCGTCTGGCCAATCCATCAGGGGTGAAATAATGAAAAAATCATTGGCATCAATGTGTCTGAGCGCTGTATTAACGGTCGCTTTTTCTTATCACGCCGTCGCGGCCGATCTTCCGGAAATAGAAAAATCCGGCACCCTTAAAGTGGCGACGGAAGATGATTATGCGCCATTTAACTTTATGAATAATGGCCAGGCCGATGGCTTTAACAAAGATATGCTTGAGGAATTACGTAAGTACGCCAAATTCCATGTCGACCAGAGCATATTACCGTGGACCGGATTATTAGCGGCTGTCTCCACCGGGCAATACGATATGGCCTTAACCGGGGCGGTTATTACCGATGAGCGGCTGAAGGTCTTTGATTTCACCCCACCGTGGGCCTCCGCGCAGCACTATTTCGTCAAACGCGCTGGCGATACCTCGCTAAATACCATTGCCGATCTCAGCGGCAAAAAAGTGGGGTTACAGGCCGGGAGCGCGCTGCTGGCGCGTTTGCCGGAGCTGAAGGCGATGCTGGAGAAGACCGGCGGCAAGCTGGGACCGGTGGTGGAGTATCCCTCCTATCCGGAAGCCTACGCCGACCTGGCGAATAAGCGACTGGATTACGTGATTAACGTCGTCATCTCGGTAAACGACCTGGCGAAAGCCAAACCGAAGGTCTTCGCCAAAGGGCTGGCCGTCTCCGGACCGGGGTATATGGCGTGGCCGATCCCGAAAAACTCGCCGCAGCTGCTGGCCTATATGACCAGGTTTATGAACCACATGAAGGAGACCGGCAAGCTCGCCGAGCTGCAGAAAAAATGGTTCGGCGAAACCTATGACAACCTGCCGACCGAGGCGATCACCAGCCCGGAACAGTTTCACAAACTCGCCGGACTGTAATATTCCGCGGCGGGTAACCGCCGCCTGTTGCTGAGAAGGAGGGCCTCATGGATGCAATTTCCTGGCAGTTATTAATCGAAGGCGCATGGACGACCCTCTGGATTTCGGCCATCGCTATCGCCTTCGGGGTGGTGGCGGGCCTGCTGATCGCCCTGGTACGGATGCTGCGCCTGCCGGTGATCGACCAGCTGCTGGTGGTCTATATCAGTCTGGCCCGCGCAACGCCGCTGGTGACGCTGGTGCTATTTCTGTTCCTTTCCCTGCCCACGATGGGCATTAACCTCGATAAGAACGTGGCCGCCATCGTGGCGCTGACGCTAAACACGTCGGCGTTTAACGCTGAGATCTGGCGCAACGCCTTCCGCACCTTTCCGCGCGAACAGCGGGAGGCGGCGGAGTCGGTGGGAATGCGCCGCTGGACCTACTTCCGCTACATCATGCTGCCGCAGATGTGGATCGAGAGCCTGCCGGCGCTGGTCAATGAGATGTCCTTTTTGATCAAAGGTAGCCCGGCGATCGCCGTGATTGGCGTGGTGGATCTCACCCGGGTCACCAACCGTATCTCCTCGGTCACCTACGAGCCGCTGTCGCCGATCCTCGCCGCCGGCCTGCTGTATGTGGCGATCATCGGCTGTTTGTTGAAGCTGCAGGGTATCGCGGAACGTAAAGCCAGGCGTCTGGCGCGCTAGGAACGGGAGGCATTATGAATCAGTGGGGCGTTATCTGGTCGGTTCGCGATAGCTTTATTGCCGGGTTATTCGCGACTCTCGAACTGTTTATTACCGCCGCCCTGGCGGCGCTGATTATCGGTATTGCGCTGTGTTATTTTAGCGAATATCAAAAGAAAGTGATTAACCGGATTATTATTGGTTTCGTCAGCCTGATGCGCGCGATCCCTTTTTTGATCCTCGCTTATCTTCTGTATTACGGGCTGCCGCAGCTCGGTATTAGCATGGAACCGTGGACCGCCGGTTTACTGGCCCTGATTATTTATCATGGCGCCTATTTCTTTGAAATATTGCGCAGCCAGCGGCGGGTATTTTCCGGCGGATATATTGAAGCGGCGATTGCTCAGGGCTTTTCTCGCTATGCCATTTTTCGGCGGATTATTTTACCCAATATCATCTCTTCCGCCTTACCGCTGATCGGCAATCAGCTGATTATTTGCCTGAAGGACACCGCTTTCCTGAGCATTATTACCGTTCAGGAGATCACCGCCGCCGCCAACAGCGTCCAGGCGACCTATTTTATTCCGTTTAACGCCTTTATCGTCGCCATTGGGCTTTACTGGGCGATCAGCATTCTACTGGAGCTGCTGATTAAGCGCCTGACCGCCTGGGGAGCCAAAAGAGGAATGAGCCATGCCTGAGTCTATTGCCGTAAGCGTCAAAAACGTCTCCAAACAGTTCGATAATGTGGAAGTCCTGCGGGATATTAACCTGACGGTGGAGAAGGGGACCGTGGTGAGTATTCTCGGCTCGTCCGGGTCGGGAAAATCCACCCTGTTGCGCTGTATGAACTGGCTGGAACAGCCGGACCGCGGTGAAATTCATATCGGCGGTCAGCGACTGGGGATTGATGAACAGCGCGGCCGGGCGATGTCGCACCGCCAGCTGGCCAAAATCCGCGAGCGGGTGGGGATGGTCTTTCAGAGTTTTAACCTGTGGCCGCACCTGACCGTGCAGCAGAACGTCAGCGAGGCGCTGCTGCGCGTTAAGGGCATGAAACGAGACGAGGCGAAGGCCATGGCCATGCAGCAGCTGGAGAAAGTCGGCATGGCGCACAAAGCCGATGTCTACCCGATCACTCTCTCCGGCGGACAGAAGCAGCGGGTGGCGATCGCCCGTTCGCTGGCGATGTCGCCGGAAGTTATTCTCTTCGATGAACCGACGTCGGCGCTGGATCCGGAGCTGGTTAATGAGGTGTTGGGGGTAATGAAAGCCCTTGCTGCCGAGGGCTACACCATGGTGGTGGTGACCCACGAGATGGATTTTGCCCGCCAGGTGTCCAACGAGGTGGTGTTTCTGGAGAAGGGGCTGCTGATTGAGAAGGCGCCGCCGGAGAAGTTCTTCACTCAGCCTGACTCCGAACGCGTCAGGCAGTTTCTGCAAAGCAGCCGTTAGTCCGGCCTGCATTCCCTGCCGGCAGCGCCGACAGGGGATGCGTCGGGTTTCGCTTAATCCCGGTCGATAGCGAACGGCTGCCACGCCTGACGCACCGGCATCACCTCCACCCGGTTAATGTTCATATGCGCCGGCAGCGTGGCGATATAAAACATCTGCTCGGCGATATCGCGCGCGCTCAGCGGCGTGGTGCCGCGATAGAGCTTATCCGATGCCGCCTGGTCGCCTTTGGTTCGCACCAGGGTAAATTCGGTCTCGGCAATCCCCGGCGCCAGATCGGTGACCCGCACGCCGGTGCCAAGCAGATCGCAGCGCAGGTTATAGCTGAACTGCTTCACAAACGCCTTGCTGGCGCCATACACATGGCTGCCGGGATAGGGCCACTGCCCGGCGATCGAGCCGATATTGATAATACTCGCCCCGGCGCCATGGCGGATCAGCGTCGGCAGCAGGGCGTGAGTGACTGTCACCAGACCGGTGACGTTGGTGTCGATCATCGTTTTCCAGTCCTCCAGCGCCACCTCCTGCGCCGGCAGCGGCGACAGCGCCAGCCCGGCGTTGTTGATCAGGGTGGTGATATCGGCGAAATCGGCGGGCATCGACGCCACGGCGGCAGCCACCGCCTCGCTGTCACGAACGTCAAGCTCAATAATATGCACCGGCACCCTGGCGGCGAGTCTGTCCTGCAAGGCCTTCAGTCGCGGATAGCGGCGCCCGCTCAGCACCAGCGACCAGCCCGCGTCGGCAAACACCTGCGCTGCCGCTTCGCCAAAACCCGAGGTCGCCCCGGTGATAAACACTACGTTGCTCGTTGCCATCTCATTCTCCTGTGCGGTTGTCCCTTCACTATAAAAACGCCGGACGACAAGGCACAGGGCCAGACGACGGGCAGGGATGTGACACCGTGTCACATCGTTATGCGCGCACTGGCTCTATCCGATTTGCGCGGCCAAGGCCAATGATGAAGCCAACCACTACGACATGAGAGAGGGCAGGGTATGAAGCTGGCAATTCACAACGAGGTCGCGGTAAGCAATGACGAAGTTCGGCAATTAGATCGCGCCTATGTGTTTCATTCATGGTCGATGCAGGGCAATCTCAACCCGCTGGTCATCGCCGGGGCGCAAGGCTGCGAGCTATGGGATTATGAGGGGAACACCTGGCTCGATTTCAGCAGCCAGCTGGTGAACGTCAACATTGGCTATCAGCACCCTCGGGTACTGGCGGCCATGAAGGCGCAGCTGGAGACCCTGGTCACCATCGCGCCCGCCACCGCCAACCTTGCCCGCGGCGAAGCGGCGAAGCGCATCGTCGACCTGGCGCCGGCGGGCTTCAGTAAGGTGTTCTTCACTAACGCCGGGGCGGATGCCAATGAGAACGCGATTCGTATGGCGCGGCTCTATACCGGGCGCGACAAGGTGCTGTCGGCCTATCGTTCCTATCATGGCAATACCGGCAGCGCGATCGCCGCTACCGGCGACTGGCGCCGGGTGCCGAATGAGTTCTCCCGCGGCCACGTTCACTTCTTCAACCCCTACCTTTACCGCAGCGAGTTCAACGCCGCGACTGAGGAAGAGGAGTGCCAGCGCGCGCTGGCGCATCTGCGGCGGATCATTGAATGCGAGGGGCCGACGGCCATCGCGGCGATCCTGCTGGAGTCCATCCCCGGCACCGCCGGGATCCTCGTGCCGCCGGCAGGCTATATGCAGGGCGTGCGCGCCCTGGCCGACGAGTTTGGCATCGTGCTGATCCTCGATGAGGTGATGGCCGGCTTTGGCCGCACCGGCAGCTGGTTCGCCTTCGAGCAGGATGGCGTGGTGCCGGATCTGGTGACCTTTGCCAAGGGGGTTAACGCCGGCTACGTGCCGGCGGGCGGGGTGCTGATTAGCGAGCCGATTGCCCGCTATTTTGACGACCACTTCTTTGCCGGGGGGCTGACCTACTCCGGCCATCCGCTGGCGATGGCGGCGATTGTCGCCACCATTGACGCGATGAAAGAGGAGAAGGTGGTTGAGAACGCGGCCTCTATCGGCAACGAGGTGCTGCGCCCCGGTCTCGAGGCGCTGGCGGAGAAGCACGCCATTATCGGCGAGGTGCGCGGTCGCGGCCTGTTCCAGGCGCTGGAGCTGGTGAGCAGCCGTGAACAAAAAACGCCGCTGACCGCCGCCGACATGGCTGCGATCAAAGGGGCCCTGACCGAAGCCGGGCTGTTGGCCTTTGTGGTGGAGAACCGCATTCACGTGGTGCCGCCGTGCACCATTACTGCTGAGCAGGTGGCGCAAGGGCTGGCGATTTTTGATGCGGCCTTTGCTCGCTTTGCCAGCCTGGCGAAGTAGGGGAGGGGGCCGGATACTGTTGCCCGGCGGCGCGCTTGCACGGGCCTACGGGGTGTGAGCCTGTGAGTGGATCCTGTAGGCCGGGTAAGGCGCAGCCGCCACCCGGCGAAATCAAGGATACCGTGCCT
>OLQS01001811.1_pt1 | contig 11650 bp, 10 predicted proteins | sample 1672291 | NCBI WGS metagenome assembly OLQS01 (sample SAMEA3136668, study PRJEB25190) | human gut metagenome | biome: human gut; feature: human-associated habitat; material: faeces | place: Austria | collected 2013
TATTACTTCTAAATTATATTCTCATAAAAAAACATGCGGATAACAGGATTTTTCAGACAATCCATATCATCCGCATACTTTTTAATATTCTAATAAATCCCTATCAGAAAAGTAGAATATAAGCCAATGAACTAAGACTGATCACCGCCCAAAGAGCAACACCTTGAATCAGAGGTTTCATACCTACTTGCTTCAATACATCCATAGACAAGGAAGCTCCAATAAAGAACATGGTAATAATCAATCCTTTACGTGCCAGTCCGGAAACAGCCTGCCCGAATTGAGGCACACCATCCAGCACATAAGTATTCAGAATGATAGCCACAACAAAATAAAGGATAAACCAAGGAATGCTTACTTTCTTACCGCTTCCCTTGAAAATAAAAGAAGTAGCGAATGCCAAAGGAATAATCCAAAGTGCACGGGTCAGTTTGATTGTTGTCGCCACTTTCAACGCCTCTTCACCGTATGCCGCACCTGCTCCCACCACAGAACTCGTATCATGAATAGCAATAGCTGCCCAAGTACCAAACTGTTGTTGATCTAACCCAAACATATGGCCTAACACCGGAAAAATAAACAAAGCGATGGCATTCAATACAAAGATAGTAGCCAAAGCCACAGACATCTCACTATCTTTAGCTTTCAATACAGGACCCACAGCAGCAATAGCGCTTCCCCCACAAATTGCAGTACCCGAACTGATAAGATAAGCCGTATCACGATCTACCTTCAAAAGTTTATGCCCTATAAACATACCTATAATCATTGTACCGATTACAGAAATGATCGTGAATTCCATTCCTTCCTTACCGGAAGCCAGAGAAGCCTGAAGATTCATACCGAACCCCAATCCCACTACAGAATATTGCAACAAATATTTAGAAACCTTTTTATTGAACTTAGGATAGGCCTGTCCGCAAACTAATGCAAATATCAACCCCAGAAATAAAGATACGGGGGGAGTGACCCACTGGGAAAATGAAGCCAATACCGGAATATAGTCCATCAACAAAAAGACCGTTAACGTGGAAAGCAAACCTACATAAATAGTTTTGCTGTTTTGCTGTAAAGCTGTTACTGAAATCATATATTTTACTTTTTAACATTATTTCTCCATTTCGGGATGCAAAGGTAATATATGTTTCAAAAACAATCTAATCGTTTTTAATTATAAGTTATAACTTTTCCTTATAATGATTGGCAAATTGCATGAACAGAGCCGGGAGCCCTGTATCCTGCCCTTGCAATTGGACAAAATCAAATTCACGAAACATCACCAGGTCTTTTATATCCAATACTTTAAACTTCCCTGAATACAGTTCTTTATTAATAGACCGGATAGACAAAATCCCCATGCACTCACTATTTTCCAGAAATAATTTAATGCTCTCTGTACTTCCCAGGTGCATACGGATAGTAAGGTCCGATAACTTTATGTTGTGTTTATGCAAAGCGGTAATCAATACATCCAATGTTCCCGAACCTCTTTCACGAAGTACAAGAGGAACTTCTTTCAATTCATCCAAAGTTATCTCATCATAATCCATCCACTTACTATGAGTATGGACGATAGCCACCAGCTCATCTTGCAGAAAAGGAGTATATTTCAAATTAGGTTGCCGGGTATTTCCCTCTACCAGTGCCAAATCTATACGATGTTCCTGCAATGCCTTTTCCACCTCAGAGGAGTTCCCGCTGAAAAGTGATAAAGACACTTGCGGAAACTTCTCGATGAAGCGGGCCAGCAAAGGGGGAAGCACATATTGGGCAATTGTAGTACTGGCTCCCAAGCGCAACTCACCGGTATGCTCATTACGTAATAAGTTCATCTCGTACTCCAAGCGTCCGTAATCTTCCAAAATTTTCTCACAATGCTCCAACAACAACCTGCCTGCATCAGTCAGCAAGATCTTGTTCCCCATTCGCTCAAAAAGGCGTGTCTGGTACATCGTCTCCAATTCCTGAATATGCTTGGTTATAGCCGGCTGACTAATAAACAGCTCTTGCGAAGCCTTTGTAAAGCTGAGGTTTTTCGCAACACTACTGAATACTCTTAACCTGAAATCAGACATGTTTTTTAATGATTATAGTTCGTCTGCTTTAATTCCTAACGACTGTAAAACAGCGAATCCAAACATCTCCCACTGATAAGCGACTTCACTGGTTGGAGGATTCATACCGAATACCGTCATTTTTTCTTTTCCGTCCACCTTATTTAATATAGCAGGAACTTTATCTCCATATTCTTCTTCGGCAGGGACAATAATCACCCGTTTCACCTCTTTTGCATCAACCACCACTCTCAAAGACTCCAGAAACAACTCTTCGCGACTAGCCATATCCGATGGTTCGAAAGAATAAAGTGCAAACTCTCCCAACTGGCTTTTGAAAGCCACGTTATTTAATTCCTTTTCCAAATCCGACGGCTGAAAAGCATCCATTTTCTTACTTTCCTCGTCATAAATAAATAATACCTGAACTGCATTCTCCCCCAAGGGTATTCCACTATCCAGTGACAGACATTCCAACAACACCGGTAAATCCGCTTTCGGCAACTTACGGCCCACCACGTCACCAAAATGTTTGGATAAATCACCCGCCACCCTGTCTACATAGGCTACATCCACCAGAATTACAGTATCTGCAAACTTTATTTCATTTGTCATCTCGTTTTCATTTTATGATTTCGATGCTAAGATAGCAATTATCATCTGCTTGCAAAAAGAGTTATCTGCCTTTTTGTGTACAATTCGGACTTTTTTTCATTTAAAAGCCGGAAAGCCTGCCATTTTGTCTTCTTATTTTACTTCATTAGCTTTCTTTTTCTTTTTGGCAAACTATTTGACGATTATCAAATGAAATCGCAAAAGCCACTGAACAAAGCAGTGACAGTTACGTTTTCAATAGGTATTTGAATAATATTTAGAAAGGAGATACAATATGAATTTTAACAACTTCACAATTAAATCACAGGAGGCAGTGCAACAAGCGGTGAACATAACTCAAGCCCGCGGACAGCAAGCTATCGAGCCTGTGCATCTGTTGGCCGGAGTACTGAAAGTAGGTGAAAACGTCACCAACTTCATTTTCCAGAAATTGGGAATGAACGCCCAGCAGATCGCATTGGTCATCGACAAGCAAATTGACTCGCTGCCTAAGGTTTCGGGAGGAGAACCTTACCTTAGCCGTGAAAGCAACGAGATATTACAAAGAGCCGTACAGTATTCCAAAGAGATGGGTGACGAATTCGTTTCACTGGAAGCTATTATCCTAGCCTTGTTGAATGTAAAGAGTACTGTCGCTACCATATTGAAAGACGCGGGAATGACAGACAAAGAGCTGCGCTCCGCCATAGCAGAACTACGTAAAGGTGAAAAAGTAACTTCACAATCCAGTGAAGACACTTATCAATCCTTAAGCAAATATGCCATTAATTTGAATGAGGCTGCCCGCAGCGGAAAACTTGATCCGGTTATCGGGCGTGATGAAGAAATACGTAGGGTATTACAAATATTAAGCCGCCGTACCAAGAATAATCCGATTTTAATCGGTGAGCCGGGTACCGGTAAGACCGCCATTGTTGAAGGCTTGGCACACCGTATCATCCGAGGTGATGTACCCGACAACTTGAAGAACAAACAAATCTTCTCATTGGATATGGGCGCACTGGTTGCCGGAGCCAAATACAAAGGTGAATTTGAAGAACGTCTGAAATCTGTTGTCAATGAAGTAATCAAAGCCGAAGGCAGCATCATCCTGTTTATCGATGAAATCCATACCTTGGTCGGAGCCGGTAAAGGTGAAGGTGCCATGGATGCCGCCAATATATTAAAACCCGCCTTGGCCCGTGGTGAGCTCCGCAGCATCGGAGCCACTACTTTGGACGAATATCAGAAGTACTTCGAAAAGGACAAGGCATTGGAACGCCGGTTCCAAACCGTTATGGTAGCCGAACCGGACACGCTGAGCACCATCTCCATTCTCCGTGGATTGAAAGAACGTTACGAAAACCATCACAAGGTACGTATCAAAGATGAAGCCATCATTGCCGCTGTAGAATTGAGTAACCGTTACATTACCGAACGTTTCCTTCCGGACAAGGCTATTGACCTGATGGATGAAGCTGCTGCCAAATTGCGTATGGAACGTGATTCCGTGCCTGAAGAACTGGATGAAATCTCACGTCACCTGAAACAACTGGAAATTGAACGTGAGGCCATCAAACGTGAAAAAGACGAGCCGAAATTACAACAACTGAATAAAGAGATTGCCGAACTGAAAGAACAGGAAACCTCTTACAAAGCCAAATGGCAGAGTGAAAAGGAACTGGTCAACAAGATTCAGCAAAACAAGCAGGAAATAGAACAATTGAAATTTGAAGCCGAGAAAGCGGAACGTGAGGGAGATTACGGTAAAGTAGCCGAAATCCGTTATGGAAAATTACAGGCTTTAGAGAACGAGATCAAGGATATTCAAGAAGACCTGAAACACAAGCAGGGTGACAGTGCCATGATAAAGGAAGAAGTTACCGCTGAGGACATTGCCGATGTTGTTTCACGGTGGACAGGGATACCGGTCAACAAGATGCTGCAAAGCGAACGTGACAAATTGCTTCATCTGGAGCAAGAATTACATTTGCGTGTGGTAGGTCAGGATGAAGCCATAGCAGCCGTATCCGATGCCGTACGCCGTAGCCGTGCCGGATTACAGGACCCGAAACGTCCGATAGGTTCATTCATCTTCCTGGGTACTACCGGTGTAGGTAAGACAGAACTTGCCAAAGCATTGGCCGACTACCTGTTTGATGACGAGAGTCTGATGACGCGTATCGACATGAGCGAATATCAGGAGAAACACTCTGTATCCCGTCTGATCGGAGCGCCTCCCGGATACGTAGGTTACGATGAAGGCGGTCAGTTGACAGAAGCCGTCCGACGCAAACCATACTCTGTGGTATTGTTTGATGAAATAGAAAAAGCACATCCCGATGTGTTCAATATTCTGCTGCAAGTTTTGGATGACGGACGTCTGACTGACAACAAGGGACGTACGGTAAACTTCAAGAATACAATTATCATCATGACTTCCAATCTGGGCAGCGCATACATTCAAAGCCAGTTCGAAAAGATTAATGACGAGAATCGCGAAGTGGTGATTGAAGAGACGAAGAAAGAGGTAATGTCCATGTTGAAAAAAACGATACGGCCGGAGTTTCTGAACCGTATAGATGAAACAATCATGTTCTTGCCTTTGAACAGAGAAGAGATAGAACAGATTGTGATGTTACAAATCAACGGTATCAAGAATATGCTGGCCGGCAACGGCATTACTTTGGAAATGACCGATGAGGCCGTCCGTTTCATTGCCAGCACAGGCTATGATCCCGAATTCGGTGCCCGTCCCGTGAAACGTGCCATCCAACGCTATTTGCTGAATGATTTGTCCAAAAAGCTATTGTCACAGGAAGTGGACCGAAGCAAACCGATTATCGTAGAAACAGCGGGTGACGGATTAAAATTCCGCAACTAGAATGTTACAAACAACCAGTAAAGATAAGGTCTTATCTTTACTAAGCAAAAGGGGTGTTCATCATGCACCCCTTTTTTCGTTAACTATAGCCCTCTATCTGCAATATTTTGAATATTTCCTTAACCAATATGTTTCCAATAGCTAAAAAACGGCAATAAGCTCATAAAACAGTTTAATCAGCCATCTCTACTTCCTTTTTTCATTTTTGTATAAGAAAAAGAAAACTGAAATACGGCAAGATTCAGAACAGCCTGTGTAGACTGGTATATTTTTACAATATTGAAAAACATAAGAAACTTATTCATCCGAAAAGAGTTCATTGAACTGGATAATCGTAAAAAAAGATAACCTACTGTTTTATTATCAAACATATACTGAAACTTCATACCTGTATGATATGTATCACTTGTAAGATATATAATCTTTCACCTGTAACATTACTAATCTTACAGCCCACACATTAGTAACGTGTCGCCCCACACGTTACTAACTTTCCGGCATGCAGGTTACTAACCTCTCAAACGTCCTGTTCTTTTCTGAAAAGAACAAGGTCTTTAAAAAAAAGAACAAGACGTTTTCATTGAAAGAACAAGAGCTTTTTAAAATTTGACCTGTTGTTTTTTCCCATAACGGTATCTACATGCCGAAACGCCTTATTTTTCCTTCAGATCTTTCAGCCCCTCCGCAAACACCCTGCCCGTCGGCATTCCGGCTGAAGGATTGAGGTTATGGAATCCTTCAGCCAAGTGGAAATGTTTCAGCCGGTTTTATTTTCGGAGGAGTGGTTGTTCTGAAGGATATTTTCCGGCTGAAACATTTCGTGAGGTATATCCTTCAGCCGGAATGCCGACGGGCAGGGTGTTTGCGGAGGGGCTGAAGCTTATGAAGGATTTTTCAGGATATTCTCTACAGGGCATTATAAACGACCGTATCCCACTGAAAAAGGTAATATATGTTCATAGACAAAGTATGTGTACTTCATCGGCAAAGTAAGTGGTGTTATTTCGCCAATGAAGTACACATACTTTTTTTACCAATAATGCCGGTAAACAAAAAGCCCGTCAAGCAGTTTACAATCTACTTGACAGGCCTTTCCCTTTCGCTTTATTTCAATTATTCAGCAACAGCTTCTTCCACTTTGTCAGCAGAATCTGCCGGAGCTTCTACAAATTCAGTAATACCATTGTTTACCAAAATATTGTACCATGAAATCAGTTTCTTGATATCTCCGTTATGGACACGGTCACGATCATAATTTGGCAAAACTTCTGCAAAATAAGCATGCAACTCATCGGCTGATGCTTTTTTATAATTGATAGAAGCAACCGCTCCATTCTCTTTCTTCTTTACCGCTTCCAGCACTTCGCTCAAAGGCACTTCTTCTGCATCTGTGTACATAGCAATATCCGCCAATGAGATAACTTTGTCATGAGCATAAGCAGGAACTCTTTTCTTAGCCGCGTCAACTGTTTCTACAATCAACATGTTCTTTCCTTGAGAAATCAATTTATATAATCCCGGTTTGCCCGCGATTGATAAAATGGTCTTTAACATACTATTCTATTTTATATTTATGGTTTGAGGAAGCAAAAGTACAATTCACCAATGAAACTCCCAAATTTATAGTATGAATTTTTCGGTTTTTAATTGTTCTACTATTCTGTTCAACTGGGGTATGAGCAATTGCACCCCGTCATTCACCACCGTGAAATCGGCCCGCCGACGCTTTTCTTCATCATCCATCTGGGCAGCAATACGTGCCCGGACTTGTTCCTCGCTGGCTCCGTCACGATACATGGCACGCTGTATACGCAGTTCTACAGGTGCATAGACCATTATTACCGCATCTACCGTATCCTGAAAACCGGCCTCATACAAAATAGCCGATTCCATACCCACTATCTCACACTTTTCCTGACGTTCCACCCATACGGTAAAATCTTTCCGTACCCGGGGATGGATAATGGAATTGATTTGGAGCACATGCGCCGGATTGGAAAACAGATAGGAAGCCAGCAACGGCTTGTTTAACAGACCATCCTTATAAACCTCCTCACCTAACAAAGCAATCAGTTCCCCACGAATTCCGGCATCGGAAACAGTAAGGCGTTTCGCTTCATTATCCGCATTATACACTGGGATATGCATATTCTCCAGCAAATGGGAAATGTATGATTTTCCACTGCCGATGCCACCGGTAACCGCTATCTTAATCATTGAATTTAATTCGTTGTTCTATCAAATAATCCACCTCCTTGGGATTCAAACGGACGTGGTTCACATATCGGGGGATGGATTTGAGATTGACCGGACACTTCTCCCCCTTATTGTTCAACAAAGACTCATAAGTCACCCCGATAAAGAAATCCTCGGAAGTGATGGACTTGAAATGACTCAGACCTACCTGAAAAGTCACCTGAACCTTGGAGGGAAAAGTGCGAAGTACTTTATCGGGCGGAAAATTGATGCCACGTATAGGCACCTCCACACTTTTTTCAGCGTAAATATCTACCAATAAAGTCACATCATCAAAAGAGGGAATGAATTTCGCTCCACGTACATCGGCCAGATTCACCCTGCGACGAACGGTGTCTGCCACATCTTCAAAGTTCAATGCCTGTGTATAAGCAGCCGTGATGGTATCCAAAATCTCTTGAGGAGCATAAACCATCACTGAATCCGGCGAGTAAATGATATCCGAGATATAATACTGACGGTCCAAAGCCACCTTGCCTTGCAATTTCACGGGCACCTTCTTTGCCTTCCCTTTTGTATAAATAAACTCCACAGTATCCGGCCGTATGGTCAGCAATTTGGTTGTCTGATTCAACTGGACCGAAATCTTTTTCATTAAAGCTGAAACCGGAATCCGGACACGACTTCCTTTATCCTCATAGTCCTTAAAGTCCACAACAATGGGATAGAATGTCTGTCCCAGCATATAGTTAGCCAATACAGTTCCCCTGTCTTTCACGCCAATACGCAGTTCGTCAGGAAGTTCGGAGGTCAGCACCACATCACTAGGTACATTCTTCAACCGTAACGGAACGGAGAATTCCGTTTCATAATCATCATTTAACACCTGAAGCAACCAAAAGCAGAAAGATACAAATACAAAAAACAAGAAAATCAGGAACTCCCTGCTATTACGGCTAAGCAGGAAGCTTCTGATTCTCTCTAAAGTCTTTAAATAGTAAATACGTATGTTCCTTTTGTCGAACATGTTGTTATGTCATTTACTTTGCCTGTTGTTGGTTGGATGCAGCATTAGCGAAGATAGAATTTCTATCAATTTTAATCTTAACGCCTGACGCTATTTCCAAAACAACCGTATTATCTTCTATTTCTTTTATCTTTCCGTATATACCACCTGCAGTGATCACTTCCTGACCCACTTCCAGGTTCTTGCGGAAATTAGCAATTTCTTTATCTGCATAACTTAAATTCCTTTCTTTCTCTTTTCATACCTATTCGATCACAAGCTGATTGAATGAAATCTTTTCACTGACAGCCTCTTTGGCAAGACTGTCTGCACGTTCATTTCCCTCTACGCCGGTATGTCCTTTTACTTTGATAAAATGAAGCTTCACGGATGTGCCATTCATAAAATCGCGATATTTCTGTGTTCCTGCCTGTTTTGCCGCCCAATCTCCGGTCACCCAGGATTCAATGCCCTGATAATCGTAAAATATCGAAAGCTCTGCAATTTTCCTTTTTTCCGCTTCTTTTACTGCTTTGATACATCCCAGAAGCTCTCCTGCCACATTGTGCATTTTCGCAAGATCCGGATGATCTCCTGACCCCTGCAGAACAACTTCCTCCTCGTCAGACAGTTTTAAAAAACCCCCAAACCCATAAATCCCCTGAAAATAAGATCCATCCACATAGGCATATGGATAGGCAGTATGAGAAATATGTGTCTCTTTTGCCTTCGCGCTCTGCCCCGGATGAAGAAAAGACTGTGCCTCCTCTTCTGTCACAAACCCTTTAAAGACCGCCCCCGGATAGCCCGTCACCTGTTTCTGACATTCGCTCCAGGTACGATAAATTCCCGGTACCCTTCCTTTTCTTACTGCATAATACTTATTCTTCGCCATCTTTTTTCTCCTCATGTTTCATTTTTTGAAATACCGGCACATACATGCACAGTGTCACGATCATAATGCCCATCATTATCATAATGATTCCATTGACTACAGCAGCCTCAAGCTGCGAAAACAAAAACAGGACAAGAAGTCCTGCAAACAGAACTGCAGTACAGACCTTGCCAAACCACATCGCTCCATCCAGCATCTTTCCTTTCTTCAGGAATATGAGCCCCATAACCCCCATGTAACCTTCCTTGACCAGCATCAATGCAATCAGCGCCCACATCATAGGATAGCGGGTTGCAAGGCAGATTGCCAGTGCTGCATGCGTAAGCTTATCAGCGATCGGATCCAATGCCTTTCCCAGCTCTGTCACCATATGAAAGCGCCTTGCAATCTTCCCGTCAAACAGATCTGTCAGGCTGGAGAGCAGAACAACCAGCACTGCATACAAATATTCGCGTTCCGTTTCTGCCGTGATATACAGGTAACAAAACACCGGAATTAACAGAATCCGAAAATATCCCATCAAATTCGGAATCGAAAAAATTTCTTTTTTACTGAATCGTTTCATTCTCTTTTCACCTCATATGTATTTATTTTTCTATTATATAACACAAACATGTGTTTGTCTCCCTAAAAATCAAAAAAGGAATCGAATGTGCACATTTCTGACATATCCGTTTCCTTTTTTCCTAATTCCCTGTCTGCTTTCTCAATTTTTTTAAGAGTTCTTCAAAATACTCCGGCAACGGAGCATCAAACTGCACATACGCTCCCGTAGAAGGGTGTACAAAGCCAAGGATCCTTGCATGCAGCGTCTGTCCCTGCAGTCTGAACGGACACTTCGCCGGTCCGTAAACCAAGTCTCCCAATATCGGATGTCCGATGCTTGCCATATGAACACGGATCTGATGTGTCCTTCCTGTTTCCAGTTCACATTCGATATGCGTGTAGTTTCCAAAACGCTCCAGCACCCGATAGTGCGTCACTGCCTCTCTTCCATGTGGTGCATGAACGCTCATCTTCTTGCGGTCCGTCGGATGTCTCCCAATCGGTGCATTGACCGTGCCGGTATCCTCCTTTAAGTTTCCATGAACGATTGCTTCATATCTTCGGGTGATCGAATGATCTTTGAGCTGCTCGGCCAGAATCTGATGTGCCCTGTCATTTTTACAGACCAAAAGAGAGCCTGTCGTATCCATATCGATCCGATGTACGATCCCTGGACGCATCACACCATTGATCCCGGAAAGATTTTCCCTGCAGTGATACATCAAAGCATTGACCAGAGTCCCTGTATAATGCCCTGGCGCCGGATGTACGACCATTCCCTTAGGTTTGTTTACCACAAGCAGATCAGTGTCCTCATAAAGGATGTCAAGAGGAATCTCCTCTGGCAGAATATCCGGCACTTCCAGTTCCGGAATCTGCAGCTTCACCTCATCCTCACTGCCCAGCTTATAATTTGCTTTTACCTGCTTCCCATTGCCTTCAACCAATCCATCTTTGATCAGTTTCTGAATATAGGAACGGGATCTGTCCGGCATCTGCGCAGACAAAAATTTGTCGATCCGCTCATTTGTCACTGTCTCTTCTGCTGTAAAAAAACGTTCTTCTCTCATGATCTGGAGCCTTTCTTTTGCAGTACCCAGTCAAATTCCTGATCTTTATAATAGAAAAGAATCAGGATTCCAAAAAGGATGCAGCCAATTACCACATAACAGTCTGCCACATTAAAAATCGGAAAATCAATCAGGTTGAAATAGCAGAAATCCACTACGTAATTCCTTGCCAGACGATCGATCAGATTTCCGATGGCGCCGGATGCCAGAAGGATCGCACATACTCTTAACGGAACAAATCTTCTTTTCTGCGGAATTCTCCCGTAAATGAAGACGACCGCAAAAAAAATCAACAATGCTCCAACTGCAAATACAATCTGCCGATTCTGCAGGATTCCAAATGCAGCCCCACGGTTTTCCAGATACCGAAACTGAAATACTCCCGGTATTATAATCAAAGGATCC
>OLQS01001817.1_pt1 | contig 11620 bp, 8 predicted proteins | sample 1672291 | NCBI WGS metagenome assembly OLQS01 (sample SAMEA3136668, study PRJEB25190) | human gut metagenome | biome: human gut; feature: human-associated habitat; material: faeces | place: Austria | collected 2013
CCGGTTCCAGGGCAGTTCTTGACTTGATGCCTACCATCTGTTCGATATAAATTTCAAGACCGGGCATATTTGCAAGTCCGCCAGTGAGGAAAATACCATTCTCATAGATTGCTTTGCGGACTTCCGGAGGTGTTCTATCAAGAAGGGAATGGATGGCTTTGACGCATTCCAGTAACGGATCTTTCATTGCAGCACGGATCAGCATGATAGAAACCGGCTTCCGCATCGGTACACCTGTGATCAGGTCTCTGCCGGCTACCGATAAGATAGAATCAGAATCTCCGGTAAAGACATTGAAATTCCGTCTCAGTACTTCAGCAGTCTGCCGACCGATCAGGAAGTCGTGACTGTGCTTTACAAGATTGATAATCCCCTGATCAAACGTATGTCCGCCTACTTTTACGAGACGGTTCAGTACCATTCCGCCTCCGGCCAGTACAGACAGTTCGGTAGTTTCACCACCGAAATTCGCGATCATGATTCCTTTTGTATTCTGAATATCCAGATTTAATCCGACTGCATCGGCAATCGAACGTTCTACGATATTTACTTCTTTTGCTTTGGCTGTTGAATGGATCACAAGATCAAAGAACGCCTTCTTTTCTACTTCGGTAACATCTGTTGGAACAGCAATTACATATTCAGAACCACGGGAAAACTGTCTTCCTCTTTTTAATAAGTTCTGAAGAAGAAACTGCATGTCGTTAAATCTGGAAATAACGCCCTCTTTCATCGGAAATGTGATCTCGATGTTTGAGGGAACTTTCCCATACATACTAAATGCATCATCACCAACCGCAAAAATATCACGGTCACGATTGTCTTTAAATGCGATCACGTTCTTCTCTTTCCAGATCGTGTCTTTTTTCTTATCATAGACCTTGATGTCATAAGACCCAAGATCCAGTCCGTATACATTTCTTGCCATCTGACAGAATCCTTTCTATCTTGGTTGCAGAATTTTACAGCATTCCCTCTTCACGAAAACTTATATAACAATTATTGCCAATTATAATATGGTCTAACAGCTCAATTCCAATTAATGCACCTGCATCCAGAATCCTTTTTGTTGTCAGCATATCTTCCCGGCTTGGAGACGGATCTCCGCTTGGATGATTGTGTAAGATGATAATGGATACTGCATTTTTCTGCAATGCTTCTATAAAAAGCTCTCTTGGCGTGACCAGGGATGCATTCACAGTCCCTTTGGAAATGGTAGTTTCGCCAAGCAGCTTTGCCTTCGAGTTTAACATTAATAATTTCATATGTTCCTGTTTCTCATGTCTTAAATCTTCCATATAATATTGCGCAATCGTTTTTGGATCGGTAAAACATACTGTATCCTGATAAGACGCTTTTGCAAGCCTTTTTGCAAGTTCAGATATACATGATATCTGAATTGCTTTTACGTTGCCAATCCCTTTGATCTGCTTCAGACGTTCAGCGTTAAACTGATGAATTCCGAGAATGCCGATTCCGCCGGCATGATAAAGAATTCTTCCTGCAAGTTCCAATGCATTTTCACCGCGGGTACCGGTTCGTAACAGCACTGCCAGCAATTCAACGTCACTTAAATGTTCGGCTCCGAGACGGGAACACTTTTCATATGGTCGCTCGTCTCTCGGCATTTCTCTTATGGTATTTGATTGATTCATATTATTCTTCAGATTCGCACGACATTTTTACAGACTCAGTCAAAAGACAGATTCTGTAAATTATAAGAAACGATATATGATAATGGAAAGAATCACGCCAATGATACTTGCCATGGTTATCTTTATCGATAGACCAAATGTTATGACCATTACTCCGAGATTCAGAACGATCGGATCGTCTATCCCGAAAGATTGTCCATAGCCCAGCCAGGATAAAGCCGGCACCCCTTTTGCCAGTTCACCAATAAAGCCACCAAGAACTACTCCTGCCAGCAGAAGCAGAAATAAAGCCCAGGCGTTTTTACTTCCTGCACCTTTCATATGTACTCCTCCTCGTTTTTCCTATCTAAAAAACTCAATACATTTTATCACATTTCAGAAAAAGTGTATAGGTTTATGATATTAAAAAATTCTTAAACTTCTTTTCATTTTTTTACATAAAATGATCAGATTAGATAAAAAATTAAGATTCCATCTTGAACGGATGATAAACGGAAGCAATCATTTCGGCTGCTTTGATTCCGTCCATAGCCGCAGAGGTAATTCCGCCTGCATAGCCTGCGCCTTCGCCGCAAGGATAGATCCCGCGGATTTCGCTCTGAAGGGATTGGTCTCTTATAAGTCGTACAGGCGAAGAAGTCCGGCTTTCTACTCCCGAGATGACGGCATCGCACCGCGCATATCCGGGAAGCTTGTGGTCAAAGATCTGAATTCCTTCTGTCAGCGACTCTGCAATGAATTCCGGAAAAATATTTCTGACGTTTGCAAGCTGATACATACCTTTTATATGCGGAGTGACTGTACCCAGCTGCACGGAAGGTCTGTTTTCACAGAAATCCCCAAATAACTGTACCGGAACTTTACCGTTTCCCTCGAGATATGCCGCTTCTTCAAGCTTTCTCTGGAATTCGACACCAGCGAGCGGATGATCACTTCCAAAATCATCGGGTGAAACAGTAACAATCACTGCAGTATTGGCATTCTGGCTATCCCGGCGGCTGTAACTCATTCCGTTAACGGCAAGCCGGTGTTCTTCGGAAGAAGCATTTACGACATATCCGCCCGGACACATACAGAAGGTATATACGCCTCTTCCATTATCGAGGTTAGCGGTCAGTTTATACGGTGCTGCCGGAAGAAAGGAAGGATAATTCTTACCGTATTGATCCTGATTGATCATTTCCTGCGGATGCTCGATTCGTACACCAACAGCAAATGCCTTCGGCTGCATTGGAAGGCCATGCTGATATAACATGGAAAAAGTATCCCGTGCACTGTGACCAATGGCAAAAACTGCAAGATCTGTATCGAGCAGATATGTTTCCTTCTTTTGCGAATCGTAGATTTTAAGTTTGCGGAGAATCTTTTGACCGTTGTCGGAATGTGTCTGAATATCAGTGACTTGTGAGTGAAACCGCACTTCTCCACCATGAGCACAGATATATTTCCGCATTTCTTTTACAACTGCAGAGAGCACATCGGTACCGATATGAGGTTTGCTCTCGTAGGTGATGGATTCCGGAGCACCGTGTTCGGCAAAGATACGTAGTACTTCATGGTTGCGTCCGAATTTGTCTTTTACCAGAGTGTTCAGTTTTCCGTCAGAAAATGTTCCGGCGCCACCCTCACCGAACTGAACATTTGATGAAAGATTCAGCCGCCCGTTTTCCCAGAATGTTTCCACATCTTTTGTACGCTGATCTACATCGGCTCCGCGTTCCAGAAGAATTGGCTGATATCCGTGCGCAGCGAGCATATAACCACAGAACAGTCCGGCAGGACCTGTTCCGATAATGACCGGCCGGTGTGTCAGTTCCTTTGTCCCTTTTACTTCGAAATGGTAGCTGTCCGGCTTAACCTGGAACTGTATCTGACTATTTTTGACCGTTTTCTTAACTTTTGTTTCATCTCTTACCTGGACATCTACAGAATAGACATAGTAAAGAACAGGCTTTTTTCTGGCATCGATCGACTGTTTGCGGATTTGAAAGCCCTGAAGTTCCTCTTTTTTTATGCAAAGTGTTTTTAAAATCTTGTGTTCAAAATCGTCTGATGTATGTTCAATATTCAGTTTCATCTGGTTGATCCGAATCATATGTTTTTACTCCTTTACAGTTTGTTATCTATCTGATGATATATCGTTTGCAGCAGCAGTTCCGGCAAGATAACCGGTCGCCCAGGCCCATTGCAGATTGTACCCTCCGCAGATGCCGTCCACATCCAGCAATTCTCCGGCAAGATAAAGGTGCCGGACATAACGGGATTCCATAGTGTCGGGAGTGATTTCTTCTGTTGAGATTCCGCCGGCACAGACTTGTGCATTATCAAAACCATTAGTGGTATCAATTGTTACTACGTTATTCTTAACTACCTGAACAAGACTTTTTATCTGTGTATCCGACAGATCACCTGTCAGTGTATGCATCCGGATGCGTGCCTGTTCTAAAAATCTTGGGATCAGCTTCCGGTGAAAGATTCCAAGAAGATAATCTGCGCAGGTCATCTGCTCTCTTCCGTTTCTACGTTTCAGCAAGAACTCAAAAAATGCCTCTTCCGTAAAAGCGGGCAGGAAATCAATGTTCACTTTTGCATCCTGTTTTAAATACAGAGATTTGGCAATATAGCGGCTGATCTGGAAAACCGGTATTCCGGAAATGCCGTAAGCCGTAAGCTGTAATTCCCCGTGATCGGAAGCTGCCGGTTGTCCATGGCATACTGCAGTTACGACAGCATCCGTACGGACCCCTGCGGCTTTGGCAAACGGATGATTCTTTACTTTTAATTGAACCAGAGCAGGTACGACCGGAACCATCGTATGTCCGAGCTGCTTTGCAAGTGCATAACCACTTCCGTCGGATCCGAGCTTGGAATTCGCTTTCCCGCCGCAGGCAAGGATTACAGCATCTGCCTTTTGCTTTTGATGATCTGTCAGGACCGTAAAACCATGAGATGTTGGGCTAATACCCGTCACCGTCACATCAGTGGTTATTTTTACATGCAGACGATCCAGTTCTGATTTCAACAAATCAAGAACGGTGGAAGCCTGGTCGGAATAAGGATAGACGTAATTTCCTCTTGCCTTTGTCAGAAGCCCAAGAGATGTAAAAAACGCAATGGTGTCTTCATAGCCGAATTTATGTAATACTTCTTCTACAACGGAAAGATTGTCGCTGTGGAAATAAGAGGCGTTCATATCTTTGTTTGTCAGGTTGCATCTCCCGTTTCCGGTTGCAAGGATTTTTTTGCCTGCGCTGTCTTTCTTTTCGTATATCAGGATCTGTGCCTGCGGGTTCGTCCTTGCGGCTGCAATTGCCGCCACAAGACCGGAAGCACCGCCGCCAATGATTGCTATTTTCTTCATATCTATTCTTCCAAATATTGCAATGATTATATATATTGAGGGTTACAAAGTTACAATTCCGGCACGTACCAGATACTCTAATGACATCAGTATTCCAAGCTTGGCATGCGGCCAGGTGAGACCTCCCTGAAAATATACGGCATACGGCGGTTTGATTGGTCCGTCTGCGCTCAATTCGATGGATGATCCCTGAACGAAAGCACCTGCTGCCATGATAACGTCAGAATCATATCCCGGCATCGGCCATGGTTCCGGAGTCACATAGGAATCGACCGGTGCTGCTGCCTGAATTCCTTTGCAGAACTCAATGACGCCTTCCGGAATTCCAAATTCTACAGCCTGAATGATATCGTGTCTGCTTTCTGTGCTGTTTGGAATAACAGGGAACCCCAGTTTTTCATAAATATTAGCTGCAAAGATCGCACCTTTTAGTGCAGCTGCTGCCACTGTCGGGGCAAGGAATAATCCCTGGTAAAAATCTTTCATGATACCAAGAGATGCACCAACCTCTCTTCCGAGGCCCGGGGAAGTCAGTCGGTATCCGCATGCATCGATCAGATCTTCGCGACCCGCGATATACCCGCCGATCGGAGCAAGTCCCCCGCCGGGGTTCTTGATCAGTGAGCCGACTGTCATATCTGCACCGACATCACTTGGTTCGATCGTTTCGACAAACTCACCGTAACAGTTGTCCACCATACAGATCAGATCCGGTTTGAGCCGTTTGACAAATGCGATCAGCTCGCCGATCTGCCCAACCGAAAAGCTCGGTCGTGTCTGATAGCCTTTGGAGCGCTGGATTGCAACCATCTTTGTTTTCTCATTGATTGCTTTTTCGATATTTTCGTAATCAAAGGTTCCGTCTTCCAGAAGATCTACCTGAGAGTAAGTAATGCCATATTCTGCAAGGGATCCATTTGACGGGCGGATACCGATGACTTCTTCCAGTGTATCATATGGTTTTCCGGCAGGTGCCAGAAGCTCATCACCCGGTCTTAGGTTTGCTGCAAGAGCCAGTGCCAGTGCATGTGTTCCGCAAGTGATCTGCGGACGTACCAGAGCGCTTTCGGTATGGAAAATAGACGCATATACTTTTTCGAGGGTATCTCTTCCCTGGTCATCATAACCATAACCGCTGGCATAGTTAAAACATCCTGCGCTGACGCGGTTATCCTGCATTGCTTTTACTACTTTTAACTGATTGTATTCGGCAATCTTATCAATTTTTTCAAAACGTTTTTTCAGGTCTTTTTCTATTGTATTTCCGAACGAAAGGACTGTTTCACGGATGCCCATTTCGCTGTAAATTGTGTTGATCGGTGTCATAATCTATATTTATCCTTCTTTCTGATTTTTTATTTTGATTTGTCGTAAATATTTCGAGAAAATCAACGGACTTCCAGCAGCTTGAAACGCAGGGATTCACACATAGCATCAAATGTTGGATTAATGGATGGAATCTGTTTCAGAACCGTTTCTGCCTCACGGTATCTTCCCATGTCATATAAAAGAGAAGCTTTATTAAGATCAAACATTGCCTGCTCGCCTTCGTAGCGGATCATGGATTCCAGGCCGAGCAGTTCACGGTAAGCAAAAGCAGTGTCCTGATTACGTGAATATATTTCCATCAGTTCATTCATTTTTCTCAAAAATTTGGATTTTCCTCTTAACTTTTTCTTCAGCATATTTTTCCCTCCAGATGCGAGAGCATTGCCTTTAGGATCCTGTCTTCATCATAATCATACACTTCTTTCTGAATCCACGTCACCTGACGTTCGCGCCGGAACCAGGTGAGCTGACGTTTGGCAAAATGCCGGGTGTCACGCTTGATGGTATAGACAGCTGTATCCAGATCATATTCCCCGTCAAGATATGCCAGGATTTCTTTATAACCGAGTCCCTGCATGGAAACCATCTCTTTCGTACAGCCAAGTTCTTTCAGGTGTTTTACTTCATCAACGAGTCCTTCTTCTATCATCTGGTCTACACGTCTGTCAATTCTTGCATACAGCTGCTCTCTTGGCGCATTCAGAACAAAATAGACGAATTCATACGGGGATTCTTTCCGACGTTCCTCTTCGTTGTGTTCTGACATTTTCTGCCCGGTCTGACGGTAATATTCCAGCGCACGGATCACTCGTTTCACATTATTGGCATGAATATCTTCTGCGGATTTCAGATCAACTTTTCGCAGCATATTATGCAGGTATGCTGCCCCCTTTTCCTTTACAAGATTTTCCAGCTCTGCCCGGTAAGTGTCATCCTGGGCGGTATCGGTGAAATCAATATCGTACAGTAATGCCTGGATATAGAATCCTGTTCCGCCGACAACGATTGGAATATGTCCGTTGGCATAAATCTGTTCCATTGCATTTTTAGCCATCTGTTGAAATCGGACGACATGGAATTCATCCCATGGTTTCAAATCATCTATCAGATAATGAGGAACACCCTGCATCTCTTCCGGGCGTATCTTGGCAGAACCAATATTCATGTATTCGTATACCTGCATGGAATCGGCAGAAATAATCTCCCCGCCAATCACTTTTGCTAGTCCGATCGAAGCTTTTGTCTTCCCGACGGCCGTAGGCCCTGTTAGTACTACTAGTGGTTTCTTCTTCATTTTATACGATCCTCTTGAATTTCTTTTCTAATTCTCTCTTTGTCATTGCGATAATGGTTGGTCTTCCATGCGGGCAATGATAGGGGTTGTCCAATGATAACAGTTCACCGATCAACGCATCAACTTCCTGCACGGATAATTTCATATTTCCTTTTACGGCAGCCTTGCATGACATTGAAGCAATCTTTTCATCAATGAGATCCGGAGACTGATTGCGGGCAATCTCATCCGAAAGGCTGTCCAGCATCTGGATCAGCAGTTCTTTTTTTGCAATACTGAACAGATTATCCGGAACAGCACGGACTGCATAAGAGTCCTGTCCGAACTCTTCAATCTCGAACCCTATCCTTGTAAACCGGTCCATATAAGTGTTCAGCAATTCTGCTTCCCGCATACTTAAATTCAATACAATCGGCGGACTGATCATCTGCGAGGTGAATTCCCTGGTTTGCATAGATTTCAGAGTTTTTTCATACAGAACCCGTTCATGCGCTGCATGCTGATCGATAATATACAGACTGTTATCGTATTCTACCAGCCAGTAGGTTTCGAATACCTGACCGACTACTTTATATTTCTGCATGGCCTCTCTGGTAAGCAGATGATCTTCGAAAAGTTCCATTTGTTTTGGTGGATCTGGCGCAGTTGTCTGTCTTGATATTTGCGGTCTGACGGCAGTATTCTGCATGTAAGGTGTTTTTTCTTCTGCAATAGTTTGTATCGTATTTACCGGTTGTTTTGTTACAGCCTCTTCTTTTTTCTTCTTTTCTTCATGCTCTGCCAGTACCCGTTCTTTCATTTTGGACATGAAGTATTCCAGATTATGTTCCGGAGCAGATCGGACGGCAGGCTTTGGTTCCGGTGTAGACTGGATGGCAGGCTTTGGTTCCGGCATCTCTACATGCGGAATCAGTTCTTTTTCGTGAAGTCCCTGATCAACTGCCGAATAGATAGCGTTATAGACTTCCTGTTGATTGTTAAAGCGTAGTTCCATCTTCGTCGGATGTACATTGACATCTACATGTTCTCCGTCAATCTCTATATGCAGTACCACAAACGGATATTTGTGCTGCATGGTGAAATCCTTATATGCATCCTCCATGGCTCTGGAAATGATACTGTTTCTGGCATACCGGCCATTCACATAATAATTTTCAAAATTCCGGTTTCCTCTGGAGATGATTGGTTTTCCTAAAAATCCGGTGATTTTAAGTCCCGGTGTATCGTATTCTGCTTGCAGAAGATTTGAAGCAATTTCGCGTCCGTAAATGTGATAGATGACATCTTTCAACTTTCCGTTACCGGATGTATGTAATTTGGATTGTCCGTTATTAATAAACTGAAACGAAATGTGTGGATGAGAAAGTGCAAGTCGCGTCATCAGGTCTCCGACATGGCTCGCTTCGGTCATCGGTGTTTTCAAAAACTTCCTTCGGGCAGGTGTGTTATAAAACAACTGCCGTATGATAAAGGTTGTTCCATCCGGTGCACCGGTATCTTCCAGAGTTTCTTCTTTGCCGCCTGCAATACGGTATAACGTGCCAAATGTCTGATCTTTTGTTTTTGTGATCAGTTCTACCTGTGCAACTGCCGAGATACTGGAAAGTGCCTCTCCGCGGAATCCCAGTGAACCGATGTGAAGCAGATCATCGACAGAACGGATCTTACTCGTTGAGTGCCGCAAAAACGCAGAGCGTACATCTTCCCGGTCTATTCCGCAGCCATTGTCTGTAATACGCATGAACGAGATCCCGCCATCCTTAATCTCTACGACAACTGCTGTAGCACCGGCATCAATGGCATTTTCCACCAGCTCTTTTACAACAGAAGCCGGTCGTTCGATCACTTCTCCTGCTGCAATCTTATCAATTGTAATCGGGTCTAACACCTGAATTTTACTCATCGTTTACCACCTGTTTTTTAGTTTGTTCTGAAGTTGATATAATGTATTCAACGCATCAATCGGAGTCAGATTGGCAAGATCCAGTTCTTTGATCTCCTTGATGACATCATCATCTTTTACAGTATCAAAAAGTGAAATCTGGGCAAGATCTACCTCATCAAAATGCTTTGTCTTTGGTTTGGATGCTTCCTGCCCCTGCACTTCGATCTCTTTGATCTTACCGGTTACATCTGCCTGTACCAGTTCTTCTACGATCTCTTTAGCCCTGTCTGTAACTGACTGCGGAACACCTGCAAGCCTTGCAACCTGGATTCCGTAACTTTTATCCGCACCGCCCTTGACAATCTTACGCAGGAAGATGATATCGTCACCTTTTTCCTTTACGGCAATACAGTAATTGTTAACATTTTCAATTTTTCCTTCCAGTTCAGTCAGCTCATGATAATGTGTTGCAAATAAAGTTTTTGCTCCTAACAATTTGCTGTTACTGATATATTCAATCACTGCCCAGGCAATACTCAAACCGTCAAAGGTACTGGTACCGCGACCAATCTCATCAAGGATCAGAAGGCTCTTATTCGTCGCATTTCGGAGAATATTGGCCACTTCTGTCATCTCCACCATGAAGGTACTCTGTCCGCTTGCAAGGTCATCTGAAGCACCTACACGGGTAAAGATACGGTCAACCACACCGATATTTGCCGAAGAAGCAGGGACAAACGAACCGATCTGTGCCATCAGGACAATCAGGGCTGTCTGTCTCATGTATGTTGATTTACCGGCCATATTCGGACCCGTAATAATGGAAATCCGTTCCTTTTTGTCATTCAGATATGTATCGTTACAGATGAACATGTCATTGGAGATCATCTTTTCGACTACCGGATGACGGCCGTCTTTGATATCAATGAGTCCTTTGTCATTCATCTTTGGTCTGACATAATTATTTTGTTCTGCAACCAGTGCAAGAGAGGCAAATGCGTCTAATTTTGCAATGGCTTTAGCCGTCTTCTGGATGCGGACAACTTCTTTTCCGATAGTATCTCTGACCTCGGAATAAAGCTGGTATTCAAGAGCATACAACTTATCTTCTGCACCAAGAATCGTATCTTCCAGCTCTTTTAATTCCGGTATGATATAGCGCTCTGCATTGGCAAGCGTCTGTTTTCTTGTGTAATAATCCGGCACCAGATTTTTGAATGAATTGGTAACTTCCAGATAATAGCCGAATACTTTGTTATATTTAATACGCAGGTTCTTGATACCGGTCTTTTCACGTTCTTCTGTTTCCAGCTTTGCCAGCCAGTCTTTCCCGTCAGATTTGGCGTTGCGGAGTTTGTCCACTTCTGCATTGTAACCGTCTTTGATAATGCCGCCTTCTTTCATGGCGATCGGCGGATCTTCTTTGATGGAATCACTGACCAGCTTGCACAGATCTCCGAGCGTATCCAGTTCTTCATTCAATTCCTTTAAAAGAGGTGTCTGCATATCATTCAAGATATATTTTATATGCGGAAGCATTGCAAGAGAACTTTGGAATGCGATCAGATCTCTTGGATTCGCAGACTGATATGTGATCCTGCACACAAGCCGTTCCAGATCATAGACCGGTGAAAGGTATTCACGGATCTCCTCTCTGGAAATTGCATTTTTCACTAATTCATCTACAGCATCCAGTCGTTTTTCAATAGCGCTCTTGTCAATCAACGGCTGTTCAATATATTTGCGCAGGGTTCTTGCACCCATGGCAGTCTTCGTCTTATCCAGCACCCACAGAAGGGAACCTCTTTTCTGTTTGTCACGCAGTGTTTCACACAGCTCCAGATTTCGTCTGGTTGAGCTGTCCAAAAGCATATATTTTCCGGAAGCATAGATTGTCAGGTGGGAAATGTGTGATAAATCTCGTTTTTGTGTCTCCACCAAATACTGCATGAGTGCACCGGCTGCAATTACACCGCAGTCATAATCGGTAAGTCCCAGTCCTTCAATCGTACCGGCATGGAAATGTTCTTTCAAAACACGTTCACAGACTACATCCTCTAAAATTTGTCGCCCGCCAAAGCTATGAGATACATGGG
>OLQS01001820.1_pt1 | contig 11609 bp, 10 predicted proteins | sample 1672291 | NCBI WGS metagenome assembly OLQS01 (sample SAMEA3136668, study PRJEB25190) | human gut metagenome | biome: human gut; feature: human-associated habitat; material: faeces | place: Austria | collected 2013
GGATATTAATACAGTATCCATCGTAATTAAACTGCAATACAGAAGAAGTAACCGAGATACCTCTTTCTTTTTCTATTTCCATCCAGTCTGAAACTGCATGTTTGGATGTCGCTTTTTGGATATTATTTTTTTTACCCATAACTGCTAAAAATATCTCCTCTCACTGCACTATTTTTCAGTAAATAAAAAGAAAAACTCCCATTTTTGCATTTGGGAGTTTTTTCTGTCATGATTTTGTGAATTTTTCGGCGCAATGCGAATCAGTCAAACAGCTGAGAAATAGAAACGCCATTATGGATGCAGTTGATTGCATCTGCGAAAATATCTGCAACGGAAACCATTGTAATCTTGTCGATTTTCTTTTCCTCAGGCAGCTCGATGGTATCCAGAACCAACAGCTCCTTGATTGCGGATTTTTCGATTCTTTCGATAGCAGGACCGCTCAGAACGCCATGTGTACAGCAGGCATCTACCTCGATTGCACCTCTTTCAATCAGCGCATTGGCTGCATTTGTAATGGTACCCGCGGTATCAATCATATCATCCAGCAGGATAACCTTTTTACCCTTGATGTCACCGATGATATTCATAACCTCGCTGACATTTGCCTTTGGTCTGCGTTTATCAATAATTGCAATAGGAATATTCAGCTTTTCCGCAAATTTTCTGACTCTTGTTACGCTGCCCAGGTCGGGAGAAACCGCAACAAAATCTCTTTCCAGAGAATCGCCGAATTTTTTGATGTAGAAGTCTGTCAAGAGAGGGCTGCCAACCAGATTATCTACGGGAATATCGAAGAAGCCCTGAATCTGCGCACAATGCAGATCCATTGTCAGCACACGGCTTGCGCCTGCGCTTGTCAGAATATTTGCAACCAGCTTTGCACTGATGGGATCTCTCGCTCTTGCTTTTCTGTCCTGACGAGCATAGCCGTAATAAGGCATAACGGCTGTAATTCTTGCTGCGGATGCACGCTTCATTGCGTCAATCATGATGAGCAGCTCCATCAGGTTATCGTTTACGGGATAGGACGTGGACTGGATGATGAATACATCTGCGCCACGAATGGTTTCATTGATCTTTACGGAAATCTCACCGTCGCTGAACTTTTCTACTTCACAGTCGCCCAGTTTCAGACCAAGCTTATCTGCGATTGCATTTGCCAGCGTTTTGTTGGAATTGCAGGCAAAAACTTTAATGTTGCTGATGCCGGAATTAAGCATTTATCTGTCCCCCTATAAAAAATAATTTTAGGTTATATAAGCACATACAATATTATGTTACACCGAAAAACAATCAATTTCAACCGCTATTCGACAATTTTTTCAAATTATCTTTCAATTCTCTTTTTTGTCCAGCCTTCGATGACCTGCTGTCTTGCTCTGGCAACCGCCAAAACGTCCTCAGGCACATCCTTTGTGATGGTGGAGCCTGCGGCAATGTAGGAGCCCTTCTTCACGGTTACAGGTGCAACCAGATTTACATTGCAGCCGACAAAAACATTATCCTCAATGGTAGTGCGGTGCTTTTTCTTGCCATCATAGTTTACCATAATACTGCCGCAGCCGAAGTTGATTTTTTCGCCTGCATCGGTATCCCCGACATAAGAAAGATGGGGAATTTTTGTGCCGTCGCCAATCGTGGAATTTTTCACCTCAACGAAGTCGCCAACCTTCACCCTGTTGCCGATATGGCAGTTCGGGCGGATATACGCGAAAGGCCCAACGGTGGTTTCGTTGCCGATTTCGGATTCGATTGCCGTAGAGGTCTGGAATTTAACGCCATTGCCAAGCTTGGTATCTGTCAGTCTGGAATTGGGGCCGATTTCGCAGTCCTCCCCGATTTCCGTATTGCCCTCCAGCACACAGCCGGGCAAAATCACCGTATCCATACCGATTTTAACATCACTGCCGATATAGGTATTTTCGGGATCAACGAGGGTAACACCGCTTTCCATGTGCTTACGGTTGATGCGGTGCTTCATGATTTTTGCAGCTTCCGCAAGCTGTACACGGCTGTTTACACCGAAAAATTCATCGGCATCCTTTGCCACAACAGCCTCCACCTTGCCGCCTGCCTTCAAAATCAGCTCCAGACAATCTGTCAGGTAATATTCCCCCTGCGCATTATTGTTATTCAGCTTGCCCAGAGATTCCTTCAATTCCCTGCCGTTGAAAATATAAATCCCTGTGTTGATTTCGTTAATCATTCTCTGTGTATCTGTTGCATCCTTATGCTCCACAATGCGTTCAAAGCCGCCGTGGTCATCGCGCATGATGCGCCCGTAGCCGGTAGGGTCCTCTATTTTAGAGGAAACCACAGTTACGCTGTGTCCCTCTGTACGGTGTACCTCAACCAGCTTTGTCAGGGTTTCGCCTGTAATCAGCGGCGTATCCCCGTAGAGAATCAGCATATCACTGCTTTCATCAATAAAATCGCCTGCCATCATAACAGCATGTCCTGTGCCCTTCTGCTCTGCCTGCAAAGCAAAGGAGATGCCTTCCGCGCGGATGCCTGCCTTAACCTCCTCCGCCTTATGCCCAACCACAACGCAAACGTCCTCTGCGCCACAGCCTTTTGCGGTTTCAATCACATAATCCACCATGCTCTTATTCAGAATTTCATGAAGTACCTTAGGTTTCTTGGATTTCATACGGGAGCCTTCGCCGGCAGCCAGAATGATTGCTTTCAACTGTCTCATTTATTTTTCCTCCTACGCCAAAGGGCGAAATATTTTTCAAGATATTGTATACATACATTTTAGTATCGCATTTTTCCCTATAAAATTCAATATACTCTTTTACTAAAAAATGATTTCCGGAAAAGAAAAAAAGCAGAGAAAACTCCCTGCTTTTCGTTCTTAAAATCCGATTTATAATTTTGTGCCCTTTTTCAGCACTGCCGGTTCCTCGGAGGAAACGCCGATGACTCTTTGCCCTGCGGAAAGGACAACCTCCTTATCGAAGATGGCATTTTCCACTACGCAGTTTTCGCCAATCTGGCAGCCCTCCATCAAAATAGAATTCCTTACAGCTGCGCCCTTGCCGACACGCACCCTACGGAACACAACGGAATGCTCCACCTTCCCGTCAAAAATCGCACCGCTGCCGACGATGGAATCCGTCACATCCGCGCCCCTGTTGTATTTTGCAGGGGGCTCATCCTTCGGCTTTGTTTCAATATAGGGATATTCATTGATGAAATGATCGCGAATATCCTTTTTCAGGAAATCCATATTCGTCTCAAAATAAGCCGCAATGCCTGTGCCGATGGCATTCCAGTAGCCATCATATTCATAGCCGTAGATTTTCAGCGTATGGATAAAGCGGATGATAATATCCTTTACCAGACTGTATCTGCCTTCGGGGATAATCTGATTCAGCAGATTGATGAGCAGCGTTCTGGAGATAACATAAATCCCCAGGGAGGCCGCATCGGATTTTGGCTGCTCCGGCTTTTCCTCGAAGCCCTCCAGCTTATTGTCCGCATCCATCTGCAAAATGCCGAATTTGGATAAATCCTTTCCCGTCATTTTCTGATAAACCACAGTAATGTCCGCATTTTTTTCCTTATGATATTCCAGCACTTTACGGTAATCCATTTTATAGACGGAATCACCGGAGGTAATCACAACGTATTCCTCATTGCTGCGCTTGAGGAAGGTCATATTCTGATAAATGGAATCCGCCGTGCCGCGGAACCATGTAGAGCCTGCATTGCTGGTATACGGCGTGAATACGAACAAGCCGCCCTGCTTTCTGCCGAAGTCCCACCATTTGGATGACATCAGATGGTCGCGCAGGGAACGAGAGTTATACTGCGTCAGCACAGCCACCTTCCCAATGCCGCTGTTGGACATATTGCTCAATGTAAAATCAATGGCGCGATAGCAGCTGCCGATGGGCAATGCCGCCGCCGCTCTATGGTCGGTCAGAACGCCCAGTCTGCCGTCGTTATTGCCGCCTGCCAAAATAATACCGATTGCTTTCATCTGTTACACCTCCCGTACAACGGCCTTGCCGCTTTCCAATCTGCCGTCGGGATAATCCTCCGGGAAGGTTCTGCCGTAAATCACGCAGTTTTTCCCCATCACAATCCCATCGGGAACACTGCTGTTCATGCCCAGAACGGTGATGCCTGTATTATAAATATTAGGCTTTGCCTCGTTAGGGATATTTTTCCCGACACCCATCTGCACATTTTTGCCGATGCTGCATTTCTCATCAATGACGCAATGGTCAACCAAAGCATTTTCGCCGATAATCGTGCCTGCCATGATGATGGAATCCTTCACCACTGCCCCCTTTTCCACCACAACACCGGGGCCGATGATGGAGCGACAGACCGTACCGTAAATCTCACAGCCGTCAGAAAGCAGCGCTTCCTCTGTCTTTGAGCCGGGTGCCGTATACTGCGGCGGCTGATGGTCGCTGTTGGTATAAATCTTCCAAAAATCCTCGTAGAGGTTGAATTCGGGCAGGGTGCGGATTAAATCCATATTGGACTCCCAATAGGACTGAATGGTGCCGACATCCTTCCAGTATCCATCGAAGCGCCATGCATACATGGGCTGTCCCTCATCCAGCATTTTAGGGATGATGTGCTTGCCGAAATCGCTGTCCGGATGGATGGAATTATCCTCAATCAATGCATCACGCAGTCTGTCCCATGTAAATATGTAAATCCCCATGGAAGCAAGATTGCTCTTGGGGCTTTCCGGCTTTTCCTCAAATTCGTAAATCTTATCGCCGTCCTCGGTATTCATAATGCCGAAGCGGTTTGCTTCCTCCATCGGCACCTCCATAACGGCAATCGTTGCCGCTGCATTGTGCGCCTTATGGAAGGCAAGCATCTTGGAGTAATCCATTTTATAAATGTGGTCACCGGAAAGAATCAGCACATATTCCGGATTATTGCTGTCGATAAAGTCAATATTCTGATAAATGGCGTTTGCCGTCCCGTTGAACCATTCGCCGGAATCCCCTGTTTTCACATGCGGTGCAAGAATCGTCACACCGCCGTTTTTCTTATCCAGATCCCATGGAATCCCAATCCCGATATGCTGATTCAAACGCAGCGGCTGATACTGTGTCAGCACGCCGACGGTATCCACGCCGGAGTTAATGCAGTTGCTCAGCGGAAAATCGATGATACGATATCTCCCCCCGTATGCAACGGCAGGCTTTGCCACCTTTCTTGTCAACACGCCCAGACGACTGCCCTGTCCACCCGCCAGAAGCATTGCTATCATTTCTTTTTTACGCATATTACCCACCCCTATCTTTTCAGGTTGTATATATGTAACAAAGTCATAGGCTCTGTTTTGATTATTATAGCATAGGAAAATAAACTTGCAAAGATTATCTACGGCATCTGTGCCGAAATTTCGCCTTATTTCGATTGGCTTTTTCTCTTTCCTTTTTCCGATTGAGAAAATTTGCACGTTGCTCCTGCGCCCGTATGGGTTTATTTCCGGTGCTTTCTGTATAAAATATAAAACACAGAAAAAGAAAACGCAGAGAAAAGATTGCCTTTCTCATGCCAGTATACTATAATGAAGGTTAAACTATATGATGATTTTGTTAAATTTCAGAAAAATTTGAACCCATTTAATAGATTTTGAGGCGATAGAATATGACAACATTTCAAAAAGGACAACACATTTATTTCATCGGCATCGGCGGCATCAGCATGTCCGGTCTGGCAGAAATTCTGGCAGATAAGGGCTGTATCGTTTCCGGTACGGATATCAAGGAATCCCCTGTGACAAAGCACCTGCAGAATTTGGGGATTCATATCAACTTCGGACACAAGGCGGAAAACATCACGGATGATGTAGATTTAGTGGTCTATACCGCGGCAATCCATCCTGATAACCCCGAATATCAGGCGGCGCAGGCAAAGCATATCCCCCTGATGGACAGAGCCAGACTGCTGGGCGAAATCATGGCGGAATATGAGGATTCCATTGCCGTTGCAGGCACACATGGCAAGACTACAACCACATCCATGGTTTCCGAAATCCTGCTTGCCGCAGGGACAGACCCCACCATTACGGTTGGCGGCATCCTGCCTACCATCAGCAGTAACCTGAAAATCGGTCACTCTCCGTATTTCGTTGCCGAGGCATGCGAATATTTCGACAGCTTTTTGCAGTTCAAGCCCTTCGTCGGCGTGATTCTGAATGTGGAAAGCGACCATCTGGATTATTTCAAAAACCTTGCGAATATCCGCCGCTCCTTCCATGCCTTTGCAGAGCGTATCCCTGCGAAGGGTGCATTGGTTATCAATCAGGCGATTGAAAACGTGGCAGAGCTGACACAGGGACTGGACTGCACCGTAGAAACCTTCGGACTGGCGGACGGTGCGGACTGGCAGGCGAAAAATATCATCCATGAGCCGGACGGCAAGAATACCTTTGATGTATATTATAAAGGCGAATTATTCGGGAATTTCCATCTGAATGTACCCGGAGACCATAATATCACAAATGCGGTGGCATCCATTGCGGCGGCACATTTTGTAGGTGTCTGTCCTGCGGATTGCCAAAAGGGGCTTCTGCATTTTACGGGCACAGAACGCCGCTTCCAGAAAAAAGGCGAAAAAAACGGCGTTGTTGTCATTGATGATTATGCGCACCACCCCACAGAAATCAAGGCAGCACTGGCGGCGGCAAAAAAGGTGCAGCACCGTACAACCTGGTGCGTGTTCCAGCCGCACACCTATTCCAGAACGAAGTTCCTCTTTGATGCATTCGGCGAAGCATTCACCGATGCAGATGAAGTCATCATTGCGGATATCTATGCCGCAAGGGAATCCGATGACGGCACCATTTCCGCCGCCATGCTTGCAGACAGAATCGCGAAAACAGGCAAATCCGCAAGATATGTCGGAGATTTTGATGCCATCCGCTCCTATCTGGAGAAAAACTGCAAGGCAGGGGATTTACTTCTGACGGTCGGCGCAGGGGATGTGTTCAAAATCGGCGAAGCGTTTTTAGAAAATTAAATCGAAAACATAAAAAAGCGTTCTCTATATTCCATTTGAGAACGCTTTCTTTTTTATTCGGGAAAAATCACGGTGCTTGGTGTATCTCCGTCATTCGTTTCGTTTGTTTCCGTTACAATGGCAGGCTGCTTTGCCGCCTCCTCTGCCGCTTTTTTCTTCTCCTGATGCCCGTTAATCAGAATGAACAGTGCCAGAAACCAGCACACAATCCCGATAAACCGCACAATTTTCATGCTTTTTTTCATTGCAATCTTCCCTTCCTCGCAATTTCTTTATTTATGATATGGCTCGTTGCGCTGAATCCGCTCCGAGCGGTAAATCTGCTCCAATAAAACCACGCGCATCATCTGGTGCGGAAATGTCATTCTGGAAAAGCTGAGTGCATAATCCGCGCGCCGCATCACCGCAGGGGAAAGCCCCAGAGAACCGCCGATGATGAACACGATATGGCTCACGCCGCCAACGCTCTTTTTCGCCATGAATTCTGCCAGCTCCTCGGAGGAAAGCATCTTTCCTTCCACCGCAAGCGCCACCGCAAAGGCATCGTCCTTCACGTTTTTCAGAATCCGCTGTCCTTCCCTTTCCTTGACCTCCGCCGCCTGTGCATCGCTCATGTTTTCGGGTGCCTTTTCATCCGCCAGCTCGATAATCTCCAGCTTCATATAACGGCTCAACCGCTTGCTGTATTCCGCGATGGCATCGCGCCAGTATTTTTCCTTCAATTTGCCTACGCAAACGACCATAACCTTCATGCCAACCCTCCGTTACAGTTCCACCTTCACGCCATTCTGAAAGCGGCTCGCCATATCCATTTTTACATGCGTGCCAACCTCAATGCGGTTGTTCCGCAGGATTTCCTCTACTGTTTCATACGCCAGATGGGGGTTATTGTTTTCCTCGCTGAGGTGCCCCAAAAAAACATATTTCATCTTTCCCGTCATCACCTCTGCCAGAAGCCTTCCTGCCGTATGGTTGGAAAGATGTCCGTTTTCGCCCAGAATCCGCTGCTTCAGCGGCCATGGATAACCGCCCTTTTTCAGCATTTCCACATCATGATTTGCCTCTAAAAGCAGCACATCACTGTCCTCTATGCTTTCCCGAATCGTATCCGTCACATGGCCGATGTCCGTTGCCAGTGTGATTTTTTTCTCGCCCGAAAAGACGTTATAGCCGACCGGCTCTGCCGCATCATGCGGAATCCGAAACGGCTTCACGCAAAGGTCATTCACCGCGCAGACCTCATCCGCATACACAATCCGCTTGTTGCTCGGCGCAATCCGCCCAAGGCCTTCCTCCATCGCCGCCCAGGTATCCGGCGTGGCAAAAATAGGGATATCAAACCTGCGGGAAAGGATGCCTGCCCCCTTGATATGGTCAACATGCTCATGGGTGATAAACAGCGCATCGATTTTGTCGCCCGTCAGCTTCAAATTTGCAAGTCCTTCCTCGATTTTCTTGCCGCTGATGCCTGCATCAATCAATATTTTCGTGTAATCCGTCCCGATATAGGTGCAGTTGCCACTGCTGCCGCTGGCGATGGTGCAAAATTCCATCCGCAAGCCGGTTCACCTCTTTTCCTTCGTGTTTTTCCATAAAATAAGCCTCGGAACTGCTCCGAGGCTCTCTTGTTCTCTTTTTACTGCTCGCCGGGGATACGGTCGATATCCGCGCCCATGGCTCTGAATTTTTCCTCGACATCCTCATAGCCTCTGTCGATATAACGCACGCCGTCAATGATGGTTTCGCCCTCTGCCGCCAGTGCCGCCAGAATCATTGCCGCGCCTGCTCTCAGGTCTGTTGCGGAAACCTCCGCGCCGCTGAAATGCTTAATGCCGTGGATGGTTGCCACTCTGCCGTTAATTTCCACATCTGCGCCCAGCTTACGCAGCTCACCCATGTACTGATATCTGTTTTCCCAGACATTTTCCGTCAGCACGCTTGTCCCGTTGCAGACCGCAAGAAGCGTCGCAATCTGAGGCTGTAAATCCGTCGGGAAGCCGGGGTAGCTCATGGTCTTTACGTTTACCGCACGCAAGGGCTCATCCGCCATCACGCGAATGGAATCCTCCCATTCCGCCACCTTCACATTCATTTCCTCCAGCTTTGCTGTCAGGGAATCCATGTGCTTGGGAATGATATTCTTCACCAGCACATCGCCGCCCGTAATCGCCGCCGCAATCATGTAGGTGCCTGCCTCAATCTGGTCGGGAATGATGGTATACTGCGCGCCCTTCAGTTCGGGAACGCCCTTAATACGAATCACATCTGTCCCTGCGCCCTTGATATTTGCCCCCATCATGTTCAGATAGTTTGCAGTATCTACCACATGCGGCTCCTTTGCCGCGTTTTCAATCGTTGTGGTGCCCTCCGCCATGGTTGCCGCAAGCATGACATTGATGGTCGCGCCAACGCTCACCTGATCCATGTAGATGGAAGTACCAATCAGCTTTTCGGCATAAGCCTTCACCATGCCGTCCTCCTCAATGACGGTTGCACCAAGCGCACGGAAGCCCTTCAGGTGCAGGTCAATGGGGCGTTTGCCAAAATTGCAGCCGCCGGGCATTGCCACCTCTGCCTTTTTATAGCGTGCCAGAAGCGCACCAATGAGATAATAGGATGCGCGCATTTTCTGCACGCCCTCAAAGGTCGCCTGATAGCTGACACCCTCGTTACAATCAATTTCCAAAGTATGTTTATCTAAAAATCTGCATTTGCCGCCCATTTCCTGAATGGTATGACAGATATTTCTAACGTCCTCAATACTGGGAAGATTCTCCAGTACACTCACTCCGGTTGCCATTACCGCCGCCGGAATAACAGCTACCGCCGCGTTTTTCGCACCGCTGATGGTAACCTCTCCGGTCAATCTTTTTCGGCCCCTTACAACTAATTTATCCATAAAAACATTCATCCTTCCAATCAATTCCAAAGGACAATCTATATCTCTGAACAGGCGAAAAAGCCGCCGTTCCCCAAAAAGTAGTCGTTTTTCTCTATATTTCGCCCTATAACATTAGAATTATATCACGAAAACGTTGCAGTGGAAAGTGTTTTTTTTCGAGGGCTGTATTTTTCGCCCCACTTCTTCCCGAAAGCAGAAAACAGCGTCCATCCTTGCGGATGAACGCCATTTTGATTGTTTTCAGCTAAGATTTTCGGAAAAATTTATTTTACCGCCTGAATTGTTACAGTCTTTGTTGCATCGTCCCATGTGGTCACTGCGCCCAGCTCATCCGCTACAAAGCGAACGGGTACAAAGGTGCGGCCGCCGATGATAACAGGAGCAACGCCGTATTTTTCCAGAGCTTTGCCGATAGTCATTTTGATTTCCTTGCCGTTAACAGTCAGAGTAACCTCTTTTGCGGCTTCGTTCCAAGCAACCTGACCGCCCAGTGCTTCTGTGATGACTCTGATGGGAACCAGAGTTCTGTCGTTGCGGATTACGGGTGCAACATCGTTGATGATTGCCTGATCGTCCACAATCACTGCTGTGCTGCCAATCTGCAGAAGGATTGTCTTTGTTGCTGCTGCGGGCTTGTCTGTGTTGGCTGCGCCCTCTGCCTGCTTGAAGGTTGTATCAACGGTTACGCCGCCCTTCGGCATGGTGAAGGAGTATGTGCCGTCCTTTTCTGCTTTCAGCTTAACTTCCTTGCCGTCCTTGTCCTTTGCGGTAATCTTATCCAGTGCATAGCCCTCGTCAGCCTTGGGTGTCAGAATAACCTTGTCACCTGTTTCTGCCTTTGCCGCGCTTGCGGTTACAGCACCGTTTTTGCTGTCAGAGATGGTTACACCGTATTTTGCAACACTGCTGCCGCCACCACCGCCGGAGGAGGAGCCGGAAGAAGATTTCTTGAATACTGTTACGGTGCAGCTTGCTGTCAGTGTGTTAGAAGGTGTATTGTCACCGTCTGTATCTGTGCCGTCACCTGTTGCTGTATCACCTTCTGCCTGAGTTGTAGGCGCATCTGTTGTATCAGGTGTTTCTGTTTCTCCGGGTGTTGTGGGTGCTTCTGTTACACCGCCCAGTGTTGCTGTGATGGTTGCACTACCATAGTCTACACCTGTAACAACGCCATTTTCTACAGTTGCGACTGCTTCTTTATCACTTGCCCATGTTATAGGGTCTGCTACTTCGTATGTTTTGCCGTTTGCTTCTACGATGGCTTTCAGTGTGTCTGTGTAACCTCTGCGGATTCTTGTGCTTGTTTTGTCCAGAGCAATCTTGTCCGTTACAACGTATTTGTCACCTTTAACCTGAATTGCTTTATAGCCGTCTGCTTCATTGCCTCCAGTGCCCGCTCATGACTCTCTGGCGGCACCCCTGTGCAACAGAGGGAATCTACTATGATCAGTACCTTTAACAATTGCACCTTTAGCACCACTAAAGCAACCACCAGAAATATTCACAATAGCAGGCTGACTGCTGACATCAGCAATCGCATAATCCGCACCTTCAAAGATACCGCCGGTTACAGTCAATGTACCAAGGTCAATATTAGCACCACAACCACAGTTATAAACACCGTAGGTTTCTTTTCCTGTACTGCTTGCATCACTTGCAGCTTTGTAGGTACCACCGTTGATTGTTGCAATATTATGAT
>OLQS01001826.1_pt1 | contig 11591 bp, 9 predicted proteins | sample 1672291 | NCBI WGS metagenome assembly OLQS01 (sample SAMEA3136668, study PRJEB25190) | human gut metagenome | biome: human gut; feature: human-associated habitat; material: faeces | place: Austria | collected 2013
CTCAGTTGGGTGTCCAACTTTTGGGGTGCAGTCCATGCGCTTGCGCGGGCCTACGTTGAGGGGTAACAATCTGATAGAGAGATGGTTACGTAGGCCGGGTCAGGCGTAGCCGCCACCCGGCAATAACAAGCGGCACCAGAGGCGCCCGGTGAAAGGCGCCTGGTGGAGAGATTAAATCTCGGTAATGGTCGTCGACTGCGGCAGACGCGACTTCGGCAGGGTAGCGTTGAAATCTTCTACGCTATGGTGGCCGACCGGGACTACCACCAGGCTGGTGTAGCCCTGGGCTTTCAGGTCAAATTCCTCATCGAGGATCGCAAAATCGACCCCTTCAATCGGCACGGCGTCGAGACCCATCGCCGCTACGCCCAGCAGGAAATTGCCGACGTTGAGATACACCTGTTTCGCCATCCACTGATCGTCATCTTTCAGCTCTTTGCGGTGCATATCGGCAAAGAAGGTGCGACCCTTGTGGTTAGCGGCTTTTGCGTCCGGGGTGGCGAAACGGCCATCGGCCTCTTCCTGATCCACCACGCGCTGCAGCCAGGCGTCGTCCATCGCGGTTTTCGCGCAGAACACCACCACGTGCGAGGCGTCGAGAATTTTACGTTCGTTGAACACGTAGGTGCCGCTGGCGGCTTTCGCCACGCGAGCTTTCCCTTCATCGGTGCTGGCGACAATAAAGTGCCACGGCTGGGAGTTGGTGCTAGACGGGCTGTACTGCAGCAGCGTTTTCAGCTGTTCCGCTTCCCCGGCAGTCAGCTTTTTCGTGGCGTCAAAGGCCTTGGTGGAATAGCGCTTCAAAGCGACCGATACGATATCCATAACTCTTCCTCACAGTTTACAGCACCTTACCGGTGCGTTCAGGAGAGGAAGAGTACAGCGAAGATCGCAAAATGATAAGGGTGAAAAATGCGATAACACTTATCGCATTTGGCTGAAAATCAGCGCGGACGCAGGCGCTGCTGCGCCTTTTTACTCAGCTTGTTCACCACCTGATGCCACGAATCGTCAATCAGCTCGGCCAGCAGATCCTCGCTGATATCCTCTCCTGGCACCACCGTGATCCAGTGTTTCTTGTTCATATGGTAGCCGGGTTCGATACTGCGATAAATTTGCTGATTCAGCAGCGACTTCTGCGGCTCGGCCTTGAGATTGACCAGCGCCCGCCCGCGAATAGTCATGGTGATCATAAAGATGCGGCCGTCGACCTTAAACACGTCGTACTCTGGCCCAAAGGGCCAGCAGTGTTCGGTAAACGGGTAGCTCAGGGCGATACGGTGAGCGCAGGGATGCAGTGTTTCCGGCGTCATTAGGCGTCCGCCTCATGCAGGGCGTGCCACATGGCTTCAAAGCCGAGGGCGATAATCTCCCGGGCGCGCTGCGGATCGTGGCTGGCGAATTCGATGGTGGTTTCCGCCAGCGACAGAAACAGGGCGTCGCCAAAGGCGCGGTTCGCCTCGCTGAGGAATATCTCTTTCACCGACAGCTGGCACATTTCGTTGAGCTCCGGAAAGCTCTCTTTTACCTGGCGGCGGGTTTCGTCGGTGATGCGCTCGCTGAGCGCCATCCGGCGGATCGCTTTGTGCTCCATCGGGTTGCGCACGCCCCAGTCGATATAGCTGTTCCAGATATTGCGCGCGTTCTCTTTCGGGCGCTTCTCGTCCGGATCCAGCCCGGCGATCATTGTGCGCACCAGGCGCAGCTTAATCGCGAGGTACAGCTCGTTGAGCAACTCATCCTTGGTGGCGAAATAGCGAAACAGCGTTCCCTCGGCCACACCGGCGCTGCGGGCGATGGCCGACGTCGAGGCGGCTATGCCGGACTGGGCGAAAGCCGCGGTGGCAGCTTCCAGTAACGCTTGCTTTTTATCTTCACTCTTTGGACGAGCCACTACTTTTTTCCTCACGCAGGTTTAAACAAACCGCCGATCTTGGCACGTCTGACCAGGTCGCTGCAACGGCGGAACGCAAAAATTGAAAATCGTCTTGACGACTTTCATCGCTTTCCTAATAATGAGTGCGTACTCACTCATAATCAAGTTATATCATAAAGCCTCCGGGATGGGGGCTTTTGTCTGGTCAGGATATGAACCGTGTCACTTTCAGCGTGGTCGCCATCATGTTACTCGCAGCAGCAACGACATTGCCGTTTGTTCTTAATGCCGGTTTTGGTAAGGCGCCGCAGGGGGCACAGCTTAGCCAGGTGGAAGCGTCTCCCCACTACCGGGACGGCCAGTTCCATAACCAATTGCCCACGCCAGGGTTCACCGGGCAGAAAAATATGCTGGCGGCGTGGTGGGATTTCCTGATGACCAAACGGGAAAACGCCCGTCCCGCGCAACCGCTGCCGCTGGTGAAGACCGATCTGGCGACGCTGCCCCTCGGGCAGGACGTGATGGTCTGGCTCGGCCACTCCTCCTGGTACCTGCAGCTGGCGGGAAAACGCATCCTGATCGACCCGGTGTTCAGCGATTACGCGGCGCCGTTCTCTTTTATCAATAAAGCCTTCCCCGGCGACTATCCGTGGCGGGCGGAAGGGATGCCGGAGATCGATCTGCTGATCATCTCCCACGATCACTACGACCATCTGGATTACGCCACCATTCGCGCCTTACTGCCGAAAATTAAGCGGGTCATTACGCCGCTGGGGGTCGGATCGCATCTGCGCTACTGGGGAATGGACGGAGCGCTGATTACCGAAGCGGACTGGCAGCAGGCGGTACCGGCCAGCGACGAGCTCACCGTCCACGTGCTGCCGGCGCGGCACTTTTCCGGCCGTGGGCTGAAGCGTAACCAGACGCTGTGGGCCAGTTTTCTGTTCGTTACCCGGCAGAAAAAGATTTATTACAGCGGCGACAGCGGGTATGGGCCGCACTTTAAAGCGATAGGCGATGAGTTCGGTCCGGTCGATCTGGCGATCATGGAGAACGGGCAGTATGACCAGGACTGGAAATATATCCACATGATGCCGGATGAAACGGCTCAGGCTGCCGACGACCTGCGCGCTCGCGCGGTGCTGCCTGGGCATGCAGGACGATTCGTTTTGGCGAAACACAGCTGGGATGAACCGTATCAACGGCTGGCGGCTGCCAGCGAAGGAAGGGCCTGGCGTCTGCTGACGCCTGTGCAGGGCGAGCCGGTGTGGGTCGCCGATAAGACGCAATCATTTAACGCCTGGTGGCGCTAAGCGCCAGTGCAGTATCAGAGGAGAGAGCATATGACGATTTCCGCTCAGGTGATTGATACTATCGTCGAGTGGATTGATGATAACCTGCATCAACCGCTGCGTATTGATGATATCGCTCGCCATGCCGGGTATTCGAAATGGCATCTGCAACGGCTGTTTTTACAGTACAAAGGGGAGAGCCTGGGGCGCTATATTCGCGAAAGGAAGCTGCTGCTGGCCGCCCGCGATCTGCGCGACACCGATCAGCGGGTCTACGATATCTGCCTGAAGTATGGCTTCGATTCGCAACAGACCTTTACCCGCGTCTTCACCCGGACCTTCAATCAGCCGCCGGGCGCCTACCGCAAAGAGAACCACAGTCGCGCCCACTGAGGCGCGCCTCTCCTGGTTTACCGCTCGAGGGAAAACCAGCGACGCCACACCCAGCGCAGCACCAGATACTCAATGGCGCCCAGCGCTAAGAACCACAGACAAAACAGCACCGTATAGAGCTGGTTGAGATCCATCATATGGAATGTCTCAACCAGCTTTTGCGCCAGCGTCAGGCCCAGCGAAGGCGCGGGCAACAGCAGACAGGAGAGCAGGGCCAGCAGTAAGATCCCGGCGGCGGAGAGCAGCGTTTCCAGTGGATGTTTCATGTCATGTTAATCATCAGTTAAAAAACATATTGTCCGGTAAAATAATGCTTAACGCAATATGCTTTGTTTTTTTACTCGCTATAACACGGCTATTTTAAATATTATCGCCTGCCTTTCGCTCTCATGTTAATTAATCTGAAATAATTTGTAATTAAGTTAATTGCAGCCGGGTGTAAATTAACGTCATTATTATGCCAGCGCTTTTACAAAACTGTAAGTGCTATATCCCACCAGCGTAGCAATGATAATGGCTAGCGCGATGTACAGCGCCAGTCGGCGCCCGCGGTAGATTCCAAACATATTTTACCTCGTTTAGTTTTGGTTTATTAATATTCTGTAATAGTTGGTTTGTGGAATTAACTTATCACAAAATTTTTATTTTGCGAAAAATTTAGACTTGTATTGGTTCACATTTTTATCGGCATTTTTGCCCTCTTTTACTTCATTGGCCAGGAATGATTTCAGGCTTTCCGACTCACGGAATTTATAAGGAAAATGTAAATTGACCAAGATGAATAACCCAAAGTTTACGACGCCCTCGGGCGACACCGCGCCACGGCAGGTCTGGCAGCAGACCGTTGACGCAGTGCTGGCGCAGACCAAAAGCCAGGCCGCTGGGTTAAGTTCCGCAGACGCCGCCGAGCGCCTGAATACCTGTGGGCCGAATGCGCTGCCGGAAAAGAAAGGCAAACCGGGCTGGCTGCGCTTTCTCGCCCACTTTAACGACGTACTGATTTACGTGCTGCTGGCCGCCGCGGCGCTGACCGCCATCATGGGGCACTGGGTCGATACCCTGGTGATCCTCGGCGTGACGGTGATTAACGCCCTGATCGGCCATATCCAGGAGAGCAACGCCGAAAAATCGCTGCAGGGGATCCGCAACATGCTCTCCAGCGATGCCCGCGTCCAGCGTAACGGCAAGCATGAGACTATCCCGACGCGCGACCTGGTTCCGGGGGATATCGTTATCCTGCGCGCCGGCGACCGCGTGCCGGCGGATATGCGCCTGATTGAAACCCACAACCTGCGGGTGGAAGAGGCGATCCTCACCGGCGAGTCGACGGTGGTGGATAAAATCACCGACGCGCTGGAGGGCGATCTGCCGCTTGGCGACCGGGTGAACATGGTCTTCTCCGGGACCACCGTCAGCGCCGGCGGCAGCGTCGGCGTGGTGACCGCCACCGGCGCGCAGACCGAACTCGGCCATATCAACCAGATGATGGCGGGTATTGAGAAGCACCGTACCCCGCTGCTGGTGCAGATGGATAAGCTCGGCAAAGCGATTTTCGCCATTATTCTCGCCATGATGGTGGCGCTGTTTATTTTCAGCCTCGCGCTGCGGGATATCCCGATGGGCGAGCTGCTGCTATCGCTGATTAGCCTGGCGGTAGCCGCGGTACCGGAAGGACTGCCGGCGATCATCTCGATTATTCTGTCGCTCGGCGTGCAGACGATGGCGCGCAAGCGGGCGATTATTCGTAAGCTGCCGACCGTGGAAACCCTCGGCGCCATGACCGTGGTCTGCTCGGATAAAACCGGCACCCTGACGATGAACGAAATGACCGTCAAAGCGATCATCACCGCCGACTGCTGCTATCGGGTGGAAGGCGACAGCTACGAGCCGCAGGGGCGGATCTTCCTCGAGGGGAGCGATGAGCCCGTGCAGGTTCAGCCCGGCACCGTGCTGGAGACCTGGCTGCGCACCATCGACCTGTGTAACGACAGCCAGCTTACCCAGGATGAGCGCGGTCTGTGGGGGATCACCGGCGGGCCGACCGAAGGGGCGCTTAAAGTGCTGGCGGCGAAAGCGCAGCTCCCGGCGGTGGAGGCCCGTCTGGTGGCCAAGATCCCCTTTGACTCGCAGTACAAATATATGTCGACCCTGCAGCACATCGATGGCAATGCCCGGGTGCTGATCACCGGTGCGCCGGACGTTATCTTCGCCATGTGCCGCGAGCAGATGAGCCGCCACGGCGCGGTGCCGTTCGAGGCGCAGTACTGGGAAGAGGAGATGGCGCGCTTCGCCCGTCAGGGACTGCGGATGGTGGCGGCGGCCTGTAAGCCGGCCAGCCTTGATGCCACCACCCTCAACCATGAGGACCTGCAGGAGGGACTGATTTTCCTCGGCATCGCCGGGATGATGGATCCCCCGCGTCCGGAAGCCATTGACGCCATCCACGCCTGCCAGACCGCCGGCATACGCGTGAAAATGATCACCGGCGACCACCCGCAGACGGCGATGAGCATCGGCCAGATGCTGGGGATCACCAACAGCAGCCAGGCCATGACCGGCTACCAGCTGGAGCACATGGACGATGCGGCGCTGGCGAAGGCGGCGGTGGAGTACGACATCTTTGCCCGTACCAGCCCGGAGCATAAGCTGCGCCTGGTGAAAGCCCTGCAGGATAACGGCGAAGTGGTCGGCATGACCGGCGACGGCGTCAACGACGCGCCGGCGCTGCGCCAGGCCGACGTGGGTATCGCCATGGGTATCAAAGGCACCGAAGTCACCAAAGAGGCGGCCGACATGGTGTTAACCGATGATAACTTCGCGACCATCGCCAGCTCGGTAAAAGAGGGCCGTCGGGTCTATGACAACCTGAAGAAGACCATCCTCTTCATCATGCCGACCAACCTGGCGCAGGGGCTGCTGATCATCATCGCCCTGCTGGCGGGGAACATTATTCCGCTGACCCCGGTGCTGATCCTGTGGATGAACATGGCGACGTCGGCGACGCTCTCCTTCGGCCTGGCCTTTGAGGCCGCAGAGCGCAACGTGATGAACCGTCCGCCGCGTAAAACCGGCCAGCATGTGATGGATGGTTTCGCCGTGTGGCGAGTGGCTTTCGTCGGGTCGATGATCGCGATTGCCGCCTTTATCCTTGAGGCCTGGCTGGCGCCGCGCGGCCACAGTCCGGAGTTTATCCGCACCGTGCTGCTGCAGATGCTGGTGACGGCGCAGTGGGTCTACATGATCAACTGCCGCAGCAGCGACAGCTTCTCCCTGAGCATGGGTCTGCTGCGCAACAAAGGCATCTGGCTGGTGACCGGCGTCCTGCTGCTGATGCAGCTGGTCATTATCTATGTCCCGCTGATGCAAAGCATGTTTGGTACGGAAGCGCTGCCGCTGCGCTACTGGTTTGTCACTCTGGTCATCGGCGTCGCCATGTTCCTGGTGGTGGAAATCGAGAAGCGTCTGACGCGCCGGTTCCGCAAAACGGCCTGAACAATCTCGCGCGCCTCGCTGCAGGCGCGCGTTACTGTCGCAAGGATCCTCTATGATTAAAACCTTCCGCTTTGCTCTGCTGGCCTGCGGTCTGGTCGGCGGCGCCCTGACGGCGACCGCCGCGCCGGCGGTGCCGGTCCGCGTCGCCACGGTTGAACTGGCTCCTCATGCTGAAGAACGCGCTATCCCCGGGCGGGTCGAGGCGATCCGCGCCGTCGACATTCGCGCGCGCACCGAAGGGGTGATTGTTCAGCGCCACTTCCAGGACGGGCAGTATGTTACCGAAGGCGACCTGCTGTTTACCCTCGACGACGCGCAGCCCCGCGCGGCGCTGGCTCTGGCGCAGGCCGAGCTGAAAAGCGCCGAAGCCTCATTACGTCAGTCGCAGCAGTTGCTCATTCGCTACGAGCGGCTTATCAACAACCACTCCATCAGCCGCAACGACGTCGATACGGCCCGGATGCAGCGCGACGTCGCCGCCGCTGCCGTACAGCAGGCCAAAGCCCGCGTCGAGGCCCAGCGGATAGTGCTCAGCTACACTCAGATTACGGCGCCGGTGACCGGTCGCGTGGGCCATAGCGCCTTTCACGTCGGGACGCTGGTCAATTCGTCCAGCGGCGTGCTGGTGGACATCGTGCAGTTGGATCCGGTGCGGGTCTCGTTCGCCCTCGACGAAGCCGCGTTTTTCAGTAAAACCGGCCAGCACGCCGATATCCACGCCCTGAAGCAGGCGTGGCTGGCGCAGATTGAGGTTGATGGTAAACGGCGCGACGGGGTGTTGACCTCTATCGATAACCGGATCGACGCCCGCACCGGCAGCGTAGCGGTGCGGGCCGAGTTTGCCAATCCGCAGCACCGTCTGCTGCCGGGGGGCAGCGTGACGATCCTGTTCCGTCCGCAGGAACTGCCGTCGCGAGTGATGGTCCCTGCTGCCGCCGTGCAGCAGGATCCGCAGGGCTTTTTCAGCTGGGTGCTGAAGCCGGACCACACCGCCGGGCAGCGTCGTCTGACCCTCGCGGGGCAGCAGGGGCAGCAGTTTGCGGTCGAGAAAGGGCTGCAGGCGGGCGAGCAGGTGATCACCGACGGCGCGCAGCGGTTGCGCGAAGGCGCCGCGGTGCAGGTGCTGAACTAGCTAAGGAGAAGGGATGCTGACCTTTTTTATCCGTCGTCCGCGATTTGCCATGGTGATCGCGCTGCTGCTGACCTTTGTCGGCGCAGTGTCGCTGAAGCTGATCCCGGTGGAGCAGTACCCGGCGATCACCCCCCCGGTGGTGAACGTCAGCGCCAGCTGGCCGGGCGCCAGCGCGTCAGACGTGGCGGAAGCCATCGCCGCCCCGCTGGAGACCCAGCTCAACGGCGTCGATCATATGCTGTATATGGAGTCCACCAGCTCGGATGAGGGGACGTACCGCCTGAGCATAACCTTCGCGGCGGGCACCGATGCCGACCTGGCGGCGATCGACGTGCAAAACCGGGTGGCGCAGGCGCTGGCGCAGCTCCCGGCGGAGGTGCAGCAGAATGGCGTCCAGGTGCGCAAGCGCGCCAGCAATCTGCTTATGGGGGTAAGCCTCTACTCGCCGCTGGGCACGCTGTCGCCGCTGTTTGTCAGCAACTACGCCAGCACCCAGGTGCGCGAGGCGCTGGCCCGCCTGCCCGGCGTCGGCGAGGTGCAGATGTTTGGCGCCCGGGATTACAGCATGCGTATCTGGCTGCGCCCGGACCGCATGAACGCGCTCAACATCACCACGGATGATGTCGCCCAGGCGCTGCGCGAGCAAAATGTGCAGGGCGCGGCGGGGCAGGTGGGCACCCCGCCGGTATTTAACGGCCAGCAGCAGACGCTGACCATCAACGGGCTGGGGCGTCTGAACGAGGCGGCCAGCTTTGGCGAGATTATCCTCCGCCGCGGCGCGCAGGGGCAGCTGGTGCGCCTCGCCGACGTGGCGACCATTGAGCTGGGCGCCCGCAGCTACAGCTCCGGCGCCCAGCTGAACGGTAAAGCGTCGGCCTATCTGGGGATCTATCCGACGCCCACCGCCAACGCCCTGCAGGTCGCCAGCGCAGTGCGTGCGGAGCTTAACCGCCTGCACACTCGCTTTCCGGCGGATCTCACCTGGGAGGTGAAGTTCGATACCACCCGCTTTGTGGCGGCGACGATCAAAGAGATCGGCGTCTCGCTGGCGCTGACCCTGCTGGCGGTGGTCGTGGTGGTGTCGCTATTTTTGCAGAGCTGGCGGGCGACGCTGATCGTAGTGCTGGCGATCCCGGTGTCACTGATCGGCACCTTTGCGGTGCTCTATCTGCTGGGCTACAGCGCCAACACCCTCAGCCTGTTCGCGATCATTCTCGCCCTGACGATGGTGGTGGATGACGCCATTGTGGTGGTGGAGAATGTGGAAACCAAAATGGCGGAAGGGCTGGATCGCCTGCAGGCCACCGCCCAGGCGCTGCGGCAGATCGCCGGGCCGGTGATCGCCACGACCCTGGTGCTGCTGGCGGTGTTTGTGCCGGTGGCGCTGCTCCCGGGGATCGTCGGCGAGCTGTACCGGCAGTTTGCCGTGACGCTCTCCACCGCGGTGGCCCTGTCGAGCCTGGTGGCGCTAACCCTGACGCCGGCCCTCTGCGCGCTGCTGCTGCGCCCGCGTCCTGCCCGGCCAGCGGCGGTGTGGCGGGCGTTTAACCGTCTTCTCGACGGCACCCGCGACGGCTATGGCCGGCTGGTAGGCTGGATGAACCGCCGTCCCTGGCTGGCGCTGGCGGCGACGGTGGCGGCAGGCGCGCTGGTGGCGTTCAGCTTCACCTCGATGCCGAAAGGCTTCCTGCCGCAGGAAGATCAGGGTTACCTGTTTGCCAGCGTGCAGCTGCCGGAGGCGGCGTCGCTGGAGCGTACCGAAGCGGTGATGGCCCAGGCGCGTAAACTGCTGATGGCTAACCCGGCGGTGGAGGATGTGATTCAGGTGTCCGGGTTCAACATTCTCAACGGCACCAGCGCCTCTAACGGCGGGTTTATCTCGGTAATGCTCAAGGACTGGCATCAGCGGCCGCCGCTGGATGCGGTGATGGCGGATATTCAGCGCCAGCTGCTGTCGCTACCCGAGGCGACGATCATGACCTTCGCGCCGCCGACCCTGCCGGGCCTGGGCAATGCCTCGGGGTTTGATCTGCGCATCCTGGCGCAGGCCGGTCAGTCGTCGGCGGAGCTGGAGCAGGTGACGCGGGAGATCCTCCAGCTGGCGAACCAGCATCCGCAGCTGAGCCGGGTGTTTACCACCTGGAGCAGCAACGTGCCGCAGCTGACCCTGACGGTCGACCGCGACCGGGCGGCGCTGCTGGATGTGCCGGTGGCGCAGATCTTCAGCAGCCTGCAGACGGCGTTCGGCGGCACGCGCGCCGGCGATTTCAGCCGTAACAATCGTGTCTATCATGTGGTGATGCAAAATGAGATGCAGTGGCGTGAGCGGGCTGAGCAGATTAGCGAGCTGTACGTCCGCAGCCGCGACGGCGAGCGGGTGCGGCTGAGCAATCTGGTCACCATTACGCCGACGGTGGGGGCGCCGTTTATTCAGCAGTACAATCAATTCCCGTCCGTGTCGGTGAGCGGTTCAGCGGCCGAGGGGGTCAGCAGCCGCACGGCGATGGCGGCCATGGAGCAGATTTTGCAGGCCCATCTGCCGCCGGGATATGACTATGCCTGGAGCGGGATCTCCTGGCAGGAGCAGCAGACCGGTAATCAGGCGGTGTGGATCGTGCTGGCGGCGGTGGCGATGGCGTGGCTGTTCCTGGTGGCGCAGTATGAGAGCTGGACGCTGCCGGCGAGCGTCATGCTCTCGGTGCTGTTCGCCATCGGCGGAGCGCTGCTCTGGCTGTGGACCGCGGGCTATGCCAACGATGTGTATGTTCAGATAGGGCTGGTGCTGCTGATCGCCCTGGCGGCGAAGAATGCGATTCTGATCGTTGAGTTCGCCCGCAGCCGGCGCGAGGAGGGGCTGTTGATAGTCGACGCTGCGCGCGAGGGGGCTACCCGCCGCTTCCGCGCGGTAATGATGACCGCGGTGTCATTTATTATCGGCATCATGCCGATGATGCTCGCCACCGGCGCCGGGGCGCAGAGCCGGCGGATCATCGGCACCACGGTGTTCAGCGGGATGCTGGTGGCGACGATGGTTGGCATCCTGTTTATCCCGTCGCTGTATGTACTGTTTCAGCGTATGCGCGAGTGGGCGCATCGGCGGGGCTAAGCGCGGCGCTACCGGTCGGTAACGGGGATACTCCAGGCTGCAACGACTACCGGGCGGTCCCCTCTCCCTTTGGGAGAGGGGTAGGGTGAGGGTGGGTTTTGCGTTCACGTTGCGTTTGGGCGTGAGCCCCGCCTTATCTGCCGACCTCCGGTTCGCCGATTTCAGCGGGAATCGGCCCTGCTGCACGCCCGTAGATTTCAGGGGCTATACCATAGCGAACAGACTCTGTAGGCCCGGTAAGCGCATGGACTGACCCCATAAAGTTGGATGGTTCATATTAAGCGGCTCTCAGAGCCTGGG
>OLQS01001830.1_pt1 | contig 11580 bp, 9 predicted proteins | sample 1672291 | NCBI WGS metagenome assembly OLQS01 (sample SAMEA3136668, study PRJEB25190) | human gut metagenome | biome: human gut; feature: human-associated habitat; material: faeces | place: Austria | collected 2013
GCATCAAGGCTCTCGCTCCGGACATCAAGATCATTGCTCCATGGCGTATGACAGACGTTTGGACCATGCAGTCCCGTGAAGACGAGATCGCGTTCTGCCAGGCTCATGGTATCAACCTTCCATTCGATGCAAAACACAGCTACAGCCGTGACCGTAACCTGTGGCACATCAGCCATGAGGGACTTGAACTTGAGGATCCGGCGCAGGCTCCAAACTATGATGATATGTTAGTACTCAGCGTAACACCTAAGAAAGCTCCGGATAAAGAGACCGAAATCACCATGACATTTGAGGCAGGTGTTCCAAAGACCTTAAATGGAAAGGCAATGAAAGTTTCCGAGATCATCACAGAACTGAACAAGCTTGGCGGCGAGAACGGAATCGGCATTATCGATATCGTTGAGAACCGTGTTGTTGGTATGAAATCCCGTGGTGTTTATGAGACTCCTGGTGGAACAATCCTTATGGAAGCACATGAACAGCTTGAGGAGCTGATCCTTGATCGTGAAACTCTGGAAACCAAGAAGAAACTTGGCAGCCAGCTGGCTCAGGTTGTTTACGAAGGAAAATGGTTCACACCACTTCGTGAGGCAATCCAGGCATTCGTAGAATCCACACAGAAATATGTAACTGGTGAAGTTAAATTCAAGCTTTATAAAGGTAACATCATCAAAGCCGGAACAACTTCTCCATACAGCCTTTACAATGAATCTCTTGCTTCCTTCACAACAGGTGATATGTACGATCACCACGATGCAGACGGATTCATCACTCTGTTTGGTCTGCCGCTGAAAGTTCGTGCAATGAAGCTTGCAGAAGTAGAAAGTCAGAAACAGACCAACGACTGATCTTCATAAAATAAGCAAAAAATATCTCCGGAAGTTCTTAATCCTCCCGGAGATGTTTTTTGCAGCTTTTCACTTTATGTAAATCAATTATTTTTCCAGCGCTTATTAAAAATTTGGTCAACTGATTTTTACCTTCTTCTGCTCCAGCCTCTCAGACACCCATTCCTTAAACAATGTATAAATTACAGACACCAACGGAATAAAAATCAGCATTCCCACAATTCCCATAAGATTTCCGCCCAGAGTCACTGCAACCAGTACCCAGATTGCCGGCAGTCCCACAGAGTTTCCAACTACGTGAGGATAGATCAGATTTCCCTCAATCTGCTGCAGGATCAAGAACAATATAAGAAATGCCAAAGCTTTCAGAGGACTTACCATCAAAATCAGGAAAAATCCCACCCAGCATCCAATAATTCCGCCAAACACAGGAATCAGCGCCGTAAAACTGATCAGCACTCCGATCAGCATTGCATATGGAAATCTTCCGATCGTCATGGAAACAAAGAACATGCTTCCCAGGATCACCGCCTCTATGCACTGCCCGGTAATAAAGCTTGAAAACACCTTACTTGCCAGTGTACAAACATGTCCCAGATATTCCACTGTTTTCACAGGTAAGATCGCATAAGCCGCTTTCAGGACCTGCCTGCCCAGCTTCTCTTTCTGAAGGAGCACATAACAGGAAAACACAAAACCAATTGCAAAATTCATAGCCATACTCACCAGTCCCATAGTCACGGTAATAGTGGAGGATACCAGATTGTCCGCCCCACTTCTCAAAACGCTCACAATAGAATCAATAATTTTCTGCGGATCAATTTCTATGGTAGATGCCCATTTCACAATTTCAGAATCACTCTGGAAGGTATCTGTCAGCCATTTCTGAACTAACGGAATATCTTCTTCCACCTTTTTCACAACATTTACCAGAGTTCTTCCAAGCTCCGGTGCCACAATCAGTACTACAACGAGAATCGCCAGCACCACCAGAACAATGGAAAAGATCAGGCTCACCGGTCTTGCAAATTTTGCTGCTGCACGTCCCCTCCTGTTTTCTTTTTCCTTTGCTTTTCCAAAAACATGCCGCTCAATAAATGCCATAGGTACATTCAGCACAAACGCCATAGCTCCACCCAACACAAATGGCAGAAGAAGTCCCCACACAATTTTCACATACTTCAGCACCACATCCAGATTCTGCACTCCCAGATACAGAAGCACTGAAAAAGCGATCAGCCACCTTATCTTTTTCATATTTTCCTTATTTAGTTCCACTATTTTCAACCTCCTCCTTTCTTTCTCAGTACACTTTTGTTCTGCATATCTTACCACAAAATCCACTTTTTGACCAGTTATCCCTTTCTTTTTCCCACCTCTTTTAATTCAACGTGTTACTGTTCCCTCCGTGACCAGTAACACGCTTCGCGATGCAAAAGAATCATGCTTTGCATGATTTCGCGCCGCAATTCTCTGGTTTTCTGTGAACTTTATTGACACTTTTCCACGTTAACGCTATAATATTGATTAAATATCGTTTGCTCTAGAGCGTGTTTGAAAAAGGCTTTCTGCAAGATGTGCGTCACAACTTGTGGAAGATTTTTTTATAATTATATTGTGGGTTTTTCCCCGGCGAAAAGGAGGTATCTTCACTAAATGAAACAGATATCAGGCAATAAGCTGCTGGTAAAAGCACTGAAAGAAGAAGATGTTGAGTACGTTTTCGGTTATCCCGGAGCATGTACCATTGATATCAGCGATGAATTATACAAACAGGATGATGTCACCGTAATCCTTCCACGTCACGAGCAGGCACTGGTTCACGCAGCCGATGCTTACGCACGTACCACTGGAAAAGTTGGCGTATGTCTTGTAACAAGCGGTCCTGGTGCTACCAACCTTGTCACAGGCCTTGCTACAGCCAATTACGACAGCGTTCCTCTGGTGTGCTTCACCGGTCAGGTAGCACGTCATCTGATTGGAAACGATGCATTCCAGGAAGTTGATATTGTAGGAATTACCCGCAGTATTACCAAGTATGGAGTCACTGTACGCAACCGTGAAGATCTTGGACGTATCATCAAGGAAGCCTTCTATATTGCACGTACCGGACGCCCTGGACCGGTTCTCATTGACCTGCCCAAGGATGTAATGGCTGAACTGGGCAGTGCAGAATATCCAAAGAGCGTAAATATCCGCGGCTACAAGCCAAACACCAGTGTCCACATCGGACAGCTGAAACGTGCGATCAAAACACTTTCCAAGGCAAAGAAGCCTCTCTTCCTGGCAGGCGGCGGAATCAATATTTCCCATGCCAATAAGGTATTCCAGGAAGTAGTGGAAAAGACCGGTGTTCCGGTTGTAACTACTATTATGGGACGAGGTGCAATTCCTACCAACCATCCGCTTTTTATCGGAAACCTTGGCATGCACGGTGCCTATGCAGCCAATATGGCTGTAAGCAACTGTGACGTACTTTTTTCCATTGGAACACGTTTTAACGACCGAATCACAGGAAAGCTTCATGAATTTGCCCCTAATGCCCAGATTATCCATATTGACATTGACACGGCCTCTATTTCCAGAAACATCCAGGTAGATATTCCAATCGTTGCAGATGCAAAAGATGCCCTTGCAAAAATGTCCGAATACGTTTCCGACTATGCCAGCAAAAAATGGAACAGTGAGATAAACAGCTGGAAGCAGGAACATCCTCTTGTAATGCGTCCAAATGACAGATTAAGTCCGGTTGACATCATTAACCAGATCAACTGCCAGTTTGAAGAAGCCATCATTGTCACGGATGTCGGACAACACCAGATGCTGGTTTCCCAGTATGCTGAGATCACACCAGGCAAGCAGCTTGTTATGTCCGGGGGCCTTGGTACCATGGGATACGGTTTTCCTGGTGGTGTAGGAGCAAAGATCGGTAATCTGGACAAACCGGTTATCGTTATTTCCGGCGACGGTGGAATGCAGATGAATATTCAGGAATTTGCCACAGCTGTTCTGGAAGAGCTCCCACTGATTCTTTGTGTATTTAATAACGAATATCTTGGTATGGTTCGTCAGTGGCAGAAGCTTTTCTATGGCAAACGCTACAGCATGACCAATCTTCGCTCCGGTGCCCTTTCCCGCCGTACAAATGGCGAGGAATACCCGAAATATACACCGGATTTTGTAAAGCTGGCAGAAAGCTACGGTGCCAAAGGGATCCGGGTTTTCAATAAAAATGAGGTTGCCGCAGCCTTTGAAGAAGCAAAGAAAAATACCAAAGTTCCGACCCTGATCGAGTTCATCATTGATCCTGAAGAAATGGTTTATCCGATGGTAAAGCCTGGCGGAACACTGGAAGATTTAATTATGGATTGTTAATTAACAGGAGGTTTATCCAATGGCAGATAAAGGCATGAAAAAAAGATGGATTTCCCTCTACGTAGAAAACCAGGTAGGTGTTCTGTCCAAGATTTCCGGACTTTTCTCCGGCAAAAGCTATAACCTGGACAGCCTCACCGTTGGTACTACAGAGGATCCTACCGTTTCCCGAATGACCATCGGAACTGTAAGCGACGATGAAACGTTCGAACAGATCAAGAAACAGCTGAACCGAATGGTAGAAGTCATCAAAGTTATTGATTTCACCAATATGTTCGTCCGCATGAAAGAGATTCTTTACATCAAGGTTTTTAACTGCTCTTCTGAGGACAAAGTTGAATTATTCCAGATTGCTGAGACTTTCAAAGCCAGAGTCATTGATTACGGTAAAGACAGCCTGCTTCTGGAATTCGTACAGACAGCGACCAAAAATGATGCAGTTGTCAAACTGATCAAAGAAGAATTCGGCCGCATCGAAGTAGTCCGAGGTGGAAGTGTAGGAATTGAATCCATCAGCATGATGGAAAGATAATTTAAACGATGATGCCCCTCCTGTTAAAGGAGGGCATTTTTGTAAATTTTACGAGGGGATAATCCATTATGAAAAAACAACAAATACCATTAAAAAATTCACTGATTCTCCTTTTGACAGCAACGATCTGGGGAATCGCCTTTGTAGCACAAAGTGAGGGCGGTGAAGCTGTCGGCCCTCTCACTTTCAATGCCACAAGAAACATTATCGGTTCTCTGGTGCTGATCCCGGTTATTTTACTGCTCAATAAAATAAATCCACAGAGCAATTCAGCTGATTTCACAGAATCCGACAGACAGCCAATGGCATCCAGCGGTTCAAATCCATTTTCCCGCAACAAAACCTTAATTGCCGGCGGCATAATCTGCGGTATCTGCCTGTGTCTTGCTTCCAACTTCCAACAGTTTGGTATCCAGTACACCTCCGTTGGAAAAGCAGGTTTTCTCACTGCATGCTACATTATCATCGTCCCGATCCTTGGACTTTTTATGAAAAAGAAATGCAGTCCTTTTATCTGGGTTGCGGTTGTAATGGCACTGATTGGTCTCTATCTGCTTTGCATCACAGACGGCTTTTCCATTGGAAAGGGAGACTTTCTGGTCCTGATCTGTGCTTTCCTGTTTTCCCTGCACATTCTGGTCATTGATTACTTTTCACCAAAGACAGATGGAGTAAAAATGTCTTGCATCCAGTTTCTGGTCTGCGGAATCCTCACTGCTATCCCAGCCATAATTCTGGAGCATCCCAATCTTTCTTCATTCAGTGGTGCCTGGGGCGCTACTCTCTATGCCGGCGTTATGTCCTGCGGTGTCGCCTACACCCTCCAGATCGTGGGCCAGAAAAATATGAACCCAACCGTAGCCTCCCTGATTCTCAGTCTGGAATCCTGCATCTCTGTCCTCGCCGGCTGGATTATCTTAGGACAGAAATTAAGCACCCGGGAAATCATCGGTTGTGTGGTAATGTTCGGGGCTATCGTTCTTGCCCAGTTGCCGCAGAAAGAAACTGCCAGTGAAAAATAACGCGCTCTAGAGCCTGTTTGAAAAATTCTTGCAGAAAGCCTTTTTCAAACACGCTCTAAATCTTCCAAAACCAAAAGTAAGAGGTAACGCTTGAACCTTCCAAACGTTACCTCTTACTTATTTACCCCATATCACCCATTATACAGCTGATAATATTTACCTTTCTGCGCAATTAACTCATCATGAGAGCCTCTCTCAATAACACGTCCCTGCTCCAGAACCATAATACAGTCACTGTTTCTGACTGTGGATAACCTATGTGCAATTGCAAATGTAGTTCTGCCTTCCATCAGCTTATCCATACCATCCTGTACAAGCTTCTCTGTACGGGTATCAATAGAGCTGGTAGCCTCATCCAGGATCAGAACCGGCGGATCTGCTACTGCCGCCCTGGCGATTGCAAGCAGCTGTCTCTGTCCCTGGCTTAAATTAGCACCATTATTGCGAAGCATAGTATGATAACCATCCGGCAGTCTTCGGATAAAGCCATCCGCATTCGCCAGCCTGGCAGCTGCAATAACTTCCTCATCTGTGGCATCCAGTTTTCCATAACGGATATTCTCCATAACGGTAGCAGTAAACAGATTAGTATCCTGAAGAACGATACCCATGGAACGTCTCAGATCACCCTTTTTGATCTTATTTATATTGATGCCATCATAACGGATCTTACCATCCTGAATATCATAGAAACGATTCAGAAGATTGGTAATTGTCGTCTTACCGGCACCCGTGGAGCCGACAAATGCAATTTTCTGTCCTGGCTTCGCATACATCTTCACATCGTGAAGCACGATCTTGTCATCACGATATCCGAAGTCAACGCCATCCAGAACAATATCACCTTTCAATTCGATATAATCTGTTTTGCCAGTGGCTTTGTGAAAATGCTTCCATGCCCAGCGTCCTGTACGTTTCTTGGACTCAACCAGCTTACCATTCTCTTCTTTCACATTTACCAGGGTCACATATCCGTCATCTACCTCCGGCTTCTCGTCCAGAAGGTCGAAGATACGCTTCGCTCCGGCAAGTGCCATAACAATACTGTTAAACTGCTGGCTTACCTGGTTGATCGGCTGGCTGAAGCTCTTGTTAAAAGTAAGAAAACTTGCCAGGCCGCCAAGAGTAAATCCACCCACACCATTTACTGCCAGCACGCCGCCAACAATGGCACACAGCACATAGCTGATATTCCCAATCTGTGCACAGGTAGGCATCAGCACGTTTGCAAATTTATTGGCATTATTCGCGCTCTCAAACAGCTGGTCATTCAGCTCATTAAACTTCTCAAGGCTTTCTTCCTCATGGCAGAATACCTTTACAACCTTCTGGCCTTCCATCATTTCCTCGATGTAACCATTTACAATACCAAGATTCTTCTGCTGCTCCATGAAATACTTGCCGCTGAGTCCTGCAAGATTCTTACTTGCCACCAGCATCACTCCAACCATGACCAGAGTCACGATGGTAAGAGGCACATTCAAAATAAGCATACTTACCAATACACTGACAATGGTAATCACACTGGAGATCAGCTGTGGAATACTCTGGCTGATCATCTGGCGCAGTGTATCAATATCATTGGTGTAGATAGACATGATATCGCCATGTGCATGTGTATCAAAATATTTAACAGGAAGTGTTTCCATGCGCTCAAACATCTCATTTCGAAGATTGCGTAGGGTGCCCTGACTGACATAGATCATCAGACGGTTGTACGTATATGTGCACGCCACCCCAATTGCATAAAAACAGGCTACACGAAGAATTGCCATTGCAAGAGGATGGAAATCCGGAGTCTCAGATTGAAGCATAGGCATGATATACTGGTCAATCAAAGTCTTCATAAACATGGTTCCCTGCACATTGGCAAGAACACTTACCACAATGCCGATCACAACTACAATAATATGGATCCTGTAGTTCTTAAAAATATACCCCATCAGTCTTCCAAGCATCTTGCCCTGATTCTCTACCATAGGGCCTGAACGGAAGGCTGCCCCGCTGCGGCCTGGCTTCTTTATCGGTCTTTCATTGCTCATGCCTGCTCACCTCCTCTATTCTCATCAAAATCTCCACCACCCTTTATCTGTGAATTATAAACCTCCTGATAAATGGCATTGGTTTTCATTAGTTCCTCATGAGTTCCAAATCCGCTGATTTTTCCCTCATCCATGACAATGATCCTGTCCGCACTCTGAATACTGGAAATACGCTGTGCAATGATCAGCTTGGTAGTATCCGGAATTTCTTCTGCAAAAGCTCTTCTGATACGTGCATCTGTGGCAGTATCTACCGCACTTGTGGAATCATCCAGAATCAGTACTTTGGGTTTCTTAAGAAGAGCTCTGGCGATACACAGACGCTGTTTCTGACCGCCGGAAACATTGGTTCCGCCCTGCTCAATATAAGTATTGTATTTGTCCGGCATTTTCTCAATGAAGTCATCCGCACAGGAAAGCTGACACGCTCTGCGGCACTCTTTCTCCGAAGCCTCTTTATTTCCCCAGCGCAGATTCTCCAGAATGGTACCGGAAAACAGCACATTCTTCTGAAGTACAACTGCTACCTGGTTACGCAGACTATCCATATGGTAGTCACGCACATCCACGCCGCCAACTTTCACTGATCCGGAGCTCACATCATAAAGACGGCTGATCAGGTTTACCAGACTGGACTTGGCACTTCCGGTTCCACCGATAATACCAATAGTTTCTCCTGCGCGGATAGAAAGATTGATATCCTTCAGCACCGGCTCCTTACTGTCCTTCTTATAGCTGAAATCCACATGATCAAATTCAATACTTCCGTCTGCAACTTCCATAACCGGATCCTGCGGATCATGAAGATCTGCTGTTTCATTGATAACCTCAGTTACACGCTCTGCACTTGCTGCGCTCATGGTGACCATAACAAATACCATGGAAAGCATCATAAGGCTCATAAGAATATTCATACAATATGTAAGAAGACTCATCAATTCACCTGTAGTCAGACTGCCGCCAACGATCATATTCGCACCCAGCCAGCTGATTCCAAGAATACATGCATATACTGTAAACTGCATAACCGGCATATTCATAACTACCAGTTTTTCAGCTCTTACAAACATTTCGTAAACTTTATTGCAGGCTTTCTGAAACTTAGTGGTCTCATATTCTTCACGTACATAAGCCTTCACAACGCGGACTGCGCTGATATTCTCCTGCACGCTGGCATTTAAATCGTCATATTTTTCAAATACTTCCCGGAAATACTTAGTCGCCTTTTTCATAATAAATACGAGAAAACATCCAAGAAAAATAACGGCAATAAGGTAAATGCTGGCAACCCTTGCATTGATCATAAACGCCATCGCCATGGCACAGATCAGACTGGCCGGGGCACGGGTACACATACGCAGGATCATCTGGTATGCATTCTGCAGGTTGGTCACATCTGTAGTCAGACGTGTGATCAGACTTGCAGTACTGAACTTGTCAATGTTTGAAAATGAAAATGTCTGAATGTTAGTATACATTGCTTTACGAAGATTACGGGCAAAGCCGGAGGATGCGTATGCTCCATATTTTCCCCCAAGAATACCGGTAACAAGTCCTGCAACAGCAAGAAGCGCCATAATGGCACCCTTTCTGTAAAGATAACTGATATTACCGGTTTCCACACCGTTGTCGATCATATCTGCCATTACAAGAGGAATCATTGTCTCCACCACAACCTCCAGTATCATAAATACCGGTGTGAGGAAGGAGGCCTTCTTAAACTCCTTTACCTGGGCAAGTAATGTCTTTATCATCAGGTTCTCCCCTTTCTTTTTTGTTAGTTTTCATCCCGCAGACAGCACTCTCTTTGGGCATTTTCCCGGATTATGTCCAGAACTTCCATAAAGCATTCCAGTTTTTCCTGGGGAATGTCAGACTTCAATACTTTCTGGATCCGGTCAAAATTCTCCATAATTTCCATCTGAAATTCCATTCCCTTTTCTGTAAGCACCAGACGCTTCAGTCTGGCATCTCTTGGAATAGGTTCTCTGGTAATAAGCCCTTTCTTCTCCATTGCCTGGAGCTGGAGCAGAAAATCCAAGACGTACATCAGCAGTAGAACGCGCCATCTGAAATTCTGCTTCCAGGTCTTTCTGGAAAACAGCCTCTTCTGAATGTCGGTACAGATAACCAATGATCCACCCCTGCATGCGGTTAATTCCGGCTTTTTCATCCACCTTGGACTGATACGAATTCACCAGACGCCCAATTACCTGATTGAGAGTACGAACCTCATACCCTATTTGCCGTTCCGCCCTGCAGCACTCATCAGGACCAGTTTTCTTCTTTTTCTCCATCTTTCCCTTCTTTCATATACTTCCATACAAAATAGTTCATGTGCGAACTGTTCGGATTCGAACTGTTCGTGCACGAACTAATTATAAGGGGCATGTTTCTGAATGTCAATCCTGTTTTTTCAATATCCGCTTTGCTATTTGCTCGCGGAGCGTTTTTTGTGTAATAGGAAATTACTCCGTAATATTCCTATTACACAAAAAAATACCAGAAGCAAAATTCCCATTGCTCCTGGCATCCCTTTTTATTTCGAATAAAAGCTCCACTCCCTTTCATCCACAGGCAGGTCTTCCATCTGATAATTCTCAATCCGGATGAAACTTCCCATCTCGATTTCCTGAATCATACGCTCAATTCCGGAAAGCTCTCCCTGGACTTCCATTTCCACTCTGCCATCCCACAGATTGTCCACCCAGCCGGTAAGATCATTGGCTCTCGCCGCATTTTTGGCACGGTAACGAAATCCAACGCCCTGCACCTGCCCGGAAAAATATATGTGTTTTCTCACTATCGCCATCTTTTGTCACTCCTTATGTACCTTATGATATACGTCAATACCGGCAGATGCAAGAATTTTTATTATTTTCCCTCAAAAATCTGAGCAATCGGGGAATCCGATGACAAAATAACGGTCTTGTTTTCTCCTTGCATAGAAGCTTTCAGTGCTTCAAGACTTCTTACGAAGGAATAAAATTCACTTCTCTCATCTTCCCCATAAGCCTGGGAAAGAATTTTCATATATTCCTGTTCCCCTTCTGCCTTCAAAATCTCAGCCTGCTTCTTCGCATCTGAAATCTGAATGGTCACTTCCTTATCTGTCTTGTTCTGGATTACTTTTGCTTCTGAATCACCTTCTGCTTTATATGTAGCAGCAATATTATCACGCTCTGAGATCATTCTCTCATACACAGCAGCCTTATTATCGTCCGGCAGATCCAGCTGCTTTGTTTCAAATTTAATCAGCTCTATTCCATATTGTTCCATATTATCTCCAATGGCTTCCATCACCATATCCGATAATTCTCCGTCACGGCTTGTGATCACTCTGTCCTGGGAAAGACTGCTGATCACATTTTTTGTGGCATTATATACGGCCGTATTAATTCGGCTCTCGCTGTTTTCCAAAGAAGAGTTCAGAGTCTGTGCAAATTTAAGGGGATCTGTGATTCTCCACAAAACATAGCTGTCACTGATCATGGTTTTCTTGTCCTTGGTAATCACATCAGATGCTTCCAAATCATATAACAACGTTTCCTTTGGTAAAGACTGTGTTCTTTCTATCAATGGAATTTTAAAGCTGATTCCCGGTTCGCAGATCACTCTGTCAACTTTACCAAACTGACGGATCAGCTTGTATTCATTTTGTTGGGTTATAGTTATGGAAGAACCGATTATTACTGCTCCGAGAATGCCTGCTATAAGTGCCGCTTTTTTCATTTTCATAATTTTTAATCCTTTCTATCAGA
>OLQS01001837.1_pt1 | contig 11566 bp, 7 predicted proteins | sample 1672291 | NCBI WGS metagenome assembly OLQS01 (sample SAMEA3136668, study PRJEB25190) | human gut metagenome | biome: human gut; feature: human-associated habitat; material: faeces | place: Austria | collected 2013
ATATATAAGGCAAAAGAAGTGCTCGACATTGAATTAGCCGGTTATCATATTTTCAGCCATCTGATCGACAGCTTGACCGAGGCCGTGATGAACCAAGAGCATGCTTACAGCAAACTGCTCTTACAACGGATACCGGAGCAATACGACACAAACGCTCCTACTACATATGGCAAGATACAATGCGTACTCGATTATATCTCCGGCATGACCGATGTATATGCGCTCGATCTATACCGTAAAATCACCGGTATGAGCCTGCCGGCCGTTTGATGTTATAATAATGTGTTAGAATTCTTCCCGGTACTTGCTTTCCATGCGATCATCCAAGATACTTAGATAGCTTTTATAGCGGGACTCGCTGATTAGCCCATCGTTAACGGCCTGAATGACGGCGCAGCCCGGTTCATGACGGTGCGTGCAGTTATTGAAACGGCATTCTTCCGAGTATTTAAACAACTCCCGGAAATAATGGGAGATCTCAGCGTCCGCCATCTCGATCGTTCCAAATCCTTTGATACCCGGAGTATCGATCAAATAGCCTCCCCCGGGAAGAGGAATCATCTCGGAAAAGGTGGTCGTATGCATACCTTTGTTATGATATTCGGAGATATCACCGGTACGGAGATTCACCCCCGGCACCAGTTTATTGATAATCGTGGATTTTCCGACACCCGAATGGCCGGACAAAAGCGTAATCTTATCTTTTAGATCCGCTTTCAAGGCATCCAAACCTTCCTCGGTCCGGGCACATAGCGTCGAACAGGGATAGCCAATCGAGGTATACAACTCGATTAAATTCTCCAACGCCCTTTGATCCTCATTATTATAACGATCAATCTTATTGAAAACTAATTTAACAGGGACACGATAAGCCTCGGCGGTCGCCAAGAAGCGATCGATAAATATCGTTGTTGTTATAGGATAATTCACCGTAACGATCAGCATCGCCTGATCCAAATTCGTGGCGATAATATGCGCTTGCTTCGATAAGTTAGAGGCACGGCGGATGATATAATTCTTACGCTCCTCGATCTCTGTAATAAAAGCGGTTCCTTCTTTATTAATATCGATTACGACACGGTCTCCTACCGCGACCGGATTGGTACTCTTTATGTCTTTCAGACGAAAGTTCCCCTTGATCTTACTCTCTATATCTCGCCCGTCTTCCGTACGGACCGTATACCAACTACCTGTGTTTTTTATTACCAGTCCCCTCATGAGAATTGAAAATTGAGAATTGGAAATTGAGAATTGGAATAAGGACTCAATGGGGTTCCTTAATTCTCAATTCTCAAGTTTCAACTTTCAATTATTTAAACGGTCATTACTTCTTTTTCTTTAGCGGCGTAAAGCTCATCGATCTTTTTGATAAACTTATCATGGATTTTCTGAACCTCTGCCTCGGCGTCTTTCTCTACGTCCTCGGGAACCCCATCAGACTTGATGCTTTTCTTCAAAGCCTCAATAGCGTCACGACGAGCGTTACGAACGCTGATCTTCGCGTTCTCCGCCTCCTGCTTACATTGTTTCACCAATTGACGGCGACGCTCCTCAGTCAACGGAGGAATACCTAAGCGGATCACCTCACCGTTATTCTCCGGCGTGATACCTAACTCAGAATCCAGAATACCTTTCTCAATATCGCGGATGATCTTCTTCTCCCACGGAGTGATCATGATAGTCCGTGCGTCCGGAACCGTCACCGTAGCCACGTTAGTAAGAGGAACAGGCGCCCCATAATACATTACCTTCACACAATCGAGGATTTTCGGATTAGCCTTACCAGCCCGAATGTGAGACAATTGCTCGTCCAGATACTCAATGGCGAACGTCATCTTCTCTTCCCCTGCTTTGATCAATTGTTTCGTATCTATCATAAATATACGTTTTTTGTTTGCGAATCTTTTAATTAACAAAAGTAATAAAGATTTCCAACTTCGCAAACATATAATTAAAATACTCCCTAACAAAAGATTTATAATACCGTATAAAAGCTTATCGCCGTCACTGTTTACTTAACTTAGGCGTAAAGAATAGTAAGTAGGCTACGCCCACGCACAACACCAGCACTGCTCCTACTTGAGAAACCAACATATCGGATGCCACGCCCATAAAGATCGGGAAGATCGTGCCGCCAAACAGTCCCATAATCATCAAACCGGACACCTCATTCTGCTTATTCGGCATAGAAAGCAGGGCTTGGGCGAAAATAATGGAGAAGACGTTCGAGTTTCCAAAGCCGATCAAGGCGATACAAGCATAGATGATCTCTTTCGAATGAAATAGCAGCAAACCGATCATCGCCAATAACATCAAGAAAACACTAAAGGCGAAGAATCCTTTCGGAGAGACTTTTCGCAAGATAAAAGCCCCGGAGAAGCATCCCGCCGTACGGAATATGAAATAGAGGCTCGTGGCGAAGCCTGCGTCGGCCAACGTCATGCCTAGACGTTCCATCAAGATCTTCGGGGCGGTCGTATTCGTCCCTACATCGATCCCCACATGGCACATGATACCGATAAAGCAAAGCAGGATAAAAGGCTTGCCCAGCAAAGCCAGACATTCGCCAAAGGTGGAGGGCCGCCCCTCCTCTTTGGTCTCGTGGATAGTGGTAGCTCCCAATAGCAGGATAGCGATCACGGCGATCACCATATAGACCGGAAACAAGACACGCCAACCGAGTTCCATCGACGGTATCGCTTGGGTAGCACCCCACATGGCGATATAAGGCGCCAAGAAGGAGGCGATCGCCTTCACGAACTGGCCAAACGTCAAGGAACTAGCTAGCTTATCCCCGCTTACGATATTCGATAATAACGGGTTCAAGGAAGTCTGCATCAAAGCGTTGCCGATACCCAACAGGGAGAAGGATATCAACATGACCATATATGCGTCGTCGAAGATCGGGATCATTAGCGAAAGAAACGTTACGATCAAGCTCAATAACACGGTCTTCTTCCGCCCGATACGGTTCATCAACATCCCCGTCGGGACGGAGAAGATCAAGAACCAGAAGAACACGAGCGACGGGAAGATATTCGCCTCCGAATCACTCAAGCCTAAATCCGCTTTCAGGTAATTAGAGGCGATTCCCACTAAGTCCACGAATCCCATGGCGAAGAACGCCAACATCACGGGAATCAATTTCAAGGATGAAGTCTTCTCGCTCATGGCTTATAAATCTTTAGGGTAAGCAGGCCATGCGCCACTCTGCGTACAAACATAAGCGGCTACTTTTACCGCTTTCTCATGTGCCTCACGTAAAGGTTTTCCGGTTAAGATCGATGAAATAAACGCCCCGGAGAAAGAATCGCCGGCGCCTACCGTATCTACCACCTGTACCTTCGGGGTAGGAATCGTAGAGACCTCCTCCTCGGAAAAGATCGTACTATACTCCGCCCCGGCCGTAAGTACCAAATAGCGCAAACCATATTTCTTCATGAACCAGCGACACATATCCTCTATCGTGCCTTCCAGACCAAACATCGGGCGAAGCATTTCCAATTCCTCATCATTGATCTTGAATACGTTCGCCAATTCGAGCAACGATTCGATCAATTCCTTCGAATAGAAATGCTGACGGATATTGATATCGAAAAAGCGCAAGGCATGACTAGGCATATAAGAAAGTAAGGTACGAAGCGTCTCACGAGATTCCGCGGCACGTTGCGCCAATGTTCCGAAGCATACGGCGTCCGCACGTTTCATCAAATCGATAGACGCTTGGGTAAAAGGGATATGATCCCATGCCACACCTTCGATGATCGTATAGGAAGGGATGCCGTTCTTTAGCTCTACCATCACGCTTCCGGTCGGATATTCCACCGTACTGATATAATTACTATCGATACCGTTCTTATCCAATTCCTGAATAATCTCGGTTCCGAACACGTCGTTGCCCACGGCACTGATCGCATAACCTTCCGCTCCTAATTGGGTAGCGTGATACACAAAATTAATCGGCGCTCCACCGGCTTTCTTCACTTCCGGGAAAACATCCCACAACAATTCACCAATGCCTACTACTACAGGTTTACTCTTTTCCATGATATATTTTGTTTTTAATTATTTGAAGGGATAAATGGTTAATGACGTAACCGTGAACGCTCCTCCCTTCGCATTGAAGCTAATGCGATTATACGGCTCTTCCGGGAAGACTAGGTTGGTCATGACAAACTCTCCATTCCCGTCGAAGGCCTCTATGCTACAATTGTCTACCAACAAACGTAAGGTATATTCCTTAGCGGCGGAGATCGGGGCCGAGGTAGCCGTGGCGAATGTCTTGCTAAAATCCGTAGCCCCGCTGTTACGGCGATCCATCGTGAACGTATTATCCAGAAGATTATAATGCATCTCCACTTCCTCACCTTTCGAGTTAAACAACTGGAAACTCATGATATCGGCTCCGTTATTCTTAAACTTGATCTCGATCTCATAGGTTCCCGTATGATCGGAAAGTATCGGATTGACCTCATGGGAACGGTCTACCTTGAAGGTTCCTTTCTTCTGGGCTTTACCTCTCAATTTCAACATTTCGGGAGACGGGGTACTGCTCAAATACGTCTGTCCGTTTTTCGTATAAAGAGCCAAGTCGCGAGGAACCGAGTTCGCGCTCCGGTATTGCAAGGTCGGCACGTTATTCGCATATTCCCAATTGCTCATCCAAGCCAAGGCGATCTTCCGGTCCTCCGGAGCGTTACTCCAAGTTACCGTAGCGTAATGATCCTTGCCGTAATCCATCCATTTGGTCAAGGCCGGAGATTCATTCACGAACTGTTTCCCATCGAACGTACCTACGAAATATTGGGTAGCGGAGCCGCCAAACGGACCGCCGGGATTGATATTACAGATCAAGACCCACTTCTTCAATTCCGTACCCTTCACCGGAAGCTCGATCAAGTCCGGGCATTCCCAAACGCCCGCATGCGCTCCTTGTCCTTCCCCGAAGCTGCTCTCATACGTCCAGTCCTTCAAATTGGGAGAAGAATAGAGTTGCATCTCCTGCCCTACGGCGAGCACCATGATCCATTTATTGGATTCCTTATGCCAGAAGACTTTCGGGTCGCGGAAATCACGTTGCGTAGAAGTAAGGATCGGATTCCGGTCATATTTCTTGAACGTCCGGCCGTTGTCCAAGCTATAGGCCATACTCTGCACTTGCCGGTCGCTGGCCGAGGTATAGAAAGCCACGATAGCGCCAGCGCCAAAACCGGCGGTATTATCCTTATCCACCACACAGCTACCGCTGAAGATCGTACCCAAGGCATCCGGAGCGATCGCCACCGGTTGATGCTCCCAATGAATCAAGTCCTTGCTGATCGCATGCCCCCAGTGCATATTCCCCCACATCGAGCCATACGGATTGTATTGATAGAACAAATGATACTCACCATCCTTGTATACCATGCCGTTCGGATCATTCATCCATCCCCAAGCCGGCGAGAAATGATAGGCCGGACGGAATTTCTCCCGGTTAGACGAATCAAACTGATCGGATAGCTTCATCTCTTTCCAGCAAAGAGCCGATTCCGGGGCAAGCTGGAAGTTGAAGGAGATATGCTTATCCGCATACCCTGATAGATCTACCGGAACGAAATAATCCACCTTATTCACCGCCAAACGAACATTAAAAGTCCGTACCACGTCATTATCGACAATCATATATAACTTGGATTCCGGCGAGGACTCCTCGACCGGAAGCAACAAATACTTGGCTTGCGCATCCACACGGACAATGCTTTGTCCTTCGCCCAGATGCTTTATATCTATAGTACGTTCTGTCGCATATCCGGCCAACGGATCGACAGCGCTTAATAAAACGACACCGACAGCCATACATAAACTCTTAAGAAGTCTCTTTGTTTGTTGTTTCATAAACGAACGGATTAAAGGATAATAATGTTTGATTCTCCGCCAAAATTAATAGGATTCTTCCGGATAGAAAAACACTTATGCCCTAAAGATGGGGAGATATGACATTTGTGATAAAGATCGTACAAATGTTATTGATACTCGGTAGGCGTAACCCCGTAAACCGCCTTGAAACATTTAGAGAAGTAAGCGGGTGAGGAGAAACCGGTTCGGTAAGCGACCTCACTCACCGTATACGCATTCTGCCTCAACAACTGGGTCGCCTTATTCAAGCGATAGGTACGCAAGAACTCGACGGGGGCGGTTCCGGTAAGCTCCTTGATCTTCCGGTGAAGGTGTCCCCGGGATAATCCCAAGGTCTCGCTTAGTTTCTCCACATTATATTCGGGGTCCGCATAAACCGCCTCGATCTGTTCCGCAAACTTACGCAGAAAGGCATCATCGATGCTCTCCACCTTTTCCGGCTCGGACAGAAGGAGCTTATTATCCCGCAGCTTCTCCAACAAACGTTCCCGTAACTTCTGGCGCTCTTGCAATAGGTGGATAATCTTGATCTTCACGTAATCCGTATGGAAAGGCTTCTGTATATAATCGTCCGCCCCGCCGGTAATCCCGAAAATCCGTTGACGCTCATCGGTCAAGGCGGTCAATAAGATCACCGGGATATGGCTAAAGAGAAGTTGCGACTTGATCGTCCGGCAAAGTTCGAAACCATTCATCTCCGGCATCATCACATCGCTTACTACCAATGATATCTCCTCCTCTTCCAATACCCGCAAGGCATCTTTCCCGTTTGCGGCCGTCCGGATCTTGAAATGAAGGCTAAGCTCACGCTCCAGAAACCCGCGGACCTCATCGTCATCCTCGGTGATCAGTATCGTATAAGGATAGGTCTTGGAAAGTATCTCCTTGGTTTCCGAATCGTCCAACCGGGAGGCTTCGTAGGCTTGATGGGATACGGACGTTTCCATCAGGTCGCTATCCTCGAAATGCGCCTTTCCTTTCCGTAGGCAAACCGTAAAGGTAGTCCTTTGTCCCGGCTCGCTCTTCACATGGATCTCCCCTCCATGCATATGTATATATTCCTTTACCAATTGTAATCCGATCCCGGTTCCCATCGACCGATCCTCCGTATAGAAACGGTCAAACAGATGCGGAAGGTTACCGGGTTGGATACCACTTCCCGTATCGATAACCCGTATAAAGACCCTATCTTCCTCTTCTGTCAGCTCTATCCGCACGCTACCTCCCTCTGGCGTAAACTTAAAAGCGTTCGAGAGAAGATTGACTAATACCTTCTCCAATAAGTCCGGATCAATCCATAGTGTACATTGCTTCATCGAAGAAGTGAATGTATAAGAGATCGCACGTACCGAGCCCATACTGTCAAAATAAGATTTGATCTCGCCAACGAAAGGAACCAAATCGATTTCCCGTACCGCTAGTTTCTCTTGCTTGCCTTCCACCTTCCGGAAATCCAATATCTGATTGATCACACGCAACAAACGGTTGGCGTTCTTCTGGATCAGTCCTAGATCCGAGGCGTAAGGAGATTCCCGCAACGAGACAATCAAGCGATCCAAAGGGGCGAGAATCAAGGTCAAGGGCGTACGTACCTCGTGGGAGACATTCGTAAAGAATTGGAGTTTCTGCGCCGTCACCTCTTTCATCTCCGCATTCAAGGAGATTAGCTTACGATTCGCCTGCCTCATCTTCCGGTTTATGTAAAAGGCATAAATGGAAAGGGCGATAAAACCAATCATCAATAAGGAGATCACCCCTAAAGAGTTTCGCAGGAAATAAAACCGGTCGGACAAACCGTCGATACGGGAACGCTGCGCCTCGATACGTTGCTTATATTTCTGGAGTTGGTCCGCTTGCAACAATAAGGTGCGGGCAGACTGATGATCTACCGGAGCCGTACGAAGAGGGATAAACTTATCCACCGGCTCCCCCTGAATGATACGCATAGCCGTGCGAATCACTTGCTCCCCTCCTGTCGGATAGAGGAAAGAGGCGTTGATCCGTCCATCTTCTACGGCTTCCAGACCGGCACCCGCCACAGCATCCACGCCGATAATCCGCAAATCCCGTCCTCGGATGGAATCCCATGCCATAAAGTATTCCCGAGCTGCTATGGCCATCATGTCGTTATGGGCGTAAACGAAATCTATCTGCTCGGGATGCTCTAACTTCCGAAGCTCCATCCGGGCCGTATCGACCAGCCATTGTCCTTCTATCTTACGGAAAGAAAGATCCTCCCTTTCTCGCAAGGCATCGACAAAACCTTTATGTCGCTCTTGCGCCGGGGAGGTTTGCGTGAGTCCCCATATCTCTAAGATAATAGCGTTCGGGGGAAGATAATTGGCGGCGTAATTGCCTGCCGCTAGTCCGATCTCATAATTGTTCGCCCCGACAAAAGAGGTGTATTGATCGGTATTTACCTTGCGATCTGTAATGATCGTCGGGATTCCGGCACGGTACGCTTCCTCGGCAACTGCCGTGATCGGCTCGGATTGATAGGGGGAGATGATCAAGACATCCACCTTTTGGCGGATCAAGTCTCGTATTTGTTGTATTTGTGTCTCGTTATTGTTTTGCGCGTCCTTTATAATAATTTCCATATCATCATAGTTAGACGCTTCGATACGCATATCGTTAATCATAGCTTCCCGCCAAGCATCGTCCAGCATACATTGGGAGAGGCCGATAACGTGCCTCTTCTGTTTCCCCGAGCTCGTGCAACCACACAATACGATCAAGGTTAACCATACTAGTAAAAAGGGATGCTTCATATACAAGAATAAAGGTCTAACGTATTTGCCACAGGGCTGGCACAACCTTGCCATGCCTGTGGCACGACAGTACCATACGGATGGCACTGCCATGTCATCGGTTAATGGCACTAATTATGCACCAGTGTCCCGATATTCTCTCCGCTCATCACTTTCTTCAAGTTGCCGTTGGTATCCATATCGAATACGATGATCGGGAGGTTGTTCTCTTTACACATCGTGGTAGCGGTCAAGTCCATTACCTTCAGGCCCCGGGTATAGATCTCATCATACGTAATATCGGAGAACTTGGTAGCCGTAGGATCTTTCTCCGGATCAGCGGTGTAAATACCGTCCACACGGGTACCTTTCAGCATGACATCCGCCTCGATCTCGATGCCTCTCAAAGAAGATCCGGTATCCGTAGTAAAGAACGGATTACCCGTACCGCCGGACATGATTACCACGTTGCCTTGTTCCAGCAACTCGATCGCACGCCATTTATTATAGAACTCGCCGATCGGTTCCATACGGATAGCCGTCAGTACCTTCGCCTTCACGCCTTGAGCGACCAAAGCGGAGCTAAGCGCCAAGCTATTGATCACCGTTGCCAGCATCCCCATCTGGTCTCCTTTTACCCGGTCGAAACCTTTGGAAGCGCCGCTCAACCCGCGGAAAATATTACCTCCACCGATCACGATACCGATCTGTACACCCATCTCGGCGATCTCCTTGATCTGTGCCGCATATTCATTCAAGCGAACCTCATCGATCCCATATTGTTTACCACCCATCAGCGACTCCCCGCTTAATTTTAATAAGATACGTTTGTATTGAGCCATGTTTTGTATATATTTAATATGTAATTCCGCAAAAGTAACGAATAATCCGATATTCGCATAAAAAAGATCGCCCCAACCGGTGTCGGGGCGATCTAAACACTAATCCCGTGTTTTGTAAGCTGCGAGGATTAGCTAAAATTATATGAAACGTTACTGGTTACTTTTTATCTAAGATCTCCAAGGTATCGGCAGCGATCATGAATTCCTCATCCGTAGGAACGACGATGATAGTCACCTTACTGTCCGGAGTGCTGATTACCATCTCCTCGCCACGCATGCCCTCGTTCTTCTCAACATCGATCTTCATGCCCATGTATTCCATGTTCTCGCAAACCGCACGACGGGTCGCCCATTGGTTCTCACCGACACCACCGGTCCAAACCAAGATATCACAACCACCCATAGCGGCGGCATAAGCGCCGATATATTTCTTGATGCGGTAGTTATATACGTTCAAGGTCATGATCGCACGCGGATTTCCGGCAGCTACGGCAGCCTCGATCTCACGCATATCGGAAGAGATTCCGGAAAGACCGGCAACACCACTTCTCTTATTGATCAAGTCGGAAAGGCCGGCACCATCCATGCCTTCCTTATCCATGATGAAAGACAAAGCACCCGCATCCACGTCGCCGCAACGAGTACCCATCAACAGACCCTCAACCGGAGTCAAGCCCATGGAAGTATCCACGCTCTTACCATTCTTGATAGCGGTGATAGAACCACCGTTACCTACGTGAGCCGTGATAATCTTCTGATCCTCATAAGGAACACCTAAGATCTCGCAAGCACGACGGGATACATATCGATGACTGGTTCCGTGGAAGCCATAACGACGTACGCCATATTTCTCATACATTTCGTAAGGAATAGCATACATATAAGCATAATCCGGCATCGTCTGATGGAAAGCTGTATCAAATACGCCTACCTGCGGAATGTTGGGAAGAATAGCGGAAACTGCATTCACACCTTTCAAGTTGGCAGGATTGTGAAGCGGAGCCAGGTCGTTGCAGGCAGCAAAAGCTTCGAGTACTTCTTTGTTCAGCAATACAGATTCACTGAAACGTTCGCCTCCGTGTACCATACGGTGACCTACCGCATTGATTTCGTCCAGTGATTTGATAGCTCCGTATTCCGGGCTAATCAATGTATTCAGAATGAACTCCACACCAATCGTATGTTCCGGAATGTCTTTTTCGAGTACTTTCTTTTCGCCATTCGGCAAAGTCAATTTAAGGAAAGAGCCTTTCAGACCGATTTTTTCGATACCACCTTGTGCAATCACTTCTTTGGTGGTCATATCGAACAATTTATATTTGATGGATGAACTTCCACAGTTCAATACTAGAATTTTCATATTGTCTTTAATACTTAAAACTTGATACTTATTTATTGTTTTTTGCTGCAATAGCCTGATTAGCCGTAATAGCAATCATGCGATATACATCTTCGATAGAGCAACCACGAGACAAGTCATTCACCGGACGGGCGATACCCTGAAGGATCGGGCCGATAGCGTCGGCATGTCCCAGACGTTGTACCAGTTTATAAGAAATATTTCCTACTTCCAGACTCGGAACGATCAGCACGTTAGCCTCTCCCGCTACGGGTGAACCCGGAGCTTTGCTTGCGCCTACTTCAGGAACAAGAGCAGCATCAGCCTGCATTTCTCCGTCCAGATCAAGTGTAGGAGCCATTTCCTTAGCGATCTTGGTAGCTTCCACTACTTTATCCACTACTTCATGTTTAGCGGAACCTTTGGTAGAGAAGCTCAACATAGCCACTTTCGGATTTTCGATACCGGCAACGGCTTTGGCAGTCTGTGCCGTACAAACAGCAATCTGTGCCAGCTGGTTAGGGTCCGGAACCGGAGTTACGGCAACGTCACCCATCACCAGAATACCATTCTTACCATACTCGGGAGCATGAGTCAAGAGTAACATAGCACCGGATACACAAGTGATGCCCGGAGCAGTCTTGATAATCTGTAAAGCCGGACGCAGTACATTGCCTGTTGTGTTGCGGGCACCTGCCAACTGACCGTCAGCATCACCGCTCTTAATCATTAAACAACCA
>OLQS01001846.1_pt1 | contig 11538 bp, 8 predicted proteins | sample 1672291 | NCBI WGS metagenome assembly OLQS01 (sample SAMEA3136668, study PRJEB25190) | human gut metagenome | biome: human gut; feature: human-associated habitat; material: faeces | place: Austria | collected 2013
TTTGTGTGTGATGCATTCTTGTCTGGTGTGATAGGAATGCATCTTTTTTTATTTATTATAACAAATGTAGGGCTCGATCCGTTCAAGATCAATAGGAGTGAACTCCTCATAAAGGGATAATTGCTTCAGACTTTTTAAGATTCCTTTCTTTTTCCGATATTCTATGATGACCTTCGCTTGATAGTAGTTTATGTATGGATGACGCATCATTCGTTCCATACCGGCTTTGTTTAAATTGATACGGTGTATCTGATCGGTGTCAATAGAAAACCACGGGCGGAGCCTTTCTGCTTTTAGATGAATCTCCTGTAACTGCTCTATCCGGCAAAAGCCTCCCAGCCGTTCGCGGTAATTTACGATCATCCGGGCAATAGTGCTTCCGACTCCCGGAATCTTTTTAAGTTCTGTGGTATCAGCAGAGTTGAGGCTGACGACAGTTCCCGGTTGGTATTTCACAAGTGTGTCCCCTTGTATGCTTTGTACGGTTAATAACCGTATTGTATCTTTATCTTTCGAACTGAAATCTTCTGTAATTTGGATATAAGGATGAAGAGTCTGGTATTGTTCTTCTGTGAGTCCGTATATCTTCCGAAAATCCTCCGGATGGCGGAATTTGCCTTGTTTATGGCGATAGTGCAGGATATTCTTTATCATCCAGGGTGGTAATCCGAGCGAAAGGAAAGTGGTGGAGTCTGCGGTGTTCGGATCGAACATCGTAAGCTTGATTTCCCTTTGAGGGGTTGATGGAAAAGAATGACCGGACTTTGGGTGAGGTTTTGTTTCCCGGAGGGAGGAAATAAAGTCATTATATTCTTGATCGGCTTTCTCATTCTTTGTGCAGCCGGTATCTTCGGCACGAGTGAAAAAGGCAAAGAGTTCAGGAGCTGCATATACTCCTAAAATAAGAACGACAAGGACGATAATGCCTTGTCGTTCGGTTTTAGTATAATAAAGGAAGTCTTTCAACATTATAGCTTGATTAGCCCTAGTTCATTGATAAATATCAGTGAGATGGCGATTGGTGCGATATATTTTAATATAAAGATGATAAGCTTGTATACCGGTATCTTTAACGAGCCGTCATTGGTAATCTCTGACCATACAATCTTTTTATCCAGATACCATCCGGTAAAGAGGGAGATACACAGTCCGCCAAGCGGTAACATGATTTTAGCTGTTACGAAGTCGAAGAGATCGAACATTCCCAGTCCGAAAACGGTGAATTCTTTCATGACTCCCAATGATAATGAACAGAATATTCCGAGAAAGATACAACCGCCGGTGACTAACCTTGCTGCTTTTCCACGGGAAAGATTGAACTCCTCGTGAAGATAAGCGGTTACTACTTCATGCAAAGAAATGGTAGAAGTTAAAGCAGCCATCGCCAACAATGCGTAGAACATTACAGAGAATATGTATGCTAGTACGGGAACTCCGCCAAATGCCTGTTGGAATACATTAGGCAGCGTGATAAAGATCAGACTGGGACCTGAATCCGGTTGTATGCCAACCGAAAAGGCTGCCGGGAAGATGATAAATCCGGCTAGTATTGCCACAAAAGTATCAATGATTCCTACACTGAAAGCTGTTTTAGTCAGATTGGTTTCTTTACTGAAATAAGAGGCGTAGGTGCAAAGGCATCCCATACCCAGACTCAAAGAGAAGAAAGCCTGTCCCATAGCACTTAAAAACACATTTCCGTCCACTTTGCTAAAGTCGGGTTTGAGCAGGAATTCAATACCCGCACCAGCTCCCGGTAGAGTGACCGAACAAACTACCAGTATGAGGATAATGATAAACAAGGTAGGCATCATGATCTTCGAAGACTTTTCAATCCCCTTTTCTACTCCTTTCACGATAATGAAATGAGTAATCAATAAAAATGCTACCAACCATACGACCGGTCGCCACGGGCTACTGGAGAATTGTTGGAAAGAAGAGATAAACTCTCCGGAGTTTTTTCCGGCAAAGCCATTGGTGGCAGCCTCAAGAATATATTCAAGTGTCCACCCTGCTACTACTGCATAATAGCTAAGTATCAGGAAACCTGCTAATACTCCCATGCGTCCTACCCAACGCCAATGCGTTCCCGGAGCTAATGTTTGATACGCTCTTGCTGTGTTGGCTCTTGATCGGCGTCCTATCAGGAATTCGGCAATCATAATAGGCAGTCCCAAGAGAAAGATACAACCTAAATAGATCAGTATAAAAGCGGCACCTCCATGATTTCCTGTTTCGTATGGAAACCTCCATATATTACCCAACCCAACTGCAGAGCCGGCAGAAGCGAGTATGACCCCTAATTTGCTGCCGAAGTTCGCTCTATCAATTTTTGCCATAAATCTTGTTTTATTTTACAAATCGTTATAAAATATACGAGTTAAAGTGCAAATATAGAAAATGATACTTATATTTGCACGAAAATTGTAATATTATTTAGATATGCTATCTTATATTAAGAAATATCCTATCTCGCTTTTTATCATTTTGACAGTGATTTATCTGTCGTTCTTTAAACCGCCTAAGACGGATTTGAATGAAATTCCCAATTTAGATAAACTGGTTCATGTTTGTATGTATTTCGGTATGTCGGGAATGTTGTGGCTGGAGTTTTTGCGTGCACATCGCAGGGATCGTGCTCCGATGTGGCATGCGTGGGTAGGTGCGTTCCTTTGTCCGGTGCTTTTCAGCGGTTGTGTAGAGTTGCTGCAGGAATACTGTACTACTTACCGGGGTGGTGACTGGTTGGATTTTGCGGCCAATACAACAGGGGCGATTCTGGCTAGTTTAGTGGCCTATTATGTCGTACGGCCGAGGATGAAAATAAATAAATAGTAAAAGGCAACCTATGAACAACAAAGGTGAACGATAAGCCGTGAACGATGGCAAATAATAAACGGTGAATAATGGATATGATATAGTCAACCATTATTCACCGTTTATCATTTATCATTTGAAGTTTACCATTCCGGCTTTATAGAAATTCTACCGTTGAACTAAGCTTGATTCCATTGGAACCTTTAATAAGAATGGTATATCCTTTGGGTTTATTTTCTTGCAAATCCTTTATAACTTCCTGCACATTTGCATAAGTTTTAAAAGAATGTTCACTTGCGGCAAACTGCTCTCCCACGAGCCATACTTTCTCAAAATCACTTTCTTTGATGTAGTCAACGATTTTCTGGTGTTCGGCCGGGCTATCAGCACCCAGTTCGCGCATATCTCCTAATATGAGCATCTTGTGAGGGACTGTCATGTTCCGGAAGTTTTGCAAAGCAGCCATCATGCTGGTTGGGTTTGCGTTATATGCGTCGATGATAAGCGTGTTATCTTCCGTCTTTTTAAGTTGGGAACGGTTGTTCTGTGGCGTATACTCTGCCAGAGCTTTATCGATCTTCTTTGCTTCCACTCCGAAGAAACGTCCGATAGTGATTGCAGCCAGGGCATTGGGGAAATTATATTCTCCGATCAATTGTGTACAGACTTGATGAGCTTCACCGTCTTTACCGGCTTTCCATTCGAAAGCAAGATAAGGCGAATTGCCGGTAATCCGGCCGTTGACATAGAGATCATCTTCTGTTCCATAAGAAATCAGGTTCAATCCCTGTGAGATATTCATCAAATAGGGGTTATCGTGATGGATAAAGGTGATGGCATCTTTCTTGCGGAGGAAATCATAAAGCTCTCCTTTGGTCTTGATAACTCCTTCGAAAGAACCGAATCCCTCCAGATGAGCTTTGCCTACGTTAGTGATAATACCATAATCCGGTTCGGCTATTTCGCAAAGAAACTTGATTTCCCCCGGATGGTTGGCGCCCATCTCAATGACGGCAAGGTCATGTTCCGGTTTTAACCGTAGCAGGGTAGTCGGTACGCCGATGTGGTTGTTGAGATTTCCTAAAGTATAAAGTACATTGTGGGCTTGGCAGAGAACGCTGGAAATTAACTCTTTGGTGGTTGTCTTCCCATTAGTGCCCGTAATGCCGATCACTCGCGTTCCGAGTTGGCGGCGATGATAGTTGGCAAGCTGCTGCATGGTTTGCAGGCAGTCGTCTACAAGTATATATCGTTGATCGCCTTCTACGGCATACTGTATTTCATCGATAATGGCAAACGCGCATCCGGAGTCCAGTGCTAATTTGGCAAATGCATTACCGTTGAACGACTCACCTTTCAAGGCGATAAACAAAGAACCGTCCGGGCAGTTCCGGCTATCAGTAGTTACTGATTGGCAATCCAGAAAAATCTGGTAAAGAGCAGAAAGTTTCATAACCTGATCTTTTATTTAAAACGTTGCAAAGATAGGCTATTCTTTCGGATTTAATGGGAGTTCGGACAGTTTTTTGCTTAGGCATATATCAAAGGAAGAGTCAGGATCATCCGGCATCCTTCTGTGTAAGAAGTGTCGATCCGGAGGCTGCCTCCTAACTTTTCGGCAATACTCCGGCATATCGGAAGTCCGAGCCCGGTGCCCTGCGTGAAAGAGTTCATTTTGTAGAAACGTTCAAATACTGCTTCCTGTTGGTCTTTCGGGATGCCTGTTCCTGTATCGGTGACGCTGATTTCAATTTTCTTTTCTGCTTCCAATACGGAATAAGCGATGCGAATACTGCCACGAGTCGTAAATTTAGCGGCATTATGTGCCAGGTTGTTCAATACTTGTGATATACGTTCCGAATTACTGCGTATGAGCAGGCTTTCTCTTTCAGGTTCGAATAAAACCTCCACATCTTTCTGCGTGTTATCTTTGGCAACTTCAGATGCAAGTTGACAGATTGCATGAAGGTCTGTTTCGGCGTCAGTGGGCAGTTGTTCATATTGATCCAGTTCGGATAGCGTGAGCACATCAGTCACCAGTCGAAGCAAGTCGTTACTGTTGCTTTTGATGATATTGACAAACTCCTGTGTTTCCGGACTATTGCTGTAATGGTCGCTTAATACCTGCGAGAAGCCTACGATAGAGTTGAGCGGTGTGCGGATTTCGTGCGTCATGCTCTGGATAAATGTTGTTTTCATCCGGCTGCTTGCCTCCGCTATATCTTTGGCTTTACGCAATTCTTCCCTCGATACCATAAGTTCTTCATTCCTTGTTTTAAGTTCGGCTTCCGAAACTTTCAGTTTGCGTTTCAGGAAGTTTTCTCTATAAAGGAATATGAATAAGATACCTAATAAAATAATCAATGAAATAATCAAGGTTGTTTTATTATGCAACTCCTTCTCTTGTGCCTGAAGCATGAGTTCTTTCTTTTCGGCATTGAGCTTTTCTACATTTAATAAGGTGGCGAATTCGCTGCTGGCCACTTGTTCATTGGCTATTTTCAAAGAGTCATCCGTGTTGATGTACATTTGCAGATATTTGACTGCCAGGTTCATATTCCCCATCTTTTGGTAGATTTCTCCCTGTGTGCGGTAATGGATGCTGCTAAGTATGCTTTCGCTTAAACGACGTTCTTCTTTTTCCTGCATTTTTGCAGCTTCCAGCGCTTTCGGATATTGTTTGGTCTGCTGGTAGTATAAACATTCTATATTATACAGTCTCTTTTTGATAGACTCCAGTCTTTTGTCCTGTTCAAATGCTGCCTGACACTCCTTCAGTAATTTTTCGGCAGCTTGAAAGTCGCCGAACTTGCTGTAGTAGTTTACGAATTCCAACTTGGCAGATATTTGTTGCGTAGAGGAATTGGCAGTTGCAATGGCTTTTTCTACAGCAGCCAATGCTTCTTTTTGCTTTTTCTGGTTGATGTAATAGTTGGCTATCTGGGCATAAGTCTGGGAGATGTTGTAGTTTTCGATCTTGTATTTTTCAGTCAGCTCGATTTCTTTCAATCGCCACTCGAACGCCATCGAATCGAATCTTTTGATGGTGTAGATTTGCGACATGATGTTATAGCAACGGGAGAGGCCGGTCTTATCATCCTCTTCTTGAGCTTCTTTTAACATGTTTTGCACTTCATAAAGTGCTATGTTCGTTCTGCTTGTTTTTAGGTAATAGGTGATTAATCTGTTAGCCCATGCGAAGTAATAGTATTTAGGCTGATGAGTGGCCTTGGCGAATTCTTTTACTTTGTTGGTATAGTGGATTACGCTATCTTCATTGGTTCCCTGGAAATAATAATAGTCCAGTTGAGTGGCTATGGCTACTGCCTGCATTCGTTCGTCCTGCCGTTCGCCGGCCATTCGGAATAAAGTGTCGGACATATTAAGTACAACAGGCTCTAATAAGTATTCTTGACAACGTTGATAATATTCATAGAGAGTAGAGTCAACATTGAAAGTTTCAGCCTCTTTTTGAGCTTTAGCAGTAGTGGTAAAGAACAAAATGAGGAAAAGAAATCCTACGCGAAATAGGGTTAATCGGCTCATGGTATGAATTTTTCGGGTTCTTCTATAGTTTGCAAATATACGTTTATTTCTTCTTTTTAGTACGAATACTTGCTTTTTTTATCTACATTTGTAGGCGATCTAAAAGGAATGTTGTCAATGATGAAACCTATATCTTCTATTTATATAAATGTAAAAGGGCGGTTGCTCGATCTTGCTACTCCGCAGGTGATGGGAATTTTAAATGTTACTCCCGATTCTTTTTATTCCGGCAGCCGGATGCAGACTGAAGAAGACATTGCTGCCCGGGCCCGGCAGATACTTGATGAAGGTGCTTCAATAATTGATATAGGAGCCTATTCTTCACGACCGAATGCCGAACATATTTCTGCTGAAGAAGAGATGCGAAGACTGCGCACCGGTTTGGAGATCCTGAATCGTAATCATCCCGATGCCATTATTTCCGTTGATACTTTCCGGGCTGATGTGGCGGAAGAATGTGTGAAAGAATATGGAGTGGCTATTATTAATGACATAGCTGCCGGTGAAATGGATCACCGGATGTTTCAGACAGTAGCCGACTTGGGAGTACCTTATATAATGATGCACATGCAGGGAACTCCCCAAAATATGCAGAAAGAACCGTCTTATGATAATCTGATAAAAGATGTTTTCCTGTATTTCGCCCGTAAAGTGCAGCAACTTCGCGACTTGGGAGTGAAAGATATCATTCTCGATCCGGGATTCGGATTCGGAAAAACACTGGAACATAATTATGAACTATTGGCACATCTGGAAGAGTTTCATATCTTCGAACTTCCTGTTTTAGTGGGAGTTTCACGGAAATCAATGATTTATAAATTGTTGGGAGGAACCCCGCAAGATTCATTGAACGGGACAACCGTATTGGACACTGTTGCGTTAATGAAAGGAGCGCATATCCTGCGGGTGCATGATGTGCGTGAAGCGGTGGAAGCTGTCCGGATCACAGAGAAATTAAAAATAGAGAGTGGATATGACAAATAAGAGGAGGGTGCATGTTTTTTGAGTTTGGCATAAAAGATTTTATCGATATTCTGCTGGTAGCTTTTGTTTTGTACTATACCTACAAATTGATGAAAGCTTCCGGTTCTATCAAGGTGTTCACCGGAATTCTGGTTTTTATCCTGATCTGGCTGGTGGTGACGCAAGTGCTGGAAATGAAATTGTTGGGCTCTATTTTCGACACATTGATGAATGTGGGGGTGATCGCATTGATTGTTCTTTTTCAGGATGAGATACGCCGTTTCCTCTTGACTTTGGGGTCTCACCGACATGTCAGCGCACTGGCCCGTCTTTTTAACGGTTCGAAAAAAGAGTCGTTGAAGCATGACGATATCATGCCGGTGGTAATGGCTTGTTTGAATATGGGGAAGCAAAAAGTCGGCGCATTGATTGTTATTGAGCATAACGTTCCTTTAGACGAAGTCGTCCGTACGGGCGAACTGATTGATGCGGCGATCAACCAACGTTTAATCGAAAATATATTCTTCAAGAATAGTCCGTTGCACGATGGCGCAATGGTAATCAGTAAAAAACGTATCAAGGCAGCAGGATGTATTCTTCCTGTATCTCATGATTTGAATATACCGAAAGAACTTGGCTTGCGACATCGCGCAGCAATGGGAATCTCTCAACAGTCGGATGCTCATGCTATTATTGTTTCGGAAGAAACAGGCGGTATCTCCGTAGCCTATCGCGGACAATTTTATCTTCGTCTGAACGCGGAAGAATTGGAAAGTCTGCTGACAAAAGAAAACTGATTTTATAGTGATAGGCCAATGGTCAAATAATGATGGTCGTTTTATGACTATCATTATTTGACCATTGGTGTTTTATTTATTATCTTTAGGGCAATAACAATAGATATGAATAATCCTTTTGTGACTAATGGTTATGTTTCTGCCAGGTATTTCTGCGATCGGGAATAAATGAAATAAAGCAAAATAGCGCCAATTGGCGCTATTTTGCTTTATTTCTAACCCTTTTTGAATGATAATTATCCCCTCCTTTTTAGGTGAATCGCCTACCTTTGCCGTATACTATTAAAATTCTATTTTTGAATAAACCATGAAAAACAAAATTATTGCTTTACTGGTACTTTTTACAGTTATTCTCTTTAGTAGTGCACAGGCGCAAACCACTGCCCACAAATTTGAGGCGGGCAAGAACACATTCCTGCTTGATGGAAAACCATTTGTAGTGAAGGCGGCTGAATTGCATTACACCCGTATCCCACAGGCTTACTGGAGTCATCGCATAGAGATGTGCAAAGCATTGGGAATGAATACGATTTGCATTTATATTTTCTGGAATATCCACGAACAGGAAGAAGGAAAGTTCGACTTCTCCGGGCAGAATGATATTGCCGCTTTCTGTAAACTTGCGCAGCAACATGGAATGTACGTCATTGTCCGTCCCGGTCCGTATGTGTGTGCGGAATGGGAGATGGGAGGACTTCCCTGGTGGCTGTTAAAGAAAAAAGACGTAGCTTTGCGCACGCTTGATCCTTATTATATGGAACGGGTAGGCATTTTTATGAAAGAAGTCGGTAAGCAACTGGCTCCGTTGCAAGTGAATAAAGGAGGAAATATTATCATGGTTCAGGTGGAGAACGAGTATGGCTCTTACGGAACCGATAAACCATACGTTTCTGCCGTGCGTGATTTGGTACGTGAATCCGGTTTTACCGATGTGCCTCTGTTTCAATGTGACTGGAGCAGTAACTTTACCAATAATGCACTCGACGATTTGATTTGGACTGTGAATTTCGGAACTGGAGCTAATATCGACCAGCAGTTTAAGAAACTGAAAGAACTTCGTCCCGAAACTCCATTGATGTGTAGTGAGTTCTGGAGCGGATGGTTCGACCATTGGGGACGGAAACACGAAACACGTCCTGCAAAAGATATGGTACAGGGCATCAAGGATATGCTCGACCGGAATATCTCTTTCAGTCTCTATATGACTCACGGAGGAACGACTTTTGGTCATTGGGGAGGTGCAAACAACCCTGCTTATTCCGCTATGTGCAGTTCGTACGATTATGACGCTCCGATCAGTGAAGCTGGATGGACCACCGAAAAGTTTTTCTTGCTTCGCGATTTATTGAAAAATTATCTTCCGGCCGGTGAATCATTGCCTGAAGTCCCCGCCGCTTTGCCTGTTATTGAGATTCCTGAAATTCATTTTAATAAAGTGGCTCCACTATTCTCGAATTTGCCGGAAGCCAAACAAACAGTGGATATTCAACCGATGGAACAATTCAATCAAGGATGGGGAACTATTCTGTATCGGACCACACTGCCTGAAGCAACCCTCGCAGGAACCGTTTTGAAGATTACGGAAGTGCACGACTGGGCGCAAATCTATGCCGACGGCAAACTTCTGGCGCGTTTGGACCGTCGTAAAGGAGAATTTACTACGACTTTGCCCGCACTGAAAAAAGGTACGCAACTGGATATTCTGGTGGAAGCAATGGGACGTGTCAACTTTGACAAATCCATTCACGACCGCAAAGGTATCACGGAAAAGGTGGAACTAGTTTCGGGTAATCAGACTAAGGAATTGAAAAACTGGACTGTGTACAACTTCCCGGTAGATTATTCTTTTATTAAAGACAAGAAATATAACGATACAAAAATACTACCGGCTATGCCTGCTTACTACAAGAGCACTTTTAAACTGGATAAAGTAGGAGATACATTTCTGGATATGAGCACATGGGGTAAAGGTATGGTTTGGGTGAACGGTCATGCAATGGGACGTTTCTGGGAAATCGGTCCGCAACAGACCCTCTTTATGCCGGGTTGCTGGCTCAAAGAAGGAGAGAATGAAATTCTCGTATTAGATTTGAAAGGTCCTGCCAAGGCTTCTATCAAAGGCTTGAAGAAACCTATTCTTGATGTGCTTCGTGAAAAAGCTCCCGAAACACACCGCAAGGATGGAGAAAAACTGAAACTGGCAGGTGAGAAAGTAACACACGAAGGTGCTTTCACTCCGGGCAACGGCTGGCAGGAAGTACGATTTGCTGCTCCAGTGAAAGGACGTTATTTCTGTTTGGAAGCGCTTTCTCCGCAAGCAAATAATAACATCGCGGCAGTAGCAGAGTTCGATGTCCTGGGAGCTAATGGCAAACCGGTATCTCGTGAACATTGGAAGATTCGTTATGCCGATAGCGAAGAAACGCGTAGCGGCAACCGTACAGCCGACAAAATATTCGACTTGCAGGAATCTACTTTCTGGATGACTGTGGATAATGTCCCTTATCCTCATCAACTGGTGATTGACTTGAGTAAAGTGGAAACAGTGACCGGCTTCCGCTATCTGCCCCGTGCCGAAAAAGAATATCCGGGCATGATTAAAGAATATCGGGTGTATGTGAAATCTGCTGACTTTAATTACTAAACTATTGATGTACAAGCATTGAAATGATAATAGATATGAAAAAAAATATAATCCTTTTCGCACTCCTCTTTGTAGGAGTGTTGACTGGATATTGCCAACAATCTGCCTACCTGTTTGTTTATTTCACCGGCAATCGCATGAGTGAAGAAGCCGTCAGGATGGCTGTTAGTCTCGACGGATATAATTATAAAGCCTTGAATGGAAATCAACCGGTACTTGATTCCCGGGTGATTAGTTCAACAGGCGGAGTGCGCGATCCTCATATTTTACGTTGTGAAGACGGGAAGACATTTTATATGGTAGTTACAGACATGGTATCTGCCAATGGATGGAGTTCTAATCGCGCCATGGTATTGCTGAAATCGAAAGACCTTGTACATTGGACTTCCAATATCGTAAATATCCAGAAGAAATATCCCGATCAGGAAAAACTGAAACGTGTGTGGGCGCCACAAACGATTTATGACAAGGAAGCCGGAAAATACATGATCTATTGGTCCATGCAACATGGCAATGGCCCGGACATCATTTATTATGCTTATGCTAACAAGGATTTTACCGATATTGAAGGAGAACCGAAACCACTGTTTCTTCCGAAAAACGAAAAGTCATGTATTGACGGCGACATCGTCTATAAAGATGGGCTTTATCACCTGTTCTATAAAACGGAAGGGAATGGAAATGGCATTAAGAAGGCTACTACTTCCTCTCTGACCTCCGGACAGTGGACGGAATCAGATGACTATAAGCAGCAGACGAAGGATGCAGTAG
>OLQS01001848.1_pt1 | contig 11535 bp, 10 predicted proteins | sample 1672291 | NCBI WGS metagenome assembly OLQS01 (sample SAMEA3136668, study PRJEB25190) | human gut metagenome | biome: human gut; feature: human-associated habitat; material: faeces | place: Austria | collected 2013
ATTCCCCTCATGAATGAGGGGCTAGGGGAGTTGAAGTGCCGAAGGCACTTTGTTCCGCGTCAGCAGATGGGCGCGTGTCCATGACAAAGAGGTGTTCGGGGCGGGGAGCTGCTGCATTTCATTACAGGATCCTGTCATTTTGCGCTGCCAGCATTGTGTTTGTTCCGGAAATTTAGTATCCTGATAAGATGAGTACGTAAGGTAACAGGGGGATGAAAATGATAAAAATCGCTGTCTGTGATGACGAACCATTTATGCGCGCAGAAATGGCTTCACGGATTTCAGGATATATGGAGGAGAACAAAATCCCCTGCCAGCTTCACTGCTTTGGGGGCGGAGGGGAGATCCTTGGCAGTGACATGGCATTTGACATACTGTTCCTGGACATTCAGATGGAGGGCATGGACGGCATGGAAGCGGCACGGCTGATGCGGGCGCGGGGCTACGGCGGGATGCTTATTTTCATCACGGTGTTAAAGGAGGAAGTGTTTGAGGCTTTTGAGGTACGGGCCTTTGATTATCTTGTAAAGCCACTGGAGGACAGCCGGTTTAAACGTACCATGGGGCGTACCCTTGCGGCCCTTGTGCAGGAACCGGGGAACTGTCTGGTGGTCCAAAAGGGGAATCTGTGTCAGGCAATCCCTTTTACACAGATCATTTACTGTGAGGTCCTTGGCCGGAAGGTTTATATCCACCAGAAGGATGGGATGGTTATGGATTACTATGATAAACTGGAGGATTTGGAAAAACGTCTGGACAGCCGGTTTTTCCGGTGCCACAGAAGCTACCTCGTGAACCTGGATTATGTGTGCGGATACAGCGGAGGACTTGCGGCCCTGTGGGGCGGCAGCCAGGTTCCTGTATCCAGGCTGCGCGGACGTGAGCTTAAGCAGGCGCTTCTGATGCATATGAAAGGGAGGCGGTGTCAGGATGGATTGGTTTAGCTTATGGTTTAACGGTGCGTACATGACTGTCCAAGGGCTCCTTCAGGTGTATTTTTCCGGCTGGATTACAGGGAAAAGACCGCAGGCGCGCCACGTTGCGCTGTATCCCCCAAATGGTTCCCTATGCAGGATAAGGGCCTGGATCCGTATATATGGATGCTGCTTTGGCCCGGGGTATTCCTTTTTGCTGTGGAGCTTTACATATTCAGCAGCCATTACGGGAATACAACGACCATGCCTTTTCCGAAGGAAATAGGGAAGCAGTTTTCCCTTCTGGTTTTGCAGATGCTTGGCCTGGCCGCCCTGGTATGCACCCTGTGCGCCTATAAACGCGTCTGTGACGGCTTCCGTCTCCGGTCATCCTTGGCGTCCCTGGAGCAGGAGACAAACGCACAGAGGACCTATGTGGAACAGGCCAGGATGCGCTATGGCCAGACCAGGGCTTTCCGCCATGACATAAAGAACCACCTGTCCGTATTGGATGGGCTCCTGAGAAGCGGTCAGGCGGAACGGGCGCGGGAGTACCTGCAGAAGCTGGAGGCAGTGTCCATGGGCCTTTCATTTCCAATCCAGACAGGCAATCCTGTGATGGATGTCCTGCTGGGGGATAAGCTGGAACTTGCCAGGGCATGCGGGGCAGAGGTGGATTCCTCCCTTGTACTGCCGCGGCCCTGCGGGGTCAGCGACCTGGACTGGTGCGTGATTTTTTCCAATGCGCTGGATAACGCCATCCAGGCCTGCGCCGGGATGGAGGGGACCACGTCAATCCGTATGGCAGGAGAACAGCAGGGCAGCTTTTATTTGCTTGAATTTGAGAATACCTGTCTTCTCAAAGCCAGTCCGGCCATGGGTACAGGGCTTTCAAACATAAAAACCGTGGCGGAAAAATACGGCGGGGCCATGACCTTTGAAACGTCCGGCGCCCTGTTCCGGCTTCATGTGCTGCTGGACATTTCAGTACGGCCGGATGGCATTTCAGGACAAATGCCTTGAAATGCAGGAATGGGAGGACTACAATCCAGGGTGAAATACAGCGAAGGTCCCGGCGCCGGAGGGCGCTGGTGATGAAGGCTTTGTCAGGGACAGGAGGAATAAACGCATGGGTATGACAACAGACATGGGAATCAGGCCAGGCATGCATACATTTTCCATGACCGCCGGATTAGGGGACATAGGGACAGGCCGGGCCAGGCAGATGGAAGCGGTGGAAAAGGCAAAGGGGAAAAATGAAGGGGGTGGCCAGGAAAACAGGATTCCGCCTGTCCGCAGGGATGTATACGTCCATGGGGATGCGCCTGCCAGGACAGGCATCTATTGCCCTGCTGCTGATGGGAACGGGGAGCCGGGAATCCGGTTTGATGACCCGGGCAGGCAGGAATGTCCTGGCGGAAGGGAGAACGGAGGAAAGGCGTGCTTCCGGCTCCCCTGAGGGGGCGGAGGAAAAGCATGCATCTGGTCCTCCTGAGGGAGCGGAGGAAAAGCGTGCTTCCGCTTCCCCTGAGAAGTCAGAAAAAACAGAAGAATGCACAACCAACACAGATAAGGTGGACAGGGAAATCAGGGAGCTGAGGAAAAAGAAAAAAGAACTGGAACAGAAGCTCGCCCGGTCCGACGACCCGGAGGAGAAAAAAAGGCTGGAGACGCAGCTGCAGCAGACTGAGCGCGAACTCCAGATGAAGGATAATGATTCTTACCGGCGCAGCCATGCGCAGTATTCATGAACATATTTACCAGATTCCCAATACGCTCTGGAGCAACAGGCTCACGGCTGTGATGCCTGCCCAGCAGCAGGCGCCCATGAAGATTGGCTTCCCGCCGGTCTTTATGAGTTTTACCAGGTTGGTGTTGAGGCCGATGGCAGCCATGGCCAGTACAATGAAGAATTTGCTCAGTTCCTTGATGGGCTGGAAAAAGGACATGGGCACACCGGCCTTAAGGGCGATGGTGGTGAGGATGGAAGCAGCCATGAAGTAAAGGATGAAGAATGGGAATATATCCTTGAAACTTACGGACTGTCCCTGGGCCCTGTCGTATTTTTCTTCGTTCCTGGTCCTGATGAAGGCCAGGAACAGGGTGATGGGGATGATGGCCAGGGTCCTGGTAAGCTTTACGGTAACTGCTTTGTCCAGGGTGGCGGAGCCAAGGTTCCACATGCCGTCCCAGGTAGATGCGGCAGCTGTTACGGATGAGGTATCGTTGATGGCAGTGCCTGCGAATACGCCGAAGGCATTGCCGGACAGGGTGTCGAATCCCAGCATTTTCCCAAAGGACGGGAACAGGATTGCCGCCAGCACATTAAAGAAGAAGATAACGGAAATTGCCTGTGCAACCTCCTCATCGTCAGCGTCAATGACCGGGGCAGTGGCCGCAATGGCGGAACCCCCGCAGATGGAGGAGCCCACGCCCACCAGGGTGGATATCTTAGATGGTATATTCATGGCTTTATGTAAGACATATGCAATGATCAGGGAGGTTGTAATGGTGGAGATTATGATTGGCAGGGACTGTTTGCCCGTTTCCAGGACAACGCTCAGATTCATCCCAAAGCCAAGAAGTATGACGGCCCATTGAAGTATTTTCTTTGATGTAAATTTGATTCCCGGTTCCAGATGTTCCTTGTGCCGGATGAATCCTGTGAGGACCATGCCCGCAAGGATTGCAATCACGGCGCCTCCCACAATGGGGAATATTTTCCCTAAAAACCAGGACGGCAGTGCGATGGCCAGGCACAGGACCAGTCCCTTCCATTTTTGTTTCAAACCTATCATTCCTTTTTCCTCCTAAAAATATCAGTATAGATTGGTGTAACCTGGAATACATGGTAACTTATGGAAAGCATAAAGTAAAATTATATATATTTATATTTTGATAAAGTTATGTTATGATAGGGTATAAGCTTTTGTTTGGGAATATAGATGGATAAAGGGGATTTGGATCATGCTGGATTTCAGGGTTTACACATTTCTTGCCGTGTGCAGGCATATGAACTATACCAAGGCTGCTGAAGAGCTGCACATTACCCAGCCGGCTGTTTCGCAGCATATACGGTATCTGGAAACGCTTTACGGAGTCAGGCTGTTTGTCAGTGAGGGGAAGAAGGTGCATCTTTCGCCAGCAGGTGAAAGACTGCTCCAGGCAGCCGCCACGCTGAAGAATGATGAGGCCTATTTAAAGGAACTTCTTTCCTGTGTGCCGGAACAGGCGCCTACCTTGCGGTTTGGGACAACAAGGACCATTGGTGAATCGGTCATATCCACGCCCCTGGCTTCCTACATACACCGGCATCCGGACGCGGATATCCGGGTATCCATCGGCAATACGGACGAGCTTCTCCATAAGCTTTCAAATGGGGATATCCAGTTTGCCATGGTGGAAGGGTATTATGATGAGCGTATCTATGATTCACTGGTATACCGGACCGAGCCGTTCATCCCGGTGTGCGCTTCCTGTCACCGGTTTAAGCGGGAACCGGAACAGCTTAAGGATCTTTTGGGGGAGCATCTCCTGATTCGGGAGCCTGGGTCAGGGACAAGGGATATACTGGAAAAGAACCTGGAGATAAAGAATATCCGTCTGACGGATTTTTCCCATATGACTGAAATCGGCAGCATGCATGTAATCCTTCAGCTGCTGGAAAAGGACGCGGGCGTCACCTTCCTTTACAGGACCGCGGTGGAGGAGGGGATTGAGGACGGCAGGATCCGGGAACTGCATCTGAGGGATTTCCAGATGGAGCATGATTTTGCTTTTATATGGAACAAAGGCAGCATATACGGGGATGTTTACAGGGAAATCTGCAGGGAGCTGCAATAGGATTGGAGTGTCCTGGCTTGGCAATTGTTTTTATTGCCCGGCCAGGACACTTTTTTTGGGGGAGCAGATGTAAAAAGACGGCAAAAGTGGTTGACAAATACAATAATAGTAATTATTATTAATATTAGGATTATATGGAATTACCACCAATAATACAACAGAGAAAGTGTGAGGTAAAAGCTATGAGTAAACATTTATCGCCGGAAGTAAGGGTACCCATTGACAAGGAGAATGTTTCCATATTCAGGGAGGAATCCAGATGCATCAAGTGCGGGCAATGCCGCGACATGTGCCGGGATTACATCGGCGTCCTGGGGACATATGACCTGTTAAGGACAGGGGACAGGGCCATCTGCATCAACTGCGGGCAGTGCGCCAATGTCTGTCCGGTGGAGAGCATCCGGGAACAGCCTGAATACGGCATGGTGGCTGCTGAGATCATGGACCCGGAAAAGGTGGTGGTTGTATCTACCTCACCTTCTGTGCGCGCTGCGCTGGGAGAAGAATTCGGCATGGAGGACGGCAGCTTTGTCCAGGGCAGGATGGTGGCGCTGCTGCGTGCGCTGGGCGCGGATTATGTGCTGGATACCAACTTTGCGGCGGACCTGACCATCATGGAAGAGGCCAGTGAGCTGATTGGACGTATTACAGAGGGAAACAGGCCGCTGCCCCAGTTTACCAGCTGCTGCCCTGCATGGGTGAAGTTTGCGGAAATCTATTATCCGGAAATGCTCCCCCATATCTCTTCGGCCAAGAGCCCGATCGGTATGCAGGGACCTACCATTAAAACTTATTTTGCACAGAAAATGGGTATTGACCCGAAGCGGATCGTGAACGTGGCAGTTACCCCGTGTACGGCCAAGAAGTATGAAATCCGCAGGCAGGAGATGAATGCGGCCGGACAGTATCTTGGTATTGAGGACATGCGGGATATGGACTATGTAATCACCACCAGGGAACTGGCCCAGTGGGCCAGGATGAAGGGCATTGATTTTGCGGCCCTGGAGGATTCTGATTATGACAGGCTCATGGGCCAGGGCTCCGGCGCCGGCGTCATTTTCGGCAATACGGGCGGGGTGATGGAGGCGGCCCTGCGCACGGCCTATGAGTATATGACCGGGGATAAGGCGCCTGCAGTGCTTTACCGGTTAGAGCCTGTACGGGGGATGGAAGCAGTAAAGGAGGCCAGCCTGCAGGTGGGCGATAGGACGGTAAATGTTGCAGTGGTATATGGAACCGCCAGCCTGCGCCGGTTCCTGGAGCGCATGAAGGATGGGGAAAAGCAGTATCATTTTGTGGAGGTCATGACCTGTCCGGGCGGATGCATCGGCGGAGGCGGACAGCCCAAGGATAAGAAGTTTGAAGGGGATGCACTGCGGCAGAAGCGGATTGACAGCCTCTATAAGAGGGACGGCGCCATGAAGGTACGCCTGAGCCATGAAAACCAGGAGATTAAGGCGCTGTACAGTGAATTCTATGGAAAACCCTTAAGTGAACTGGCTGAGAAGATGCTGCATACCAGCTACACGGATAAGAGGGGACAGCTGGATGGGGAAGGGATAGACTGATCCCGCGGCACCAGGAAAGGATACTGTCTTGTCAGCTGACATTTGGTTGACAAGACAGTATATTTGCGTTAAAATCCTCTGGATAGTATAAAACCAGGGAGGATTGAGTATGAACCATTTATTTAAGACAAAGTTTAACGCAGCCTGTGTTGTCCTGATCCCGGCATGTATCGGGATTAATTATCTTGGTAAGCTGTTTGCATCCGTGCTGAAGCTGCCGCTGTGGCTGGATTCCATCGGAACCTGTATTGGCGCTGTCCTTGGCGGGCCAATCATCGGCGCTGTGTGCGGCGCTGCCAATAACCTGATTTACGGCTTTACCACCGGGGATACCATTACGCTTGTATACGCCCTGACCAGCCTTGGAATCGGCGTGGCAGTTGGAATCATGGCGCGGCTGGGACAGATGGAAAAGCTGCCGGGGGCAATCCTTTCGGCCTGCGTGGCAGGATTGACCGCGGTGGTGATTTCCACGCCCCTTAACATCATTTTCTGGGGCGGAACCACGGGCAATGTATGGGGGGATGCTGTATTTGCATGGTCCCAGGCATCCCGGATGCCGGTATTCCTTGGATCGCTTCTGGATGAAGTGGTGGTGGATGTGCCGGACAAGCTGATTACCATCCTTGTGGTATACGCCATTGTAAAGGGCCTGCCAGGCAAGCTTACGTCCATGTATGATGTGGATAATAAGGTGGAGAGGCTGGACTGACCGCAGGGATGGGATAAGGAGGGAAAGGGTGCCGGTATGAAGAACATAAGCCTTTATGTGGAGCAGGATACATACCTGACAAGGCTCCATCCATTTGCAAAACTAACCTATATCCTGGCCGCGGTCAGCGTTCCTTTGATTGCAGGATCCCTTTGGATGTTCATGGTATCCATCGGGGTCAGCCTGTGCCTTCTGGCCGGCGGGAAGATTGCAGCCAGGGTCTTTCCGCTGATTGCATTTTCCTTTACCATCATTGCAACGGTGTTCCTGATCCACGGTCTGTTCAACCGGGCCAACCAGAATGTGCTCTTTGCCCTGGGGCCGCTCCAATTCTACCGGGAAGGCATCTGGTACGCGGCGGGTATCGGGTTGAACATACTGAACATGCTGCTGGCGTTTTCCGTGTTTGTGCTGTCCACCAAGCCGGCCGAACTGGTGGATGACCTGGAGCAGATTGGATTTCCGCCCAGGTTTGGATATATGATCAGTTCCGTATTCCAGATCATCCCCCAGATGATGGGGACCATGAACACCATCATGGACGCCCAGAGAAGCAGGGGGATGGAGATGGAGGGGAACCTGTTTGTAAGGGCTAAGGCCTTCATTCCGCTGATTGTGCCGGTAGTCAGCAGTTCCCTGATTAATACAAGGGAAAGGGCCATTGCCCTGGAGGTCAGGGGATTTGATTCAAAAGAAAAAAAGACGTTCCTGACGGACGGGAAGATGGGAAGAGGGGACAGGCTTTTCATGGCAGCCATGGTCCTTTTCATTGTATGCGCCGTTGGATGGAGGGCAGTCCATGTCATTTATTGAGGTTAGGAATCTGAAATACAGGTATCCCCGTACGGAGAAGCTGGCCCTTGACGGGCTGGGGTTTAATGTGGAGAAAGGCGAGTTCATCGGGATACTGGGTAAAAATAAAGCAGGGAAGAGCACCTTGTGCCAGGCCTTCATGGGACTGGTGCCAGGCATGTTTGGCGGCGCATACGGGGGGCAGGTCATGATTGACGGCATGGAAGCTTCCAGTACACCTGTATCCGTACTCTGTAAGAAGGTAGGACTGGTGTTCCAGAATCCCTTTAACCAGCTTTCCGGGGCAAGGGACACTGTGTTTGGAGAGGTGGCATTCGGGCTGCAGAACCTGGGCGTGCCCAGGGAGGAAATCCTTAAGCGGGTGGAGCGCAGCCTGGAACTGCTGGAAATCAGCCCATACAGGGAACGCAACCCATTCGATTTATCAGGCGGCCAGATTCAGAGGGTGGCCATTGCCAGCATCCTGGCCATGGAGCCGGAAGTACTGGTGTTAGACGAACCTACCTCCCAGCTGGATCCCCAGGGCAGCGAGGAAGTGTTCCGGGTGGTGGACCGCCTGGCCGGGTCGGGAATTACCATCATCATGGTGGAGCACAAGATGGAAAAGCTGGCAGCTTACTGCAGCCGTCTGCTGTTGCTGTATGAGGGAAAACAGGTTGCATATGACAGCCCGGAGCATATATTTGCCAGGGAGGACCTGGAGGCGTTCGGTATTGAACCACCTGTGTATACACAGGCGGCAAGGGTATTTTCCGTGAAATACGGGGATTGTTATCCTGTGACACTGGATCAGACCCAGGCGGTGCGGGAACGGTTTCCGGGAAAGCTGTGCCGCACAGTCAAAAGGGATGACAATGCAGGAAGCAATATAAAAGGAATACCTTGCCCCGTCCCCATGTTCTCCATACAGGACCTGGGATTTTCCTACGCCAAAGACCGACCGGTCATCAAGGCGCTGGACCTGGAACTGGACCAGCGGCCAACCGCCATCATAGGGCAGAACGGCGCGGGAAAGACCACCCTTGTCAAGCTGCTGAAAGGGCTTCTCAAACCTGACAGCGGACGGATCCTGCTTCAGGGAGAGGACATGGGCGGTAAAACCGTGGCCGGTCTGGCGGGCCGGGTCGGGTACGTGTTCCAGAATCCGGATGACCAGATATTTAAGAACCGCGTGCTGGACGAGGTCATGGTGGGACCGGTAAACCTGGGGATGGGTAAGGCTGATTCCAGGAAGCGCGCGGTCCAGGCATTGGAGATAGTAGGACTGTCGGCGGTGCAGGGCGAGAATCCCTATGACCTGGATCTGGCGGACAGGAAAATGGTGGCCATCGCATCCGTGCTTGCCATGGAACCGCAGGTGCTGATCCTGGATGAGCCCACCATTGCGCAGGATGCACAAGGGCGCAGACGGCTGGGAAGTATTGTGAGGAAGCTGGCCCGGGAGGGGAAAACGGTCCTGGCTATCCTGCACGACATGGATTTTGCGGCCTCGTATTTTGAACGGATTATCGTGATGGCCCATGGCCGTGTCCTGGCTGACGGACCAAAGGACCAGACGTACTATGAAATGGACGCCTTGAGAGAGGCAAGACTGGAACAGCCCCATGTGGCAAGGCTGTGCAGCTGCCTGGGGTATGAGGGGAGCTTTTTGACGGTGGAGGATATGGCGGAAGCACATGCCGGAAGCACATGCCGCGGAATCCACGGCGCATACTGCAGATGCGCAAACACGGAAGGCAGACAGGAAGGCAGGGAGTAGAAGGATGACGGACGGCGAAATGCGCAGGATGAATATCCTGGAGATACTGAACAACAGGACAACTCCTGTATCGGGAACCGAACTGGCAGGGAAACTGGGGGTCAGCAGGCAGGTGATTGTACAGGATATTGCTCTTTTAAGGGCGGATAATAAGGAAATCATGTCAACTTATAAAGGATACATCCTTCACAGCCCTGACAAGGACAGCAGGGAATATATGCGGGTATTGCGGGTGAACCATGGCACGGAGGATACCCTGGATGAACTGCAGACCATTGTGGATTACGGGGGAAGGGTTCTGGATGTATCGGTGGAACATGGACTTTACGGGCACATAACCGTGGATTTGATCATCAATAACCGTCTGGATGCGTCTGAGTTCGTGGCGCAGATGGAACAGTCCCATGACCAGCCGTTAAAAGCCCTGACAGGCGGCTGCCATTACCACACCGTTGCCGCGGTTGGGGAACGGAATCTGGATCTTATTGAGGAAGCGCTGGATAAAAAAGGTTATCTTATGCAGGACTGATGTTTAGTTACCTCAAAAATGGTGATACTCTCCAGTAGAAAACACCATTTTTATTGAGCGAGGTAATGTTATGTATAGAGAGAATAAAAATATCAGTCAGAATGTCCTGAGAGGGGATTTATATTATGCAGACCTGTCACCGGTGGTAGGGTCTGAGCAGGGAGGCGTCCGTCCTGTCCTGGTAATCCAGAATGATGTGGGGAATAAGTATAGCCCTACGGTTATCGTAGCAGCCATCACCAGCCGTTCCACTAAGGCAGCCATCCCAACCCATGTGTGTATCCGGAGGATGCGGGGAGGGCTGAAGCAGGATTCTACTGTTCTGGCAGAGCAGATACGCACCATTGACAGGAACCGTTTAAAGGAATACATAGGGCACCTGGATTCCTGTCAGATGGAAGGGATTGAGCAGGCCATGGTTACCAGCCTGGGGCTGGGGCATCTGGTTGGCGGCAGGGGACAGGTGTTTGTGCCTTCTTGTGTGTGATTTGGATAGAGGATTTTTAGGGGCAGGGGTAATGCGTTTTGGGTACGCAGCCCCTGCTTTTCCTGTTTCCGGGAACAGGGGCGGGAGGCAGTAAATCAATCTTGTCAGGTACATAAATTCATAAAAAGATATTGACATATGTCAATAATGATTGTATAGTTAATGACATAAGTCAAAAACAATGCGGTAACGGCAGCGGATAAGGAGAATGCGCATGGCAAGGCCCTTTAAAGCCAGAAGAGTCTGCTCCCAGCCAATGGTGGAAGTATTCGGTCCATTGGACCAGGATGCGGCTACAAGGGTGGAACTGACACTGGAGGAATATGAGACAATACGGCTCATTGACCTGCTTGACTGCACCCAGGAGGAGTGTGCCGGGCAGATGGGAGTGGCCAGGACCACGGTCCAGGCGGTTTATAATTCTGCCAGGAAGAAACTGGCGGATTGTCTGGTCAATGGGCGGCAGTTAGCCATACGGGGCGGCAATTACAGCCTGTGCCCGGATGCAGGCAGCTGCTGCGGCAAGGACTGCGGGAAGCGCAGGTGCCAGAGACGCCGCTGCAATAACAAGTCAGGAGGAGATTGTAATTTGCGACAAGTATTTACATCCTGAGTATCATGAAGTTTGCGTTTCATTGGATGATGACGAAATGGATGGCGGAGGTGGTGGATATAATCCTCCTTCAAATCCTCCTGAAACACCTCCTACTCCTTGTAAACGTGCTAAAACATTGTCGCAGGACGCAGCATTTAAATCGCGTATAAAAGATGTGTATAGAAAAACATTTTCTGCAGGCAATACTGTGGAGCAAGGCTTTATACAGACTTCAGACGGGCAAACTATTTTCCCGAACGTACAAGAATCAGGAAGTGCCAAATTCACAAATGATCAAATAGCAGGAAAAGAAAT
>OLQS01001861.1_pt1 | contig 11478 bp, 7 predicted proteins | sample 1672291 | NCBI WGS metagenome assembly OLQS01 (sample SAMEA3136668, study PRJEB25190) | human gut metagenome | biome: human gut; feature: human-associated habitat; material: faeces | place: Austria | collected 2013
CACGTACTTGAATAAGGACATTCTTCTCTGCTTTTTCATTCTGGAGTTTTTCAGTCAGGCTATCAATTCGTTTATCTATCTCGTCCATCTGTTTCTGAATTTCATTATTTAGCAGGGAAGTTGCAGCGGAGGTGCTTCCTGCCCTGGAAATCAGACTTCCTTTGGTGAGTCCATCAGTCTTGGCATATATGTTAAATACCCCGGACATCCTTGCCATAAAGCCATCCTGTCCCTTTCCATCCACTGTACCTGTAAACAAGCGCTGTACCTGCTCAGGATTCCGTTCCAGGGCTTCCTTAAATTTCGTCTCATCAAATGAAATTTTACCATTTTCTGAATAGCTACCTGATATCGTCAGCCCCATGTTCTCCAGGGTCTGCCCATTAGCCACACCACTGAACACAAAGCGCAGTTTATCGGACAGTCCCCGCAGAAGGGTATCACCAAACAGCAATCCTTCCTTAGCCTTATCCTCATAATTTTTAATTTCGAGTTCTGTCATTTTTGCCTTGGCTTCATCTGTGAGCGGCTGATATTTCCTGTTTGGTCTGGAACCGACCTGCTTGGCAATCTCATCTACCATTTTATTATAATCCTCTACCATCTCAGAAACCTTCTTGGATATACTCTCAGAATCCACTTTACAGGAAAATGTGACCGGTTCAGATTGAGAAGCAGGATCCACATTGAATACATCATTAAGGGTAAAAGACGCCCCCTCAAACACAAAGGAATTGCCTGGTCTTATCACCGTCACATCCTCATCCGAGCCGTCATACCTGACCGTAAACTCTGCATCCTGCCCTGTCTGGGCTATGCCATCGCAGCCAGCAAACAAAACATTCGCAAAATTCTGGACTTTCTTTTTCCCCGGAATCATCACACCAGGGCTGGATGTATCTGGTATCTTTGCCTCCACCTCTGCCTCTTTCTCAAAACCAACCACACCTCCACTGCCGCTTGTTGTGGCGGTAATGGTGAACCTGTCTGCAATTGACAAGTATGTGACTTTAACACCGGCATCGGAATCATTTACAGCCTGGACGATATCCCGGATACTGCTCTTCGATGTCAGCCCTTTAATAACCGTTCCATTAATCTCCAAATATAATTCTTCATCATGGCCGCCTGTTAGAGGTGAAAACGTATATTTATCCAGGCTGTCCCTTGTTCCATTTTTAAGAATCCCACTGTCCTCAATTCCCAGATTCAGATTCAAACGGTTAGAATCCCCTGCCGTCATCTTCATGGCGCCGCTGGAACCTAACATCCCCCTCGTACCGCCCGTCACACTGAAGACGGAAGATGCATGTGTTGTTTCAAAGGTCAGACTTCCCTTTTTGGAATTTATCCCCTCAACCGTCACTTTTCCCTTGCCAAAATTCTTATCCATTGCCTCTTGCATATGGACAGCCAAATCTTTCATGGTCATATTCTGAAGCTCCACTGCATCAGGCAGCTTTATGGTCTTAGATACACCGTCTAAAGAGAAATACATCTCCTTTCCACCCATAAAATCAGTGATAGTAATCTCTGAAACCAAATCCGTTGCTGTTCTTTCCTTGCCCTCCAGCACACCAGTAGAGCCGATGTTGTTATCGTCTTTCAAATCGGCATCATTGAAACCAAGTGCTTCCATAACTCCATCACTGCCGCCAGTAAGGCTCACCATATTGTCATGATTGGCCTGTTTGTCCTTGAATTTGAATTTACCATCTTCATAAGACAACTCCACCTTATCTCCCAGCTTCCCATTATCTGATGTCTCCACCTGGTCCAAAGCCGCATTAATAAGTCTTGCTGTTTCTATTGGATTCGTGTAGTCAGCTGATGCGCTTAAAAATACGGAATAAGACTGTTTGCCATAAGAAAAATACAATGAAGAATCTGCTAGCTTCTGGATCTGGACTTTACCCTCCAAATCAATTTCCCCGCTAGTCAACTTACCAACGCTGGCATTCTCCTTTGCCGTCAGTCCAGCCGTAGTTGCCAGTTTTTTCACACTGGTTACCTTAAGTCCATCCAGTACAGCAGAGGAACCGGATACCTTTACCTTGGAGGCGTTACTCCCTTGAGAGGTAATGATGCTCCGGTCAAAGGTGCTTGCACGGTACAGACTATTGGGTGCTGTAAGCCGTAAATACTTGCTGTTAAAGTCTATCAGCTGGGAACTAATATTCCTGTAAGCCTCCATCTTCCACTGAAGTTTCTGACGTTCCTGAAACTGCTGTGATATTTTATTTCTTGTTCCCGTGGTCATCTGCTCAATCATGGTATCTGTATCCAGCCCACTGGCGAGCCCTGATATACCTCGGATGGTCGCACCATATAAGTTTGCACTGGTTGCAGATGATAAGCTTCCTATTGATGCCATAGTACCTCTCCTCCCATATCTTTCCATCCATATGACGAATATTCTTTCCTCATAGTTACTGAAATAGATTGTTTTTTGTCAAATTTTATCTTATACTTAATGTCAAGGATAACGTTTCTATATTTTATATCGGCATACCTGCTATAATGATTAAGAAGATTGATTGGAGAAAATTGTTTTGACCAAAATTATATCTATTTCTAACCAAAAGGGAGGGGTTGGAAAAACCACTACAGCTGCCAGTTTGTCTGCCGGACTCTTTGCACTGGGACAAAAAGTCTTAAGCATTGACTTAGATCCTCAGGGAGATTTAGGCTTCTGCTTGGGGCTTGAAAGCGATTCACCAGTAACACTTTATGATGTACTTACAAAAAAGTGTCCCGCTCAGTCTGCAATCCAGAGTACAGAGTACGGAGATGTGATTCCATCGGATATTTCTTTAGAAAGTGTGGTAGTAGAATTCGCCAAGGGTGGCTGTGAAGCTTATTTAAAGGAGGTCCTTGGGCCAGTTATCGATTCCTATGATTACATCATCATTGATACCCCTCCAGCCCTTAACATCCTAACAGTAAACTGCTATGTGGCCTCTGATTATATCATCATACCCATGCTCGCTGAAATATTAAGCCTTTCCGGGGTTATAAAGATTCGTGAGACCATACAGGCTGTTCAGGAATCCTTCAATCCCAGGTTAAAGGTACTGGGAATTCTGATGACAAGAAACATAACACGATTGAATTTGTCAAAAGAGGTAGAGGAAATGGCCTCTGATTTATCTGCCCTATTTAATACCAGGATATTTACAACTAGGATTCGGAATGGCGTATCCACAGCTGAATGCCCTGCTCATGGAAAGCCTGTGCAATTTTATGCCCCTCGCTCCAATCCAGGCAAGGACTACACCGCTTTTGTCCAGGAAGTTTTCACTATACTTAAATAACAATGAGGAGACACGACATGCCCAAAAAAACGAATAAAACCAATCATGTCTTAAACCTTCTGGTAAACGGTAATCAAGTGAAATCCGATGCCTCACCATCCGAAGTCCTGCAGTCTGCTCCCCAGCCAATAACGGGTTCACAAATTACCGTTCCACAGGCATCAGCTTCACCAGCGGCAATACGTATCGTTGAGTCTGACCAGGACAGCAATCATCCAATCGCCGATGCGATTAAGGTTTCCCTAGAACAAGAGGTTGCCATGATGGGAATCCAGCCCAAATCACCAGCTTCTCCCCAGAAGGAAGAGAGTTCCGAAAAGATTGTGCCCGATAAAGAACTAGATTATCAATTTGTGAATGTCATGGAGATTACTGTAAAGGAGAATCTACTGGATTATATGGAGCGCTTTGGGTTGTGTACCTGCCTGCGTTGTCAGGCTGATGTGATGGCGCTGGCTCTTACCCGATTACCTGCCAAATATATTGTTGTACCTCAAAATGCAGTATCCCCTCTTCTCAATTTTTTTTCAGGTAAATATAAGGTTTCTATCATGACCGAGTTGACGAAGGCCTGCTTTCAAATTCTTGACAATCCCCGTCATTAGGAAAGGAAACCTGGCAAGACAAAAACAGGTTCTATACTGAATGCTGGGGGGCTCTGTAAAATAAGTTCCTAATTATGAAACGCTAGTTCCGGCAATTGTCGGTTCTGGCGTTTCTTTGTTATTCTGGCTTTAGCCAGTTGAGTACGTCACCGTTCCTGAGGCCAGGAACGGTGACGTGCGAAACAGAAAACCACCTGCTTTGCGCAACATCATAAACTTAAGAGTCACTGAAGGGATCTGTCTGAAAGCAGGCAGTCCCCTTTTATTATGATAAAATATAAGCAGGGGTGCATATGGAAAAATCTTACATACAGAGATTCCAAAAATTCTCGGTTCTGCTAATGGATCCTGAACTTGCAAATCATGCAAGAAAAAAAGATAGCAATACCTTTACAAGAGATCGGAAAATGCCATTAAAAGATATGTTGCTGTGCTGCCTTTCTAAAAAAGGGCTTACTACCATTTTTGAACTTAGAAATTATTTTAAACAGAAAGAGGTCTGGCCTATGCAGTTATCCGTACAGGGATATTTACAACAGAGAAAACGTTTAGACCCAGAAGTCTTTTCCTATTTAAATTCTGAATATTTAAAAGATTTTTATAGTTCGGATGAGGTAGAGTTATGGAATGGATATTTATTGCTTGCTATTGATGGAAGCAAAGCAGAAGTACCTAACTCGAGAGAAAATAGGGAACGGTTTGGCCTAAGCAATAACCAACATTCACAAGTAGGCCAAGTCCGGGCCTTAGTGAGCGGTATGTACGACGTTCTAAACCGGTTTTATCTGGATATTGAGATAGAACATATTTCTATCAGTGAAAACGAACTGGCGAAACAGGATTTAAGACATTTGAAAAATATGAATCTGAAACAGCCTATACTTGTAATCTTTGATCGAGGCTACCCAGCCATAGAATTTGTCGATTTTTTAGAATCCCAGGGAATTCATTATTTGTTTCGGCTATCTTCGAACGATTATATAGTGGAACGAACAAAGATGAAGTCACATGATGAAACTGTACTTTTAACGCATACTTCACAGCGTCTTACAAAAATACGTAAGAAACATCTGGAATGTTATGAGCACATGAAAGAAAAAGGAAAAACACAGGTGAGGATATCTGTTTCAGAATTGCCATCTGGAAAAGACCTGACACTCATGACCAATCTTCCCACTGAGATTACACCCAGGCAGTTGTCTGATTTGTACTATCAGAGATGGGAAATAGAAAAGAAGTACCACACGTTAAAAAACAAAATGAAGTTTGAAAGTGTAACAGGGAAATCCACCATCTATGTATACCAGGATTTCTGGTCCCAGATTTTGGTTTATAATATGATACAGGATATCAGAAAAAGTACGGACAAGGAAGTTGCCATAACTGGAAAAAAGAATGGAAAGAAATACCCTATGCATACAAATGAGAATATGACAATCGGCCTGTTCAAGGAGTCAATACTCCAAAAAGAAATGGAAAACTATGTATTGCCTATAAGAGTATTGCCGAATAGGGGACGAAAAAAGAATCTATCTAACAAATATAGAAACAACCAAAAGAACAGTTTTTAAAATGCCCATATTTCTTAGCAGGGAGAAATGTGGGCATTTTTAGGAAATATCCGATTGATAACTATGATCGAAGAAATAATACTATAATTGAGCTACATCATTCAATCTTAGGTTTATGATGTTGCGTTTGACGGGTGGTCATGATTTTATATCCACTTTTTTAGACGCTTCTTGATTTCACTTGAAAAAAGTGTTTCACTTAATAAGCCTATGAGGGTAACTCTTAGCTTTTAAACTGCTATTTCTTTTCGCTGCTTTTTATTATGATATTTAGGTCAGTTTACAAGGAACTACACGTAAATCGTGAAACGGGCTGCTGACAACAAACGGCGGTATGCTCCCGTGAGTGAACCGCTCCCCGTCAAGAGGACAGCAAAAAAATATAAAGTTTTTCCGGCCGGTAGCCTGTAGGTTGCTGGCCGCTTTTTATGCAGCCAGAGATAGCCGGTGTTTTTCCAGCGGTGTCAAGACACCTAAATTGCGTTGAACCCGTCTGGTGTTGTAATAACGGATATGGTTCTCAATCATCTGGACGGGTTCTTGCTTGCTGGTGAACCGCCTGCCATAGTAACGCTCGCGCTTCAAGATGCCCCAAAATTCCTCCATCGGGCCATTGTCAATACAGTGGGCCACACGGGATATACTCTGCGTCATTCCGGCTTGTTGAAGTTTATGGTGGAATGCCCAGCTGGTGTACTGAAAGCCCCTGTCACTATGGAATAAGGGATGGGCATCCGGGATGGCCTTAACAGCCTGATGGAAGGTCTTGTAAATGAGTGGATTATCGTTCCGTTCGCTGAGAACATAGGACACGATACGCCGGTCACAGAAATCCAGGATGGCACTCAGATAGAGCTTATGTACCTCAACGCCCTCATACCATTTGAACTCCGTCACATCGGTCAGACATTTCTCATTCGGTTTCTCTGCATGGAATTGGCGGTTCAGGAGGTTGTCGGCGAGATACTGTGGATTCTTAACCTGTCTGGTACAGCCGTGGTTATTGTATTTCACAGTAGACCGAATATCTCTGGCCCGGCAGATACGAAGCACTCTTTTGTCATTGACGTGAATGCCATAGTCATGGCGCAGGTCGTCATTGAGCCTCCGGCAGCCTTTATCCGGGCTTTCCTCGTGGATTTTTTAGGTTTTGTCAGCCAGGCGCTCATTCTCCGCAGCCCGATGGTTCAGTTTCCCGGAAGCCCATTTGTAGTAGGCAGAACGAGCCACATGGAGCAGTTCGCAGGCTGCTTCAATTGGAAATCCCTGGTTTTCATGACATTCTCGAATGGCTATATAAATATGGCGCTGTCTTACTTCTGAGAGGCATCCCTCCTCTCTACCTCGTCCAATTTTTTTTTAACAGGGCATTCTCCATTTCTGCCAGATACAGCTTGTGCTTTAACTGCTCAATTTCAATCTGTGCCTGCCCCAGTTCAGTACGTGGAGTCTGGTCTTTCTTGCGCCGACCACCCTTTCCGTAAAAATACACTTTGCTCGGACCATCTTCAAAAAAGCCGCGGAAATTACCATCAAAAAAGAGGTCGCTGACGCTGCTATCAGGCAAAACAGAATTCCTTTCCAGCCCCTGAGTATTGTAGTATGTAAGCTTCCAATTTCTACCCCAATAAGGAACTCACTCACAAACAGCATTTCCTCCATATAGCTATGATTTTTCCATTTCTTATCAGTCTTTTTGCACTTACACCAAATAATATGTACGCTTTTATAAATAAAATAAATCAGAATCAGGGAAAAGGCAGCTATGAATCTCTACGCTAATAACAAATCAATCATATCATCGCGGACCAGCATTAAAATTATATTAACCAGTCCCATGACTATCACAACAATAAATCCATGAGTTTCAAATTAGTCTGTTGCATCCGTTTCACAAATACCTTTTAATCTCGTCATACTCTAAGCATTGATTACCTTTAACATAAATCTAAAAACAACAACAGCAAATCCTCCGATAATATGATTATGGGTAAATTTTATTTTAACGCAATACTCGTAATTACGACAAGATATCAGCTTTTTAATCCAGAAGCAGCTTGGGAAAAACTTATCAAAAGATGGGTTTTAATCAAGATGTATACAATTCTTACTTTTTAATACACTATTAATCAAGGCGAGAGTTCTATTAATTTTGGGTGAAAACAGCTCTGCCTATAATAACAGCATACCAAACAAGGAGGAACTGAATATGTATTATTCCAGTGGTAACTACGAGGCTTTTGCCCGTCCCAGAAAGCCTGAGGGCGTTGAGCACAAATCTGCTTATATCATTGGTACCGGTCTTGCTGCTCTGACTGCAGCCTGCTATCTGGTACGTGATGGTCAGATGACGGGCGGGCATATACACATTTTTGAAAAGGACCCCATTCCTGGTGGTGCCTGTGACGGCTATGAATATCCGCAGCTTGGCTATGTCATGCGCGGTGGCCGCGAAATGGATAATCATTTTGAGGTCATGTGGGATCTGTTCCGTTCTATTCCTTCCATTGAGACGGAAGGCGTCAGTGTACTCGATGAATATTACTGGCTGAATAAGAAGGACCCGAACTTCTCCCTTTGCCGTGCAACCGTCAACCGTGGCGAGGATGCCCACACTGACGGCAAGTTTGACATCTCCGACAAGGGTGCGTTGGAGATTATGCGCCTCTTCTTCACTCCTGATGAGGACCTTTATAATAAGAAAATCACCGATTTCTTTGATGGTGAGGTCCTGAACTCCAACTTCTGGCTCTATTGGCGTACCATGTTTGCCTTCGAGAACTGGCACAGTGCCCTGGAGATGAAGCTCTATATCAAGCGTTTCATCCACCACATAGGCGGCCTGCCGGATTTCAAGGCCCTGCGCTTTACAAAATATAATCAGTACGAGTCCATGATCCTTCCTATGATAAAATATCTGGAAGGTCATAACGTGGACTTTTGCTACAACACCAAGGTCGTCAATATAGAGTTTGATATCCTGCCTGACCGCAAACAGGCAAAGCGTATCGAATTACTGGCTGAGGGCGAGACACGGTATGTTGACCTCACCGAGGATAATCTTGTCTTTATCACCAATGGCGGCTGTGTTGAGAATTCCACTCTTGGCTCTCAGACAGCTCCTGCCCCCTTTAATACCGGAATCCGGGAAGGTGGCGGCTGGGATATGTGGCGCAAGATTGCTGCACAGAGCCCCGACTTCGGTCATCCTGACAAATTCTGCTTTGACCCTGAGCAGACAAATTGGATGAGCGCAACCGTAACAACTCTGGACCAGCGGATTGTTCCTTATATCAGAAACATCTGTAAGCGTAATCCCTTCTCCGGTGGCGTTGTGACCGGTGGTATCGTTACAGTAAAGGACTCTAACTGGCTGCTCAGCTGGACCTTTAACCGTCAGCCACAGTTCCGCAGCCAGCCGAATAATCAGCTTGTGGGCTGGATTTACGGTCTGTTCTCCGATAAACCCGGCAACTTCATCAAGAAGACCATGCGCGAATGTACCGGCGAGGAGATCTGCATGGAGTGGCTGTACCATCTGGGAGTTCCTGATGAGCAGATTGAGGATATGGCAAAAAACAGCGCCAATACCATCCCCTGCATGATGCCTTATATCACTGCCTTCTTCATGCCTCGTGAGGCCGGTGACCGCCCTGACGTTGTTCCCCAGGGCGCTGTGAACTTTGCTTTCCTGGGTCAGTTCGCTGAGACAAAGCGTGACACCATCTTCACTACCGAATACTCTATGCGTACAGGCATGGAGGCTGTTTACACACTACTGGATGTTGACAGAGGCGTGCCTGAGGTCTGGGGCAGCACCTATGACATTCGCGACCTTTTAAATGCCACGATTCAGTTGCGCGATGGAAGGCCGCTGTCTGAAATGAAGCTTGGCTTCATGGAGGATATGGTCATTAAAGGCCTTTTGAAAAAGGTCAAGGATACAGATATCGAAAAGCTGTTATATGAATATCATGTGTTCTGATGAACCGGTGTCCCATCAGATTCTTGACGACCGCATATTTTCTGCACTCTGCCCAGCCACAAAAATCGGTATGGATGCAAGAATCACCCCCTATATCGGATGCTGCAATGTAAGATACTGTAAGGCACGCCACGGGTCAATAGCAATGCGGCCAACCTGGACATAGTCCGTGACAATAAAGGAGTCAAGGCCATCGTTCTTGCCCAAGCCGGTGAAAGACTTCTCATGTTTGCACCGCTTCCGGATTAAAGCAGAAAACCTTTACAAAATAGGGCTTAGGCCGCTCACTGGTGGAGAGGTAATTAACCACATGGCCACCCTAGAAACTGGTAGACTTTACAGCAATCAAATGATAGTTGATTCCCAGACCATCACAACATGCAACCTCGCGTAATCAGCATTCATGCTCCGAAAATACCCTGCTGGAAGCTGACGGAGCAGAAGCAACATTTATGTAAGTATTAGAAGTGTGGAACCAAGGTCGCAAGCTAAATAAGTAATGGAGGCAGGGCTGTTTGGCAACCCATATCGAGCAACTTGCAAGTAGAAACAGCGGTACCCTCTGGACAGTTCCTATAGACTCTATTATAAGAGTCCGGGAATTCTTGGCAAGATAGTAACTTGTATAGGGGATAAAGATCATTGAGAGAACCTCTGGATATATGACTCCTCTATATCACTAAAAAAGAATAACCTAGCCCCTGTATATCTGGGGTATAGGCTTATTATACAAGAAGGAAGCATATGAAAAAACAAACTCTTTTTTCCCCCTTTGACGGCTTATCACTTTCCGTTGCCATCTCGGAGCCGCAAGGTGCGCCCATAGGCATTATTCAGTTTTCTCACGGAATGGCAGAACACAAGGAGCGTTATTTCCCTTTCATGGAGTACCTTAGTGAGAATGGTTACATTTGTGTGATCCATGACCATCGCGGACACGGCGGCAGTGTAAAAAGTGATAAGGACTACGGCTATTTCTACACAGAGGACATTTGGGCTATTGTTGAAGATCTTCACGAGGTATCTGTGGTTATCAAAGAGCAATATCCTTATCTGCCGCTTTATCTGTTCAGTCACAGCATGGGCACACTGGTTGCCCGAAACTATCTGAAAAAATATGACATCCTTATCAGCAAACTTGTTCTATGCGGACCGCCCACAGAAAACAAAGCCGTTAGTCTCGGATTGTTTCTGGCAAAGCATTCCGGCAAAAGGAAGGACAAGGTGCCAAATCACTTCCTGAACAACCTGGCATTTAAGAGCTTTTACAAGGGTTATGCGGAGCCCAATGCATGGCTTTCTGAAAATCCGGATAATGTAACCATTTACAACAACGATCCTCTATGTGGTTTTATCTTTACGACCAACGGATTCATCAATCTGCTGACGCTGCAGAAGGAAGCTTTCAATGCAGATAACTGGCATCCTCGTAATCCTAAGCTTCCCATACTTGTTATGGCAGGGGAGGACGACCCGGTCATCATTTCTGAAAGGAAGTTCCAGGAACTCCTATTCTTTTTGAAGAAGGTTGGCTACGGTAATCTACAATCTAAGCTATACAAAAACGACCGTCATGAACTTCTTAACGAATCGAATCATGAAGAAATTTTTGAAGACATTTTGAAATTCTTTGACGCATAGAAATCAAAATCGAGCAGGAGGTGGTGATTAACCGCCGTCCTCTCACAGCACCGTGCATCAGACTGTCTGACGGTTATAATAAATGTTATAATATATATAGTGTTGAAGGGATTCTATTATGTCATATATTGTTGGTAAAGACAGAACTCAAAATAGAATAATTGATAAAGATAATTCTGTACGTACCCTATACAGAACTTGCACGGACGTTATTTCCGAATGCAAAAATCATCGTGGATAAATACCATTTCATCCGTCAGGTCACGTAGGCCATTAAAATATACGTAAACAGTTTCAGCGGTCCATGCCCATTTTTCAGTTAAGTATTATAAATGCAGCCGCAAGCCCCCCCCCCCAACAAC
>OLQS01001863.1_pt1 | contig 11469 bp, 9 predicted proteins | sample 1672291 | NCBI WGS metagenome assembly OLQS01 (sample SAMEA3136668, study PRJEB25190) | human gut metagenome | biome: human gut; feature: human-associated habitat; material: faeces | place: Austria | collected 2013
CAAAAAACAGCGAAAACACCTCGCGGAATACATCATGGCTGAACTGTTACCAAAAAAGCCCCGTCCTTCATAAAAAGGACGGGGCGAAATCCCGTGTTACCACCTTTATTCACAAACAGCTCGCACTGTCTGCCTCAGCAAGTACATCAAAAATCCGATATACTCCGGCACGATAACGTGTGCCTGATACGTCACAGCCTACTGGGAACCAATAACAATTCCGTTGGGTGTGCAGCTCCGGGATGTATTCGTCCGCCTGCCGAAACGCGCGCCTCTCATCAACCGGCTGCTTTCTGTGCGTCATACAGTAACTACTTGTTCCCTTCAAAGCCTTTACTTAAAAATATTTAGTTTAAGTACTTGACATTATAGGAAGTTTTGTACTGTTTGTCAAGGCGAAAATTTTAAATAACAGGCTTATCCTATCAGATTCGGCAAAAACGTAACGGTTTCCGGTATATATGTAATAATTAGCAGGACAATCAGCAGGACCGCCAGCATCGGAAGAAGATCCCTCATCTGGTCTTTTAAGGATACCTCCGCAATGGTACCGGATACAAACAGGCATACCCCGAGAGGCGGCGTACACATGCCGATCGTCAGGTTCACCGTCATGACCAGGCCGAAATGCAGCAGGTCGATTCCCATTCCCTGTACAATCGGAAGAAACAGCGGCGTGAAGATGACCAGCGCGCTGGTCGTGTCGATAAAGGTTCCGGCCACCAGCAGCACTGCGTTTATGACAAGCAGCATCAGATATTTATTTCCAATATTCTCGGTCAGTAAAGCGCTGACCTGCTGCGGTACCTGATTCACCGTAATAATCCAGGTAAACAGGGAGGCGAAGGCAACCACGATCAGCACCTGACCGGTCGATTTTGCACAGTCGATAAATACGCCCCATAGGCTTTTAATCTTCAGCTCCCGGTATACAAAGATTCCGATAATCAGGGAGTAGACACAGGCAATCGCTCCGGACTCCGTCGCCGTAAAAATTCCGCTCATGATTCCGCCGATGATAATGACAGGCATGATTAATGCGAGCAGGGCGTCTTTTCCCGTTTTCAGCACTTCGCCCGCCGGCGCCTTCTGTTCACGTCCCACATAATGACGCTTTTTACCTACATAGTAGCTGTAAACCATCAGGCCGAGGCCCATGATAATTCCCGGTATAAAACCGCCGATAAACAGCTTTCCGATACTCACACTGGCCATTGTCCCGTAAAGAAGCAGGGGGATGCTGGGGGGAATAACCGGACCGATGGAACCGCCGCAGGCCAGAAGAGGAGCCGAAAATGTATTTTCATACCCCTTTTCCTTCATAAGAGGAATCATGATACCGCCGATGGCAGCTGTCGCCGCAATGGCCGAACCGGTGATGGCGGCAAAGAACATGCAGGCCAGAATACTGACCATGGCAAGTCCGCTGGGGAAATGTCCAATCAGGGCATCCGCAAAATCCACGATTCGCCTCGACATGCCTCCCTGGACCATCAAACCGCCCGCCAGGATAAAAAGCGGGATGGCAATCAGCGAAATACTGTCGGCTCCCGTAAACATCCTCTGGGTGATGACGGACAGGGGATAACCGGCCGCAGCCACTCCGTAAAGGGAGATTAAACCAAGGGAAAAACAAATCGGCACTCCGACTATAAATAATCCGAATAACAGTATAATTAATGCCATCCTATTTCTCCCCCTTTTTCAACTGAATAAATTCCTTTACCTGTACCGCCAGATTTCCAATCATGTAAAAAATCATGAAGGCCGCCGCGCTGGGAATGCTCATATAATACCAGGACATCGGAATCGGCAGATAAGACGTTGTCTGGGTCGTACCTGTCTGTGCGAACTGAAGTCCCATATATAACAGGAATACGAAAAATCCGACCAGTACAACATTTATGATGATTTCCAACAGCTTTCCAATCACCTTCGGAAGCGAAGTCAACAGAACGTCTACGTTCAGATTGGCTTTTTCATGGACACAATAGGCCGCTCCCCAAAATACAAGATACGTAAAGCTCAGCCTGATTATATCCTGGCTCCACGGCAGGGGCGCCTTCAGCACGTACCGGCAGACCACCTGCCAGAACGTCACTGCCAGCAGAACAATGCCGCTGACCGCCATGACGGCCTTTATCACTTTATCCACCACTAGATTGATCACTTTCATACTCGAACCTCTCTGTTAAGTCTCTCACCCACGATATGTTTTCTCTGCGCTTTTAGTTCCCGCTGTTCTTATACTCGTCAAGCTTCTGCATAACAAGCTCTACTAACTCCGGGTTAACAAGCTCTTTGATTTCATCCCTCAGATAGAAATCTCTGGTCGCCTCCTTGAAGCTTTCGATATCCGGTTCGCTGACCTTTACGCCGCTCTCCTTAATCTGTTCCATATACTCTGCTTCCATGGAATCCACGGCTGCCCTCTGTTCCTCAACCGCATATTGAACAGCGCTGTCAATCCAGCCCTTCACCTCGTCAGACTGCTTGTTGTAAAAATCCAGGTTCATGATAACGCTCTCGGCGCCATAGGTATGGCCGTCCAGAACCATGTATTTCTGCACTTCATTAAATCCGGAGGAAGCGATGGAGACAATCGGGTTCTCCTGTCCGTCCACCGTTCCCTGCTGAAGCGCCGTATACAGCTCATTAAACGGAAGAGCCGTTCCCCTTGCTTTCAGGCAGTCCATCAGGCTGAACCATACGGTAGCCTCCTGGACACGGATGGAAAGCCCCTCCATATCCGATGCTTTTACAACTTCGCGCACATTGTTGGTGAAATGGCGGAAGCCCAGCTCCGCAAAGCCGAGATGCTTAAAGCCCTGCGCCTCAAACAGCTTTTCGAATTCCGGTTCAAGTACTTCGTCCAGTATGTAATAGGCCTCCTGTTTATTTTCAAACAGATACGGAATTGATAAAAGCTGTACATCCGACACCCAGGACGGGAGCGTTCCGTCTGTCGTCACAATTGTCATCTCCAGGGTTCCCAGCTTCACGCCCTCGGCCGCCTCACGTTCACTTCCTAATGAAGCGTTGGGATAAATCGTGACTTTTACCTGACCGCCTGATAATTCCTCAATTTTTTCCTTAAAATACGTTGCGGCAATTGTGGACTGGTGCTTTTCATTGCCTACGGTAGCCACCTTGATCTCAATTGCGTCTGCGGCTTTTGCCGCCTCCTTTTTAGTCCCGCCGTCTGCCGGAGCTTCACTTTTTTTGCCTCCGCATCCCGTTAACGCGGCTGCCACTGCCATTGATGCCAATACTGCCCGAAATAACTTTCTCATTTTACCATTCCTCCTCACTGACTGTAATCACCTTGTAATTTAATGATAACTTTCTTCCCAACACCTCGTCGTCCATCTCGCATCTGAATTCGGTCCCATAACGGAACCCTTCCGTCAGCGGAACCGTACCGGAATAAATCACAGCGTCCGTAACATTGCCCACTCTTTCATCCAGCTCCTTCAGAATCATCCCCGGATCCATGATGTCTGCCAGAGTTCCCTGCTGATAGAGAATCTCCTCACCATCCACCGTCTGATAGGAATATAGCTTAATGGTCTCCCAGTGTTCTTTGATTTCTTCGTAGTCCCACAGAATTGTCCCAATCGGTTTGGCGCAAATCTGTTTCGCCTTTGGTACGCTCATTCCCTCTAATTCGCGATCCGTATGGTCACTGCCAAGTCCTATGTAAAGCTTTCCTCCGGTCACCACCATCACATATTCCACTTCCCCGCAGGTCTTTTCCCCTATAAAATGCAGGTCTTTTTCCTGGGTCAGCAGATACGTGCCGCACTGAAATATCGTCGGAATTTTCTTCGGGGCCGGAACTCCGAGCTGTTCCTCCAGCTCCCTGATATGCTCCATGGTTTTCTCCATATTCCGGCCTGCATAGCCGATGGCGAATACCTGATCATAATTTATTTCTTTCTCCTGCGCACCGTCTTTCGTCATTAACAGAAATTTCATCTTACTCATCTTATCCGTTTCCTTTCAAACCCCTAAGTGATAAATGCCGGGACGCCTGTCCCTGTATATGTTGATGCTCTCCCGGATGCCGCGTATCATGTCAAGATCCAGTTCTGCCGCCAGTATTTTCTCGCTCTCTCCTGCTCCCGTTATCGTCTCTCCCCATGGATCGATTGCAGCGGAATAACCTGCGTATTTTGTTTCTCCCGCCATTCCGCAGCCGTTAACTGCAACGACAAAGCACTGGTTCTCTATGGCTCTCACCCGGTTCAGCACCTGCCAATGTCCTTTCCGAAGCAGCGGCCACTGGGCGGCTACAAACAGAACGTCCACGCCCCGAAGCGTAAGGGTCCGGATCAGTTCCGGAAAACGGATATCATAGCAGATAACCATCGCGCAGGCCACCCCGTCCAGTTCAAAGTTGACTGTATGATCCCCCAGCTCAAAGAAATCCTGTTCGCCCATCGGCGTAAAAAGATGGGTCTTATCATACTCTGCAATACAGCTTCCTTCACGGTTAAATATGTACGCCGTATTATATACGCCGTCCCCCTTTACGTTGGCTACGGAACCAGCCACAATATGAACCCCTAGTTCCTTTGCCAGAGAACCAATCCTCTTCTTTACCTGCACTCCGTCCCGGTCCGACAGGATCTCCAGGTTCTCCCTGGGGAAGAATCCCGTGTTCCACGTCTCCGGAAGGCAGATGACATCCGGCTTTTCGGCGGCCGCGCTCCGGATCAGTTCTTCCGCATGGGAAAAATTGTATTCCGGATCTGCAAGCCGCACATCCATCTGAACAATACTGACTTTCATCTCGTTTACCTCTCACTCCTCTATTTGCCATATCGTATGTAATATATGATATATGGTATATGGTATACCACTTAGAATAAGATAACACGATTGTGCATTATTGTCAAGCCTCTTCCCTTTTTCCTGTTCTTTTTAGGCAGTATTTACACGATAGCCAGATTCCGGTTTTCCAGACGGAAAAAACCGGTCGTTCTGTGTGTCAGATATGGCAGACCGGTTTTTAATGGTTTCGGCGGGATTTCATATAATTCTCGATGTTGTTGAACGTCTCCGTCATATGCTCTTCCATCGCGCGGACGGCTGCGCCGGCATCCCTGCTTTTCATGGCGTTTAGTATGTTCTGGTGTTCATCCATCGTCGTCAGCTTCCGCTCCTTCTTCTGCAGCGCCCGGATTCCGAAAAATGAAATAATATCATTAAAATTACTTAAAAGTCCCTGCAGGGTCCTGTTATGGCTCAGCTCATAAATCTTCTGGTGGAATTTGCGGTCCATTTCAATAAAGTCATACTCATCATAATGGTTCAGCATATCCCTCTGGCAGCAGACTATCTCTTCCAGCTCTTCCAGATCCGGAGCCGCCGCATTTTGCACTGCATCTTCGACTGCCAGCATCTCCAGCGATTTTCTGATTTTTAATACTTCCAGTACATATTCCAGATCAAATTCCCTCACCAGAGCGCCTTTGTAGGTCTCCACCACCAGCCATCCGTCATGCTCCAGCATCTGCATTGCCTCACGGATCGGCGTCCTGCTGATACCCATCTCCTCGGACAGCCTTCTCTCCGTCAGTACATCCCCCGGCACGTATTGGCCCTTCAATATTCCTCTTTTTATCTCATTGTACACCTGATATTTGTACGGCTGTGCTTTTTGTACCACATCTAATCTCCCAATCTTGTATTAATAAATTTATGTATATGCATTGTTACCACTGCATCACTCGAAGCCTTTTCTGCCCTTCATTCCTCCCGCTTCTTTTTGCAGTCTTTTCCTCCGGTACATCATCTGATCCGCCTTCATGAACGCGTCCTCAATCGTCAGGCAGGAGATGTTCCGGTCGAGGAACTCCCAGCCGGCGGCAAAATTAAAATGAAGCCCGGTCTCCTCCTCCTTTTTCTGCAGTAGACGGCCTGCTTCCCCCAGGCATTTCTTCAATTCTTTCTCGGAAATCTCCTCCGCCAGAATAGAAAATTCGTCGCCCCCGATTCGGAATATGGAGACGCGCCTGCCGGTAAATGCCTGTCTCAGGGCGTCCGCCGCCATTTTAAGAAAAATATCTCCCATATGATGTCCCCTGCTGTCATTGACCGTCTTCAGATTATTCAAGTCTATCATGATACAGCAAATCCGGCCCTCCCGCTGTTCCCGTTCATAGCGGTTGAGTAAATCCACATAAGCCGCCCGGTTCCCCAGTCCCGTCAGGGAGTCCGTATAGGCAATTTTGTAAATCTCCTTCTCATGCTCCAAAATCCTGTTCTGCTCGGTAATCCGGCGTGTTTTTATTATTGATTTGAGAAAAATGTTATAGCATGATAAGATGACACCCGAATAAACCAGGTATACAGGCCCATACTCCAGCCGCTCAATCATCGGTTTGGGATAAGCGGCTAAGAATACCAGTGAAAAATAGATCAGGCCCATTGAAAATGCCATCCCGTTCCACCCGACGTCAACCAGCTCAAGCAGTTCGTGATATCTCTCAAAATGCCTGTTCCCAAGCTTTATAACCATCAGATAGAGCCCCGCTGTGACTGCAATGCTGAGCACACTGCCTGCGTCTGATGTCAGCGTCCCGATGTAGCGGCCCGTGAAGCCAATGATTAGGGCCAGGGAATGCACAAAAAAGAACGTGACGCAAAACCGGCTGTCCCTGTGCTTTGAGACGCCGAGAAATAAGAAGAGGCCCGGGACTCCCACACACAGAACAGAGGCTACCGACGAAGCCATGCCGTAAAACCCGGCGGCAAGTGCATATACCAGGAACATAGCCGTGCATCCCCCATACATAAGGGTCTTATAAAACAGATTCTTTTTCCGCAGTGAAAATATCCTGGTACATATGGCAAGAGTAAATAAAATTACAATTACGTCATTCAGCAGTGAAATAAGCGGGTTCAAGCCGGTGCTCCTTTCAGACAATGCGGGCAGCAACTATTTTGTCCTTTGCCCATAGTATAACACGACTCTTTACAGGTTGTCATTTCTTTTTTCCCGGCGTCTTATCTCCTCACACGGACGCCTTGACCGCCATCCTGCCCAGTTCGCCCAATATTTCCTCCGCTTTTTCTATCATTGCCGTGCAATCCTTGTTTTTTGCTCTGCGATCCTGATAGATAAAGGTGGGGACTTCCCCTGTCCTGAAAACAAACGCTCCCTTGTACCGGTCGATCAGCCCAGGAATGCCCGTTGTGTCAATTCCGGCATTTTTATACATTCTCAGTGTAATCTCCTGACGGTTTATATTAACCTCCGTCACGCCTGCCTGATGGGCCATCGCTTTAATCTGCGCTACCAGGAGCAGATTTTCCACCGGTTTTGGTATATCGCCGAAACGGTCGATGAGTTCGTCCTGCATATCCATGTATTCTTCCTGGTTTTCAATGCCGGAAATCCGCTTGTAAATATCCAGCTTCTGGTATTCATTTTTGATATAGGATGCAGGAATATAGGCATCGATATCGCAGTCTACCACAGTCTCAAAGCCCTCGTCTTCCTTCTGCCCTTTAAGCGCCAGAACTGCTTCGTTCAGCAGCTTGCAGTAGAGGTCGTAGCCCACGGCCTCCATGTGGCCGTGCTGTTCCGCTCCCAGTATATTGCCTGCGCCGCGAAGCTCCAAATCGCGCATAGCAATCTTGATTCCGCTTCCCAGCTCCGTAAATTCCCGGATAGCCTGAAGTCTTTTTTCCGCCTCCTCCCGCAGCAGCTTATCGCGGCGGTACATTAAAAATGCATAGGAAGTCCTGTTGGAACGCCCAACGCGCCCCCTTATCTGGTAAAGCTGGGAAAGGCCCAGCCGGTCGGCATCATGTATGATAATCGTATTGGCATTCGGTATATCGAGGCCTGTTTCTATAATAGTCGTGGACACAAGCACATCTATGTCCCCATTGACGAAATCCAGCATGATTCTCTCCAGTTCATGTTCGTGCATCTGGCCGTGGGCAAATGTGACATTTGCCTCCGGTACGAGAGCCGCGACATGATTCGTGATCTCATCAATGTTATTAACCCGGTTATAGACATAGTACACCTGTCCGCCTCTGGCAAGTTCACGGTGAATGGCTTCCCTCACCATCTCGTCATTATACTCCATTACATAGGTCTGGATCGGAAGCCGGTCAACCGGAGGCTCCTCCAAAACACTCATGTCACGTATCCCGATCAGACTCATATGGAGCGTCCTTGGGATCGGCGTGGCCGTCAGTGTCAGAACGTCCACATTTTCCTTGAGCTGTTTGATTTTTTCTTTATGGGCAACACCAAAACGCTGTTCCTCGTCTATGATGAGAAGGCCGAGATTCTTAAACACCACGTCTTTTGAGAGAACACGGTGGGTTCCTATCAGCACATCGACAAAGCCTTTTTTCAAATCCTCCAGCGTCCGTTTCTGCTCCGTGGCCGTCCTGAAGCGCGACATCATATCAACCCGGACCGGAAAATCCTTCATGCGCTGCACAAAGGTGTTATAATGCTGCTGGGCAAGGATTGTCGTGGGCACCAGGTAAACCACCTGCTTTCCCTCCTGGATGGCCTTAAAAGCGGCTCTGAGGGCGATTTCAGTCTTTCCGTAGCCCACGTCGCCGCAGATCAGACGGTCCATAATCTTTTTGCTCTCCATATCCCTCTTTGTCGATTCAATGGCCTCCAGCTGGTCCTCCGTCTCTTCAAAGGGAAACATCTCCTCAAACTCGCTCTGCCATACCGTATCCGCCCCATACTGATAGCCTTCGCTCTCCTGTCTGGAGGCGTACAGCTCCACCAGCTCTTTGGCTATCTCTTTGACGGCCCCTCTTACCTTTGTCTTTGTCTTATTCCACTCTGTGCCGCCCAGTTTATTGAGCTTCGGCTGTTTTGCATCGGCTCCGGCATATTTCTGGATTCCTTCGAGCCTCGTCGCGGGAAGATAGAGGTTCCCTCCGTCCCGGTACTCGATTTTAATATAATCCTTGACGATTTTATCCTGTTCAATTTTTTCGATTCCGCGGTAAATCCCAAGTCCATGGCTTTCATGAACCACATAGTCTCCTACGGCCAGTTCCGAAAAGCTCTGAATCTTCTTCCCCTGATAGGCTGTCTTTTTTCTCTTCTTTTTCTGGCGCACACCGCCGAACATGTCTCCTTCGGTAATCACGACAAACTTGATCAGAGGATATTCAAACCCCCTGTGAAGATTCCCGTAGGTAACCATGATCTCTCCCGGCAGCACCTGGATCTGCCCTTCGTCCGGGCAGAAGGCCCTCAGATCATACTCCCGTAAATCGCCCGCCAGACGGCTGGCCCTGGTTCTGGAACCGGACAGCAGTACCACTCTGTATTTTTCTTTCTTCCATCTTGTCAGATCCTTGATTAAAAGCTCAAATCCGTTCTGATAGGAGTTAACGCTTTTCACCGTAAGGCCAAATTTCTTTTTCACGGAAATTCCGGGAAGTTTCTGCTCCAGTCCAAGCATCATCAGGGTCCTGTCCCCCGCAGCCATCGCCATGACCGCTTTGGCCGGGAACATAAAGTCCGCCTGTCCCGGAAGAAGATAGCCGTTTTCCAGCCTGTGAACCATGCTCTCCCGGAATTCTTCCTCAACCACCTCCGCTTTCTCGCGAAGGCGCAGAGGCTCATCCATGAAAACGGTCAGTCTGCCCTCCGGAAAATACCGCAGAAACGATACCGTCTCAGGGCAAAAATACCGGATGAAACTACCGAGACCATGAACCCTCCATCCCTCCTTAAGGCCTTCCGTCAGCTCGCTGATTACCGACTCAATCCGGCGGGCCTCCTCCGTCTTCATCTGCTCCCGCAGTGATTTGACGTATTTATTCTTTTCTTTTTCTATCTTCAGGATACCGGCCGCCGCCTCTTCTCTGGTAAGGACCAGTTCCGTCGCAGGATAGAGCAGGGCCTCGTCAAGCTGTTCCACCGATCTCTGGCTCTCCGGATCAAAGGTCCGGATGGAATCCACCTCATCCCCCCAAAGTTCGATTCGAAACGGTAGTTCTTCTGTCAGAGGATAGATGTCAATAATACCGCCTCTGACGGAAAACTGTCCCATTCCGTCTACCTGGGCAACCCTCTCGTATCCCATTCCGGTGAGGGATACCTTAAGCTTATCCACGTCCAGGGCCTCTCCGCTTCCAACCCTGAGACACTGCCGTTTCAGATTTTCCAGGGGAAGGAGGTGATCCATCAGGCCGTCGACCGTCGTTATGACAGCGCCCCCGCTCTCCTCCGCCAGATGCTTCATAACCTGCATCCTCTGTCTTGTCAGGAGGTTCCCATGGATATCAGAGCTGTAAAACAGCAGATCCCGGGCCGGATATAAATATACATCGGGAGAAAAACACCGGTAATCCTCGTAAAGCTCCCTGGCTCTCTGATCATCATAAGTCACAATCAGCTTCCATGGTATCTCCTTTGTCAGTTCCGATATCAGGTGCGCCTTCTGTGAATCCATGCATCCGCTCGCCAGCAGAGGTCCCTGTCCTCTCTCCAGCTCCCGGTTCATATCCCCAAATTCAATTAACTCTTCAAGTGGATTTGCAAAAATGCTTTCCATTTCATTCCCCGTTCTTTCTGAGTATAACTCTCTTTGTCTCCGCTTTTATACTTCGGTTTCCGGTTTTTCCGCCGTTTTTTTCACTGTCCTGGCCGCACCGTTAAAACGGTTCATTGCGGTATCAACTCCATCGTTCATCATCGCCACGGCTGCCGCAGCTCCATCCTTAAATGCCTGCTCCATCCGTTCTTTCTCTTCTTTAGAAAAATGTCCCAGAACATAATCCGCCAAATCCATCCTGGCCGGCTTCTCACCTACCCCGATCCGGATCCTGGGAAATTCCTGGGTTCCCAGATGGCTGATGATATTTTTTAAACCATTATGGCCGCCTGCGCTTCCTTTTAAACGGATGCGCAGCTGCCCTTCAGAAAGATTAATATCATCACAGAGAATAATAATGTTCTCCGGTTCTATTTTATAAAAATCCGCTATTTCCCGAATACTTTCCCCACTTAAGTTCATATACGTCTGCGGCTTTGCCAGAATCACTTTCTGGCCGCCAATATAACCTTTACCGTACAGCGCTTTATGCTTCTTCTCCGTCACCGTCGTTCCGGCCTTGTCCGCCAGAATATCGATGGCTTCAAAGCCTACATTATGTCTCGTCTTTTCATATTCCCTTGTTGGGGTTCCCAGTCCTGCGATCAGATACATATATTTCGCTCCTTATTATGTTCTATATTAATACATCTCCAAGTTCATACCAATTATTTCCGTGAATAATGCCGCACGAAAATTTTTTGTTCATAATCATGTCAAACCCTCTGCGCCTATAGCGGAGTATTTGACTTCAGAACGCCCGAAAAGCGCTAGATTTCCTGATAGGGGGCATCTAACGCTGGCTGGTTTACTCATTTTAACAGTTTGGAACCTTAATGTAAAGGGGGACGAGAGATTTATCATGATG
>OLQS01001866.1_pt1 | contig 11456 bp, 9 predicted proteins | sample 1672291 | NCBI WGS metagenome assembly OLQS01 (sample SAMEA3136668, study PRJEB25190) | human gut metagenome | biome: human gut; feature: human-associated habitat; material: faeces | place: Austria | collected 2013
TAAACCCTGAGACACAGTATGTATTAGATTATTTTAAATTGGAGGCCCCGCGTCTTGTAGAGAACGTCAAGACACAGGTCAAGGATATCGAGATCCGTAAGACAAAAGGCGTGTCCCGCGGAATTTCCTTAAAGAATGCATGGGGACTCATGCAGGAGAATAATGTCGTAACAATCCCGTGTGTCACGGAGGAAGGTCTTCTGGAGGGCGTGATCACCATCGGTGATATCACCAAGTCCTACATGAACTTATATGACAGCAGTATTATTTCAAAAGCGTGCACAAAATATGCCAACATTCTGGATACGCTGGAAGGCAGCATGGTAGTCGGTGACTCCGAGGCATACTTTGACCGCGGAAAAGTCCTGATCGCAGCTGCAAACCCGGATTTAATGGAGAATTATATCGAGAAGTATGATCTTGTCATTCTCGGAAACCGCTATGAGTCCCAGCTTTGCGCGATCGAGATGGAAGCGGGCTGTATTATCGTCTGCGAGGGCGCAGGCGTATCCCTCACGATCCGCAAGCTGGCACAGGAGCGCGGCTGCGCAGTCATCACCACACCGTATGACACGTACACGACGGCCCGTCTGATCAACCAGTCCATGCCGATCAGTTACTTTATGACAAAGGAGAATATCATAGACTTCTCTGAGGAAGATTATCTTGACGATATCCGTGAGATCATGGCAAGCAAGAGACACCGTGATTTCCCGGTTCTGGATTCCGACGGAAAGTACATCGGCATGATCTCCAGACGTAACCTCTTAGGAGCGAAAGGAAAGAGCATCATCCTTGTTGACCACAACGAGAAGAGCCAGGCCGTAGAGGGTATGGAGAACGCGGACATCCGTGAGATCATCGACCATCACCGTCTCGGCACTGTGGAGACCATGTCCCCGGTATTCTTCAGAAACCAGCCCCTCGGCTGCACCGCGACCATCATTTACCAGATGTATCAGGAGAATCACATGGAGATCGACAAGAAAACGGCCGGACTCTTATGCAGCGCGATCATCTCTGATACCCTGTTATTCCGTTCTCCGACCTGCACGCCGATCGATAAAGCAGCCGGGCTTGCACTTGCGCAGATCGCCGGACTTGACATCGAGAAGTATGCGATCGACATGTTCTCTGCGGGAAGCAACCTGAAGGGAAAATCTGACGGCGATATCTTCTATCAGGATTTCAAGCGTTTCACGGTTGGAAATTCCGTGTTCGGTATCGGTCAGATCACATCTTTAAACGCAGTAGAGCTCAAGGACTTAAAAAAGAGAATGTCCGAGTATACAGAAAAAGAGAGGGAGCAGCATGAGATCGACATGATGTTCTTTATGCTCACAAACATTCTGACAGAGTCCACAGATCTCATCTGCACCGGACAGGGCGCGGAGCAGCTGATCACGACCGCATTCCATGTACGGGATGAGGATGTGGAGAATGTGAGTGCACAGACCGGAATCGTGAAGCTTCCGGGCGTTGTTTCCAGAAAGAAGCAGCTCGCGCCGCAGATCATGATGGCATTACAGCAGTAATTTTTTGACGGCAGACACTGCAGGTGTGAGATGCCGGGAAGGTTACGATTGAAGAAAGGCAGGATCTGTAAAGATGGGAAAACGACAGTTTAAACCAGGAAATATGCTGTACCCGGTTCCGGCTGTCCTCGTGACGGTGGCTGACCGGGAAGGAAATTCGAATATTTTTACGGTGGCATGGGCGGGAACCATCTGTACGAATCCGCCGATGCTGTCCATCAGTGTCCGGCCGGAACGTCACTCCTACCATATGATGAAGGAGACCGGAGAGTTTGTCGTAAATCTGACGACGGAGTCCATGGCCTGGGCGACAGACTACTGCGGCGTGCGCTCCGGGCGCGACGTGGATAAGTGGAAAGCGACCGGGCTGACCCCGGAGAAGGCGAACGTGGTGGATGTACCGGTGATCAAAGAGAGTCCGGTGAACATTGAGTGCCGTATCGTGAAGGTGGAAGAGCTTGGCAGCCATCATATGTTTATCGCCGATGTCGTGGCGGTGGATGTGGACGAAGCGTACATGGATGAGAAGGACACCTTCCATCTTTCCATGGCGAAGCCGTTAGCCTATTCCCATGGAAGATATTATGGGATGGGCGAGGAGCTGGGAAGATTCGGGTACAGCGTGAGAAAGCAGGAAAAGGGTGCGAAGACTGGCAGGAAAACTTCAAAATCAGCGGAAAAAGCCGGAAGTACCGGGAAAGTTCGAAAGCCTGCAGACGTGAACGGCGGAAAGAAAGCAACTGCCCGGCCGGACAGCCAGAGTAAGGCGAAAGGTCAGAGTACAGGGATTCTGCGAAAAGAGAAGAAGAGACAGAAGTAGGCTGAGTAAGGTTTACAGAGACAGATAAAAGAGCGAGGCATAAGTAATGAAGAAAAAAAATATTCTGATGATCGGAATGCCGGCGTCCGGAAAGAGCACCATCGGCGTGCTGCTTGCGAAGCGTCTTGGATATTCCTTCGTGGATGTGGATCTTGTGATCCAGGAGAAGACCGGAAAGCTTTTGAAGGAGATCATCGCAGAAGAGGGCGATGACGGTTTCCTGCGTGTCGAGGAGCAGGCGAATCTGGATCTCGATGTAGAGAAGTCCGTGATCGCGCCGGGCGGAAGCGTGATCTATGAGGCGAAGGCCATGGAACACTATAAAGAGACCGCGACGATCGTTTATCTGAAACTTTGCTATGAGGATCTGGAATCACGTCTCGGAAACCTTGTGGACCGCGGTGTTGTCTTAAAGGACGGCATGACACTCAGGGATCTCTACAATGAGAGACTTCCGTACTACGAGAAATATGCGGACATCACACTGGATGAGACCGGAAAAGAGTTCGGTGAGCTGGTGGATGAGCTGAGAGCGTATTTTGAGAATTTAGAGAAATAAAATATCCCCGCCGCGTGAGAGAGAGGGGAGCGCGGCGGGGAACCCGGGCACGGGGACAGGATTGGAAAGACCCCGGTTCCGGTATTACAAAATTAAGTGAAATAGCATATCAAATATCTTTTCCGATACTCTTCATATATTCTTTGAAATCATCCCCAAATTTCAACTTCATACACTCGAGAACAAGCTTCACGCAGCGATCGTCACCGAGTCTGGCGTTGTTGAAGGTCAGGTCATAGTTGACCGGATTTGTCCAGTAGTTGCCTCCGGTGTAATACTTATAATAGTCCGCGCGGTACTTGTCCGTTTTCGTGATCAGATGGTGCGCTTCCTCGACGGTGATGTCATCCATGCGCTCCATGACGCGGCGCAGGGTATAGCTTCTCGGCGCTTCCACATAGATGCTGACAACGTTGTCATAGTCCTTAAGGATATAGTCAGCGCACTTGCCGACGATGACACAGGACTCCGACGCGGCAAGCTTCTCGATAATGATCTTCTGGTACTCGAAGAGCCGGTCATCTGAAGTAAATCTCGATAACTCACCGGTCGGTGAATGGCGTTTCGGCAGTGCCTGAAGCTGTTTTGTGATCAGACTGCCGTTTAAGGTCTCGTCGGCCTCTTTAAAGTAATGTTCCGGATAACCGCTGTACTGGGAAGCGAGCGTCAGGATACGGTTGTCATAGCTGTGGATATTCAGCTCATCTGCCAGCTTGGCGGCGATTGCACGTCCGCCTGAACCGAATCCTCTGGCAACTGTGATAACAAAGTTTTTCATACAAGATCTCCCGTCCTTTCCGTAAATTTGACACTAAAAACAGAATAAACTGTCCGGTGAAGCTGGTTGAAATAGGATTTCCGGCTTTCTAAGCGCTTATTTCGTAAAGCTGAGGGTGATCGTACCGTCCTCGTTGTATACAACAGCATCCTTATCCATGGTGATCGCATCGATGGCGGCAAGATACTCATCTTTTGACTTGAAATACGGTTTTGCTTCCGCGATGACTTTCTTTCCGAGAGCGGCATCGTCCGCAAGAAGTTTTGCGGCGGTGAGCACAAGGCATTCTGCCGGATAGAGACAGCCGAGCTTCTTATCCTGCACATAATAATCCTTGCCGTGTCCCGTACCGATGGAACCATTTGCGTGTGGGTGAACGACCGGCATGATGGCGGACACATCACCCATGTCTGTGCTGCCGGTTCCCCAGCCGCCCTCAACGACGCTGTCAGGGCCTGCAACAGTCTCCATAGCCTCTTTCATGACAGCGGCCATATTTTTATCGTTATTTAACGGGAAGTAGCCCGGATGGTCATCAAGCTCCACATTGCAGCCGATGGCGGCGGCGGAAGCGGCGAGCGCCTGATTTACTTTTGTATTGTATTTGCGGATCGCGTCGAAGGAAGCACCGCGCACATAGGATTCCACCTTCGCTGTCTCCGGGATCGCATTGACGGCGAGGCCGGCCTCTGTGATGATCGGGTGGAAGCGGATATGGTCATTGTCTGTGAAGGTCTCACGGAGAGCATTGACAGAGTTTAAAGCGCAGGTTGCGGCGTAGAGGGCGTTTCTGCCGTTCTCCGGAGCGCCGCCTGCATGGGCGGATACACCTTTAAAGGTGATATTCTTTGTGAGACAGCCGTTGCAGCCATCGCTGATGGAAAGTGCCTTTCCTTCCGAAAGCTTACCGGAATGGATCATCATCGCCATGTCGACGCCGTCGAAGTAGCCGCGGTGGATAAATTCAACTTTTCCGCCGAAATATTTGATGATACCCTGTTTTCTTAAGCTCTCGCGGTAACCGAGCTCAATGAGCTCCTCCGCCGGAACAGAGATGAAACGGATGGATCCGCAAAGGCCGTCGAGAGCGCCCGGTTCCTTTAAGGCAGCGGCAGTTCCGAGAAGAACGGCGCACTGGGCATGATGGCCGCAGGCGTGGACGTAATGGGTCTCCGGATCACAGCACGGGTGGTTTGCGACGATCAGGGAGTCCAGCTCGCCGAGGATCGCGATCTTCGGACCCGGCTTTCCGGTGTCGAGATCTGTGTAGAATCCCGGGATGTTGCCGGCCTTTGTAAGTGTGTAGCCAAGCTCCTCAAAATGCTGTTCCATGTAGGCGGAAGTCTTCCATTCGCGGTATCCCGTCTCCGGATGCGCCCAGATATGGTCAGCGGTGTCATAGATCAGTTTTTCGTATTTTTCAACGAGAGAAATTAATTTTTTAGAATCTACCATTGTGTATTACTCCTCCTAAATATAAAAATTGTAAGGATCAAGATATTTGTGAGATTTTATTCGTATAAGAAACATGCTACCATATGTCCGTCGCCGGTGTCCACAAGCTTTGGAATTTCTTTCTTACAGCGCTCCGTGCAGTGCGGGCAGCGGCCTGCGAGTGGGCAGCCAACCTGATCCCCGATGGGACTCGGGATGTCGCCGGTGAGGGGCAGACGTTCTTTTTTATCAAAGGGGCTTTCCGGCGGGATCGCGGAGAGAAGCGCCTTAGTGTACGGGTGCTTCGGATCTGCGTAGATTCCCTCCGAAGTGTAGAACTCCATGACACGTCCCAGATACATGATCATGATCCGGTCGCTGATGTATTTGATGATGCCGAGGTCATGGGAGATGAAAACATAAGTCAGGTTAAACTGCTTCTGCAGGCGGCGGAAGAGGTTGATGACCTGTGCCTGGATCGAAACGTCCAGTGCGGATACCGGCTCGTCGCAGACGATGATCTTCGGTTCCATGGAGAGGGCGCGGGCAATGTTCACACGCTGTCTCTGACCGCCGGAGAACTCGTGGGGATAGCGCTCCATGTGCTGGATGTCGAGACCGACCTCCTGAAGATACTCTAATGCTTTCTGGCGGCGCTCTCTTGCGGTGTCACCGATGTGGTGGACCTTCATCGCTTCCTCAATAGAGTAGGAAGCTGTTTTTCTCGGGTCCAGAGAGGAATACGGATCCTGAAAGATCATCTGGATGTCCCTGCGGGCTGCCTCGCGCTCGTAGACCGGCAGATTCCAGAGATCCTTGCCATTGTAGGTGATCGTTCCGGCGGACGGCTTGTGGAGCTTTACAAGACAGCGTCCAAGTGTGGATTTGCCGCATCCGGACTCACCGATGATGCCAAGGGTTTCACCCTCATAAATATCAAAAGAAACATCGCTCAATGCGTGGAGAAGCTTACTCTTTTCCCCTATTTTTTTTCCGCGGATCACGAAATCCTTACTGAGATGATCGACGCTCATGATTACATTTTTTTGCATGTCACATTCACTTCCCCTCGTGTTAATCTGTGCTCGCCGTCCTGTCTGTGGCATGCCACGAAATGTCCGGGAGCGACTTCCTTAAGCGGTGGTACCTGCTGTCTGCAGATCTCCGTCGCGTAAGGACAGCGGTTATAAAAGTTGCAGCAGTGGCCGGTAAGGCGGAGATCCGGCGGTGTGCCCGGGATCGTCTTTAAGTCCTCCTTTGTGGAGCTGCTGAGTTTCGGCATGGAGTCTAAAAGACCCCAGGTGTACGGGTGAAGCGGCTCTTTGTAGAGCGTCTTTGTATCCGCGTATTCTACGGTATTTCCTGCATACATGACCATGACGGTGTCGCACATCTCCCAGACAACGCCAAGGTTGTGGGTGATGAGTAAGATCGCTGTGTTGAGCTTCTTCTGGAGATCCTTTAAAAGCTCAAGAACCTGTGCCTGTACGGTCACATCGAGGGCGGTCGTCGGCTCATCGGCGATGATGAGCTTCGGATGTCCGCAGACAGCCATGGCGATGATGACACGCTGGCACATACCGCCGGAAAGCTCATGTGGATACGCGTCCATTCGTTTCTCTGCTTCCGGGATGCCGACAAGCTTTAAGGCTTCAACGGCTTTGTCCCAGGCATCTTTTTTGCTGATCTTTTCATGCTCTCTGATCATTTCCACCATCTGGTGGCCGATCTTGAATACCGGATCAAGGGAAGTCATCGGGTTCTGGAAGATCATGCAGCACTCATCGCCGCGGAACTTTTCCATCTGCGCCTCGGAGAGATTCCGGATGTCCACACCGTCAAAGATGATGGAGCCGTCCACGATCTTTCCGGTCTTTGCCGGCATGAGCCGCATCACGGAAGCGCTTGTGACGCTCTTTCCGGAACCGGATTCACCGACGATCCCCATGGTCGTGCCCTGACGCAGGCTGAAGCTTACACCATCGACAGCCTTGGAAACACCGCTTGCCTGATAGAAATATGTTTTTAATCCATTTACTTTTAAGATAACATCGTTTTCACTCATAACCTGCACCTCCTACTGTTTCATTTTCGGATCCATGACATCACGGATACCATCGCCCAACAGGTTGAAACCGATAACGGTCACGAGGATAAACGCGCCTGCGGTTCCCGCAACGTGCGGGGCGGTTGTCAGACAGTCACGGCCGACACGGAGAATGCTGCCCCAGGAGGCGGTCGGAAGCGCGATGCCGAGTCCTAAGAAGCTTAAGGATGCCTCGGAGATGATGGCGCTTGCGATACGGAGTGTCGCGTAAACGATGATCTGGGATACACAGTTCGGCAAAATATGTAAGAACAGGAGTCTTACCGGGGAAACACCGACAACGCGGCAGGCGTTGCAGTATTCTTCTTCCTTTACGATCAGTACCTGGCCTCTTGTGACACGGGCAAATCCCGGCACGCTTGCGATGCCGATGGCCAGAATGACGTTCATGACGCCGTTTCCTAAAACTGTGATCAGGATCATGGCTAACAGGATGAACGGGAAGGAGAACATGCCGTCCATGATCCGCATGAACACCGCGTCGATCCATCCGCCGAAATATCCGGCGGCAAGTCCGATAAGGACACCGATGATCGCGCCGACGATGGTGGCACCTACGGCAACGATCATGGAAATACGGGAGCCGTAGATGATACGGGACAGGATATCACGGCCAAGGTCATCTGTGCCGAAGAGATGTCCGGGAGTGCCGATTCCCTTAAACGGCAGGACCGGGTTGATCGCATTCGGGTCATATGGCGCGATGAGCGGGGCAAATACAGCGATGACTACCATAAAAGCCACGATGAAGAAGCCGACGAGGGCTGTTTTGTTTCTCGCTAATTTATGCCAGGCATTGTTTGCGTTCCGCTCTTTTACGAGCATTGCGATATTGGCATCCATTCCAAGCGCCTCACCGGAAACAATGGAGGACGCAGCAGCAGGTTTTTTCTTTTTTGATAATGTCATGACTCATCACCCCTTTTCCAGTTTAACTTTCGGATTCAGAATCGCATAGGCGATATCGACCAGCATGTTGCAGAAGACGAACATGATCGCGGAGAACAGAACAGCACCCTGGATCAGGGAATAATCGCGGTTGTTGATCGCGGTGTTGATCATGGTTCCCATACCCGGCCAGGAGAAGATTCCCTCGGTGATGATGGCACCGGTGAAGGTTCCGGCGATCTGAAGACCTAAAACTGTGATGAGCGGCGGGAGAGCATTCTTTAATCCATGGATCAGGATGACTTTGAGTTTTTTGATTCCACGGGCTCTGAGACATCGGATGTAGTCGCTGCTCATGATATCGATCATGCTGGAACGCATGGTTCTCGCAAAGGTTGCCATCGGGATCGTCGCGAGACAGAAGCCGGGAAGGATCATATGGCTCACAACATCGCCGAAGCCTTTGGAGAGATCGCCCATACCCATAACAGGCAGAAGATTCATTTTAACGGAAAACTGAAGAACCAGCATGAGTGCCAGCCAGAAGATCGGCATGGACACACCTACGAGCGTGATGACCATGACAATGTAATCGAAGATCGTATTCTGCTTTAACGCAGCAATGATACCGACGCTGGTTCCGATGATGAAAGCGAAGAGAAGTGCTGTCAGCGTCAGGGTCAATGTGTTTGGAATTCTGGAAGTGATGAGTGGAAGAACGTCCTGACGGTAGCTGTAGGAGTAACCAAAGTCACCGTGGACAAGTCCGCCAAGGTAGAGGGCGTACTGTTCAGGGAGCGATTTGTCGAGGTTCATCTCGGCTCTCAAAGCTTCGATGTCCTCCGCATTTGCCTCGATACCTAAGATCGCCACTGCCGGATCGCCCGGAAGCATTCGTGTGAGGCAGAAGGTAAGTGTGACGACGACCAGAAGTGTGGGGATCGTCTGCAATAATCGTTTTATGATGATCTTTCCCATATAAATCCAATCCTTTCATAGCTGTCCTGTTCTCTTCACCGGGAAGAATGTGAAGAGAATGGAACAGTTAAATCTCTCAGTCTGTCTACAGAAAAAGGGAAACAAACTTAAGATTTGCCTCCCCCTTTCAATGTCTGAAATCCAGCTGCTTCGTGCCTTTAGCACTCCCGCAGCGACCGCCGGTTTTCGGAATCCGGGCTATCACCCTGCTTACTCAAACCGTTTTGGTCGTCAAATTCTATTTTTCAACCCAGATATTGTTGAATGGTGTTGCGACTAACATCTGGTTGTCAGCACGGAGAACCGCGTCATGTACCTTCGGGGATACTGCCCAGTTCCGGCACTCATATGCGTAGTAGATACCGGTATATTCGTTCATAACCTTCTCAATGACTTTCTTATAGGACTCCGCGCGCTTTGCGTTGTCTGTGGAGCCAAAGCCTTCATTTAAGAGTTCATCCATCTCCGGATCGTTGTAGCCGCCTGCGTTGGAGGAGGCGTGAAGTGTCTGGGAGCTGAAGAACTTTCCGAGGAAACCGTAAGGATCCGGATCGCTGTTCCAGCTTACACCGTAGCTGTTTACAACATCGGACTGCCAGGAATCAACAACCGCTGCGGACCAGTCGGCCATGGTGGAAGACTTGATATCAAGTGTTACACCGATCTGGCTCCAGTAGTACTGTAACATCTGTGCCATTTTCTCGCGATAGGTAGTGGAACCAATGTAAAGGCTCATGGTAAAGCCGTCCGGGTAGCCTGCTTCCGCGAGGAGCTTCTTTGCACCTTCCGGATCGTAGGATGGTACAAGATCATTGTATGCAGTGTCATAAGCGAAGGAGTATACCGGAAGCGGCTGATAAGCTCTTGTGCCTTCTCCGTACTGATAGATACCGGCTACCATGGAGTCAATATCGACAGCCATTGTGAGTGCTTTTCTGACATCAGCGTTTGCGGTCGGTCCGTTCTGCATATTGAAGCGGACATAGGTGACAGCGGAACTCGGGGCCTGAAGTAAGAGGTCCGCATCCTGCGCACGCTTGATAGCTTCACCCTGAAGATACATCGCAATGTCGACCTCACCGGTCTGGACTGCGTTGATCGCCTGATTGGAATCGGAGATGATTCGGAACTCAATACCGTCTACGTTCGGCTCTGTGCCCCAGTAATTCTCATTTTTCTTTAATGTGACTTTTTCATCGGTTACAATTTCTTCCAGTGTGAAAGCACCTGTGCCGACGATGTGGGAACCGAAGTCTTCTCCCCAGCCTTCAACTTCCTCTTTCGGGAGGATCGCGTTTCCGATACCGGCTAACTGGGAGATAAACGGTCCTGCAACGGATTTCATATGGATAACGACCTGTGTCGGGCTTGTAGCTTCGCAGTAATCGAAGAAATCACGGCAGATACGGTCTGTGGTACTCTCCTCTTTACTTCGTTCAAGAGAGTATACAACATCATCCGCGGTCATCTTTCTTCCGTCCTGGAATTTACCTTTCTGGAAGTATACATCATCACGGAGGTTGATGGTGTAGGTCAGGCCGTCATCACTGACAGTGTAATCAGTTGCCAGACTCGGGATCACCTCTTTGTAATCCTTATCCCAGACAAACAGGGTATCGAGAACATTGTACATAATGTGGTTCTCGTACATGGTTGAGTAGGCTTTCGGATCAAGGGTGCGTGGGGATGAAGGCATTGACACAACAAGCGTTCCGCCTTTCACTGCTTCGCCGTCGCTTGAGCCGACCGCGATACCGCCGCCGAGTGTCTGATCCGTGGACTTTGCGTCCGGGGATACCGCATTGGAGGAAGCCGCTGCTGTTTCAGCGGTGGAACCTGCTGCTGTTGTTGAGGATGTCTGGGAACCGCCGCATCCCGTCAGGGAAGATGCTGCCATAACGGCTGCAGCTGCAAGTGCAATAAGTCGTCTCTTCTTCATAAATGAATCTCTCCTCTCTTTTTCCTTTTACGAACGATCCGGGTGGGGAATCTCCGGTGCCGGTGGGTATCCGGCAGTCGCTTCCGGAGAACCGGAGAAACTGCTCAATAATCTTACAGTTAAGTCCGGGTAAAAAAGAAAGGCGCACTTTTGTCAGAAGTTATCGCCTTTGATAGTTGGAATGGATCGTTAATAAAATTATGTGCTTAAGAATAAAACCATTACTTTAAAAAGTCAAGTATTTTTTTGGATTCACTTTATTTAATTCGGCACAATAATCAAAAAATAAGAATTATGTAACTTTTGTTTCTACAGCTGCTGCCGAAAGCTATCCTAAATCACCTTTAACGTTGGCTTTCGGCTCAGGGAATCCGCAAAAGAGGAGGTAAATCCTCTGCTCTCCGGAGGGTTCGCATTT
>OLQS01001870.1_pt1 | contig 11437 bp, 8 predicted proteins | sample 1672291 | NCBI WGS metagenome assembly OLQS01 (sample SAMEA3136668, study PRJEB25190) | human gut metagenome | biome: human gut; feature: human-associated habitat; material: faeces | place: Austria | collected 2013
TTAAAAGAGCGGTGGAATTTACTTTTGCACTGGAATTTACTTTTTCAAGTCAGCGCAAAAGTATATGTTTCCAATTACCATTTTTGCAACATTCTTTTTCATTCAAGTCGAACGTCCGTGAGACTTGGCGCGTGATTCTGATCAGCGAAGCTGACTTATTTCTATCAGAATCACTGCGCATCCTCGCGGAGCGTTTCCCGGCTGCTCTTAGATCCCATGCACCGCGTCACACATAGACTTCACATACTCCTTCACATACGGAACCGCATCTTTTCCATACGTTCCGCAGAGCTTCACGATCGCAGAACCAACGATAGCACCGTCGGAAAGTCCTGCCATCTTCTTTGCCTGCTCCGGTGTGGAGATTCCGAAGCCGACCGCACATGGGATATCTTTCGCCTTTTTCACGAGCTTCACCATCGCGCCGATATCCGTTGTGATCTCGCTTCTCGTTCCGGTGACGCCGAGTGAGGATACGCAGTATACAAAGCCGGATGCCTCTTTCGCGATCATGCTGATTCTCTCATGGGAGGTCGGGGCAATGAGGGAGATCATGTCCATGTTATACTTCTTGCACACAACATCGAACTCCTCTTTCTCCTCATACGGCACATCCGGCAGGATCAATCCGTCCATGCCAAGCTCGGACGCCTTCTTGACGAAACGCTCAGTTCCGTAGGAAAAGACAACATTCGCGTAGGTCATGAAAACCATCGGAATTTGTGTATTTTTCCGAATTTTTTCAACCATTGCAAAAATTTTGTCGGTGGTCACGCCGCCGGACAGAGCGCGGATATTGGCCGCCTGGATCACCGGTCCCTCTGCCGTCGGATCGGAGAACGGGATACCAAGCTCGATGAGGTTTGCGCCTGCCTCCTCCATTGCGTATACAAGCTGCTCCGTGACCTCTAAGGACGGGTCACCGCAGGTGATAAACGGGATAAATGCCTTTCCATTTCCGCCTTTGAAGGCGTTTGCGATCTTACTCATGAATATCCTCCCCTCTGTATCTTGCGATTGCTGCACAGTCCTTGTCTCCTCTTCCGGAAACATTGACAACAATGATCTTATCCTTGCCCATCGTCGGCGCGAGCTTCATTGCGTATGCGATGGCATGGGCACTCTCAATCGCCGGGATGATTCCCTCGATTCTGGAGAGATACTCGAATGCATCGACCGCCTCGTCATCGGTGATCGCCACATACTGGGCCCGTCCTGTATCGTAAAGATTTGCGTGTTCCGGTCCGATTCCCGGATAGTCAAGACCTGCGGAGATGGAGTATACCGGGGCGATCTGGCCGTATTCATCCTGGCAGAAATAGGACTTCATGCCATGGAAAATTCCGAGACGTCCTGTTGCGATGGTCGCCGCTGTCTCTGCCGTGTTCACGCCGCGTCCTGCCGCCTCGCAGCCGATAAGCTGAACGTCCTTATCCTCGATGAAGTTATAGAACGCGCCGATAGCGTTGGATCCGCCGCCGACACAGGCAAGAACTGCGTCCGGAAGACGTCCTTCTTTCTCTAACATCTGCTCCTTGATCTCCTTGGAGATAACTGCCTGGAAATCACGGACGATGGTCGGGAACGGATGCGGTCCCATGCAGGAGCCGAGAACATAGTGGGTGTCCTCGATCCGATTTGTCCACTCTCTCATTGCCTCGGAAACGGCATCCTTCAGGGTGCCTGTTCCTGTTGTCACCTCATGGACCTTCGCGCCGAGAAGGCGCATCTTGTATACATTTAATGCCTGACGCTTCGTGTCCTCGATTCCCATGTAGATCTCGCATTCCATGCCGAAGAGCGCTGCCGCCGTCGCTGTCGCTACGCCGTGCTGGCCTGCGCCTGTCTCGGCGATGACACGGGTCTTTCCCATCTTCTTCGCGAGAAGCATCTGACCGAGCACGTTGTTGATCTTATGGGCGCCGGTATGGTTCAAATCCTCTCTCTTTAAGTAGATTTTCGCTCCGCCGAGATCCTTTGTCATGTGCTCCGCGTAGTAGAGTCTTGACGGTCTGCCCGCGTATTCATTTAAAAGTGTTGTGAGTTCTTTCTGGAATTCCGGGTCATTTTTGTAATGGTTGTATGCCTCTTCGAGTTCCAGTACCGCATTCATAAGCGTCTCAGGAATGTACTGACCGCCATGCGCGCCAAATCTGCCTTTTGACATATTTTTTTCCTCCTCGTATAAACTGGTATATCATCGGTAACTGCTCGATCTCCGCATGATCGCGGGCTATTTTGCTTTATAAGTTCTCCCGGCAACAGGAGTTTCTGAACAGTTACTGTAATTTGCAATCTGCTGCAGGTAAAATTTTTACTATTATCTGCTCTTTATCTGCTGTAAAACTCTCTTACCAGCGGATAAATGTTCTTATATTTCTGATAGATCCCGTGATACTTCTCTGAGACTGCCGGATCCGGCTCCACCGTATCACAGTGTCCCTGGCTCTCCAGTGTCTCGATAAAGGACTTGTAATCCGGGATCACGCCCTCCGCCACAAACACCGCCGAGGCGATGGCCAGTGCCGGTAAAAGGTCCGGATCCTTGTATACAAAGATCTTCTGTCCCATGACATTGCTTAAGATCTGGCACCATCGCCGCTCCCTCGCTCCACCGCCGATCAGCGTGATCTTTGACGCCGGATGGTCGAACAGTTCCAGACCCTGACGGATGGAAAATGCCACGCCCTCGAGGACACTCTGTGCCATATCTGCCGCCGTGGTCTCCTGAGATAACCCCAGAAAGCTTCCCCGGACGCTGCTGTCCATGATCGGAAACCGCTCGCCTGTCACATAGGGAAGAAAGAACAGTCCGTGACTTCCGGGTTCCGCTTTCTCAAGAAGCTCTGAGATATATTCAAAATCCGGTGCGCCATCCGGATCTCTGGAAAAGATCTTCGCGATCAGGCGGTGGACATTTCCGCCGTTTAGGAACGGGACTACATTGATGAGCAGGTCCTTCTGCATCGCCGCCAGATTGAATCCGCCGCCTTCACTTTCCATCCTTCTGTTGGATACGGCTGCCACCCAGCCGGAGGTTCCGAGGTTGATGTTGTACTCCCCCGGTGCCAGGATGCCGCTGGCAAGTGTCGTCGCTCCCGCATCCCCGGTTCCGGCATAGACCTTTGTTCCTGCCGGATAACCACTCTCCGTCGCTCCGGTCTCCGTGACCGTGCCGACATACTCATGGGCGTAAAAAAGTTTTGGGAACTTCTTAATATCGACTCCCGCCGCTCCAATCAGCTCCTCCGACCAGATCTTCTTGTCCAGATCCATGGCCCCCGCCGTGGAGCAGGCGGTCATGTCTCCGGCGAACACACTGGTAAGCCTACCTATTATATAGTCCTTTGAGCTGATCAGAAAACAGGCAGTTCTTGCATAGATATCCGGCTCATTTTCCTTCAGCCACAAGATCTTCGCCAACGGCATCGATCCGTCAAAATGGTTTCCCGTGATCTCTGCGATATACGCGTCCCCAAGGGGTACTACATTCCGTCTTGCCGCCTCTCTTATGATCGCCCGCGCCTGCTCATCCGCCCGACCGTCGGAATAAAGGATCGCATTCCGGAGTGCTTTTCCTTCTGCCCCAACCGAGATCACATCCTGCATCTGTCCAGAGAAGATGATGGCCCCAATCTCTGCCGCCGGTATGATCTCAAGCATTTCTTTCGACAGGCTGCAGAATGCCCCGTACCATTCGTCCGGATCCTGTTCCTTAAAGTTTCCCGCCTCAATGATGTGGATCACCAGGCTTCCGGTAAAGACCGGTTCTCCGTTTTCGTTCACGACCACTGCCTTGACGGCTGTCGTTCCGATATCAAAGGTTGCTGCTAACATCTATTCCCTCCCCGTTTTGTACCGTTACACAGTACTGGGGATTTTGCCAATCCTTCGCATCCTAAATTGGTAAAATCCACTCTCTCAATGTTATTTTACGGTATTTTCGGTACCAAAAATCCCTACCGTGAACTATGACCCGCGCCGAGTTTTTGGAGCACAACTGCGAGAATGATGATTCCGCCGGTGATAATGTTCTGCATGAAGCTCGGCATCTGAAGGATCGTAAGTCCGTTCGCCAGAACCGCCAGAATGATGGTTCCGACTAAGGTTCCGATCACACAGGGAACACCGCTCTTTGAAACGGTGCATCCGATAAATACCGCTGCGTAGGACTGTAAGAAATATCCCTGCCCCGCTGTGGTATTCGCAGAACCTACACGGGATGCCACGAGAGCGCCTGCAAGACCTGCCATTGCCGCGCTGAGCGCAAAAGCGAGAATTCGGTAACGGAAGATCCGGATGCCTGCCGTCTCTGCCGCCTCTTTACTTCCACCGATGGCATAAAGCTTTCTTCCGGCTGACATATGATTCATAAACATGTGGAATACGATGTAAAGCATTGCCGCCACGATGGTGATAAACGGAATGCCTGCGATTTTTAAGATCCCTGGAATCGTAAACGCCTTCGGAATCCCGTTAAATACAGTCGTGCCTCCGGTAAGTCCGTAAATCACGCCGTCCAGTACGGTTCCCATGCCAAGTGTTGTAATAAAGGAAAGGATCCCGAACTTTGCTACGATCACTCCGTTCACGCAGCCGACGATCAGACCGGCCACTACCGCTGCCAGAAAGCAGACCGGGATCGGAACGCCCTGAATCGATAAAAGCGCCGCGACCACGCCACCAAGGCTCACGATATTTCCGATGGAAAGATCGAATTCATTGATGGTCATGACAAATGTCGCTCCTAAAGCGACCATGGCAAGCGGCGCTGCCTGACGCGTTATATTAAGGAAGTTTTTCAGTGTAAAAAACGACACAGGTCTCAGGAGTCCGAAAATTCCGATGATGACAACCAATGCCGCCACCGTCCCGTAATTCTTTAATGTTTTTCCTTTCATCTGTCGCTTTCCTCTCTCTCCGCCTCATAACAGCACGCCAGCACGTCCGTCGGTTTCAGGTCTTTATTCTCAAATGTCTTTCGTACTCTTCCGTATGCCATAACGGCAACCTCATCGGCAACCTCTAAAAGTTCCGTGAGATCGGATGACACATAAAGGACGGCTTTGTCCTTTTTTGCCTCTTCCTTCAGAAGCCTGTGGATCTCCTGTCGTGTTGCCACATCCACCGCCTGAGTCGGCTCATCACAAAGCCAGATCGACGGCTCCGTAAGGAGTGCCTTCGCGAAAACGACTTTCTGCTGATTTCCGCCGGAAAGCTCTTTCGCAGGCTGGCTGGTGCCGATGCACTTGATCTTTAACACCTTGATCATGTCCGCCGCCTTTTTGCATGCCGCCCGTTTCTGGAACCAGCCGCCTTTCGTGTAGCGGTCGATGGAAGAAAGCATCATATTCTCCTCGACGGAAAACGCGGGGATCATGGCTTTTCCTCTCCGGTCCTCACAGATAAACGCCATTCCCTGGCGGATGGATTCCGACGGGGTAGGACGGGTTGTGGTCTTTCCGTCTATCGTGACCTCACCGCCTGCCAGCTTTCTCGTTCCGTAGATGCATTCCAGGAATTCTGTCCGCCCGCTTCCGCATAGGCCAAACATTCCGGTGATCTGACCGGACTTTACGTTCAGGTCGACGCCGCGGACGATTCCGTCTTTGGAGCGGATCCCATGGACTTCCAGAGCCGTTCCTCCCTGAAGCTTCGACTCGGCATCCTTTCCCGTTTCCGCATCTTCAACGCCAGACGCAGCCTCATTTCCGCTCATCAGCCGCACCAGCTCTTTTCTGCTGGTTCCTGCCGTATCCACTGTGGACACCAGCGTTCCGTTTCTCAAGACCGTGACCCGGTCTGTCAGCTCCATGATCTCTTCCAACCGGTGTGTCACATAAAGGACCGAAGTCCCCTTTGCCTTTAAGTTTCTCACAATAGAGAACAGCAGGTTCGTCTCCTTATCGGAGAGTGATGCCGTCGGCTCATCAAGGATCAACAGCTTGCAGTCGCTCATCATCGCCCGGACGATCTCCACACATTTTTTCTGTGCCGGGGTCATCATGGACACCGGTCTCTTAAGATCAAGATGGATCCCAAGCTCCGCCGCCTTTGCTTCGGTTTCCCGTTCCATCTCTTTCCATTGGATCAGCCCGCCTTTTACCGGATAGGGTCTTCCGAGACAGATATTTTCCATTCCCGTAAATGCCGGGATCAAGACGTTGTCCTGAAAGATAATGTTGATCCCCAGCTTCCGGCTCTCTTCCGGTCGGATCACCTCCGGAAGATCTTTTCCGTTCCACAGGATGTTTCCGACATCTCTCTTATAGATACCGCCGAGGATTTTGATGAACGTGGATTTTCCGGCTCCGTTCTCACCGATGAGGCCATGGACCTCCCCCTCACCGAGAGAGAAGTCCAGACCTTTTAATGCGTACACACCGTTAAATTTTTTATCTACGCTCTTTACGTCCAGCAACATCCTGTATTACCTGCCTTAATTTTTGTTTCTATTCTCCGTTTTATGCCTGTTCAGCGTTTTTAGTATCAAGCCCGTTGAAACAGCGCTTCTAAAATTTTTCGGCATTTTTATCCGGATTCATTTGCTTACTGTGCATTCTCCTGTGTGATCAGCTCCGCCGGTGCGTACATCTCACCTTTTTCGATCTCTTCACCGTCAAAGTACTTCTCCATCTGCTCACAAACGATATCTGCCATTCCTTCAAAATTCTGTTTTACTGTCGCCTTTAAGTTTGTTCCATCCTTGATCATCTCGACTGCCTGCTCGTTTCCGTCAACGCCTGTGACGATGACCTCGTCGCATCCTGCTTCCTGAAGTGCCTTTGCAGCGCCGATAGCCGGTTCATCCCATGCGGCAAATACAGCTGTGATGGAATCCTTTTCCGGGTTTGCCGTTAAGAGATTTGCTACGATGTCCTGCGCGTCGTTGATCGGCTGCTCTGCCGGAACGTGCTGCTCTGTGATCAGCTTGATATCCGGATATTCTTTTATGATGTCATCGAATGCCTCGCAGCGCTTTACAACACCCGGATGTGGTCTGTGGGTCAGGGCGATCACGGTTCCCTTTCCACCCATCAGATCGTCAAATAAATATCTCACAATAAGCTCACCCATCTGGTAATTGTCGCTTGTCGCATTGATCTGCATTCCATCGATAAATCCACTGTCGCATCCGAATACCGGGATGTCCGCGTCAAAAGCGTCCTGAAGCTGGTTTGCTACCTGGTTCGGGTCAGCGCTCACAAGGACGATCCCATCGGTTCCGGAAGAAACAACATCCTCGATCCGGCTCGCAAGCTCCGCAAAATCGTTTGCCGTATCGATCACAAATACCTCCGCGCCCTCAGCTTCCAGATCTTCCTTAATATAGCCTGCCATCTGGTTTGTCGTGACAGACGTGAGATACGGGGTCATAACGGAGATCTTCTTTCCGGCAAGCGCGCCGCCCTCTGTCTTTTCCGCCTCGGTTCCGGTCCCGGAAGCCGCCTCTGTGGCTGCGGCTTCTGTTGGCGCTGCCGTCACTGCCGTCTTCTCGTCCGCCTCTGTGGAGCATCCGGTAAGCAGAATTCCTGCAAGAGCTGCGACTGCAGCAAGGCTCATGATGGTTTTCATTTTTCTCATAATCATTTCCTCCTCGTTTTTGTCGACTGCCTCTTGCGGGAATCAGTAAGGGGTAAAGCAGCACGTTGAAAATAAGTAAAAAAGAATGTGCCTTGGCACATTCTCGCGCCTCGCGCGGTCGCTTGCGACAATCTACATCTTCGCGCGAGTGCGCATCTTTGGCACGTTAGTGCCTTTTTATGGAACAGGGAATTTCTCGAAATTTCTTGTTCCATAAAAAATCCCGCATCTACTGGATTTTTCATCCAATAGATACGGGATCACTAATTTTACGCTGCAGCTTTTCCAAAAATCACATGCTGATACCGGATCAGAACGGATAACAGGATCTGTCCAAGAATACCGATAGCCAGGATCTCTCCGATTCCGACTGTGATCGTGGAAAACCAGATCATGTCCTCAGAACCGTATGCGAAGCGGAGCACCCACGGAACAATGATCATGTTCGCGAGGATCGGCGGAACAGATACCAGATAACGGTTTTTCCGAAGCAGGTAAGAACCTACCGCACCGATCAGGGTCGCAATACTTCCAAAGATCACATCGAGAGCCGCCGCACCGCCAAGGAAGTTGGCCAGCAGGCATCCGATAAAGAGTCCCGGAATTGCTGCCGGGGTAAAGTACGGAAGTACGCAGAGAAGCTCAGAGATCCGAAACTGGATCGGTCCAAAGCTGATCGGCAGGAACACCATCGTCAGCACCACATAGATCGCCGCGATAGCCGCCCCGTATACAAGTGTCAGTACCGGGCTGTTTGTTGCGTTGTTTTTCATATTCAGTTTCTCCTTTAGTTTTGTTTTACGAGTGGAAGGTCACGAACACTCGATTCATTTTCGCGCTGCAATGAGTCAAGTGGCCATGCTTACATGGACATTTGACGAATGCCGCGGAGGCATATACCGGAAGGTATATGGCCTACGCCGGGAATCGGCGGAAAAGCCGCTTAAGACCTTATTTTTATGGGCTTTTCAACGGGCATGAGTATAACATATTGGAGGACGGTTTTCAAGGGCTTGTCCGAAAAATGTTCGGAGCATACCCACATTTACCCATATTTGCAGTGCCGTTTATACAACTTTTCCTATAATACAGCAAAAGTTTTTGGGGTTGTTATTCCTTCTGAATCATAGTAATCTGTAGATATCTTATGAAGAGAACTGCATTTGTCGGTTTGCAGGTCAGGAGGAAAATATGTCAGATATCAGAATACAAAAATACAAAAATCCCATTATTTCCGGTTACAATCCAGATCCGTCGATTTGCAGAGTCGGGGATGATTTTTATCTTGTAAATTCAACTTTTGAATTCTATCCCGGAGTGCCGGTTTACCACAGTAAGAATCTTGTGAACTGGGAACTGATCAATTACTGTCTGAGAGATAAAGAGCAGCTTTATCTGGACGGTGTTCGGCCGTCAGGCGGAATTTATGCGCCGATGCTCTGTTACCATAACGGTGAGTTTTTTATGACCACTACCAATGTGTCACATAAGGGACATTTGATTGTACATACCAGCGATATTTATGGGAAATGGTCAAAGCCGGTATGGATTGATCAGGGAGGGATTGATCCTACTTTGCTGTTTGATGGTGAAGATGTTTACTTCGCCTCTACTTCCAGAGATAAAGATGACAGGGATGGAATTTTTATGTGTAAAATCAATCCATACACAGGAGAAAAGCTGTCCGAAAGTGTATGTATCAGTCATGGATGCGGCGGAATCTGTCCGGAGGGACCTCATATTTACAAGCTGAATGGAAAATATTATTTGCTTCTTGCAGAGGGTGGCACAGAATATGGACATATGGTTACCATGCAAAGAGCAGATTCTCCATTTGGACCGTATGAGGCGTGTCCCCATAATCCGATTCTCAGTCACCGGGATAATCCGGATGGCTCTATTTCCTGCACTGGACATGCTGATCTGGAAGTAGATCAGAATGGAAACTGGTGGCTGGTTTGTCTGGGAATTCGGCCTTCTTGCACTCCGCAGCGAGGTCTGAAACTTCATCATCTTGGAAGAGAGACATTTTTAAGCCCTGTAAAATGGGATGAAGAGGGTTGGCCGGTTGTTGGAAACGATGGCAGAATCGCTTTGGAAATGGAGGGACCACTTCCAGGCGACCAGGTGCAGCCGATATGCCGGGATTTTACAGATGATTTTTCGGAAGAGAAATTCAGCCTGCATTATAACTGGGTTCGAACTCCGCATATGGAAAATTATGTGCGTGATACCGCTGCCAGACAGCTTATTTTGAAAGGAACAAGCATAACTTTAAATGACACGGATACCCCGACATGGGTCGGAATCAGGCAGAAGGAATTTGATGTTGAGGCAGATGTTGTGGTGAGTCTGAAAGAAAATTTTTCAGATTCCTGTCTGGTTTCCCAGGACAGCAATGTCAAAGGTTTAAATAAAAGAGTGGGACTGGGTACATTCTACAATCAATTTTATCATTATGAAATTTACTTAACCAGAGAGGAAGGACAGTACAAAGTTTGTCTTTCCAGGCATATTCATGATATGTTTGCAAGAACAGCTGAGAAGGTAGTATCCTCTGGGGAAAATATTCATTTTCGTATTATCGGTAATCCTCTGGAATATGATTTCTGGTACAGCGAAGATGGAAAATACTATGAGAAGCTGGGCAGCGGTTCTACTGCAGGGCTGGCTACAGAAGGAACTATGTACATGAGTTTTACCGGAACTTATATCGGAATGTTCTCAGAAAATGCGGAAGGGCATTTTAGAAATTTTTCAGTGAAGATAAATAAAAATTAATTGCTGAATAATCAAGGTTAACGGAACCCCCTGCCGGGCGGGATCGCACTGCGGCGCAAATATAAATGTGGCCGGAGGCGATCCGCTGCAGGCAGAGAATCCTGTAAATTGTGACGTACATCTTACAGAAATCCTTTTCAAACAAAGACTGTGGGAAAAAGTCTGTAAATAAGATTCTTCTATGATATGCAAGGGTGATGAGCCTGAAAATTAGGCTTTTCACTCTTCAAACACGCTTTAATCAGATCGTGAAGCGCTCTCTTGAAGCTGATAAATAGTGCCAAATCTGACTGGCAAAATGCATGGGGAAATCGAAGGATTACTTTTCCGCATCTGCAAGATTTTTCTTCAATTCGATCATTTTGTCACGCAGCTCTGCTGCCTGCTCGAAGTTCAAGTCTGCAGCAGCCTGGCGCATCTGTTTTTCCAACTGGGAGATCAGGTTCTTCAGCTCTTTTTTGCTCATGGATTCCGGATCCTTCTTCAGCTTCACTTCAGTTTCAGCAACTGCCTTGGAAACTGCAATCAGATCACGGACTGCCTTCTTAATAGTAGTAGGAGTAATTCCATGCTCCTTATTATAGGCTTTCTGGATTTCCCTGCGACGGTTGGTTTCCTCAATGGCATTTCTCATGGAATCCGTCATCACGTCTGCATACATGATAACGTGTCCTTCGCTGTTTCGGGCAGCACGGCCAATGGTCTGGATCAGGGAAGTCTCAGAACGAAGGAAGCCCTCCTTGTCTGCATCCAGAATAGCAACCAGAGTGATCTCAGGAATATCAAGTCCTTCTCGCAGAAGGTTAATGCCTACAAGCACATCAAATACATCCAGACGCATGTCGCGGATGATTTCTGCACGTTCCAGAGTATCAATATCCGAATGAAGATAACGGACACGGATTCCCACATCTTTCATATACTGGGTAAGATCCTCGGCCATTCGTTTGGTGAGAGTTGTAATCAGCACTTTGTTTTTTCTGGAGGTTTCTTTTGTTATTTCAGAAATCAGGTCGTCTATCTGTCCCTCTACAGGGCGCACCTCCACCTTCGGATCCAGAAGACCGGTAGG
>OLQS01001872.1_pt1 | contig 11427 bp, 10 predicted proteins | sample 1672291 | NCBI WGS metagenome assembly OLQS01 (sample SAMEA3136668, study PRJEB25190) | human gut metagenome | biome: human gut; feature: human-associated habitat; material: faeces | place: Austria | collected 2013
TTAATAAACGTTTCTTCATTTTTACTTCCTCCATTTTACTATTTATTTTAATTAATTAAAATCACTATCTGCTTCCCTTGTCATATGGGATTCCCTCTGCTTTCGGAGCCTGTGAATTCTTGGAGAAGAATGCCAGAACAACCAGTGTTGCAATATAAGGAATCATCTTGTATACCTCATTCGGTATCGGCAGTGATTTCAGGAATGGAATCGTAGAGTATGCACTGGAGAGTGTTTTCATGATTCCAAAGAAGAATGCTGCCATTAAAATCTTGTTGCTTCGCCACTGTCCGAAGATCAGAACCGCGATTGCCAAAAATCCGTATCCGGCTACACTTGCATTGAAGTTTGTAGAAGTCGGAACAACAAAGATCAGTCCTCCGATTCCTCCGAGTACACCGGAAATAATCACTCCGGCATAACGAATTTTGTAGACGTTGACTCCCACAGAATCTGCTGCTCCCGGATGTTCTCCACAGGCGCGCAGTCGGAGTCCGAATCTTGTGTTTTTGATCACAAATGCGGCTACCGCAAAAATCAGGATTCCAATATAAGTAGAAATATAGCAATTCTGGAAGAACAAATCTCCGATTACCGGAATATCTCCCAATACCGGCACTTTATTGATATGGAATGTGTCCGTAAACTGGATCTGCTGCATTCCCTGGATCATACGTGCTGTAAAAATCGCAAAAGCCGGTGCAAAGAGGTTCAGCGCCGTACCGCTGATGGTCTGATCTGCTTTCATATTGATCGAAGCAAATGCATGCAGAAGACTAAACAGTCCTCCGGTCAGTCCCGCTACCAGCATGGCGAGCAGGAACAATCCCTGACCACTTAATGTCCCCTGGAAAATATTGATAAAGAAGATCCCCGCAAAGGCTCCCATGACCATGATACCTTCCAGTGCGATATTGATCACACCGCTTCGTTCCGAATACATTGCTCCGATTGCAACGATCAAAAGCGGAATGGCAAAATACATCGTCTGCTGTACAACGAAATATGCTACATTCATGACTGTCCCTCCTTCCCTGCACGATCTGTTCCTGATTTTTTCTCTGCCTTTTTCGCTTTTCTCATCTGAAATTTATAAATCGTATTTTTAAATAACAGGGAAAGCGCTCCGCAGTAAATAATCGCTGCAATAATAATATCAATCACTTCCGGTGCGAAATCAAACAGCTGCATATTGTTTCCGCCTACTGTGATATATCCGATGAAAAGTCCTGCAAATAAAATTCCGATCGGATTGGAAAGTCCGAGCAGTGCAACGGAAATTCCGGAGAATCCTTCCGGTGCGATCACGTCCAGCACCTGCATATATTTTCCGGAGTTTGCCAGATATAACAGCGCTCCGCCGAGTCCGGAAAGCGCACCTGCGATCACCATGGAAAGTACGATATTGCGCTTTTCATTGATACCTGCATACCGGCTGGCATCCGGATTCATTCCGCAGGCTTTCAGTTCGTATCCGAAAATCGTCTTATTCAACAGAATGTAAATTAAGATCACGCATCCAATGGCGATCAAAATTCCGACATTGATGCTTGCTCCCGGGAACAGTTTATCCAGTCCGCCTTTCGGAAGATTTGCTCCCTCTGCTACTGCCATGGACTGATTCTTTACCTGATCATATACGGTATTCTGAATCAGCATATTGGTCAGATACATTCCGATATAGTTCATCATAATGGATGAAATTACTTCATTTACGTTAAAAAATGCTTTTAAAAGTCCGGGAACCATCCCCCAGAGTGCTCCTGCCAGAATCGCTGCCAGAAGTGCCGCCAGACAATGAACTCCCGGCGGGAGAAATGTGAATTTGACTCCCACATATACCGCTGCAAACGCACCGGCTGTAAACTGTCCGGACGCTCCGATATTAAACAATCCGGTCTTAAATGCAAATCCTACGGAAAGTCCTGTCATGATCAGCGGTGTCGCCATATACAGCACCTGTCCGAATCCCTGCATTCCATCCGTAAACCCACCCTGAATGATCATCATAAATCCGCCGAATGCCTGGCTTGGATTACTGATCAGAAGAATGATCAGACCAAACAACAGACCGCAGACGATCGCAAGAATGGAGGAACTGAAATTGACAAAGCCTTCTCCTTTAAACAAATTCTTAATCTTCATTCTTCACACTCCTTTTCGCTCCTGCCATGTAAAGTCCGAGTTCTTCTGTCGTAATCTTCTTCGGATCCAGATCTGCAACAATCTCACCCTCGTACATGACGATGATCCTGTCACTGACATTCATCACCTCATCCAGTTCCAGTGAAACGAGAAGAACTGCCTTTCCTGCGTCCCGCTGCTCAATGAGCTGTTTGTGGATGTACTCGATCGCACCTACGTCCAGACCTCGTACCGGCTGTACTGCAATGACAATTTCCGGATTACGGTCCAGCTCTCTGGCAATAATCGCTTTCTGCTGATTTCCTCCCGACATGCCTCTGGCAATACTCTTCTCCCCCTGACTGGAACGGATATCAAATTTCTCGATCAGCATTTTCGCATACTGACGAATCGCATCAAATTTTAAAAAGCCGTGATTCTGGAATCTCCTGGTATAGTAAGACTGCAGAACCAGGTTTTCCTGAAGTGTGTAATCTAAAACCAGTCCGTCTTTGTGACGATCTTCCGGAATATGCGCCACTCCGTCCAGACATTTCTGACGAATACTCTCTTTGGTGATATCCTTTCCATTTAAGATCACCTGTCCATGCTCGATCGGCATCAGACCTGTGATTCCATATACCAGCTCAGACTGTCCGTTTCCGTCAATACCTGCCACGCAGAGAATCTCGCCTTTTCTTACCTGGAAAGATACATTGTCAACCGCAGCTTTTCCATGATGTCTGGATTTTACAGTCAGATTTTTCACTTCCAGAACCGGTTCTCCCGGTGTCATCTCCGGTTTGTCTACGATAAAGTTGACCTTGCGTCCGACCATCATCTCAGACATCTGCTCTTTGGATGTCTCTGCCACCTCGACAGTTCCGATGTATTTTCCTTTTCTCAGAACACTGCATCGATTTGCAACTTCTTTGATCTCATTGAGCTTATGTGTGATAAAGATAATGGATTTTCCTTCTGCGATCAGCTGCTTCATCACCTTCATCAGTTCACTGATTTCCTGTGGTGTCAGAACTGCTGTCGGCTCGTCAAAGATCAGGATATCATTGTCGCAGTAGAGCATCTTTAAGATCTCCACTCTCTGCTGCATCCCAACTGTGATATCCGAAATATACGCATCCGGATCGATCTTGAATTTGTACTTCTCACTGAGCTCCATTACTTTTTTACGGGCTGCATCCATTTTGAGCACACCCATCTTTGTTGTCTCACGTCCCAGAACAATACTTTCCAGAACTGTGAAGTTGTGTACCAGCTTGAAGTGCTGGTGTACCATTCCGATTCCAAGATCATTGGCGTCATTCGGGTTGTTGATGTTCACTGTTTTCCCATTGATGCGGATCTCTCCTTCCTCCGGCTGGTACAGACCGAAGAGAACGCTCATCAGTGTTGACTTTCCTGCTCCATTTTCACCGAGCAGCGCGTGGATCTCGCCTTTTTTTACCTGGAGGGTGATATCATCGTTTGCTTTGAAATTTCCAAACTGTTTGGTGATGTGGTTCATTTCAATTACATATTCCACATTCGCTTCCTCCCTTTCTCTTTTATTTCTTTAAAATGTATTCTTTCATACTTGTTCCGTCCGTATTATTTTCCACATTGAAAATATCAAGGATCGTTGCTGCAATATCTGCAAAACTTTCTCTTGTTCCGAGATTCACATCTTCCCGGATGCTCTTGCCGTAAACAAGAAACGGTGTGTGCTCCCGTGTGTGATCCGTTCCCGGAAATCCCGGATCGCATCCGTGATCGGCAGTGATCATCAGAATATCGTCATCTCTCATCCGTTCCATAAAGGTTCCCAGCTGACGGTCAAATGTTGTCGCCGCCTCTGCATAGCCTTTCCTATTGTTCCTGTGTCCGTACACCATGTCAAAATCCACCAGATTCACAAAACAGATTCCGTTAAAATCTACATCCTGTGTCTCGATGGTTTTTTCCATTCCGTCCACATTATTCTGGATACGCTGTGTATGCTGGATTCCTTGTCCTGCAAAAATATCATAGATTTTTCCTACACCATACGTATCATATCCGGCTTTTACAAGTGCATCCAGCATCGTGTCTTTTGGCGGCAGTAAGGAAAAATCATGCCGGTTCGCAGTTCTGGTAAAATTCGGTGCTGTCCCGATAAACGGTCTTGCAATGACACGTCCAACCCCATGCTCTCCCACAAGGATCCTTCTTGCGATCTCACAGTCCCGATACAGTTCTTCGATCGGAACCACATCTTCATGTGCTGCAATCTGAAATACACTGTCCGCAGAAGTATATACAATCAGCGCTCCTGTCTCTACATGCTCCTGCCCGTAATCCCGGATCACGTCTGTTCCGGAGTACGGCTTGTTGCACAGAACCTTCCTTCCCGTCTCACGCTCAAACGCATCCAGCACTTCCTTCGGAAATCCATCCGGATACGTCGGAAGCGGTTTTGGAGAGATCACTCCGGCAATCTCCCAGTGCCCGATCGTCGTATCTTTCCCTCTGGACTGCTCCTTCATACGTGCATATGAACCGATAGGGTGCTCTTCTTTCTCCATCCAGTCCACGCCATCGATGTTGAAAAGCCCGATCCTTTTCATGTTCGGGGTATCATACTCCTTCACTCCAGTGATCGTCTTCAATGTGTTTGCTCCGACATCTCCAAAATCAGCTGCATCTGTCATCTCTCCGATTCCATAACTGTCCAGAACAATCAGAAAAACTCGTTTCTTTTCCATTTTTAATCCGCCTTTCAAATTTGCCAATTCCGTCTTTTCTATAGTTCACATTTTAGACACTTTTTATAATCAAGAAAAGGACTGGAGTCCTTTTTTCGCATTATACTTTTATTTTCCCTCAATTTTTCTTTATATTTCATTTTTTTATCGTTTAATTCGCACAAAAACAGCCCGGCAGATCAAATTTAAATCAAATCCGCCAGGCAGCTTCTTTCTTTATACATTTTATATTGTTTTATGCCTCGTCAATTGCTTTTCCAATATCATGACGCATATATTTGTTTTCAAACTGTACCCACTCTGTTGCAGCATAGGCATTGGCTCTCGCTTCTTTGAGATCTTTTCCCTTTGCTGTCACACCGAGCACACGCCCGCCGTTTGTCACAATCTGTCCGTCCTGAAGCTTTGTGCCGGCATGGAAACAGTAATACCCTTCATGCTTGTTAAATTCTTCCAACCCCTGAATCGGGAAACCTTTTTCATAACTTACCGGATATCCTTCGGATGCCAGTACCACGCATACTGCTGCATTGTCTTCAAACTGCAGATCTACCTGATCCAGTGTTCCGTCAATACATGCTTCCACAACTTCAATCAAATCATTCTTCATACGCGGCAGTACAACCTGCGCTTCCGGATCCCCGAAGCGTGCATTGTATTCCAGTACCTTCGGTCCCTCTTCTGTCAGCATCAGTCCAAAAAAGATCACGCCTTTAAACTCTCTACCCTCTGCTGCCATAGCATCCACCGTTGCCTGATAAATGTGTTCGCTACAAAATTCTTCCACTTCTTTTGTGTAGAACGGGCTTGGTGAAAATGTTCCCATTCCACCTGTGTTCAGGCCTGTATCTCCATCTCCCGCACGCTTGTGATCCTGTGCAGAAGTCATGGTCTTAATGGTTTTTCCGTCTACGAAAGAAAGAACAGAAACCTCCCGGCCTGTCATAAATTCTTCGATGACCATCTCATTTCCGGCTGTTCCGAACTTCTTATCCAGCATGATCGTACGCACGCCTTCTTTTGCCTCTTCAAAATTCTGACAGATTAAAACACCTTTTCCAAGTGCCAGTCCGTCTGCTTTGAGCACGATTGGGAATTTTGCAGTCTCCAGATATGCAATTGCTGCATCCGGATCTGTAAAATTCTCATATGCGGCTGTCGGAATGTGATATTTCTTCATCAGGTCCTTTGAAAACGCTTTGGATCCCTCCAGGATCGCTGCATTCTTTCTTGGTCCGAATGTGCGGATGCCGGCTGCTTCCATCTCATCCACAAGACCTCCCACCAGAGGGTCATCCATTCCCACAATACAAAGATCGATCGATTTTTCTTTTGCAAATGCGACCAGTTTTTCAAATTCCATGGCGCCGATCGGCACACACTCTGCGAATTCTTCAATCCCTGCATTTCCCGGTGCACAGTACATCTTTTCTACTTTGCTGCTCTTTGCGGCGCTGGCTGCGATCGCATGTTCTCTTCCGCCGCTTCCGACTATTAAAACTTTCATGGCAGTCTCCTCTTCTACTGTGTGATCACAGTTCTTCCGTCTTTTACCGTTACTTTTCCATTGGCGATCAGATCGATCGCTTCCGGCAGAATCTTCCATTCTGCCTGCTCCATCACCCGGCGCTGCAAAATCTCAGGAGTATCATCCGGCTGTGTTTCTACTGCTTTCTGTAACAGGATCGGACCGGTATCCGTCCCCTCATCCACAAAATGAACCGTTGCACCGACTACCTTTACACCGCGCTCTAGAGCTGCCTCATGTACCTTCAGTCCGTAAAATCCTTTTCCACAGAAGGAAGGGATCAAAGACGGATGAATATTGATCATACGGTTGCGGTATTTTGCAATCATCTCCGGCGGGATCACCACCAGGAATCCTGCAAGCACGATCAGATCAGGCGCATATGCATCGACTGCTTCCAGAAGCTTCTCATTAAAGATTTCTCTGGATTCAAACTCCTTCGGCGAGATACAACACGCCGAAATCCCGTGTTCTTTTGCACGTTCCAGCGCATATGCATTGGCGTTATTACTGATCACACCGACAATTTCCGCATTAGTGATCGTACCGTCTGCCACACGATCTATGATCGCCTGAAGGTTGGTTCCGCCTCCGGAAACCATCACGACTACTCTTAGCATAAAGTAACTCCTTTTTCTCCGGCTTCGATCTTACCTACTACATATGGAGTATCTCCGGCCGCTTTGATTGCTTCCATTGTCTTCTCCACATCTGCGGCGTCTACTGCCAGAACCATACCAAGTCCCATGTTGAATGTGTTGTACATCATCTGTTCTTCGATATCCCCTTCTTTTGCCAGCATATCAAAAATCGGAAGCACCGGATAACTGTCCTTTTCGATCACTGCATGCGTTCCTTCTTTGAGCATACGTGGAATATTCTCATAGAATCCGCCGCCTGTAATATGGCTGCAGGCTTTGACTGTCACACCCGCTGCTTTGATGCTCTTGAGTGCTTTGACATAAATTCTGGTAGGTGCTAAAAGTGCTTCGCCCAATGTACATCCAAGACTCTCATGATATGTCTCCAGATTTTCTTTTGTCATCTCAAACACTTTTCTCACCAGAGAGAATCCGTTGCTGTGCACACCGGAAGACGCCATCCCGATCAGTACATCTCCCGCTTTTAAGTCTTCTCCTGTGATCATCTCTTTTTTATCACAGACACCTACTGCAAATCCGGCCAGATCATAATCTTCCTCCGGCATCAGTCCCGGATGCTCTGCTGTCTCACCACCGATCAGCGCTGCTTCTGACTGCAAACATCCTTCTACAACACGCGCCTTACTAACAGCACGATCTGATTTTTCACCATTTTTAAATACAATCTTATAATCCAAATCTTCGCCAGGAGCTGTTTTAGCAATCTGATTATTATTTAAATAATCATCATCATAAATACCTTTAACTTGTTTATAGATTGATAAATAATTTTGTTCATTGATTTTAATGATTCCGTTACTATTTGGATACTTTAATCCATCACCGGTTTCATCTGGTTTATTAGTAATTTCATCTAGCACACTGTCAGCAACAAGTGTATTGTAACTAGAACCTGTAGCGGATTCGACAGTAAAACTATTTCCATAAGGATTTTCAGCTGACAAAGCAATAATTTTTCCACTAGTAAAGTATGCTGGTGCCCATAATGTTGTGCTAGTATCATTAATTGAACTAGTTCCTTTATAACTAATCTGTATCTTCATTCCAGGTTTAAATTTAAAATCTTTTTTAGCAAATGTCTGGTCAACTATCTGCTGTTTTTCTTGACCTAAGGCTGTCATCTCCAATAAATAAAAACGTTTATCAACAGGCGATTGAATTCGTTTGATTAACCCTTTATTTTCCATATTTTGGAGCAATCTTGTTACAGCACTTTTATCAATTTGTAACTCTTTAATCAATTCTTCTTGATAAACCTTACTATGACGACTCAAAAACATTAGGACAGAACCTTCATTACTTGTTAATCCATACTCTTTTAATCTTTGATTACTATCATTTCGATTTAATATTGCTAAATGATGAATAATCCGTCCAATTCTTTCCATTTTGCACCTCCATTAGTTGATATGTCAACTATTATACCAACATTAGTTGATATGTCAACTAACAACAAAAAAGATACGAAATTTTCGTATCTTAATATGCTTTTGCAAAATACACAACCTTTTTAGCTGGTTTACCACAAATAGGACAAACATCACCAAATGCTTCTTCCTCTTCTTTAATACATCGGCTGGTTGCTCCAGTTTCTTCTTTGATTTTAACTTCACGTAGATGACGTTCACCTTTCCAAATCCCTGTCTGCGTTTCTCAATCAGACCAATTCCTGTTTCGTCATCCAGTTCTCTCATGGATTTGATGGCTTTATTTCTGCCACAGTTCAGTAATTCCATGATATCTTCGATGGAAAAGTAGATATATGCTCTGTTTTTGTCGTCAAACCACTGATTCTTGATGGAAAGAGACATTCGATCCAACATCAGTCCATATAAAATTTTAGCATCGCTCGATAAATCTTTAAAATAACTGTCTGTAAATAATGCTTTTGGTATGCGGTAGAAGCTGAACTGATCAGCTTCGGTACCGTAAAAATAATTAAATGTCATTTTTTTCTCCATAATTTCCTCCTTTCATTTTCTGCTAAGAAGTCCTCTTTTTAAACTTCTTTGACTTTGTTTTCTTAGCATTTTCTATCCTTAACAGGACTGTTCCTGCATCCATTTTTCTAATAATGATTCAATCACCTGTTCCATATCTTTGGCTGTATAATCATCCGGAAAATACTTTGTCAGTTTCTTTTCTGAGAAAGTAAGAGACCGGGATACTTTCTTTGCCATCACACAGTTATTGAAAATTGATAACATCTGGATCTGATTGATTGGTCCATCATTCAGCTGATTTCTGAGTGCTGCAATCTGTTTTGGCTTGATAAATCCGGTGTCGCTGATATATTCGTAAATCCATTCCTGTACTTCCTTATCGATGTAGGAAATATCTACGGCAACCGTGAACTGAAGCTTTTTGTTATCTACCAGATCAAGAAGTTCTGGTATTAACTCTGTCAGTCGAATGTAACGCTGAATCTGCTTAGAACTTTCTCCAACTTGATCTGCAAGTATATTTCTCGATATTACTGGTTTCAACTTCTGGTCATTTTGACCAGAAGTTATATCTGTCCTGCTTCCTTGTCTTTTCATTGCCTCAAGTTTCATCTTATAAGCAAAAGCTTTCTCACTCGGCAACAGTTCCTCTCGCTGAATGTTAGCGTCCACCATCGCCACAATGGCATCATCATCCGATAATTCTCTTACGATTGCCGGAATAGTCGTAAGTCCTGCAAGCTGTGCTGCATGCATTCTTCTGTGACCGGATACCATTTCATATTCTTCATTTTCATCCATGCGAAGCAGTACCGGAGTCAGTACTCCATTGATCTTTACACTTTCAACCAGATCCTGCATCTTTTCATCATCCAGCACCTTGAACGGATGATTTTTAAACGGATGGATCTTACTGATTTCTATCTCCATTGCAGATTCTTCATTTACCACACCCAGCAGTTCATCAATGCTTGCCAGTTTAATCTTTTCGCCACTTCTATTTTTCATTCTTCAAAACCTCCTGTGTTAAGTTCTTATATGCTTCGGCAACTTTTCCTTTCGGGCAGTGCATGTAGATGCTTTTTCCCTCTGCACTGGTCTCAGCAGCTTTTACAGACATCGGGATCACATTTTCAAATACCTCGATCTGACTTCCGTAGGTTGTATGTACTCTCGATGCAATGTCCCTTGCGTAATTGGTTCTGAAATCTACCATAGTCAGGAGAATGCCCTCAATCGCCAGTTTCCGGTTCAGTCTTTTCTTTACTGTAAGAATGGTCTTGATCAGCTGCTGAAGTCCTTTCACCGGCAGATATGCGGCTTGCACAGGTATCAACACAGAATCGGAAGAGACCAGTGCATTGATTGTCATCATACCAAGGCTCGGCATACAGTCGATCAGGATATAATCGTATCGGCATCGTATCGCATCGATATATTCTTTCATGATCATTTCTCTGCTCATAACATTTCCCATCGTTACTTCCAGTGCGGAAAGCTCAATATTTGCCGGGAGAAGATCTACATTTTCCTGGTGATGTAAGATACCATCTTCCAGAGAGATTTCTTCTTCGTTGATGACATCCATCATGATCGTTGCCAGTGTGATGCGAAGATCATCCGGTTCCTCATATCCAAGACTTGCTGTTAAACTTCCCTGTGGATCCGCGTCAATCAGCAACACTTTCTTACCTTCTCTTGCCAGTCCAATGCCTACATTTACGGTTGTGGTGGTCTTTCCAACGCCGCCTTTCTGGTTTACTACGGATATAACTTTACACATGATTTCTTCCTCCTTTAACTTTCCCATGATTCTTTTTTCCATAATTTCAACAGTGCCAGTATTTCCCGCTTCATCATTGCCGGTGTATAGGAATTCGGAAAATACTTATGTAGCTGTTCGTTTGTGAAAGCCACTCTTGTGATTTCACCCTTTTTAACCTCACACATGATTTCTTCCATCTTTTCCAGTGACAACTGCTTTTCTTTACTCATTTGCCGGATCCTCTGGGCCTGTGAGAGTGATGGGATTGCCTGTGCATACTCCATTGCTACAAGCAGTTCCTTTTGCTCTTTTTCACTTAATGCAGCTATCTCTACAGCCGGACAAAAAGAAATGATCTCATCATCCAGTTTCTGCAGCATTTCCGGTATCAGTTTTGTCAGTGAGATATAACGCTGCACTTGTTTTGGGCTATCACCACAATCTTCACTGATGATTTCTATTGCCCGCTTTCTTGGTGTTTTGTGGTCAACTTGGCTCTTTTTTCGACCACTTTTTCTTTTTAATACGTCATTCTTCAGTTTGTAAGCAAAAGCTTTTTCACTGTAACTAATCCGTTCTCTGTGAAGATTGGAATCTACCATGCTCAAGATGGAATCATCTTCACTTAATACCCGGATGATTACCGGTACTTTACGGTATCCCA
>OLQS01001873.1_pt1 | contig 11422 bp, 9 predicted proteins | sample 1672291 | NCBI WGS metagenome assembly OLQS01 (sample SAMEA3136668, study PRJEB25190) | human gut metagenome | biome: human gut; feature: human-associated habitat; material: faeces | place: Austria | collected 2013
GTATAATCATCCGGAAAATACTTTGTCAGTTTCTTTTCTGAGAAAGTAAGAGACCAGGCTGGTCTTGAACTCCTGACCTCAAGTAATCGAAAGTTAATTGATTTTTTTGAACGCTTTTGTGAAGTTATATTTACCAGATATCGAGAGCAAGTAAGATACTGGATGACATTCAATGAAATTAATGAGGTAATGAATCAAGAGATGCCTTATCATCAAGCAGGAATCATTTATCAGCCGGGAGAAAATAATGGTGATGTAAAGTTACAGGTTTCTCATCATTTGATGATTGCAAGTGCGAAAGCAGTAATTTTAGGACATCGAATTAATCCGGAATTTAAAATTGGATGTATGTTGCAGTATCCAATGACTTATGGAGCAACGTGTAGACCGCAAGACGAATTAGCAAAACGTCTTTCGATGCTGCCTAATTTTTATTATAGTGACGTAATGGTTAGGGGGCATTATACTAATACTTGCCGAGCTCAAGCAAAGAGATTAAATGGTAATTTTATAACGATAAAAGGGGATGAAGAAATTTTACAGGCTGGTAAAGTGGATTATATTGCAATTAGTTATTATTTTTCATCAATTGCTTCGTATTCAAAAGATTCAGAAATCAAAGTCACAAGGGATAATCCCTATTTATCAGTAAATGATTGGAACTGGCCAATTGATCCACTTGGCTTAAGATATTCGTTACTTTTTCATTATTTATCTGTAATTTTTCACCCATCTATTTTCTCAACAATTCCCTATCTCACGATCCTGCACCCGTCAAAAACATCAATTCCAAACTGATCCTCGATCTCCTCCGTCATCAGATCATAAACCACCACATTGATGCCGGCATCCACCTTCCGGTAAGAGACCCTGTCACAGATGATCTGGTTTTCCATCTGCCCGTCAGCACCGGCCATTCTCTGAATGCAAAATTCCTTCGGCTTCTTCCGGATATAGATCTTAGCGGTACCTGCCCCAGTGGCATTTAAGATTTTTCCCTGAGATGTCAGCCATACTCCCGCCGGAAAGCCGTTTTGAAGTGCATCCCCAAGACCTGCCGCGCCAAGAAACCTCTGCAGTTCCTGATCTTCTCCATTACAGGAATCATCCACCGAGATAAACACCCAATAATTAGGGTTCTGGAGCTTTTCGGATATCGTTTCCATATCCCCGCTCACCTTCAGCTCCTGATCCGCGATCATTTCCCGGATATAGTCCGCATTCTTCTGCCAGCTCTCATAAGCCGCGTCCGCTCTGCGGTCACTCACCGTATAATGTTCCTTTATGTATGTTCCGAGATACTTTGTGTATTTCTGATTTCCCAGATAATTCAGATGTCCCACATCATCCGCATTGTCCACCTGATAATCCACACCAATCTCATCCACAAGTTTATTACCGTCCAGAAACAGATCCCCGTATTCTCCTGCGATCTCCCCAACCCGGTTGAACAACCTTTCACTCTTCTCATCCACCAGGAAATACGGTGCGATCGTCACAAGCACCGGTATATTCTCCTCCCGGGCCAGCTCCAGGATCTTCCGGTAATACTCCTCCGTCTTTCCATAAAGTGGGCTTACCTCATCCACCTGCTTCACATCAGTCCCCACTTCCGCAACCGTATCGAGATTACATCCAAACCCCTTCCAGTTATCATAGTAGCGATATCCCTGGTTTTTCAGGAAATCCTCCCGGCTGAGTTCCCGGTATCTGGTGTGGTACTGCGTATATTCCAGAAAATACTCTGCCCACTGACTCTTCGGTGCGCTGACCTTAATAGACTCAATCTTATCCTTCGACCACTTCAGTCCAAAATTGTTTTTTATGATCCTGCTGCTCTCCTCATAATCCGCGTCATAGAGCAGCATATATCCTTCCAGCACGATCAACTCCGGTCGCTGGGTCTTCAACGCCTCTTTCAGATAATAGTAAGTATTCCAGGACGGCTGCCTGGAACCGCCCAATACATAGGATGCCATTCCATATTCATCCCACAGTGTCCCCGTATTAATATTTTCAAACGCATGGCTGCTGCCTAAAACCAGCACATCCACGCTGCCTTTCTTCTGTTCGTAAAACTTTGTCAGGCTGTAGATGCCGTCCCCGTACTTCATCTTGAACACGCGATTGATTCCTGCCAGCACCATGAGCAGAATCAGCAAAAAACCTGTGATCCGAACTACCGTCTTTTTCACTTTTCCCCTCCTAGAACTGAAAATAGATAAACTGCTGCGGATCAAATGCTGGTCCATATTCCCCAAAAATGAAGATCATCACGATAAGTCCGATCACAGCAAACCACTCAAACCACAGATTCTGACTCATCAGGAATACATCCAGTGTCTGTTTTTTCAGATATCGCACAAGATCCACCAGAAACAGGATCACAAGACTGACGATCAGAATGTTCATCTCGATCCGGTCCAGACCGAGATTGTAGATCTCACCGTCAAACAGGACCCATGGGGTCTGGCATATCACGATCCGTTTGATCACACCGAGTGCGTCCCGGATCGAATCGGCTCTGAAAAAGATCCACGCAAACACCACCAGAACAAATGTCACTGCCATCTGAAGGAATTTCCAGCTAAAGCAGTCCGTTTTTACGTTCATGACTTTCCAGAGTTTATTTCTAAATTTCTCCGTCACATCCTCGATCACCTGATAAAATCCATGAATACCGCCCCACAGTACAAAGCTCCAGTCCGCTCCATGCCACAGGCCGCTTGTCAGGAATACGATCATAATATTGACCGCTTTGCGGAATTTTCCCCTGCGGTTGCCGCCTAACGGGATATAGAGATAATCCCTGAACCAGGTGCTGAGAGAAATATGCCACCGTCCCCAGAAGTCCCGGATTCCGACGGCAAAATACGGCGTATTAAAGTTTTCCATCAGCTGAAATCCCATGACTTTTGCCGCCCCGATGGCGATCATGGAATAGCTGCCAAAATCACAGTAGATCTGGATCGCGAATCCCACCGCCGCCAGTGCGATCTCAGTTCCCCCGTACATGCGGAAATTGTTAAATACCGTATCCACCGGAATCGCGATCCGGTCCGCAATGACCATCTTCATGAAGAGTCCCCAGACCATGAAAATTCCACCGGATGCCACTCTTTTCGCATCCCACACCTGAATCTGATCGATGGATCTCATCTGATTCAATAGATTTTTTGATCTCTCGATCGGTCCTGCCACGAGCTGAGGGAAAAAGGACACAAACAGCGCATACCGGACCGGATTTTTCTCCACTTCCACGTCATTCCGGTATACGTCCATGATGTATCCCAGTGCCTGAAACGTGTAAAAGGAGATTCCGACCGGAAGAAGAAGATCAAACCGGCGCTCCACCGCCGAGACATGAATTTTTGACAATATGTAATTGACAGAATTGATTGCGAAATTTCCGTACTTAAAAACTGCCAGAATACCCAGATTGACCGCCATGCAGGCTGCTAACACCAGTTTCTTCTGAAGTTTTCCGGCACGTTCTTCTTTAGTATGATCCGCCCGGTCTAAGAGCAGTCCGCTTACATATGTGATCGCTGTCGATGAGCCGATCAGAAGCGCATATTTGGCATTCCACCCCATATAAAAATAATAACTGGCAATTAAAAGCCAGTATTCCCGCAGCTTTCGCGGTATCACAAAGTATACCGCCACCACTGCGGGAAAAAATATCATAAAATCAACTGAATTAAACTGCATGACTCTTTACTCTTCCAATAACATCTGGTACACATCCCGTTTCCCGATTCCGCGGTCCTTCGCCACAAGCTTCATCGCTTCTTTCTTCTCGATTCCCTGTGACAGATAGACGTCCATGTGCTCCTTGATCGACATGGCTTCCCATGTCTGTTCCTTCTCTTTTTTAATCTCCTCCGGGCTCTTTCCCTCGACCACGATGACACATTCGCCCCGCGGTTCCTCCGTCTCAAAGTGATCTAATGCTCCCTGAAACGTGGTTCGGAATGCCGTCTCATACTTCTTTGTGAGTTCCCGGCAGATCGTGATCCTCCGGTCCCCTAACGCTTCAAGAAGCTCTTCCAAGGTCCGTACCAGACGGTGCGGCGCCTCATAGAGGATGATCGTCCGTGTCTCAGACTTTAATTCTTCCAGAATTCTCTGCTTTTCCTTTTTATCCGACGGCAGAAATGCCTCAAACGCGAACCGTCTCGTCGCCATTCCGGAGATCGTGAGCGCCGTAATGCATGCCGCCGGTCCCGGAAGAGAAGTCAGCTCGATTCCGGCCTCATAGCACTGCTTTACAAGCTCCTCGCCCGGATCCGAGATCCCCGGTGTCCCGGCATCCGTGATCAGTGCGATATTCGTGCCTTCCTTCATCTTCTCAACGAGAACTCTCGCCTTTTCCACCTTATTAAACTCATGGTAACTGGTCATCGGCGTCTTGATGTCAAAATGGTTTAAAAGCTTGATGCTGTGCCGCGTATCCTCCGCAGCGATCAGATCCACCTCTTTCAACGTATTTAGCACCCGCAGCGTGATATCATCCAAGTTCCCGATAGGCGTTGCGCATAAATATAATTTTCCCTGCATGACCAATTCCTCCTGCTGCCGAACGCTGCATTCCACAACCTGCCGCCAGCTGCTTTTCCTAATCTATAAGACTATTTTTAACTTTCGCGAATTTTTAATCGTCATTTTTTAATACCACCCAGTCTATAAAACTACTCGGTATTCCATTATTTCTCTATACAGGAGTGACTTTTCTCTGCATATCACTTAATATCCGTAAATAGAATATATCTCATCCGTATACACGCCCGGCTCCTTATAAACGATCACCGGCGCTTCCACCTTCATCCAGGCGCCGCCGCCGCGGACTGCTTCGATGAGGACCATATTCGCATCCTTATCCTTAAAAGGATGCACCATCTTCATCCGCTTCGGTTCCAGCTTATACTGCTTCATCGTCCCCAGGATCTCGATCAGCCTATGGGGGCGGTGCACCATATACATTCTTCCGCCCGGTTTCAGCACTTTCGCGCCTTCCCGTACCACGTCCTCCAGCGTACAGAGCACCTCGTGTCTGGAAATTGCCTTCACCTCCGTCGGATTCTTAAGCCCGTGGGAGTCATTCATATACGGTGGATTTGTCGTAACGACATCAAAGGAAGCCGCTCCGAAAATCCGGCTGGCTTCCTTGATATCTCCATGTACGATCTCAATTTTATTTTCCAGATGGTTTAATTTTACACTCCGCTCCGCCATCCTGGCAATCTCATCCTGGATCTCAAGTGCCGAAAAATGTTCTCCCTCCGTCTTTGCGGAAAGAAGAAGCGGAATGATCCCCGTCCCGGTTCCAAGATCCAGCGCCCGCTCCCCGGGCTTTACAGCCGCAAAACCGGAAAGCAGCACCGCATCCATACCAAAGCAGAACCCATCTGTCTTCTGGATGATCTGCAGTCCATTTCTCTGAAGATCATCCAGACGCTCATTTTCCTTTAACTCAATCGCCATCGAGTTTTGATTTCCCTTCTTTTTTCTCAAGAGCCTCTAACTGCTTAAGCTCCGCATCGTTCGTGGACTGCTTTTCCCGTCTCTTTTTCGGGCGGAATTTTAACTGGTCCACTTTATATTCACGGATCTCCTTCTCATCATTGTTCACGGTCACAATAACCTTCACAAGCTGGCGCAGAATGCTCACACTGTGGACCTCGCCCTTTAAACCGTCGTCTGTTGTCACATAGTCGCCGATATTTGGAAGTCTTCCGTTTAACTCCTCATAAGTATCTTCCTCGTACTTTAAGCAGCACATCAATCTTCCGCAGACACCGGAGATCTTCGTCGGGTTCAGGGACAGATTCTGTTCCTTCGCCATCTTGATGGATACCGGAATAAACTCAGAAAGATAGGACGCACAGCAAAGTGGTCTTCCGCAGATACCGATTCCGCCCACGATCTTTGTCTCATCGCGGACACCGATCTGGCGAAGCTCGATCCTTGTCTTAAATACGGAAGCCAGATCCTTTACCAGCTCACGGAAATCGATTCTTCCGTCTGCCGTAAAATAAAACAGCACCTTATTATTATCGAAGGTATACTCCGTGTCAATGAGCTTCATACTAAGGTTGTGCTTCTTGATCTTCTCAACGCAGACTTTGAAGGCCTCTTTTTCTTTCTCCTTGTTACGGCGCTCTGTCTCCTCATCCGCCGGTGTCGCCATGCGGATCACGGACTTTAACGGCTGGATCACCTTCTTGTCATCCACCTCGTGGGTTCCGAGCACCACATATCCATATTCCACGCCTCTGGCTGTCTCGACGATCACATGGTCGCCGGTCTTGATCTCATTCTCACCAGGACTGAAATAATACACTTTTCCCGCTTTTCGGAAGCGGATCCCAATTACTTTCGTCATTCTTCGCTCCTTATGACGGATGCTTCATGGTCAGCAGAAGTAATTCCATCGCTAATTCCATATTTACGTTCGCATTTAAACGTGTTCTTGCCGTGTCGATCGCCGCCAAAATTGCTTCCAGCCCGGCATAATCGACTTTCTCACCCGTCTCGTTGATCATTTTATATTCATCCTTGAAAATCAGCAGGTTCATGTCCTTCGTGACCTTGAACATGAGCACATCCCGGTACCAGAGCTGCATTAAGTCCAGCACCTCACCGATATCAAAGTTCTGCTCTTTCATCTCCCGGATACAATCCAGAAGCATCGAAATATCCATAGTTCCCACGTTTTTCACGAGAACCATGACCTTCTGGAAAAGTTCCTTGAATTCATCCGACGAAGCCAGATGGATCGCCTTTCCGAGATTTCCCCTCGCGAATGCAGCGCAGATATCCGCATCCTTTTCCGCGATATGGAGATTCTGGGTCAGGTAACTCTTGATCGTGAAATCCTTAAGCGGCTTTAACTTCATCTGGACACATCTGGAGAGGATCGTCGGTAAAAACGCTTCCTGATTTGTCGTGATCAGAATGATGACCGCATAGGACGGCGGCTCTTCAATGGTCTTTAATAAGGCGTTCTGCGCCTGAACCGTCATCTTTTCCGCCTCATCCACGATATAGATCTTATAATAACTGCTGTACGGACGGATCATGATCGTATCGTTGATCTGTTCCCGCACATCATCCACGCCGATGCTTCCCGGCTTTTCATGTGTTATATAGATGAGATCCGGGTGGTTTCCACTCATGACCTGTTTGCAGGAATGGCAGCTCATACACGGCTCACTTCCGCCTTTCTCACAGAGCAGTGTCATCGCAAACGCGTTCGCGATGGATTTCCGCCCCATACCGGCTTCCCCCGTCAGAATATATGCATGCGAGATCTTATGATTCGCGATTGCTTTCTTAAAGTGGTCTTTCACCATTTCATTCCCAAGGATTTCCTCGAATCCTGTGATCTTTCCCTCTGACATGGCTACATCCCTCCTCATCCTGTTGTTTCAAAACACTTCGGCTTTCTGTACCAGATGCTTACATTTCAAACCCTCAGCACTTCCATCTTATCTTACCACAAAACAGCATCCATAAAAAGTTATTTATCTAAATCCCCGAGGATTTCTTCCACACAGCTTCCGATGTCCATGTTCTGATACCTCTTCGTGATTCCCAACCGTTCCAGATTTTCCTCTGAAAAATCTTTTTCATCCGCAAGATACCTCCGGCACACTTCCCGGTAATTCGGATTTTTCTGGTTTTCCTCTCTCCTGACCGCCCGCATGAGCCTTACGCCATCCGGCACTTCAATATAGACAGGTATCATCTTTCCGGCTTCAAAGTATGAGCACATCTTCTCATAAGACTCCAGTGTCCCGATCATGAGACATGATCCGTCCCCGACAACATCGAACTGTCCGTCATCCACCGTATAATAAGTCCATGGACCTGCCACGGTCTGGTAAGTCCTCTCCTCGATCACCTTTCCGGCTGCTTCCTGTCTTTCCAGTTCCGCCCTGTCCGTAAAGAAATATTCCACACCGTCCGTCTCACCTTCCCGGATTGGCCGTGTCGTATACATCGTCACCGTCCTCAGCTTTGGCCGCCGTTTTAAAATTTCCTTATACAGCGTATCTTTTCCTGTCGCGCTCTTCCCAAGAAGATAATATATCCTGCCCATTTCCTTTTCTCAGCCTTCTGTATTTAGAATTTTTATCTGATAGAACTATTACTTTTATCAATTCCCCCATAAAATGTTTCTTAACTGATTCAGACATTTTTATTTCGTACTGATCACTCATAAAATTTTTCGCCGATTGATCGCATATTTATGGGGCAAACTTTATCTTTTTCGATTCTGCAATTTTCTAAGTTCTATCTTTTCATTGTATCAAAATCCCTTATCCTCTGCAACCGTTAAAATCATACCAGATGCCGGATCCGCAGGCCCCTGCACAAGAAGTCCCGCTTTCTTGTATGCCTCGATCATCTCGACAATCTCCCTTGTAAATACTTCCCCCGGCGCAATGATCGGAATTCCCGGCGGATACAGGTAGATGAACTCCGCAGATACCTTTCCAACCGTATTCTGAAGCGCTGTACGCCCCGTATTGGCATCCATTGCTTCACAGATGGACATTGTCTCGTTTGGACGTAAAATCCGGGATTGCAAGGTTTCTGAAGCTTTGCAGTTTTTTTCCGCTCTTTCTCTTACTGTATTTTCTTTTTGATCTCCTGTCTCAGATACCGTTTTTCTTCTCTTTTCCTCAGCCTTCAGCAGCTCTTCATCAATCTCAAGAAGCGCCTTCGTAAGCCGTTCAAATCCCTCATCGGTATCCAGAACCGATGTCATCGCGATCACATACTCCGGTGCCGTCATCTCCATCTCGAGATGATAATTCTTCCGCAGCATCTCCGCCAGTTCTTCCCCGTGAAAATCTTTCGCACGCATCGTAGAAACCACGATCTTCGACGGATCCCATCCGGCCACAGCCCTGTACTTTCCGCAGATGTCACGCGTCAGAACCTCAAGCACCTGCAGACCTTTCATCTGCTCCATAAACCATTTCAGACGCTCCTCATAGCGAATCATCCCGTCTCTTCCGGTGCTGTCCATATATCGGATACACCGCTGGATCCCTGCCATAAACAGATACGACGGACTGGAGGTCTGGAACATAGACAAATATCTCGCAACTCTGTCCTGATCCACGCGATCTCCCTTTATATGCAGGATCGCTGTCTGTGTAAAACATGGCAGAGTCTTATGAAGACTCTGGATCACAATATCCGCTCCACATTCCAACGCCGATTTCGGAAAGCTGTGACACCGGTCTGCATATTCCAGATGCGCCCCATGCGCCTCATCAACGATCAGAGGAATTCCATATTCATGAGCCACGTCCGCGATCGCCCGGATATCCGACACCACGCCCTCATAAGTTGGGGATGTGATGAGTACTGCCTGAATTTTAGTCCGTTTTCCCCTCATATCTCCCGATTTTCCCGCACATCGCATCGCATCCTTTTCAAGCGCTTTTCTCACGTCCTCAGCCCGGATCCCGCCATTGATCCCAAACTCCACGATCTCTTCCGGATACAGATACTCCGCTCTCAGCCGGTTCAGATAGATCGCGTGGTACACCGCCTTATGACAGTTTCTGGCCGTCAGGATCCTGCCGCCATTTTCCGTCACTGCAAATACCGCGCTCAGGATCCCACATGTACTTCCGTTCACCAGATACCAGGAACGGTCTGCCCCGTAGACCGCAGCCGCCTCATCCATGGCATCCTTTAAAATTCCTTCCGCATGATGCAGGTTGTCAAACCCGTCGATCTCTGTGATATCGATCCCATACGGGTTCGGAAATCCTCCCGGAATCCCATCCGGAATTTCCCGTCTTTTATGTCCCGGCATATGAAACGGATACGCGTCCGATTCCGTATACTCTATCAACCGTTCCATAATTCCCGGCTGTTCTTCTTTTCTATAATTCAAATTTTCTATTCTCCTGACTTCTCCGTTATTTATCTGTGCATAGCTGTCCAGTACCTTCATTTGCTGAATCCATACTGGACAGTTCTTCTTTATCCATAACAACCGTGATCGACAAAATTTTCTATCAACTTTTTCTATAGGTTTTCCCTATATTCTATGTGCGATCACTGCATGATTTCTTTCTTCAGCTCCGGAAACATATCCCATATCTCCGCGACTTCGCCGCCGTCCGCCTGATAAAAACTGTAGCTGCCGTAAACCATCGAATCACATCCATCCGAAGCAAGTCTGACCGTAGCCTTCGTTCCATCCGCCTTTGTCAGCGTAAGGATTCCGTTATACGGACATTTTTCTGACTCGCCCAACGATGCTTCCGCAAGGATCTTCTCCATTCTCTTCAAAAGCGCTGGATCATTTAATGTTTCTGAAATTCCTGTTTCTTCCAAATCTCCAGCAGACACATCTGCATATTTCTCCGGCTCTCCATGCCACTGGATGATTTCAAGCTCTGCACTCGTGATCTCCTTCATGTCCTCTGCTCTGACTGTCTGAAATTCACATTTCTCTTTCGCAAGCCGCAGTGCCGGAACCGTGATCTCGTCCGGATCCGGATTCTCCAACTCATAGATCTCCGGGCTCGCCATATACGTGATCCCATCAATTCCATAAATTTCCGGATCAACAATCTCCTCTGAAGCGATGATTTCTTTCTCCTGATCCTCAGTCAGCGGAATATATTCCTCCAACACCTCTGCATTCGCAAATCTGCGAACAACCAGATAACCGCCGTTTTCCGGCGGAGACATTTTCACACCGCGCTCCTTTACGCTTTTCAGGTACCGGACTCCCTCATCACCGTCACAAAGGCTATATTCAAAAGCTTTTCGAAGTTCTTCCGATTCCTCCATCTCATCTGGAATAAGAAAGAGAATATCCTTTGATTCCGTGTAATGCATTTCATGAATATTCTCAAATGTATATACTCTTTCAAAAATATTTTTATCCTCATTCCATCGGTCTGCCTCTATCACATCATCAAGACTGTAAATGCTGAGTCCGTTTAACGGATCTTCATCACTGTTTCGAAAACCGAGGACATATCCAGCTCCGGCATCCGTCTCCCGCCCGATAAAATCATACGCGTCCCGAAGTTCTCCTCCGCAGGAGGCTGCCTGTTCCGGATCCATATCCACATACAAATGATCCGGATCGAATGCTTCCAATGTGTCCACGATCGTCCGGCGTTCTTCCTCCGAGAGAGGCTGATACTCCGGCTTTGAAGTCTCTTTTTCCACAAACTCTGTCCCTATGCTCTCTGTTTTTCCACCATCCGGTCTGGATTCATTCCCGTTATCCACAGAAACGAAACCTGCCGAACATGCAGAAAGAACCATGGCAGCTCCTGCTGCCGCAACAAATATCCAATATTTTCCATGTTTCACTGGATCACCTTCTTTCAGTACACTCAACTTAAAACTCTTTTCCTCGGAAACCGGATAT
>OLQS01001875.1_pt1 | contig 11416 bp, 8 predicted proteins | sample 1672291 | NCBI WGS metagenome assembly OLQS01 (sample SAMEA3136668, study PRJEB25190) | human gut metagenome | biome: human gut; feature: human-associated habitat; material: faeces | place: Austria | collected 2013
TTTTTCCAACTGCAGATGATCCGGAAAATAAAAATACATGCTTTGGCATTACAACTCCTTTGTCTGTCCTGGCCGGACAACATGTTTCACAATGTGTAAAAAGCATAGCAGAGGGTGGTGATTTTCGTCAGTATCAGATGAGACTGTCGACGGTATATTTTGGGACTTGTAAAAGAAAGACGGCTGTGATATCATTCGAGTTAGATATAGCTAACTGATGACGGACCATAGGAGATATACATAATGAGAGAAGAAGAGATAAAGGCGGCTGTCGAGGCGTCCCCTCTGCTTGGCGGCTGCAATCTACCGGTTTCCGGTATGCAGGTAAAATACTGTCATAAAGGCCAGATCGTGAGCGACAGACAGAAGAATGAGGAGATATTAGGCCTGATTATGGAGGGCAGCATGGACGTTTACAGCATCGCCCTTGATGGGAGAGAGATCCTGCTGTCCCAACTGGAAAAAGGGGATTGTTTTGGGGTGGTAAACCTTTTGACAAAGACGGAACTCCCAACGGTGCTCCGGTGCAGGACAGACACCACACTTGTGATCATACCAAAATGCCAGCTGCTGTCGGCGATGAAAAAGAACAGCGAACTGGCGCTCCGGTACGCCGGATTCTGCAATAAAAAAATGCAGTTTCTGATCCGCCGGATCGAGTTTCTGACCATGCAGTCCGGAAAGAAGAAGCTTGTGCAGTATTTATTGGAAGTACCGGGAAAAGGCGGGCGGTTTGGGAAAAACGTGTCCAGGGACGAACTGGCATCGATCCTCGGGATCAGCCGCGCTTCCCTTTTCAGGGAGCTTGCGGGGCTGACAAAGCAGGGACTCATCGCACTGCGGGACGGGGAGATCTATCTGTTGAGGCCGGATGAGCTGGAAGAGATCTTATACGCGTAAAGGGACGGCTGTGGTCAGAAGACAGGAAGGCGGTTTGTAAATCCGGAGACGGAACAGATTGCGGAAGAAAAATCGAAATAATATGAATGTTCCCGTGTATGGGAAATAACAGATAAGAAGCAGAGGTTTTGCGAATGCACGAATCCGTGTGCATGAAACCTCTGCTTTTTGTGCAGCAGGAAATTATGATAAAAGAAAGGTAACTATTCAGTACCTTCATAGTTACACGCAAAAATCCATTCCAGATCAGCTTCGCTGATGGGATTTTTGCCCTCCAGCCTATGTTTTCTTACGGTCAGCGCAGCAAGTGCGCAGACCTACTGAACAGTTACAAAGAAAGTTTCATAAAAACGCTGTAAAAAGGCAAAAAAATACTTGCATAAATATACACATAGGGTTATAATTATGCAAAATTATTCAAAAAATATTCACGGTCTCCATCCGCACCCCACAAATTCACGGCGGATGGGAGACGAACCTGGGATCCAGAACAATCTATGAGCGAGAGGAGAACAACTATGAAGCCAAAGGTATACATTGACGGAAAAGAAGGAACCACAGGACTCCAGATCTACGACAGACTTGCATCAAGAGACGACATTGAACTCCTGTTAATTGATGAAACAAAGAGGAAAGACCCGGATGAGAGAAAGAAACTCATCAACGCGGCAGATATCACCTTCCTCTGTCTGCCGGATGCGGCGGCGAAGGAGGCGGTGAGTTTTGTGGAGAAGGATTCCGCGAGGATCATCGACGCGTCCACGGCGCACCGTACAGCACCCGGCTGGGCATACGGGATTCCGGAGCTTTCCGATATGCATAAAGATGCAGTCGTCCATGCAAAATTCACAGCAAATCCGGGCTGCCATGCGTCAGGATTCGTGATCCCGGTCTATCCGCTCGTGGCGTCTGGAATGATCCCGAAGGAGACGCCCCTCACCGTATTTTCCCTCACCGGATACTCCGGCGGCGGAAAAAAGATGATCGCGGAGTACGAATCCCCGGAGAAACCGGAACTCTACAGCACACCGAGAATCTACGGCCTGAGCCTGAAGCACAAGCATCTCCCGGAGATGCAGAAGATCTGCGGACTTGATGTCCCTCCGGTGTTCTGCCCGATCGTGGATGACTATTATAAAGGAATGGCAGTCACCGTCATGCTGCAGAACTCCATGTTAAAGGGAAATCCCACAGCGAAAGATATCCACGAGGCGCTGGCTGCCCACTACGACGGAAAGAAGGTCGTAAAAGTCCATCCGTTCGGATATGAGGATCCGATGATCGCCGCCGGGACCATGGCGGGAAAGGACAGCATGGAACTGGTCGTCAATGGACATGAAGACCAGACGATCATCACGGCGCTGTTTGATAACCTCGGAAAAGGCGCTTCCGGCACGGCGGTGGAGAACATGAACCTGATGCTGGGACTTGAGGAGACAGCGGGACTGAATTTATAATTCAAGTCGAATGTCCGTGAGACTTGGCGCGTGATTCTATTTGGTGCAATCTGAAAATGAAAAAAGGAGAAAATTCATGGAAAATCTGAAAGCGGAGACAAGAGCGGGTGTCCTTGTGGAGGCGCTCCCGTATCTTCAGGAATACAATGGAAAGATCGTAGTCGTAAAGTACGGCGGAAACGCCATGATCAACGAGGATTTAAAGCAGGCGGTCATCCGTGACATCGTCCTCTTAAATCTCGTGGGTGTGAAGGTCGTTCTCGTCCACGGCGGCGGTCCGGAGATCGGGGAACTTTTAAAGAAGACTGGAAAAGAGTCCAAATTCATCAAGGGTCTGCGCTATACAGACAAAGAGACGATGGAAGCGGTCCAGATGGTCCTCTGCGGAAAGCTCAATAAGAATCTCGTAACACTCTTAAAAAATGCCGGAGGAAAAGGCGTAGGAATAAGCGGAATGGACGGCGGACTGTTTGAGGCGGTCAAATTGAACGATCCGGACGGAACGGAATACGGCTATGTGGGTGACATCGTTAAGACAAACCCGCAGATCGTCCTTGATATGCTGGAAAAAGGCTATATCCCGGTAGTTACCTGTGTTGCCGCAGGAATTGACGATACCTGCAACTACAACATCAACGCGGATACAGCGGCTGAGAAGCTTGCCATCGCGTTAAAAGCGAAAAAGCTGATCATGCTCACAGACGTAAGAGGACTTTTGATAGATCCGTCCGATGAATCCACACTGATCAAACGCCTGAAGGTTTCGGAAGTTCCGTCCCTCGTCAAAGAAGGCATCATCAAGGGCGGCATGATCCCGAAGGTCAACTGCTGCGTGGAGTGTGTCCGTCAGGGCGTGGAGCGCGCAAACATTCAGGATGGCCGTGTGCCGCACTCGATCTTAATCGAGCTGCTTACAAATGAAGGTGTAGGAACCATGTTTTCATAAAAGGCAGACGCAGATCCATGTGAAGATGCAGGTTCCTGTAAGAAAACGTATCCGGCGCGGAATGTGCCAGAGTCACGTTTTTTGCAGAGAGAACACAGGAAAAAGCGTGGATCTGCCGAATCAGTTGCCACAGGAGGTACGATATGACAGCAGAAGAGATCAAGAAAAAAGATTCAGAATATATCATGCATACATACGGACGATTCGACATCGTCCTTGACCACGGAAAAGGCGCGACGCTCTGGGATGCGGACGGAAAACAGTACGTGGATCTGACCTCCGGGATCGGAGTAAACAGCTTAGGCCACGGAAATCCGGCGATCGTAAATGCCGTGACAAAACAGGCGGAAAAGCTCATGCACGCTTCCAACCTTTACTACACGGAGCCTATGGTGAGTGCCGCAGAGAAGCTCGTGACAGCCACAGGGATGGGAAAAATCTTCTTTGCAAACTCCGGTGCGGAGGCAAATGAGGGTGCCATCAAGCTCGCGAGAAAATATTCCTTCGATAAATACGGCGAGGGAAGGAACACCATCGTGACACTGATCCAGTCCTTCCATGGAAGAACGGTTACAACCTTAAAGGCAACCGGACAGGAGAAGTTCCACCAGTACTTCTTCCCGTTCACGGAAGGTTTCGCCTACGCGAAGGCAAACGATCTGGCGGATGTGACTGCGAAGGCAGACAAGACCTGCTGTGCGGTCATGATGGAGATGATCCAGGGCGAGGGCGGAGTTCTGCCGCTCGATAAGGAATTTGTCCAGGGTGTGGCAAAATACTGTAAGGAGAACGATATCCTGCTCATCGTGGATGAGGTCCAGACCGGCATCGGAAGATGCGGCAGCCTCTTCGCCTATGAGCAGTACGGAATTGCTCCGGATATCGTGACCATGGCAAAAGGTCTCGGCGGCGGTCTGCCTATCGGCGGCGTGCTGGCTGCGAAGTCCTGCGCGGATGTTATGGGACCGGGAACCCACGGTTCCACCTTCGGCGGGAATCCGGTGAGCGCGGCATCTGCGAATGTGGTCCTCGATACAGTGCTGAAACCGGAATTCTTAAAAGAAGTCGGAGAAAAGGGAACTTATATAAAAGAAAAGGTTCTGGGCCTCCATTCTCCGGCTGTGAAGAATGTCCGCGGCATGGGACTCATGTTAGGTATCATCGTGGATCCGGAAAAGCGCGCCGGATATGTTGCAAAGCTTATGGAACAGGGCGTTCTCGTCCTGACGGCCGGAACAGACGCGATCCGTCTGCTGCCGCCTCTTGTTATCACCTATGAAGAGATCGAACAGGCACTTGAGGCCATGAAAGGGGTATTTGAATCATGAAGAACTTATTAAAATTACTGGATCTCAGTACAGAGGAGATCATTGGAATTCTGGATCTGGCAGACCAGTTAAAATATGAAAGAAAGCACAACATTCCTCATGAGCTTTTAAAAGGGCAGACACTGGGAATGATCTTCCAGAAATCCTCCACAAGAACGAGGGTTTCCTTCGAGACAGGAATGTATCAGCTGGGTGGACATGCATTGTTTCTGTCCTCCAGAGATCTGCAGATCGGCCGTGGAGAGCCGGTTCAGGATACTGCCCGCGTGCTGTCAAGATACCTTGACGGTATCATGATCCGTACCTTCGAGCAGAAGGAAGTGGAGGACCTCGCAAAATTTGGTTCCATCCCGGTCATCAACGGCCTGACGGATTTCTGCCATCCGTGTCAGGTCCTTGCGGACCTCATGACGATCCGTGAGAAGTTCGGAAGCTTCTCCGGACTCAAGATGTGCTTCATCGGTGACGGCAACAATATGGCAAACTCCCTGATCGTTGGCGGTTTAAAGGTCGGAATGAACGTGGCGGTCGCAACACCGGACGGATATAAGCCGGACGGAGCTGTCCTTGAATTCACGAAGGGCTACGGCGATAAGTTTGCCTTGGAGACAGATCCGTTTATGGCGGCATCCGGTGCGGATATTCTGATCACAGATACATGGACTTCGATGGGAGAGGAAGCGGAGAAAGAGGAGAGAAAGAAAATCTTCAAGGACTACCAGATCAACAGACAGCTCCTCACAGCCGCAAACGCGGGCGCTATGGTCCAGCACTGCCTCCCGGCATACCGCGGACAGGAGATCACTGAGGAAGTCTTCGAGGAACATGCAGATGAGATCTTCAACGAGGCAGAAAATCGTCTGCATGCGCAGAAGGCCGTTATGGTGAAATTAATGAAAAAAGATTGAGTAACAGTTCATATAAAGTTTATGAAATTTTAACAGACGTTTCCTATGGAAAGCCTTATCCGCGTGTTATACTATTGGTAGGTTTTTAAAACGCAGGAGGCGAGAACTATGGAGATCCATGAACTTTATATACCATCGAGCAGCGGTCTGGCGAATCTCCACTGTGTGGAGTGGATTCCGGACGGTGAGGTAAAAGCCATCGTTCAGATCGCCCACGGAATGATGGAACATGTGGGGAGATATCGTGAATTTGCGGAATTCCTTGCGGGGCACGGGATTTATGTCCTTGGAAACGACCATCTGGGTCATGGAAAGACCGCGGCAGCTGAAGAGGACCGTGGATATTTCGGGGACCATGCGGGCGCTGTCTCCGTGATCCGTGATATGCGCCGCGTGACGATCCATGCCCAGAGAAAATATCCGGGTGTGCCGCTTTTCCTTTTGGGACACAGTATGGGATCGTTCTTTGCAAGACGTTATCTGACAGTCTATAAGGATGGAATCGATGGCGTGATCTTACTTGGAACCGGAGCACCGAAGGACGCTGAAGTCCGGTTCGGATATCTGCTGGCAGATGCTGTCTGTAAGCAGAAAGGAACGAGGTACAGGAGTAAGATGCTCTATAACCTCTCCCTCGGAAACTATAACCGGAAATTCAAACCGACAAAAACACCATATGACTGGCTGTCCAGAGATGAAAGGAGAGACCGTGCTTTCGGGGAAGACCCGTTGACAGATTTTATTTTCACAGCAGGTGCGTACCGGGATTTCTTTGAGGTGATCCTGAAAACCTCAAAACTGGAAAAAGAAGGGAAAATGCGCACTGACCTCCCGATCCTGATCCTCTCCGGAAGCAAAGATCCGGTGGGAGAGGAGACAAAAGGTGTGCGGCGGGTCTATGACCGCTACGATCAGGCAGGAGCGGAGGATTTCTCCATCGGCTTTTACGAGGGTGCAAGACATGAACTCTTAAACGAACTCAACCGCGAACAGGTATCGGGGGATATTCTGGAGTGGATCGAGGAACACGAAAACAATCATTAAAAAGAGGCAGACTGACAGGGCTGATCAGCGCATCAGTCTGCCTGTAAGATCGGCATTCACAACGGTTCAGCATCTTCACGGTCGCGGGCAAAAGCCCGTCTCAGACCGGCTGCACCGATGGATTTTTTTCTAAATATTCTTAACGATATCTATATGATCAATTCTGGTGAAGATTCACCTGTCAAAAACAATTCTGAAAAATCAGCAAAGCAAAAACATCTTGAAAATGTTGGAAAGGAGTCTTTTTGTTCAGTAAAATCAACAGCATATGTCTCCGCGGCATGGAAGGAAAAAACGTGGCCGTGGAGGCAGACGTCAGTGATGGCCTTCCCGGTCTGATCCTGGTGGGGTATCTCGCCTCTGAGGTCCGGGAAGGTGGAGATCGGGTGAGGACTGCGATCAGGAATTTAGGACTTTCCCTGCCGCCGAAAAAGATCACGATCAATCTTTCTCCGGCAGACTTCAGAAAGGAAGGAACAGGCTTTGATCTGGCGATCGCCGCTGCGATTTTGTCTGCCCACGGCGGATTTTCGGCGAAGGGTCTGGAGGACGCGGTCTTTTTTGGAGAACTCGGTCTGGACGGAGCTGTCCGGGGGATCCCGGGGGTTATGGCACTTACCGCGCAGGCGCAGGAAAGCGGTTTCAGGCGGGTATTTTTACCTGTGGAGAATGTAAATGAGGCATCTGTGATTGGCGGGATCGCACTATACGGTGTCCGGGACCTGAAGCATCTTCTGGATATGCTCTCCGGAAAATTGCCTATGCAGGCAGAACCAGCCGTGGATATAGAGGAATTGCAAAGCATTATGAATCAATATGAGGTGGATTTTTCGGAGCTGTCCGGACAGACACTGCTTAGACGGGCGGCGGAGGTGGCAGCGGCGGGAAAACATAATCTTCTGGTCATCGGACCTGCCGGAGCGGGAAAAACCATGCTTGCGAAGCGGATGCCGACCATCATGCCGGGGATTGACATCGCAGAGAGCATTGAGATTTCGAAAATTTACAGTGTGAGTGGACTTTTGACGGACAAAGATCCATTGATAAAGATCAGGCCATTCCGTGCGCCGCACCACACGGTATCCGCACAGGCTCTGACTGGAGGAGGCAGGAGACCAAAGCCGGGAGAAATATCGCTGGCAACCGGCGGGATACTGTTTCTGGATGAGTTTCCGGAGTTTTCCAGAGCTGCTTTGGAGATCCTGAGACAGCCGTTAGAGGAGCGGAAGGTGACAGTCTCGAGGGTGGAAGCTTCTGTGACTTATCCGGCGAATTTCCAGCTTGTGGCAGCTATGAATCCATGTCCATGCGGCCATTTTCCGGACAGATCCCGCTGCCGCTGCACAGATGGACAGATCGCAAAGTATCTGCAGAAGGTATCAGGGCCGATGTTAGACAGGATCGATATCTGCGTGGAGGCATCACCGGTTAGCTATGGAGATATCAGAAGCAGCGGTAAGAACGAATCCTCCTGTGAGATCCGGAGCCGGGTGGAACAGGCAAGAAAGATCCAGAGGGAACGTTTTACGGATGAAAATATCCGCTGCAACGGCGAAATGTCAGGACGCCATATCCGGGAATTCTGCAGACTCGGACGGGAAGAGGAAGCGTTTATGAAAGAAATTTTCGAAAAAATGGATCTCACAGCCAGAATGCATGACCGGATCCTGAAAGTGGCAAGGACAACAGCGGATCTCGCGGGAGAGGAGGAGATCCGGCTTTCAGATCTCTGTGAGGCAGTGTCGTATGTGAAGAGCCGTGATAAATTCTGGGGAAATTAAAAAGGAGAAGAGGATATTATGACAAGCAGCACACTGAATGACCGCGAAGCGCTCTACTGTCTCTGCCACGTTCCGGGCTTCGGAAGCGCAACGATCGGAAGCTTAAAAGATACATTCGGAACCTATCTGTCTGCATGGACGGCAAAGGGACAGGAGATACAGAAAGCAGGGATTCTCACGGAAAGACGCGCGGAAGTTTTTCTAAAATCGAGGGAGCAGGAATCTACATGGCGAAGGGAGTTTGCCGGACTCGACTCAAAGAAGATCCGCTTTGTTGCGGAATGTGATCCGGACTATCCGACCCGGTTCCTTCCATATAAAAACCGTCCGGCGGCACTCTTCGTAAAAGGGACTCTCCCGGAAAACGAAGTCCCTGCGGTGGCCATCGTGGGGGCCAGAGCCTGCACGGAGTACGGAAAGGAGGCAGCAGGCTTTTACGCCGGAGAACTCGCGAATGCCGGGGTCAACGTTATCAGCGGAATGGCAGCCGGTGTGGACGGCTTTGCCCACAGAGGTGCCATCGAACGCGGAAAACCCACCTATGCGGTTTTAGGCTGTGGGGTAAACGTCTGCTACCCGAGAGAAAACTACAGGATTTTCCAGGCCATGGAAGAAAATGGCGGAATTCTCTCAGAATTCGTTCCGGGAACCCGCCCTGCTGCCATGAATTTTCCAATGCGAAACCGGATTATCAGTGCTCTTTCTGACGCGTTCATTATAATAGAAGCGAGGGAGAAGAGCGGATCCCTGATCACAGCGGACTTCGCTTTGGAACAGGGAAAGGAGGTTTTTGCTTTGCCGGGAAGGGCGAATGATCCCTTGAGCGGTGGCTGCAACCGCCTGATCCAGGGCGGCGCGAACATGCTTTTGCAGCCTTCGGATGTATTGGAATATCTTGGATTAAAGTACGAAAGAAAATTAACGATTCATAAATTTTCGCAAAATAGGCTTGCCAAGAACGAAAATTTGGTGTATGCTTCGGTTGATTCGCGCCCCAGACATCTGGAGGAAGTCGCAGCGAGCTGCGGACTTTCGATGCCGGAATGTATGGAAGCCCTTTTAAAGCTGGAGCTTGCAGGACTTATTTTTGGAACCGGGAATCAATATTATAAAAAAGCGGAATGATTGCAGAAGGATGTGAAAAGTATGGCAAACAGTCTTGTGATTGTGGAGTCTCCTGCAAAGGTTAAAACAATTAAGAAATTCCTGGGAAGCACCTATGAGGTTGACGCGTCCAACGGACACGTGAGAGATCTTCCGAAGAGCCAGCTCGGAATTGATGTGGAAAATGACTACGAACCAAAATATATTACGATCCGGGGTAAGGGTGATATCCTTGCGAAGCTCCGGAAGGAAGTAAAAAAAGCAGATAAGATTTATCTCGCGACTGACCCTGACCGTGAGGGAGAAGCGATTTCCTGGCATTTGATGAAAGCGCTGAAGTTAGATGAGGTAAAGGATAAAAAAGTATACAGGATCAGTTTCAATGAGATCACAAAAAACGCGGTAAAAGCGTCCTTAAAGGCACCTCGCGATATCGATATGAATCTGGTGGACGCCCAGCAGACGAGACGTATCTTAGACCGTATCGTGGGCTATAAGATCAGCCCGATCTTATGGGAAAAGGTGAAAAGGGGCTTAAGCGCCGGCCGTGTCCAGTCCGCTGCTCTCCGCATGATCTGTGACAGGGAAGAAGAGATCTCCGCGTTTATCCCGGAGGAATACTGGAGTCTTGACGCAATGTTAAAAGCACCGGGTTCAAAGAAACCGGCAGCGGCACATTTCCATAACGATAAAGACGGAAAGACAGAGATCAGGAGCAGGGCGGAGCTTGACGCTTTGTTAGAGTCCTTAAAGGGACAGAAATTTATTGTGACGGATATTAAAAATGGAGAGCGGACAAAGAAACCTCCGCTTCCGTTTACGACGAGTACCCTGCAGCAGGAGGCGTCCAAGGCGCTGAACTTCTCCACCCAGAAGACCATGCGTCTCGCCCAGCAGCTCTATGAGGGCGTTGACGTAAAGGGACATGGTACCGTTGGTCTCATCACCTACCTGCGTACCGATTCCACCCGTGTGGCTGAGGAAGCGGAGAAGATGGCTGGCAGCTTTATCGGTGATAATTACGGTGAGGCTTACCTGTCCAAAGGGGAAAATACAAAGAAAAACAGCGGAAAGATCCAGGATGCCCACGAGGCGATCCGTCCGACAGATATTTCCTTAACTCCGGTGCAGGTGAAGGAATCTTTAGCGAGAGATCAGTTCAGGCTTTATCAGCTAATCTGGAAACGCTTCACGGCGAGCCGTATGTCCGCCGCAGTCTATGAGACTACGTCCGTAAAGATCGGAGCCGGCGGAAACGAGTTCACAATGACAGCGTCCAGATTGAAATTTGACGGATTTATGTCTGTCTATATCGAGGCGGACGAGAAAGAGGAGAAGAACCAGATCCTCTCGAAACTGGAAAAAGGCGAGGAACTGGAGCTTGAGGATCTTGAGAGCGCCCAGCACTTTACCCAGCCGCCGGCCCATTACACAGAGGCATCCCTGGTAAAAGCCATGGAGGAACAGGGAATCGGCCGTCCGAGTACCTACGCTCCGACGATCACGACGATCCTGGCCCGCCGCTATGTGGTGAAAGAGAATAAAAATATCTATGTGACAGAGATCGGTGAGGTCGTAAACCGGATCATGAAGCAGTGCTTCCCAAGTATCGTGGATATTGCCTTCACAGCGAATCTGGAGTATCTGTTAGACAGTGTTGGTGAGGGTCTGACCCCTTGGAAGACTATTGTCAGAAACTTCTACCCGGATCTCATGGAAGCAGTGGAGGAGGCCCAGAGAACTCTGGAGACTGTGCATATCGCCGATGAGGAATCTGATGAGATCTGCGAGCTCTGCGGACGAAGAATGGTCATCAAGTATGGTCCCCACGGAAAATTCCTCGCATGCCCCGGATTTCCGGAGTGCCGCAATACGAAGCCATATTTAGAGAAGACCGGTAAAGCAATTGAAGATATTAATGTATTACGCAGACGTGCAGCCTTTAAAC
>OLQS01001879.1_pt1 | contig 11388 bp, 13 predicted proteins | sample 1672291 | NCBI WGS metagenome assembly OLQS01 (sample SAMEA3136668, study PRJEB25190) | human gut metagenome | biome: human gut; feature: human-associated habitat; material: faeces | place: Austria | collected 2013
GATCTCCTCTAAGATATCCTCCATCGTGACGATACCTGCAAGCTGGCCATACTCATCCACGACCAGCTCGATATGGATCTTCTGGGACTGCATCTCCTTAAAGAGTGCGTTGATATTCTTCGTCTCCGGAATAAAGTGGGGACTTCTGAGCAGACCCTTGATCTTTTTGATCGGCGTATTTAAGTGTTCTTTCGAGTCTGTGTAATGAAGCATGTCCCGCATGTGGAGAATACCGATGATATTGTCGATATCTTCCTCATAAACCGGGAATCTCGAGTAGTTTGCTTCCTTCACAACGAAATCCAACGCTTCCTTAAGCGTGATCTCCCCGTCCAACGCAAGGACAGCCGTGCGGTGCGTCATGATATCCGCCGCCACTTTATCATCGAACTCGAAGATATTCGTGATCATCTCCGCCTCACTGGCCTCTAAGACCCCCTGCTCATGACCTTCATTGACCATGTACATGATGTCTTCCTCGGTCACATTGTCATCTTTTTCGCGGATATTGATGCCCACCGCCTTCAGGGAAATATAGGCAAACTGATCCATCAGCCACGCGAAGGGAAAGAGGAATTTCGCCACAAGCTCCACCAGTGGAAGCACCTTATAACAGAACCGGATCGGACTTTTCGCAGCGATGCGCTTCGGGATCACGATCCCCAGTCCCGTGAGCAGGAATGCGATTCCCACAAGTCCCGCGACATATGAAATTCCGACGGCTGCCAGATGCGGCAGCTTCGTGCGCACTCCGAGCAGCGCCGTCAGATTTCGTACCACAAACAGCAGGGAAGAGGCACCCATTGCCAGTGTCAGGATACTCGTCGCCAGCTGGTTCGTGCGGATAAAGAGATACGGATCCTCCTGGATCTTCAGAAGCTTTTCCGCCCTCTTATTCCCCTCGTCGCGCTCATCCTCCAGCGCGCTGGTGTTCAGCGCCTGAACCGCCGCACCGAATCCGTACATCACCGCAAACAGGATCACCGATGCGGCAAATAAAACAATTCCTATCCACGAATTGCCATCGTCCATGAGAATTACCTACACTCCTTTATCATTTTCAGTACTGCATCCAGCCGGTTCCAGAGCCACGGCTGAATTGTTTCATAGTATTTACGTATTTTTCCACTATAGCATTAAATCCATGCCCCGTCAAGGAATACACCCGCGATTATGTAACAGGTTCCGCCCCTTTCACAGGCATTTTCCTAATAGTCCCCGAGTTCCAGACTGACCTTCAGCGCCTCGTCCACCCGTCCTAACAGCTCCCCGTCGATATGGCAGATCTTTTCCCTGAGCCTCTGCTTGTCGATGGTCCGAAGCTGTTCTAAAAGGATCACAGAGTCCTTCACCATGTCACAGTCTCTGGCGGAAAGCTCCACATGGGTAGGAAGTTTTGCCTTATTCATCCTTGATGTGATCGCCGCACAGATCACCGTGGGACTATGCTTGTTCCCCACATCGTTCTGGATCACGAGCACAGGCCGCACGCCTCCCTGCTCCGAACCGACTACCGGTCTCAGATCCGCATAATAGATATCGCCCCGTCTGATAATCACAAGTCTCACACTCCGCCTGAATTTCTATGCGGGCAGCAGATCCGGGGCTGTGCCTGCACCTGTCCCCGGCGGCTGCCGCGCTCCCTCAAGAAGCCTGCAACGCGTGCTTCTTATAGTCCAGAGTATTTCCCACTTATGATATTTTATTCAGACGTACCGGTTTTCGAGCATGACCGTCAGAAGCCTTCGTACTCCTCATCCCTGCACATCATGCCGCCCACTTCTTTTCCATTCTTCACGTACCGCCGCGGCACACGTTTTCCTATCAGGCATGGGATCTCGTAATGGAATCCGCCGGAAATCTCTGCAAGCTCCTCCATAGTGATCTCCTGATTTCCGTCTCTGCCCACAAGAGTCACAGAATCTCCCTCTTTGGCCTCCGGGATCCCCGTAAGATCCGCCATAAACTGGTCCATACAGATCCGTCCTAAGATCTTTGCCCGTTTTCCATGGATCAGCACTTCTCCTTTTCCGGAGAGATTCCTCGGATAGCCATCCCCGTAACCTGCAGAGACCGTAGCGATCCGCATCGTCTTCTCCGCCTTAAAGGTTCCGCCGTAGCTGACCTCCGTTCCCGGTCCGATCTCCTTGATGTAAGTGATAAAGCTCTTTAACGCCATCGCCGGTTTCAAAGAAATAATATCCTGTTTTACCTCATCCGACGGATACATGCCGTAGATCGTGATTCCCGCGCGAACCGCGTCCATGTTAAAATCCGGGAGTTCTACGATTCCGGCACTGTTAGAACAGTGACAGACCGGGACAGCCACACCGGCTGCCTTCACAGCATCGCAGAACTCGCGAAACCGTCTGTACTGCTCCCCTGCATTCGTCTTATCTGCTTCGTCTGCCCGTGCGAAGTGGGTAAACATACCGGCGATCCTGAGAACCGGAAGCTCTGCGATCTCCTTTACGATCTCCACGGATCCCTCATCCGGGAAAAGTCCGATACGGCTCATTCCCGTATCCACCGCGATATGGATCTTCGCGGTCTTTCCCTCTGCCACAGCGGCATCTGATAATTCTTTTGCTCTCCGGTATTCAAACATAGGCAGACTGATGTCGTTTTCAAGACATTCCTGATAGCGGCCGGCTGAAACCGGACCAAGACACAGGATCTCTTTTTCGATCCCATGTCTCCTGAGCTTAAGCCCCTCATCCACCGTTGCCACCGCGTACCCACAGACAAAACGTTCGATGGTCCTCGCCACCGGAACTGCCCCATGTCCGTATGCATCCGTCTTTACCACGCCGTACATCTTCGTTCCCGGACGAAGATGCTCCTTCATGGCCTCCATATTTTCTTCAATACGCCCGAGATCAACCTCTGCGTAGATTCTGTCAAATTCCATCTCTGTATACCTCCGAAAGGCAATCTGCGATCTCTCCTGCTAACACTCCGTGGACTCCAAAGTGTTTCTCAGCGGCCTCACCGGCGAGACCGTGTACATAAACGCCAAGGGCCGCCGCGTCACTCTCCTCCAGTCCCAGCGCTACGAGCCCGGCGATCACGCCCGTAAGCACATCACCGGAACCGCCTTTGGCCATAGCCGGAGTCCCGCTTCCGTTCACGAACGTCCTTCCGTCTCTTCCGGCGATCACCGTCGCCGCGTCCTTTAAGACGCATACTACGCCGTACTGATCCGCGAACTCCCTGGCGGTGCGGACCGGATTCTCCTTCATTTCTTCTATCTGAATGCCTGTGAGCCGCGACATCTCCTTCATGTGCGGCGTCACAATAATATTCTCCGTAAAATAACCTGTAAGTTCCCGGTATTCCGCCGCAAGATTCAGGGCATCCGCGTCAAGAATGATCGGGACATAGGCATCCTTCAGGACATTTTCCACCATGTATCTGGCATAGTCTTCCATCCCGATCCCGGGGCCCAGAACGATCACATCGGCCCATTCCGTCTCCCTCGCGATCTTTCGCGCAAAGTTTTCCGGATCTTTCTCGGCCTCCTTCGCATCATAGGTGGCTAAAATGGCCTCCGGAAGCTTTTCCTGTACGATCAGCCGGTTCTCCTCCGGGGTAAAGACCTTTACAAGTCCGGCCCCCATCCGGTATGCTGCTCTGGCGGAAAGCAGGGAAGCCCCCGCCATGTTCTTCGCTCCGGCCATCACAAGAACCTTTCCGTATGTTCCCTTGTTGGAGTCAGCCATGCGGGCCGGGATCCTCAAAAGATCTTCCCGATCCAGCATCTGGACATGTTTTTCCCGTTCTGCGCTGCTCTCCGGCACAAAGCCCACATCTTTTACGAGAAGATGTCCGCAGAGCTCCCGCCCCGGAAACAGCACCTGTCCAAGCTTCTTTTCTCCGAACGTGACCGTCACATCCGCGCGGACTGCATCTCCCATCACGCTTCCGTTATCGGAGCTGATGCCCGACGGGACATCGACAGCAATGACTTTCATGTCTTCCTGTCCATTGATCCACCGGATCAGCTTCCGGTATGCGCCCTCCACATTTCTCGAAAGACCGATCCCGAAGATTGCGTCCAGGATCACGCCCCGGCAGCTTCTTTTTCTCTCCCCGGTCTTTCTAAACGGCTGCGCCGGGATCTTCTTTTCCACCAGGTCCGGCAGATCTTCCGCCGTCATCACCGGGATTCCCAGTCGTTTTACGACATTCAGCTGGGCTTCCAGTTCCTCGCTTCCTTTTCCGTCCCGCTGCGGGAAAACGATCTTCACATCGTACCCCTTTAAAAACAGCATTCTGGCGGCGGCAACTCCATCCGCCCCGTTATTTCCAAAGCCGCAGACGGACCAGACGGTCCCTGCCTCTTCTTTTTCCAGTATCTCCTCTGCTTTCTCTGCAACTGCCATCGCCGCCCGTTCCATCAGGACTAAGGATGGAATCCCATACCCTTTGATGGACCTTGCATCGAACTCTTTCATTTCTTTTCCATTGAGAACTGCTTTCATCCGGCATCCCCCTCTCCGACGGCAAACGCCATCGCATGGTCCTTCGTGTCTGAGATCGACACTTCGATCTTTGTGATCCCGAGGTCTTCTGCTGTTTTTGCGGCTCCCTCATGAAGCTTTACATAGGGCTTTCCAAGAGGATCTCTTAAGACCTCCACATGAATCGGCATAAACTTCCGGAATCCTGTTCCAAACACCTTCGCCACTGCTTCTTTAACGGCAAAAGTGCCGGCAAGGACCCGGGGATCTCCCTTTGCCTGCCGGCGCTCACGCTCGGTATAAATACGCGACAAAAAAGCCTCTTTATCACAGGCTTTTTTTACGCGCTCAATTTCGATCAAATCACAGCCAACTCCAATCAACATGTCTCATTGGTTCCCGTCTGTTCTGCTTTTTCCTTTGCTTTCCGCTCCCGCTCATCCTGCATGCTGCAGACACGATAGGAAAGTCGCATCAGGCTCTCGGAGAGGTGGACATTCTCAACGACCACATCATCCGGAACATTTAGGTCGGTATGGGCAAAGTTCCAGATTGCCTTGATTCCGGCCTTTACCAGGCGCTCTGCGATCTCCGGAGCCTTGGACTTCGGGATCGTGAGGGCTGCGATCTGCACCTCGTTATCGATAATAAACTGTTCAAGGTCATCGATCCCGCGGATTTCCACACCACGGACCACGAGACCGATCAGCCGCGGATTGGTATCGAACATTCCCTTGATCATAAATCCGCGCTTCTCAAAATTTGTGTAATTGGCGATGGCCTGTCCAAGGTTTCCGGCTCCGATGATAATGAGGTTGTGCTGTCTGTCGATTCCTAAAATCCTTGCGATCTCCGTGTAGAGATACTTAACATTATATCCGTATCCCTGCTGGCCGAAGCCACCGAAATTGTTAAGATCCTGACGGATCTGGGACGCTGTCACCTTCATTCTGGCGCTCAGCTCATTGGAAGAAATCCTTTCGATTCCCTCCTCCATCAGCTCACCCAGATATCTGTAATAGCGCGGAAGTCTGGAAATAACCGCCTTTGAAATCTGTCTTTCCCAATATATTCATGTTGCCTCGCATCATGAATATATTGGGAAAGACAGATTTCACCTTCTCAAAACTTTCATATAACGATGGAATCTATTATACCCATATCTATATTATTTGTCAAATCCTTGTCAAAGAATTTGAGTGAATTGGGGCGGGTACAGTAACGCGGGTACTGCCCTGTCCCATTAAAAAAAGAAAATGTCCCATCCATGATCTCCCTGACCGGACGGAACATTTTCTTTTGAATATATCGATATCTGTTTGATCAGTCTGTGCAGCTGCACAGATCTGCCGGATCGTTACGCGTACTGTACAAAGTAACCGAAGATCAGGATCGCAGATCCTAAAAGCATCCAGATTCCGAACAGCTTGCCCATAAATTTCATCCAGCGGTCATAACCGATACCGGTAGCACCGAGGAATCCCATAAGGGCAGACGCGTGCGGAAGAATGTAGTTACAGAAGCCGTCACCGAACTTATATGCAAGAACTGCGGTCTGTCTTGTCACGCCCGCTACGTCAGCAAGCGGAACCATAACCGGCATAACAACTGCTGCCTGACCGGTACCTGATGTTACGAAACCGTTGACGATCACGTTCATGACGAGCATAACCGCCGGTTTTAAGAAGTTCGGGAACAGGGACAGAATATTTGCAAGTCCGTAAACAACCGTATCAAGAACCTTCGCGGACTGAAGGATCAGGGCAACTGTAGCGCCGAGACCAACGATCAGGGCTGCGGAAGTCATGTTCTTCGCACCTTTCACAAAGTTTTTTGCGATCGTGCTCGGATCGTATCCGTAAATAAGTCCGCCGATGAATGCCATCCAGAATAAGCAGACAGCAGTCTCAACAAGACCCCAGCCACGAGTGATGCAACCATACATTAAAGTACCGAAGGAAATTAAAAATACTGCTAAAACATACGGATGACGCTTGTCTACCTCGACCTGTGTACCGGATACATCAAAACTGCTGACACCTTCCACACCGTAGATCGCGCTCTTCGTCGGATCCTTTTTGCAGCGCTCGCCGTACCAGATGATATAAGCGGCTGTCACAACATAGAAGAGGACGAAGCTCACAACGCGAAGCCACATTCCGGAATAGGCCGGGAGCTCTGCGAGATCCTGTGCAACGGCTGTTGTCGGCGCAAGAATACCTGTTGAGAAACCAATGCCGACACCAAGAAGAACGATCGCCACACCAACGATCGCGTCATAACCAAGCGTTGCGGCAAGCATAACTCCCAGCGGAGCAAATCCGATAAACTTATTTGTGGACTGGGTAATACCGATAAAGGCAAAAATCAACAGGATCGCCGGTATGAATATTTTCTCCTTACCTTTGCACTTCATTGCCATCTTTCCACAGTACGCATGGAACATTCCTGTGGATAAGATCACCTCAAGGCAGCCGGCGATCACGATCAACGGGAAAATAATGTCAGCCTGTTTGGAAAGTCCCTTCATGACAAAGTTCGGGATTTTCCAGACCGGAACCGGTTCACCCTCAACTTCATGATAAGATTCTACAATAACTGTGGTGTTGCCTGCCTCATTCTTCTCGCGGTCATATTCATGTGCCGGGATCAGGTATGTCATGATCGATACAAAGATCAGAAGCATAAAGATAATAACATACGAATGCGGCATTTTAAATTTCTTTTTTTCCATAGTAATCCCCTGTTCTTAGGTTCCGGCAGTTTTTGTTCTGCCGGTGTGTCTGATGGTATCTGTTTTGCTTTTAAACTTCGGAATTCTCTTTTGCCAGATTTTTCCTGAATTCCTCTTTCGCCTGTTTTAAAAGCTCCGGATTTTCGATGAGCTCCAGTGCAGTCCCTGCGAGGATCTTTGCCCCGTAGATCACTGCGTCATGGGCAGCTTCCGTCTTACCGGCTTCGATGTACTCCTGAGAATGGGCTGCAGCCCCCGGTGCCACAAACGCGATTCTCGCACATGTTCCCGGAACACGTCTCATGACATTTCCGAAATCCGTGGAACCCGTCTTCTCCCGCGCCGGAGCAATCTGCGGAGCATGGATTTCCTCAGCCTGCTTCATCACAAGATCATTTAAGGTGAGAACCGGAATCTTGTTGTCTACCTTCTTCTCCTCGATGATCTCCACCTCAGTCTCTGTCATCATGGCAGCACCCTTTAAGACCTTCTCAAACCGTTTACATACGGTATCAAGATACGCGCGGTTGTAGGAGCGGACATACACACTCGCTTCCGCGTAAGCCGGAACCACATTTGCAGGAGTTCCACCGCAGTTTACGACCGTGTAATGGATCTTTACGTCAGAATTGACATGCTCTCTCAGGAATTCAATCCCCTGAAATGCAAGGATCAGAGCGTCAAGAGCACTTCTTCCCTTCTCCGGCTTGATCGCCGCGTGGGCGCTCACCCCGTGGAAGATCACTTTGTACTTGGAATTTGCCAGAGACTTCACATCCACCTGGGTTGCCGGACCGCCGTGCATCATAAGTGCCGCATCCAGTTCCTCAAATGTACATCCATTCTGGATCATTCTGATCTTTCCGCTGACGCTCTCCTCCGCCGGAGTTCCATAAACCGTGATCGTATACGGTTCCCTGATCTCTGCGTCCTTCAGCGCCTTAGCGGCAGCCAGGATCGATGGTCCCTGCATATGATGTCCGCAGGCATGTCCGATTCCCGGAAGAGCGTCATACTCACAGAGCAGTCCGATATTCGGTCCGCCCTCACCTTGACGGTAGACAGCCTTAAACGCGGTCTCGACACCGGCAACTCCTCTCTCTACCGCGAAGCCTTCCTTCTCCAGCCAGTCCGTAAGAACTTTCTGCGCATGAAACTCCTCCAGCCCGATCTCCGGATGGTCAAAAATATCATCCGCCATAGCCGTCATTTCATTCCGGATCCCATCAATATCCCGGAACATGACTTCTTTCAACATAAAAAGCACCTCCGTTGTTTGATACCACAATGATACCAGACCTCGGAGGTGCCCGTGAAATATATAAAACTTAAGATTACTATTGGCAATCATGATTTTCTATCGTTCAAGATAGTCCTGTCCAAATTCTTTCAGGATCTCTACCAGACCTTTCATATAGGCCGGAAGCTCACCATTTTTTTTGAATGCAACGACCACGTCGCGTTTATGGCGTTCGATATCCAGAATATAATAGTTCACCGGCTTCCGGTAATGGAAATTCACCGCATACGCTTCCCGGATAAAGGTGATCCCAAGACCTTCCGCCGCCATCTGGACCGCGGTCTCCATACTGCGGATCACACGGACTTTTCCGGGCGTCACGCCATGTTGTCTCAGGATCGCGTCCTCGATCTTTCTGCTGCTCTGCCAGGCCGTATGTAAGATCAGAACTTCCCCATTCAGATACTCCGGCTTGAGCTTTCGGAAACGGCTTCCGGGCACATACTCCGACTTTTCATTGATCTCATGACAGACCGGAACCGCTGCGAGGAATTCCTCCTGAAATAGAAGCTCCGTGTCCATATTTTCCTTCACATCCATCCGGTTCAGAATGACCATATCAAGCTCACCGTTCCTAAACATCTCCCCGAGATCTGTGAGGTTTCCCTCCCGTACCACCAGATCGATCTCCGGCCAGCGCCTCTCATATTCGGCAATCACCGGAGGCAGGAAAAAGCAGCCCCGCCGCTGAGAGATTCCAAGACGGATCCGCCCTGCCGTCTCTCTGGAGATCTTTTCGATCTCTTCGTTGAATTCCCGCTCCAATTCGAGCATCTTTTCCGCTCTCTTCACATACTGTTCCCCTGCATAAGTCAGTGTAAACTTCTTTCCGCTCCTGTCAAACAGAGGAGTCCCAAGATTTTTTTCCAGATTTGTGATATAAATGCTGAGGGCCGGCTGAGAAATATAAAGTCTTTCTGCCGCTCTCGTCAGGTTTCCAAGCTCTGCCAATGTGCAGACATATTTCTGTTCCCGAAGATCCATGAATATCGCTCCTCTCTCAGGTGCACCACTTCCGGGATTGAACGATCCTATATCTTTTTCAATCCGGAAAGCCATGTGCTCCGACTCTGACTGTCGTAATTTCTTTCATCATTATATTCATTATTGTATCATAAATCAGGGGTGTTTACCATCCCCCGAAACGCCTATATTTTCAAGGTTGTTCAATATATAATGCTATGCAAAACCTCGAAAATACGGGGCAATTAGTAACAAATAAGTAACACAAAAATTAGCCCATCATGGCGTTTACTGCTGCCTGAACTGCACCGTAATCATACCCTGCCGCAATCAGCTTTTTCTTGCGTTCCTCACCGTTGCCCCACTTCCCGGCAACCACTTCACGGGCGATTTCCTGAACGGATTTCTTCACCGTGACCGCCGTTCCCTTTTCCGTGGTAATGAAGGTATCAAACCCGGCTGCTTTCAACTTTGCTGCCATAGCAACCGCATTTTCCTTCTTACTGTATGCACCAACCTGAATTTTGTAATACCCGCCCGCCTGAACCATATAGGTATCAAAGCCTGCCGCCTTTACCTTTTCAAGCTGTGCATCAGCGTTTGCTTTCTTTGTATATGCCCCGGTTTGCACACGGTACAGAGTGCCGGAAGGATTGGAAGCCGTACCGCCCAACTTTGCCGTTACTTTTGCTGCAAGATCGCCCAAACGGTTATACAGCCAATCGCCCGGACAACTCTTGTTTGCAAACCATCTATGCACGGTGATAATCATTTCATCCGCTGCCGGATTGTAATTCAGGGTTTTATTCTTATCCCCAAACCAAAGCAGTTTAGTTTTACCGTAACGCTTGCAAATATCGGTGCAAAGGTCAATCAGGCTTGCATATACCGCATCCGTCATTGCATACGGGGCGGTTTTGTCAGAAGCACATTCGATTGTAACGGCTCTTTGATCGTTAGCATTGGAAGAAGAACACCAAGAACGGTTTCCTTCATCCACACAAAGAGAAATTCGCCCATCTGTACCGATACCGTAGTTACAACTTGCTTGTCTGTCCGTGCTTGTGAAGCAACCGCAAATGCTTTCACAAGAAAGCTGACCTACAACACAATGGGGTGTGATACGGTCAACGGAATGTGTACGCTTCCCGGAATGGTTCGGGCTAAGTTTCGTGTACGAAATCAAACTTGAATTACTCATTTTCTTTATCCTCACTTTCTGCCTTTTTCTTCAAAACCTCAATCGCCTTAACGATAACGGACGGGATAGGCACACCCATAAGCCCCGCATTTTCAACAATGCTGATCGTTTCATTCGCAATGAAAGCGATAACCACCGCATCACGAATGAAATTTGAACCCATTACCAAATCAAGGCGGCAACCAACAAGCACAATCAAAAGGGTAACACCCTTTCTGCAAAGCCCCTTCCACCCGGCAAGGCTTTCAAGACTGCCGTTTTCCGTCTTGTTGGAATTATGGAACACCCCGGCAACGATAAGCCCGGTGAAGTAGTCAATACCCATAAAAATCACAAGGGTAATCAGGGCGGCATCCCACCCACCAAAAAGGGAAGCGATGAAGCCACCCACAACGCCAATTCCAGCGCAAAAACCTTCTTTCATTTTCGGATTCTTCCTTTCTGTGTTGACTGAACAAGAAAACCGCTATACAGGGCTTCATATACGCCCCATATAGCGGTTTTTACCTTGTCCGTGATAGTTTCCTTGCCCTCGACTTATTCAGCCAGTTCAGGGCAATCAAGGTCAATCAGCACTTCCTTCACTTTATCCTGAATTTTGACAGGAACATCAGCGAAAGTTTTCTTGCCCTTGATAATCAGGGTTGCATAGATAACAGCCATTTCTTCAATCTCCTTTCTGAAAAGTATTTTTATGATAAGATTGAAAATCAATCTGTATCACCGT
>OLQS01001882.1_pt1 | contig 11356 bp, 7 predicted proteins | sample 1672291 | NCBI WGS metagenome assembly OLQS01 (sample SAMEA3136668, study PRJEB25190) | human gut metagenome | biome: human gut; feature: human-associated habitat; material: faeces | place: Austria | collected 2013
ATATGGCGGTTACAAAGATTAAGCCTATTAAAAGCACGTTGAGCAAAGCCCTTGACTATATCCAAAACCCGGATAAAACAGACGGGAAAACGCTTGTGTCCTCCTTTGGGTGCAGCTATGAAACGGCAGATATTGAGTTTGGATTTACGCTTGCACAAGCCATAGAGAAAGGGAACAATCTCGCCCACCATTTGATACAGTCCTTTGAGCCGGGAGAGGTGGACTATGAGAAAGCCCATGCAATCGGAAAGCAGCTTGCCGACGCGGTAACAAAGGGGCAATATGAATACGTCCTTACTACTCACATAGATAGAGGTCACGTTCATAATCACATCATTTTCTGTGCGGTCAATTTTGTAGACCACCACAAGTACAATTCCAACAGGCGCAGCTACTACGGCATACGGAACATGAGCGACAGACTGTGCCGGGAAAACGGGCTGTCCGTCGTTGTTCCAAGCAAAGGAAGCAAGGGAAAAAGCTATGCGGAATACCAAGCCGAAAAGGTGGGCGCAAGTTGGAAAGGCAAGCTGAAAATTGCCGTTGACGCGCTTATCCCCCAAGTATCCAGTTTTGAAGAATTGCTTTCAAGATTACAGGCGGCGGGCTATGAGATAAAGCCGGGAAAATATGTGTCCTGCCGCGCTCCCGGACAGGAACGGTTTACCCGCCTAAAAACCCTCGGTGCAGATTATACAGAGGAAGCAATCAGAGAACGGATAGAGGGAAAACGTGTCCGCGCTGCGAAAGCTCCAAGCGCAAATCGCGGCGGTGTTTCCCTACTCATTGACATTGAAAACAGTATCAAGGCAGCGCAGAGCCGGGGCTATGAGCAATGGGCGAAAATCCACAATCTGAAACAGGCAGCGAAAACCATGAATTTCTTGACAGAACACAAGATTGAGCAGTACGCGGATTTAGTCAGCCGGATTGAGGAAGTGGCAGCCGCCAGTGAACAGGTAGCGAATAGCTTAAAGGCGGTGGAAAAGCGGCTTGCAGACATGGCGGTGCTGATGAAGCACGTTGCCACCTATCAAAAGACAAAGCCTGTTTATGACGCATACCGCAGAGCAAAGAAAAAAGAGCAGTTCCGCGCCGGACAGGAAGATAAGCTGATTTTACACGAAGCAGCGGCAAAGGCATTAAAGGCGGCGGGTATTTCCAAGCTGCCTAATCTCGCAGAGCTTCAAGAGGAATACGGAAAGCTCCAAGCGCAGAAAGAAGTCCTGTCCGCTGATTATGGCAAGCTGAAAAAACAGGTCAAGGAATACGACGTTATCCGGCAGAACATTGACAGCATTTTAAGACTGGAGAAAGAGTCGGGACGGGCAAAGGAAACAGAACGCGGATAGATTTATTTATAAAGGAGTGATATAATAGTGCCAAGTGACACGAAATATGAAAACAACAAATTAGACTTTGTAAGAGGTAAGACAATGTATAATATAATTGTAATAGGTGCGGGACCTACGGGAAGCACCGCAGCCAAAGTACTGGCTGAAAAAGGATATAAAGTGCTGTTAGTGGAAAAATTCAAAATTCCACGCTACAAATCCTGTTCTGGGCAACTTATTAAGAAAACAATAGATTTGGTACAGGCTTATTTTGGTGAAGCTGTCCCGGCTGATACTATGTGTGTTCCAATAGAAAACAAAGGAATGATTTTTACCAACGATAAAGGCAAGTCTTTCCGCTTTGAACAAGATGGGCTGAATGTGTGGCGCAGTTCCTTTGATAAATGGCTTGCAGACAAAGCGGAGCAATCCGGTGTAGAAGTCAGAGATAACACAACCGCACTATCTTGTGAGGAACAGGACGGAATTGTGACTGTCACGCTAAAAGGCGAAAATACATATATCGAACAGGCAAAATATGTTATCGACTGTGAGGGTGTGGTCGGAACATTAAAACGAAAACTGCTGGGGTGTGATTTGCCGTACATCACTACCTATCAGACATACAATCAAGGCAGTATTGATTTAGATTACCGCTTTTTCCATGCTTATTTGCAACCAGAATTGTCCGAATATGACGCATGGTTTAATGTAAAAGATAATTTGTTAGTGTTGGGCGTGTCTGTCAAAGACAGCCGCAATGCGGAATATTACTACTCTCGTTTTATCTCTTACATGAAAGAAAAACATAATCTGCGGATTGATAAACAGTTACGGACTGATAAGTGGCTCATGCCCCATATTCGTCCCGGTTGCGCCATTGATTACGGTGTAGGACGGGTGCTGTTTGCGGGAGAAATTGCAGGATTTCTAAATCCTATGGGTGAGGGCATTTCTGCCGGAATGGAAAGCGGCTACCATGCAGCAACGGCAATCATTCAGCACTATGATGAAATGGATTTGATTTATGCCAGTTACAAGGAAAGTACATCTGTTCTACATAACTACATGAAGCGTCAATGGAGTTTCGTTGCGGGAATGACTGATACTTTTAAGGAAATGCAGTTGTGAGTTTATTAACCAAAATCCCAGCTTGTCGAACAGAAAAAACCGGACGCGATAGCCAACAATTCGGCTACCGCGCCCGGTTTTCTTTATGGGTGCAATTCGTTGTTTTGTTACGCAGTAGAACTGCGATTTTGAGGGAAAAGGTATTAAGTCCTTACCGCTTTAGAAAGCGGCTGTCAGAGCCGCTTAAAACAAGGCTTTTTCTGCCCCTATCGCGTAACAAGAGCGCGTCGTTTCCTCATGCGCTCGGCTGCCTGTCTGCGGGTAATGCGCTTGCGGCAGTCCGGGCAGTATTTGACGCTGTTAGAGCTTGACGCAAAGGACGCGCCGCACTCGGTACATTTTTTTCTATCCTCTGTCTGATTAAGCTCCGCATAAAGCAGCTTATCAAGGGGAAGTACGGCAATCCGAAACCACTTGCAAAGCAGCGAATAGGAAATGAGCTGCGGGCAGACACATTCCTCCCCGTCGTCCAGTAAAATACAGTGTCCGCTATCGCAGTTGCAGCACTCCCGGCGTACAAGGGAATTGACTTTCCGGCTTTGGGGCGGCGTGAGCCGCTTAACCGCAATCATGCTTCATCAGCGGCGTAAACGGCAAGCTCCGCATACTCCGCTTCGGTCAGTGGGGTTACTTTGGAAAGGGTGCGCTTTGCAAGCTCCCGCATATCTCCGTCCATGTAGGGCAGCGCGGCGGTCATGTTCGCTACAAGCTGTGCCTTGCTTCCCTCATGGTAAATGCTCAAAAGGTTTGTTTCCTCAACAGTAAATCTATTCATGCTCATACCTCCATATCGTGATGTTTTGACTTTGCCGCTGCCTTTTTGGGTGCGGCTGTTTTCTTGTCTGCGGTAAGCTGCGCTCGGACAGAGGGACGCGCTTTGCGAATATTCCGGCTTCTGTCCTCGGCTTTGTCTACCAGTGCATAAGTACCATGCCTGTCCTTGATTGCAGAGAAAGCAAGGGTTTGATAGGGCAGCATGGCAAACAGACGGTCAGTGTCCTTTGTGGAAGCTGTCTTTACAAAGTAGGGCGACAGCTCCACCATGAAATGTGTCTTGCCGGGGCTGTTTGGGGCTGCAAGGCTTTTCATGGCTTCCGCAATGCGCCGCGCTTCGGCTTCAATCCGGCTGTCATGCAGCGCGTCGATATGTGCCTTAAAGTCCCCCGGTTTCTGCTGTTCGTAGCTGTGACGCTGCTTCCGCAACAGGTCTTTCAAGGCTTCCGGGTCGTTGGGCTGCGCTTCAAAGCGTTCAAACTTCCCAAGCTGCGGGTCGGGGTTGCCGTCAACATACGCTCCGGCGGGCTGCACCCGTTCCCCATACTCATAGAGAAGTGTGTAATTATCTGCGGGCAAAGATTTTTCGACTACTTCCCGGAAGTGCTGCGGATAGTCAAGCTCATAGAGATTGCCCTTGATTGTTCCATTTTCTTTCCCGGTCAGCTCCACCGCATAGGCAAGGATTTTATCGCGGGTCTGTTCCCCGTAAAACCGCCATGTGTTATGCTGCCTTGTGTCCTTTAGGAAAACGTCGCGCTCCCGGAAGCAGCACGTTCCCGACGGGCGGGAAAACCATAACAGCCGTTTTTCTTCAGCACCGGGTCTTGACACTGCTTCCCGCAAAATCCTTTCGTCTATCTCAAAATCACTCTGATAAAAAGCGGTATTCTGTTTCATAATCGCTTCAAGGGAAGCGATAACGTCCACATTCTCAAACTTATTTAATTTACCCAATCGGTCAGCTCCTTTCTAAGTCCTGCGACTTGTTTTTTGGTGGTTTCTTCTGTGCCTTTTCCTTGTCTGCTTTAAGCTGCGCCCGGATAGAGGGCTTCTTTTCCGGCTTTGCCGTCTTTCCCTGTTCCTTGTCGGCTTTGATAGCGTCGGCAAGGTCAGACAGTGAAATTTGTTCTCCGGCTTTTACCTTTTCTTCCAGTTCGCGGGCGGCAGGCGTGTTGTTTATCTGCCCGTCAATCATGTTGTAGTTCTGCTCGGTGGTCTGTTCGGCAGCTTTTAGGTGGTTTTCCGGCGGCTCGGCGGCGACGGCAAACGCCCTTGTGCCATTCCCCATAATCAGATATTTTCCGTCGTCGGAAGTGTGATGAAGCCCATACCCGGCAGCTTTCATCTGCTCCACACTCATAGCGGTCAGAGAAAAGCTCCCCCTCGGCGTTTGAATTTTCTCGCCCGTTGTCAAGCTGTCTGGGGTAAGCTGCGGCTGCTCCTGCAAAAACTCCGGCACTTCCTTGTAACCGAAGCTGTCTACATAGTGGGCTGCGTCCCGCCCGTTCTGATGAAGCACCACCACGTCGGAAACGGAAAGGCTGTGTCCCTTAAAGTCTTTGGGGTGGTCGATATTGAAACGGGTAAAAATATCTTCAAGAGAAGTTTCCGGCGTAAGGGGTGCGGTGTAAACAAGGGCATAGTTCGCCGGATCAACTGCATTGCCCGCCGCTTGTAAGCGGTTGTAAGGCTCAAAGCGTAAGTCCCGCGTTTCGTCCCCGCTCTTTAACTGATAAATGGAAAAGGTGTCCTTGTCGGCTGCGGCTTCCTGCGGTATCTCCTGTGCTTTTGCATAAAGTTCCTTAACCTGTTCCTGTGTCAGCTCCCCGGTGGAAAGCTGCCCCATAAGCTCCCGGCATTTCTCCGGCGTACCGATATAGAGAATGTCGCCTATCTTTGCTGTTCCATCCTCCTGTGGGAAATAGGCTTGCAGGAAAGAAAGGTTTTCGCGGCTGTCGCTGCGTGGGTTTGTATGTATCTGATAAACAGGCTCCGGGGCGGCTTTGGTCTGTGCCACTGCCTTTTGCTGCCGGATATGCGCCCGCTGTAAATCTGTGGGCTTCTCCCCGGAAAGGGGCGCAATAGCTTTTATATAGTTTGCGGCATAATAAGCATTATCGGTAAGCTGCCGCTGCCATGCTTCGGCGCGGGGCGACCAACGGAAGCCGTTGCTTTTCAGTTCTGCCCGCGTCGCTTCGTCGGGCTTATCTTCAAAGAAGATTTGCAAGCGATTTTCTGTGGTGTTTGCTTCCACCTTGCCGCCCTCAAATTCCCACCCGACAAAACCGATTTCCTTTTGCTGCGAAAGGGATTTGATACGGTCTTTCACACGCCGGATTTCTGCGTTGTTGTTGGATAACGCCCATGTAGGGTAAGGCTTGCCCTCCAAGTGATAGCCGCTTTCCATGCTCGATTTCAGTTTTTCGATACGTTCCGGCGATAAGTGGGGGCAGCCGTCAAGGGTCTTGTGTTTGCGGTAATAAGCGTTTACGGCTTTCATGGTTTCCTGTGATTTCTCCAAGCCCGCCAGTTTGCTTTCCAGTTTTTGTACTGCCTGTGGGTCGTCTGCGCTGATACCGCCCATGCCGGTACTGCGGATTTTATCAAGCAGCCCTTGTATGTCCTGCCACTCCCTGTAATTGCTGTCGCGGGCTGCGTTCTGTTTTTCTTTCTTACGGACAGGGAAATTGCTGCCCCCGGCAATGAGGATAGAGGGAACGCGGGCGTCAATTTCATAGCCTTTGTTCATATTCGCCGCCAGTTTCCGGGCGTAGGTATCAAGCAGGCTGTCGATTTTCTCATGGTACATAGGGTCTATCCGCGCTTTTTGACGCTCGGCAAGCTCTACGGCTTTGTCTATGTAGCCGCGGTATTCAGCCGTCGCGCTGCCCGGTTTGTAGTCGGAAAAGCTGTTCGCGTCCTTTGCCCGACGTGCGGCAGCTTCATTGATTGTGTAATAAGGAGCGGCGGCTTTCTGTGTTTCCTGTTCAGCCTGTGTAGTCTGTGCTGTTTCTTCCGGCTGTTCAATCGTTTCAGTCAGTTCCGGCGTTGTGGTTTCGGTCTGCTCCTGTTCGGCGGTGTGTTCCTGTGTCTGCTGCAAAGCGGTAAAATGCCCGTCAATGGTTTCAATAAGGTTTGCGGCGGTGCTGCGGATTGTTTCAAGAGAGCTTCTTAATTCCGCAAGCTCCCGCCCGCTGCTCCACCCGGCAACATATCCAAAGGAATAGTCCGACGTATCAAGCCCGTAGTGTTGGCAGACAGCATAAGCGACACTTTCCGCCTGTATCTCGCGGGTGCGGCGGTCTGGTCTGTCGGCTGCGTCCCGGTCAAGGTCGTGCATGGTGGCATGGGCGATTTCATGGATTGCAGTCTTGATATTCTGTAATTCACTCATGCCCTCATGGAGATAAATGCGTTTGCCCTCATAATCGCAGCGTCCCTTTGCATTACCTTGTAATGGCTGAAATTCCATAGGGAAAGGGGAAGTCTTTTCAAGGGCGGCAAAAAAATTCTGATACTGAGCCACGTCCCCGGTCAGCTCGGTGGCAAGAACGGGCAGCTCTTTTCCGTCCGTCTGTGCCACGTCATACACGCAGACAACTTTGTACTTCGGGATTTTTATTTCCTGTTCCTCGGTAACAGGCTTCCCGTCTGCCCCAATAATCGGCTGCTTTGTTTCCGGGTCAAGTTTTTTTATCTGCTTTTTTACGGTAATCGGGGCAGGGGCAATAATGCGTATGCCTTTTTCATTTGCTTTAACATGGCGGGCAATCTCCGGGTCTTTCCATGCGTTGAAACTCATAACATGGGTCGCGTCCGGGGCTTGCATGGCAATGAGAATGGTATTCCTTACACTGTACTGTGGGAATTTCGACATGACACGCAGATAATCGGTGTAGCGGTCATCATCGAATAATTCTGTGATACCTTGTTCTAAACGGTCGGTTATTTCTTTAAGTTTTTCGTCCGGCTTGTCTGCTGTGGGAATAATCGGGATAACCGGACGCACATCGACGGCGGTTGCCGTTGTCTGTTCTGCGGGAGCAGCGTCAAAATCCTCTTTTTCCTGTTCGGTGCGTTCCGGCTTTGGGGCTGTCGGCGTTACCCGGTATTCCTCCGGCACGTCGCGCCCGTCGTACCACTGGGTAAAGGTATTTCGGTTGTTGTAGATATAACCCTGTTCCGTAAATACGCCGCCGTCATTGATAGAAGCGTCCCGTCCATATTCCTCATACATGAAATATTTTTTTGCTTCCTCCGGCAGCTCCGGTTCTTCCAATTCGTTTACAAGATAACGCCCGTATTCTTCCTCGTTTCGGACAGAGGGGTAAAGCCAGTAGCAGTCAAGGTTTTGTGCAAGGTTGATAATGTCCTGTAAGCTGCCTGCATGGTCGCCATGCGTCAGAGCAGCCGCAAAAACTTCTCTGTCCCCGTCATGCTGCATTTCTAAGAGCTTCCCTAAATAGTTCAGCTCGTCCGGGTGGGCGTATTCTCCCAAATGCTGCGGCAATCCGGGGATAGCAGACTGAAATTCTGTAAAGTGCCATTCCCCATACTGTTTGAAGTCAATTCCGATACGGTCAAAGACTTCCTTTAGATGTTCGGCAGTTGTGGGGAATGTTACCCATTCCCCCGCAGGTCTGCCCTCGGTGTATCTCCCAAGATTAGAAAGATACCCACTTAAAATCGGTTGTTCCATTCGTTCACTCCTTTCTTTTTCTATCATGCGGTGCATAAGCATATAGTCCTCAATGCTCATGCTTCCGTCATAGATATAAGGGTCAAATTCTTCCCCGTCCCGGTAGGGCTTTTCGGAAAAGGGAAGCCCCGCAGCGTGGGCGATTTCCCGTCCTTTTTCGATTTCCTCCGGGGATAGGCTGTCGTCGTGGGCTTCAATAAATCCGGCAACGTCATTTGTGCCGTTTTCGTAGTGGTGGCGCACTCCGGCGGTCAGCTCGTCAAGGTTCATGTCCTCCCCAAGCTGCCCGCAATAGTAGCCGTTTAAGATAACGGCGGCGGGGTCAATCTCCTTGATTTCCGTAAGACGGCTTTTGTCCTCCGGGTAAAGGTAGTCGCCCATTTCAAGGTGGAAATATTCTGCGCTCCAAGAGCGTCCCTCTTTCCAAAATGCCACCCAAGCGATACCGTCCCGTAATTCTTCCTGATGTTCTTTTACCATGTCCCGTAAACTTGCCATGTGTATCCTCCTTTCCATGTGACAGCGCGGCGGCTGCTGTTTCTTCGTTCCTGCCTTATTACAGCCCGTTCCCATATCTGCCAAAGATTTTTGAAATTATTTAGAGGGTTTGGGAAACTTCCCAACAAGCAAAAATCCCCGCTAATCTCGGCAGAGAAAAGGGGGATTTTACGGAAAAGGGTACTCTTTTCCTATGCTTGCTATTCAAGTTATTTCTTCTTTGGAAGCTCCACGCGGTAGTTGACGTATTTCCCGCCCGTATCAGCTAAAACAATGCTTCCGTCATAGGTCTTGCCTGTTTTCGGGGAATATAAGCCCTTGATTTTTACCTTGCCGGATTTCAGAAGCGCGGCTGCAATCTTCGTAGAAAAGGCGGTCTTTCGTTCCTCAAAGAAACGGTCATTTTTCCACATGGTAAAGCTACATTCCTTGTTGCTGCAATAATAGTTTTTCTTGCCCTCATAGACGGGAGAGCCGCAGCGGGGGCATTTGCCGATTTCCGGCTTTTCAGATTTGAAACGCCCCTTGTCCGCGTCGGAAAGAAAAGGATAGGCTTTCACAAGCTCCCGCGCCATAGCTTCGATACGCGCCATAAAGTCCTCCGGGTCTGCTTTTCCCTTTGCTATCTGCGTCAGATTGTTTTCCCATTCTGCGGTCAGAAGCGGGGAAGTCAGACTGTCCGGCAGGACGCACACAAGGTTGATACCGTCTTTGGTGGGAAGTAGCTGCTTGCCTTTGCGCTCCACAAAACCGCCACCCACTAACTTTTCAATGACAGCGGCGCGGGTGGCAGGTGTCCCAAGTCCCCGGCGTTCTGCGTCCGGGTCGGTGTCCTCATTTCCGGCACGTTCCATAGCCGACAAAAGGCTTGCTTCGTTGTGGGGCTTCGGGGGTGTAGTGTCATGCTCCGTTACCGTCGCTGCCGGATTGTCAAATGTCTGCCCCTCGGTAAAGGTCGGCAGCGTCAGCGTGTCCCCGGCTTCCTCGTCCTCCGGCTTGCCTTTCAACGTCGCTTTATAGCGGCGGTCAAGGTCTTTCCACCCGTCGGAAAGTACGGTCTTTCCCTTTGCGGTAAATTCATGGTCGGTGCAGGAGAATACCGCCGTAACCGCTTCAAAGATATGCGGCTCGGCAGTCGCCATGCAAAGACGCGCCCCAGCAAGGGTAAGGATATTTCTTTCGGTTTCCGGCAGCGCGGCAAGGTCAGTCTTTGCAATCTCCATAGTGGGAATGATTGCATGGTGGTCTGATACCTTTTTGCTGTTCAGCACCTTTGAAAGCTCCGGCGTAAAGGAAACGCCCGCAAGGAAAGGCAGCTTGCCGGAAAGCTGCGTGATAATACTGTTTGCGGTGTCGCCCATGTCGTCGGTCAGAAATGCGCTGTCCGTTCTCGGATATGTCAAAAGCCGCTTTTCATAAAGGGCTTGTGCAAGGTCAAGGGTCTGCTTTGCGGTGTAGCCAAACAGTCGGTTTGCTTCTCTCTGTAAAGCGGTAAGGTCAAAGAGCTTCGGCGGGGCTGCGGTTTTCTTTTCTTTCACAAGGGACGTGCAGACTGCCCGCGCTGCTTCGCAAGCGGCTTTTAGTCTGTCGGCTTCGGCTCGGTCGGACAGCCTTTCACTGGCAGCGTCCCCGCCGGATAAGGCAAGGCGCACATGGTAGTATTTTTCTTTCTTGAATGTATGGATTGCCGCGTCCCGGTCAACAAGCATTTTTAAGGTCGGGGTCTGCACCCGTCCCACGTTCAAGGTGTGATTGTAGAGAACGGAAAACAGGCGGGTTGCGTTGATACCGATAAGCCAGTCAGCCTTTGCGCGGCAGAGGGCAGACGCATAAAGCGGGGCATATTCTTTTCCGTCTTTGAGGTCTGCAAAGCCCTGTCTGATTGCGTCGTCCTCCATTGAGGAAATCCAAAGGCGGCGCATGGGCTTCTTGCACCCGGCAACGTCATAGACAAAGCGGAAAATCAGCTCGCCCTCGCGCCCCGCGTCGCAAGCATTGACGACTTCGGAAACGTCGCCCCGGTGCATAAGCTCCTTTAATACTTTGAATTGCTTCCCCTTGTCGGCGGCTACGGTGTACTGCCATTCCTGCGGCAGAATGGGTAAGCTGTCATAGCTCCATTTCCTGTACTGCTCCCCATAGGCGGCAGCTTCGGAAAGCTGCACCAAATGTCCCACACACCAAGAAACGATATAGTCATTTCCTGTGATAAATCCGTCTTTCTTTTCTTTTGCCCCAAGTACGGCGGCGATAGTCTGCGCCACACTGGGCTTTTCTGCGATTACAAGTGTTTGTGTAGTCAAATAATTCCTCCTTTCAGCGTTCCAGCTCATGTTCTTTTATCTTTCTGATACAGTACCCCACACAAGGGGCTTGCCCTTTGTAGGGGCAGCCCGCGCAGCGCGGGGGAAAGGAAGCGGGCGGGGATTTGTCCCGCTTCCTGTTGTCCGGCTTTTGTATCATCATTCTTTCAAGGGGATTGTCGGTAAAGAGGGTCATACTTCCTCGTCCTCCGGTTCTTCAGAAGCTCCGTCCCCGTCGTCTGCTTCCGGCTCGTCCTCGTCGTAGTCCTCAAAATCAAAATCTTCAAGGTCAGTGCCGCCCTTGACATTCTGCTTCGGCTTAATGAATTTCAGATAATAGAACGCCCCGCCGCCCCCAAGAAGTGCCACGACAAGCACAATCAGAAGCCCGCTTGCGTTGCTTTTTTCTTTCGGCTGTTCGGTTTCCTCCGGCGCGGCTTCCTTGCCTGTGCAGCTCGTCATAGTAGTAGTGCAGACAGGACAGGTCATATTGACTGCCCCGGCTTCGCATTTCTCCGTACAGTTGCAGACAGCGGGCGCGGGAGCTGTGGCAGCTTCCCCGTCCTCCATAAGTGCCATAAGGTCGGCTTCGTCTACTTGATTGAGGAAATGTA
>OLQS01001889.1_pt1 | contig 11324 bp, 5 predicted proteins | sample 1672291 | NCBI WGS metagenome assembly OLQS01 (sample SAMEA3136668, study PRJEB25190) | human gut metagenome | biome: human gut; feature: human-associated habitat; material: faeces | place: Austria | collected 2013
GATTGGAAACAAAGCTGTTGATAATGGTAGAACAGGTGTTGGAGTCACCCTGTGCATTCTGCTCATCAAAGGTAACTGCATCGCCCAGTGCATCGGTTAATGCATCCTTAAATCCCTGGGTAGCTGCATCCAGTGCTACGTGCTGTACCAGCTGACAGATACCTACGTTGTAGGTTTTTCCATCGGTGGAAGCTGCTGCATCGCTCTTTGCTTCTTCGGAAGAAGCTGCCTCTGTTGCTGGTAGCTGTTCTGCCGGAGCCGCCGCATCCGGTCATAGATGCTGCGCAGGCTGCTGCTAATAATACTGACATGATCTTTGTAGATTTTTTCATAATACCGTCCTCTTTTCGATAAAAACTCATTCGTTTTATACGAACTAAGGGTATGATACTACAAAAAAATCCCCACGTCAATTTTATTGCTTTAAATTTCTTAGAATTTAAAGCAATAAAGTGTTTTTCGTCGTTTTTACCAATGGATTTTCCAGTTTTTTCCAGTTATATTCTTGACCGGTCTTTTAAATTTTACAGGTCTTTCCAGTTTAAAGGAATAGTCACTACAAATTCTGTACCTTCATCTAACTGGGAAGTCACACGGATGGTTCCATGATAGAAATTAACAATGTGCTTTACAATGGAAAGTCCCAGTCCGGTACCGCCCTGTTTTCTGCTGCGGCCCTTATCCACCCGGTAGAACCGTTCAAAAATACGGTCCAGACTCTCCTGAGGGATGCCAACACCATTATCACGCACACGGGCAACCATATTGCCGTCTTTTTCCCGGATATTGACCCATACCTGACCGCCTGGCCGGTTGTATTTTACAGCATTGCTCACCAGATTGGAGAGCAGTTCTTTCATCTGCTGCGGATTAGCCTTGATGCTAAGAGGCTGGCAGTCACAGTGTATAAATACCTGTCCAGCTGCTGCTGCAGGTTTTAAACTGTCTATGATCTCTTCAAGGAGCACACTGACTCTCACATCTGATACAACCACTTCTGCATCCTTTGCTTCCAGTCTGGAGATCATTCTTACAATGCGGAGTGCTTCTTGGTCTAACAGGGGATGGACGCTGTATGCTACTTTAGGCTGTACAACTTTTCCGTTGCGGTCAATGACACTCTCTATCCAAACTCTCCCTTGTATTTTCTTGTATATGGCAGCAGGAGGATACTGAATGTGGGTCTGTATATATTTTATAGCTTCCTTCATGCCACCCGGATATTCAGGTCGTTCTTCCAATACGGCATAAATTTCTTTATCGGAAGTATTCTTTTTTAAATATAGTAATAAGGTGGAGTCCACCACAATAAACGAGGTGTCGGCTTGGGTGGTAGAACATTCTTTCGTTTCCAACTTCTGTCGTTGCTGAATGCAAGTGGTTGAAAGAAGGCAAAAGGATATCAAAAATACAATACCGCTTCTCATAGGCAAAAACAATTTGTGAAAACAAAGGTATTTCGAAAACATACAATATTCGTAAGATGCTTGGCATCTGCTGTTATTATTATAGTCATCTATATTCCACGCTGATTACATCGGAAGAATCGCGAACAGCTTCTTTGATGTCTGCCAGCCGGAATTCGGTCATGAGCATAATTTTCTGTTTTTTATCGGTTAATTCCACCTCATAGAAGAACCTGTATCTGCCCGGTCGGTTGGGCAGGACATTCGGGTTTAAGTGAGCTTTAAACAGAAATTGTTTCCCAGGTTTGATGATATAGCCAACGCAGTGGAAGTTTGTATTTATGGGAAGAGTTCGCCAGACTCCATGCTGGTTTTCATAAGTAATCCGGTATGGGTCTCCACACCCTATCTCGTGCTCGCTCTGGTTGAATAAAACAAAAGTGGCGGTATGAGCCGTGTATGGGTATGCAGAGAATTCAGGATATAAATGGATGCCCAAAGTGTCGGAAGTGTATCGTTGATTGTTGGGTGTTGGTTCTATGGGTCCTTCAAAACGGATAGCGGGTGAGTCCATGACCTTCTTACGGAAAACGGCTCTGGCTTCCGGAGAGTTTAGACATAAATTTACAACAAGATGATTACCTTTTATGCCCGATCCAGATATATTGCCGTCTAATCGAGTGCCCTCTATTTCTGAACGCGCATATCGTTTTCGCAGTTCATTCTGTATCTTTTGCAGTTCTTGCTCTGTAAACACAGAATCCTTTACACTCTGAGTAGCTACAGGAAGATGGCAGATCGTGTCTTGGGTATGAACGGAGATTGTTTGAGCGCCTTGTGTAATCGAAGCTGAATCACTCTTTACCGCAGGCTGATTGTTGCTGGACGGTTTACCGCTACACCCCACAAGCAACCATACCAAGAGAAGAATCAATACCATTCCTAAAGCTAAATAAAGCATTGTCTTAAAATAGGCAACCTTATCCAGCTCTTCTTTTTCCAAAGTTTTCTGGCGGATATCTTCCATTTTTTCCACCGTCATCTGAGAGAGGTCAGTCTCTTTTCCTGTATCCAATAACCGGTGGTAGGTGTCTGTTAGCCTCTCCCGATTCCGTTTGCGCAACTCTCGATTTTCTTTATCGCGTTGCAGCATGTCGTTGATACATCCTAATGTTCCCATGAGTTCTTAATTAGATTATCAACTTTAAGATATTAATTAAAAATGATATTTTTAAAAATTAATTCGCTATATGTTGTTTTTTTTGTTCTTTTTGAAACATGTTAACAATGCTAAATATTGAAGGCTGGTTTTTGGGAGGAGTAAATTGTTTGTTGGATTCATTAAATATCGAATTCCTTATATATAAGTTTGGCTTTCTTTTCTGAAAGTATGAATGTCAGAAAAGAGCTGTCTGGGGATTTTGGTGAATAGTATCAGTTATTTTTTAGCTTCAATATCAATGAATTGTTGGAAGAAAATAATCTTACATCGCTATTGGGTAACACCCCAAAGGCAACCTGTGTAGATTGTAGTGGCAGTTCAAATCCCCTCTGTTAAGCAATTGTAGTCACAATTTTTTTTTGGGGGGGATGGACGAATGGCTATTGCCTGATTGTAGCTTCCTGTCCGTTCTGTTTTATCATAGTCTATTCACCTGTTAGCTCTAACAAAGTTGTACAATCCTTTTCTTTACATAAAAAATAGCAAAAAACGGACGTTATTCCATAAAGTGCAGCTTTATTAATTTTGACATTTAACTGAATATCATACTATATTGTAAAAACGTATCATACAACAGTAAACCATATTTTAATGTGAATTCTGTATTAGGATTAATATATTTACTTGATTATCAATAATAAATGTAAAATCCTTAATTTCATGTTTACACTTGGAAATGTAGATGATCATGAGCCATTGAAATAGAGTGAGTTTCTGGAAAATATTAAGGAAAAACTATGTGCAGATAAAGGAAATATTAGACAGGTTTGTTTGAAAATCTTTTTCTTAACGGTGTTCTGTTTGTTACGAAGGTAAAAGCAACATGAAGAATTTACTGATGAGTATAGCTGATAAGATTCTGCTCAGAAGAAGAGCCTTGATTGAAGCGGTCAATGATGAACTGAAGAATATTGTACAGATCGAAATTCCAGACATCGTTCATTCAGTAACTTTATAGTCAACTCTTCGTCAGTTATCGCAGTATACTGCTTTTTTGAGAAGAAGCTCGCCATTGACGTAAATTTTGTCAATGATGGACCAATTTTCTATTTTTTGATTTTATATCGAACTCACGTCATCATACAGCTAACCGAACTGTTTTTAAACAATTTCTAAAATCAGAAGTCAAATTCAGAAGTAGTATCATTCTTCAGTATAAAAGCCTATGCAACTCCCAACTCATTTTTCCCATACAAAGAAGCAGATTCTCCAAACAATGAATCCAAAAGCTTAAAGTTACTCTAATTTCATTATATTCCTTTGAAACAAGAAAGAAATAAATTAGACACTTGCATAACTTGATTTAAAGCAAAAGTTTTCTTAAAAAGGGATTTGTTTTTTAATTTTTGCTAAATAACACTACTTTTTTATTTATTTTTTAAATATCTTCTATGTATTTTATTATTTTTGCATAAGTTTTCTTTCATGAGAAGAAAATGTAATAAAAACAACAAGAATTAAACCCAAAAAAACCTGCCACAAGGCGTTTTTACATTACGATACTATGAATATGAATAAGAATACACGTATAACACTTTTATTTTCAACAACGTGAAAAACATTAGCCAAATCAGATATTTAAATTGCGAATTAAGATATAGGAAAAATCATTAATTCGTATGATTACTAATCCTTAATACTAATTTTTATGAGAAAAAAGATTATCAGTGTGATGCTGATATGCGCTGGCTTTCCGGTCGGGGCTCTTTATGCAGTCCATCCTGCCCCTGTAACAGGAATACAGTCAGTGCAACAGAATGGGGCATGTACGGGTGTAGTAAAAGATGCAAGTGGAGAAGCTGTTATCGGAGCTTCTGTAACAGTGGATGGAACTACAAATGGAACAATTACCGATTTGGACGGTAATTTCAGCCTTTCCAATGTGCCTAAAGGAAGTACTATCAAAATTTCTTTTGTAGGATACAAGACATTGGAAGTAAAATGGAATGGTTCTCCTTTGAATATCACCCTCAAGGAAGACTCGGAAATGTTGGATGAGGTAGTTGTTGTGGGTTATGGTACACAGAAGAAAGTAAATGTAACCGGTGCCGTAAGTATGGTAGGAGCCGAAGTCATTGAATCGCGTCCGGTAGCCAATGTTACACAAGCACTGCAAGGTGCTGTTCCTGGATTGAACTTAACTGTAGGTGGAAACGGTGGTGACTTGAACTCTGGAATGAACATCAATATCCGTGGTGCAGGTTCTATAGGTTCCGGATCTACCGACAAGCCCTTGATTTTGATTGACGGAATCGAAGGAGATTTGAATACCTTGAATCCCAATGATGTAGAAAGTGTATCTGTATTAAAGGATGCAGCTTCAGCATCTATCTATGGTTCGAGAGCCGCATTCGGTGTCATCTTGGTAACCACAAAAAGCGGAAAAGCGGGCAAGGTAAGAGTAAACTACTCGGGTGATGTGCGCTTCAGCACAGCTACACAGACTCCGGATATGGTAGATTCTTATCGTTTTGCCACTTATTTTAATGCTGCTTCCATCAATAACGGAGGACAGGCTCAGTTTAATGAAGAGCAGATGGAAAAGATTCTGAAATTCCAGCGCGGAGAATTCAATGATCCTACCCAGCCGGAATATTATGGTACTACAGCAAACTTGAACAACAAGAAATGGAACAACTATGGAGGTGCCTTTGCCAATACCGACTGGTTTGACGAGTTTTACAAGAAAAATGTTCCCTCTACCCAGCATAATATCAGTTTAAGCGGCGGTAGCGAAAAAATCAACTGGTCTGTCAGCGGTAGTTTCCTGAAACAGAATGGTTTGATTCGCCACGGACATGACGAACTGGATCGTTATACCGTAAACAGCAAAATCGGAGCTGAGATTGCTTCTTGGATTCGTTTGGACTACAACACCAAATGGACTCGTACAGACTATGAAAAGCCCCAATATCTAACTGGTTTGTTCTTTCACAATATTGCCCGCCGCTGGCCGACCTGTCCGGCTATTGATCCTAATGGCCATTGGATGGATGGAATGGAAATTGCCGAGCTGGAAGACGGAGGTGTAACTTCCGAACACAAAGACTGGTTCACCCAGCAATTGAAGTTTACCATCACTCCGCTTGAAGGATGGAACATCTATGCAGAAGGAGCAATGCGTACTTCAAATGAAAAGAAAACGACCAGTAAGATTCCCGTTTATTCTTATGATATTGACGGAAATCCCTACCTACGTGACTCCGGATATGGAACTGTTTCAAATGTATACGACAACCGCTTCCGCCAGAACTATTATGCGGTGAATGTGTATACAGACTATACCCGTAACTTTGGGTTGCATAACGGAAAGATTATGGTCGGTTTGAACTACGAACGTTACGATCAGGATAATCTGTGGGGAAGGGGAGACAAACTTACCACTACCGACAAACCATTTTTGAGCCAAGCTCAGGAAAACATGAAGACCGGAGACGGCTACTGGAACCGCGCAACTGCCGGTTACTTTGCTCGCTTGAACTATGACTACGATGGAAAATACCTGGCTGAGTTCAACATCCGTTATGATGGTTCTTCACGTTTCCTCTCCAACAACCGCTGGGCTTGGTTCCCATCTGTTTCATTAGGTTGGAATATGGCTCGCGAAAAATTCTTCGAACCATTGAGCAATGCTATCTCAACATTCAAGATTCGTGCTTCATGGGGACAATTGGGTAATACCAGCTCCAAATATGAAACGTTCTGGGATTGGTATCCGTTCTATCAGCAGCAAGGCACCGGTACGGCAAACAGCGGATGGCTAATTGATGGTCAACGTGTCAACACCGCAAGTCTGCCCGGAATCGTCAACTCAACCATGACTTGGGAAACCGTCGAGACTTGGGACATCGGTTTTGACTTGGCCGCTTTCAACAACCGACTGACCGCTACATTCGACTGGTACCGCAGAACAACCAAAGATATGATTGGTCCTGCTCCGGTATTGGGTTCCATGCTGGGAACTGATGCTCCGAAAACAAACAACTGCAACATGCGTACCTCCGGTTGGGAATTGGAAATCGGATGGCGTGACCAGATTCAGGATTTCAAGTACGGTGTCCGCTTCAACCTTTCCGACAACAAGTCTAAAATCATATCTTATCCGTTCGACGGTGAGTTCGGAAACCAAGGAATCTACGGCTACTATAATGGTAAAGAATTGGGAGAACTTTGGGGATATACTAGTGTAGGACTGGCACAAAGCGATGAAGAAATGAAAGAATGGCTGACAAGCAACAAGCCAAACTGGGGAAGCAAATGGCAGGCAGGTGACGTGAAGTACAAGGACTTGACCGGTGAAGGAGAAGTAACCCCAGGTGCCAGCACTTTGGAAAATCACGGTGACTTGAAACGCATCGGAAACAACTCACCGCGTTATCGGGTAGGTTTGAATCTGGATGCAGCCTGGAAAGGCATTGATTTCTCTATCTTCTTCCAAGGGGTATTGAAACGTGACTGGATGTTTGACGCAGGTGACCCTTATTTTTGGGGCGCAGGATCCGGAATGTGGCAAGCAGCCTGCTTTGAAGAACACATGGATTACTGGACTCCGGAAAATACCGATGCCTATTATCCGAAACCCTACTTCAATGAAACGAAAAACCAACAGGCTCAAGATGCCTATATGCAGAAAGCTTCTTACCTACGTTGCAAGAACATCCAGTTGGGTTACACCCTGCCGACACACATTACCGAAAAAGCCGGCATCAGCAACTGCCGTATCTATCTTTCATGCGACAATCTGTTTACCATTACCGGACTGTCAAGCGTCTATGACCCGGAAGTATTCGGAAGCTACGACGGCTACGGAACCAGTGGTAAAACTTACCCCTTGCAGCGTACCATTTCTGTTGGTGTAAATTTGAATTTTTAAATTTGTTAACTGAAGATTATTATGAAATTAAATATAAAAAACGTAGGCGCTTGCCTTTTGTTGGGAGGTACATTGTTGACGGTTACATCCTGCAACGATTTGCTTGACCTTGACCCTGTGAGCCAAATTACTCCCGACTCTTTTTACAAGACAGCCGATCAGTTAGGGGCTTACATGATTAATTACTATGGTGAATTACAGAACCCGTTCAGCGGTGCCATGTTTCATGGCGGAGGTTACGATGATGGAATTGCCCGCTCCGACGGAAATACAGACATTCAGGTAGTAGGAGGAGGAAACACACAGCTTTTTGTTCCCGACAAATGGGAGGTGTCCGGTGGAAAGCAATTGCAGGGATGGTATGGAACTGTACGTGCGTTCAACTATTTCTTGAAGACATCCGAAGCAAGAAATGAAGCCGGTGAAATAGAAGGCGACGACAAGTTAATCCTGAACTACATCGGTGAGGGCTACTTTTTCCGTGCATTGACTTACTACCGCATGTTGGCTTTATATGGAGACCTTCCCATTGTTACTGAAGTGTTGGAAGATAACAACGAGGTAATTGTAGAAAATAGCAAACGGGCTCCACGCAATGAAGTTGTCCGTTTCATCTTGAGCGATTTGGATAAAGCCATCGAACGTCTGTATGACCGTGACCACTTTAAGGGTCAACGTGTAAACAAGCAGACAGCCGCTCTCTTGAAATCACGCGTTGCCTTGTTTGAAGCTACTTTCGAGAAATACCACAAAGGTTCAGGCCGCGTGCCGGGCGATGCTAACTGGCCGGGTGCCAAGATGGCTTATAACCAAGGAAAGACCTTTAACATTGAAGCGGAAATCGATTTTTTCCTGGACGAGGCCATGAAAGCTGCCACATTGGCGGTAGGTACAACTGAACTGACCACAAACAATGGAGTGTTACAGCCGGAAATCGGACAGATTGAAGGATGGAATCCTTATTTTGAAATGTTCAGCCAACCGAGCCTGAAAGATGTCCCCGAAGTTCTGTTGTGGAAAGAATATAACTTTGATCTAGGCATCAAGCACAATGCCATCTACCGTTCACGAATCGGTGCCCGAAGCGGCTATACCCGTCCGTTCATCGAATCATTCCTCATGAAAGACGGACTGCCTATCTACGCAACCGGAGGACAATACCAGTACAAAGGCGACAAGACTATTGATGACGTAAAGACCGACAGAGACTTGCGTCTACAGCTCTTCGTATGGGGTGAAAGCACGTTGGTATTCTCTGACCCCGATGCTGGGGAAGAACAAGTGGGTGACACATTTGATTTTCCCAACTTGATTTCCCTAGAAGCTCAGACCCGTATGATTTCCGGCTATCAGTCACGCAAGTTCTATGCGTATGACTACAGTCAAGGAAAGAGCGACGAACAGCAAGGCACCAATGCCTGCCCGGCATTCCGTGTGGCTGAGGGCATGCTGAACTACCTGGAAGCCTGCTATGAAAAGAACGGAAGGCTGGATGCTACCGCCGCAAGCTATTGGAGGAAAATACGTCAGCGCGCCGGCGTAAGCGATGATTTCGAGAAAACCATTGCAGCTACTGATTTGAATAAAGAAAGTGACTTCGGAGTTTATTCGGGTACACAGCAGGTAGACAAGACACTTTACAATATCCGCCGTGAACGTATGCAGGAATTGTTCAGTGAAGGATTCCGTTTTGCCGACTTGATTCGCTGGCGTTCTTTCGACCGCCTCATCACGACCAAATGGGTTCCTGAAGGCGTAAACTTCTGGGATGAGATGTACACGCACTTCAAGACAGACCCTAACGACAAAGATGATCCACGTGACTTGCTTATTGCCGACGGTTCCGCCAATGCCAACATGTCAATGAAGGAAATGAGCAAGTATGTGCGTCCGTATAGTATCAATACATTGGAAACCAACGAACTACTCAACGGATATACATGGCGTGAAGCTTATTATCTTTATCCTCTGGGTATTACAGACATTCGTACAGGCTCTGCCGACCGAGATTTGAACAACAGTAACTTGTATCAGAATCTGTACTGGCCTATCCAAGCTGGTGGACGTGCTGAAAAATAAACGATTGGCGGAAGCTATCTTGATTTTTCAATAGGTAAACATGATAACCCCTCCTTTAGCAGTCTAAAGACTGCCGAGGAGGGGTTTTATTTAACATGAGTTCGATATTTCAATTAATACAGAAGCGAAGTTAAATCACTAAAGTGTTTTTGCAAATGTATAAATAAAAAGATTTGATTGAACAGATTTTGAATAGAATTAGTAAAAAAAATATCTGCTATAGTTGGCTTTTTCTTCGTTCTATAACTATACTTATAAAGAAATGTTTCCTATATAATATGTTTAAGTTAATAAATATCGAAAAGCTTTAGTAAAATAGAATTATGTTAAAAAACATATGTTATAATATTACACAAATGTAATCTTTGTTATATTTGCGCGTTTTTATTTTAAATTAAACAAGATATGAAAAAGATTATTGTGCCAATTTTAGCTTGTATGCTTACAAGCGGCATCTATGCTCAGAAAGCGGTAGAAGGAGTCAAATTTACTGATAACTGGTCTGTTGGGGTCAATGCGGGTGTAACCAGTCCGCTTACTCACAGTGCATTTTTTAGAAATATGCGTGCCACATGGGGCATCGGGTTGGGTAAACAGGTTACACCTGTGTTCGGATTAGGTATTGAAGCCATGACAAGTATTAATACGACAGCCAGTAAAACAGCCTTTGACAATATGAATTTGAGTCTGTTGACTACTATCAATCTGAATAATCTTTTTGGAGGTTATCTTGGCACTCCACGTTTGTTTGAAGTGGAAACGGTTGCCGGTATAGGATGGCTGCATTATTCCATGAATGGAGATGGTGATCTGAACAGTATGTCAAGTAAGTTAGGCTTGAATTTTAATTTCAATTTAGGGGAGGAAAAAGCATGGACGCTTGGTCTCAAGCCTGCTCTTGTATATGATATGAATGCGAATGGCTTTGAAAATACATGCTTTAATGCCAACCGTGCGGCATGGGAAATTACTGCTGGACTAAAATATCATTTTGCATGCAGTAACGGAAAGCATCATGCATCTTTCGCCAAATTGTATGACCAAACTGAAGTGGATGCGCTGAACGCGCAAGTGAACAGTTTACGTCAAGAGAATGCGGACAAGAATGCTGAATTGGAAGCGGCCAGTCAGAAAACAGCTGAATTGGAAAAAGAATTGTCTGATTGTAGAAACCAGGGCCCCACAATTGTAACAGATACTATCACTAATAACAGAAAGACATTGGAATCTGTGGTAACATTCCGTCAGGGTGGTATTTCGGTGGAATCCTCACAGATACCTAACGTGGAACGTATCGCTACTTATTTGAGAAACCACAAGGCTGCAACTGTATCTATCAAGGGGTATGCTTCTCCGGAAGGAAAGGCAGAGGTGAACGCACGTATCGCAAGGCAACGTGCCGAAGCTGTCAGAAATATGCTGGTCAAGAGATATAAGATTGCCGAAAGCCGGATCGCAGCAGAAGGTCAGGGTGTTGGTAATATGTTTGAAGAACCGGACTGGAATCGTGTAAGTATCTGTACTATACATGAGAACTAACCGATAAATATTTGAATTGTGTGTAGGCCGGAGTGTGGGAAACATCTCCGGCTCTTTTACTGTTCATGAATTCAGGTGACAGTGTCTTTACACACAGTTTGTTGGATATTAATTGAATATTTAAATTTATAAATGTGATGAAAAAAGTTTTTTTAACCGTATTGTTTGCGTTAATCTGTACTATGGGATTTTCGCAGGTGTCTTT